>Ga0302320_10019140_pt1 | contig 13763 bp, 10 predicted proteins | sample Bog_T0_3_FD_202130 | JGI IMG/M metagenome (GOLD analysis project Ga0302320, IMG submission 202130) | Peat permafrost microbial communities from Stordalen Mire near Abisko, Sweden - Bog_T0_3 | ecosystem: Environmental > Terrestrial > Soil > Wetlands > Peat | place: Sweden: Abisko, Stordalen Mire... | reverse complement strand
CCGCTATGCGGCGGAAGAGATCGATGCGGCTTATATCGTCTACAACGAATTCAAGTCGGTGATCGCGCAGCGTCTGGTGGTTGAGAAGCTGCTGCCGCTGCTGAAGATCGGTATTCCGCAGATTTCCGAAGCTCACGAGCCGAGTGCGGAAGAGAAGGAAAAGGCAGCGGAAGCTGCTCTCAGCGCGGGCATCGCGATCGAGCCCGTTGATACTGCTGAGGCCGACGAAGAAGCCAAAAAGTTCGGTACGGCAGACGTTGACTACATTTACGAGCAGCCGGCCGAGGAATTGTTTGCAGGGCTGATTCCGCAGTACGTTTTTTCCATGCTTTATCACGCCATGACGGAATCGGTCGCCGCGGAACATGCGGCCCGTATGACGGCGATGGATTCGGCCACCAACAACGCCTCGGATATGATCGACTCGCTCACGCTGCATATGAATCGCGTGCGCCAGGCGGCCATTACCAAGGAGATTATCGAAATCGTTTCCGGCGCTGCGGCGCAGTAGGGCAGCTTCCAGCTTCTAGCCACGAGCAATCAGCTTTTAAGGCGATCAGAGAAGCGCAGACGGCCAGCCTTACGAAGATGAGCTAGAAGCTGGCAGCTAAAAAGGATCAACAATGGCAGAGAATTTCGGCAAGGTAATTCAGGTCTCCGGCCCGGCCGTGGACGTGCAGTTTGAAGAAGCGACAATGCCGCCCATTTTTCAGGCATTGCGCGTCATCAGCGAGGGCTTTGACGTGCCCGAGCCTATCTCGGTCATCCTCGAGGTCCAGCAGCACCTCGGCGAAGGCCGCGTCCGTACCGTGGCTATGGAAGCCACCGACGGCATGGTCCGCGGCATGAAGGCCATCGATCTCGGCGGCCCCATCCGCGTTCCGGTGGGCAAAGAGACGCTGGGCCGCATCATCAACGTCATCGGCGAGCCGGTGGACAACCTCGGCCCGATTGGCGAGAAGTCGCGCATGCCGATTCACCGTCCCGCTCCGCTGTTCGACGAGCAGACCACCCATGAGGAAATGTTCGAGACCGGCATCAAGGTCATCGATCTGATCCAGCCCTTTTTGAAGGGTGGCAAGATCGGCCTGTTTGGCGGCGCCGGCGTGGGCAAGACGGTCGTCATCATGGAATTGATCAACAACGTGGCCAAGAACCACGGCGGCTACTCGGTATTTGCCGGTGTCGGAGAACGTACCCGTGAGGGCAACGATCTTTGGGTGGAAATGACCGAGTCGGGCGTGATCAAACCGGGCGACTTCGCCAACTCCAAGTGCGCCTTGGTGTACGGCCAGATGACCGAGCCGCCAGGTGCGCGTCTGCGCGTTGCGCTGAGCGCCCTCACCGTCGCCGAGTACTTCCGCGACGTCGAAGGGTCCGACACGCTGCTCTTCATCGACAACATCTTCCGCTTCACGCAGGCCGGTTCCGAGGTCTCCACGCTGCTGGGCCGTATGCCTTCCGCTGTGGGTTACCAGCCCAACCTCGCCACGGAAATGGGCGAATTGCAGGAGCGCATTACGTCCACCAGCAAGGGTTCCGTCACTTCCGTGCAGGCCGTCTATGTGCCCGCCGACGATTTGACCGATCCGGCGCCGGCAACGACCTTTGCTCACCTGGACGCGACCACCGTGTTGAGCCGCCCGCTCTCTGAGCTCGGCATCTACCCGGCCGTCGATCCTCTGGCCTCCACTTCGCGTATTCTTTCTGCCCGCATTGTCGGACAGGAGCACTACGACGTGGCCCAGGGCGTCAAAAAGATCCTTCAGCGCTATAAGGATCTGCAGGACATCATCGCCATTCTGGGTATCGACGAGCTTTCTGACGAGGACAAGCTCACCGTGGCCCGCGCCCGCAAGGTGCAACGCTTCCTTTCGCAGCCCTTCCATGTCGCCGAGCAGTTCACCGGCATGGCTGGCCGCTACGTGAAGGTTGCCGACACCGTGCGCAGCTTCAAGGAGATCATCGCCGGCAAGTACGATGACATCCCGGAACAGGCCTTCTACATGAAGGGCGCCATCGAAGAAGTGCTTGAAACCGCCGAGAAGATGAAGGCGTCGGTGTAACAGACAGGGAATAGGGGAAAGGGAATAGGGAATAGGGGAAAGTCGCTGATCGAACATTCAGCCTGAATCGCTTTCTATTCCCTATTCCCTGCTCCCTAACCCCTAAAGGGGTTTTATGGCAGACGAGACAAATCAACTGCGGGTCCGGCTGGTCACTCCCGAGCGCACGCTCTTCGAGCACGCGGCAACGGCCGTGCTGCTGCCTGCGAAGAACGGGTACATGGAAGTGCTGCCCGGCCACGCTCCGCTCATGGCGGAACTGGGTGCAGGGGACGTAACCATCTTTGGCGCACCGGATGGCGACAAGCGCTACAACGTCAGTTGGGGCTTTGTCGAAGTGCTCCCCGAGCGCGTGACCATCCTGGCATCGGACGCGCTGAAGCCGGAAGAGATCGACGTGCCTCGTGCCGAGAAGCAGCTGGACCACGGTTTGCAGATGTGGAAGGAAGCTGGAGACAGCGAGGATGCCTACACGGAAGCTCTGCGTGTGATCTCCGAAGCTGAAGCCAAAATGTCTTCCGCAGCCGACAAGAGCTAGGCTCACTTTAATTTAAACCCGGTAAACACGCAGGCCCCGCTCTTTCGAGTGGGGCCTGTTTCATTGCGCAGAGTGCTCGACACTCGCGCTGCATCGTTTTAACTTGCGTCGCTGTCGCCATCTGAGCTTCCCTTAGAAGCCTGGGCGGCCTGTTGCCCCGCGGCGCTGATGGTGACGGTGTCAGGGCCCGTGCGGCTGCTAGTGGGTGCCGCAGCACTCGATGTGGACGGCGTAGAGGGTGGGGGTGCGGACTGAACCTGTGCTGGGGCCGTGAGGCCGGTGGGGATCGTGAGCATTGGAAGGTCCTCCATGAACCATACCCATTCCATCGGCAAGCGGAAGGGGAGAAAGATGGTTGCGGCTTACTATGACGAAAACGTCATTCCTGCGTCACTTTGCAGGGGATGTGTGACCTCTTGCCTGACCGAAATTTGCATGCACTAGGCAGAAACGGGCGTCCTTCTTTCCTGTGGTCTGGGCTGATCGTGCAATCTCGGCCTCAAGCGCATACAATTCTGGATTGAAATGGCAAAAACAATAGCGAAGACTTTCGAAGTAGCTTGTCCCGATTGCGGGGCGATGTTGGTCATCGATGCCGCCACTGGCCTGCTGATCAGTCACACCACCGCGCCGCGGAAACGTACCTTTGAGGATTTGGCAACCGCGGCCCAGGCGATGCGCGACCAGGACGAGCGCAAAGAGTCGATCTTCCGCCAGTCGATGGACGCGGAAAGAAACAAGGAAGATCTCATGGAGAAGCGGTTTGCCGAGGCTCTGCGCAAGGCAAAAGATGCCCCGGAGGGCAAACCCTTGCGCGAGTTCGACCTGGATTGAAGCCGCAGGGACCGGCGGGGCTTCGTCACCCCGGTTCCCGATTGCCGTCCAGCGCAAGAGCTTTTGAGATACTAACCAAGCCGGTCACTCACACGGAGCAGTGCGTGAGGACGGAAGGAGATCTTATGGAAGTGGTATCGATCAAGAACCAGCCGGAAAGTACATCGAAAGAGCAAAGCGTAGCGATCAGCGATTCTTCGGAGTGGACCGGAATCCTTGCCAGCGGTGCGTTGATTGCCGGTGGGCTGCTGCTGCTGATGGGCAAACGGCGCATCGGAACGGTCGTAGCTGCCTCTGGCGCTGCTCTGGCGCTTCTGGAAGAGCAGGAAGCGGTGCGGGAGCTATTTCAGCAGCTTCCGGGCTATATCGATGAGGCACAGCGTCTGGCCGATCGTGTCCAAGGCACTGTGGAGGACCTCGCCGAAAAGCGTGCGAATCTTCGTCGCATTTTGACCCAGTAGCCAAGAAGTGGTGTGCTCTTCCCGAAGGATCTCAAGGCAAGCGCACCGCCGTTCCTGTTAGCAACCTGACTGGATAGATTGTCGCCTTCCCCGGTCTCAGAATCGAGCCGGGGGAGCTCATTTATTTGGGGCGATACTTTCAAACCATGCGGTAAGGGCAACAGGCCTAGCTCTTCCGTTCCACCAGGAACCGAGCGACAGCTTTCAGCCCATCGGCGCGGCTGCCGAAAGGTTCCAATGCCGCGAAGGCCTCTTCTGTCAGACGGGCAGCGTCGAACTTACTCTGCTCAAGGCCAAAGGCGGCTGGCCAGGTGACCTTCTCCGTCGCCAGATCCTTGCCCGCCGTCTTGCCCAGGTGAGCGGAATCCTCCGTCAAATCGAGAATGTCGTCGGCAATCTGGAACGCGAGTCCTGCCTTCCGGCCAAAGATATCCAGGCGGGCGGCATCTTCCGGCGTTGCCCCGGCATAGATGCCTCCAGCCACCACGCTCACGCGGATCAGTGCCCCGGTCTTGGCGCGATGAATTGCCTCCACCAGTTGAGGAGTTGGTTTCGCATGCTCACTTTCGATGTCCAACACCTGTCCGCCGATCATGCCGTCGACCGTGCCGACCGCATTCGCCACAAGTCGGATGATTTTCACCGTGGCAGCAGCCGGTGACTGCAGCCCGGCCAGCACTTCAAAAGCACGGGTTTGCAGGGCGTCTCCGGCCAGGATCGCGATTGCCTCGCCAAAGGCAACGTGGCAGGTGGGCTTGCCGCGGCGCAGATCGTCGTTGTCCAACGCAGGCAGATCGTCGTGAATTAGCGAGTAGGTGTGCAACATCTCCAGCGCCGCGCCCAATTGCTCGATCCCCTCGGGCAAAGTCCCGCATACGGCTACCGCCGCCTGCATCGCCAGAACCGGTCGCAGCCGCTTGCCACCCGCAAAGGTGGAGTGGCGCATGGCACCATGGATCGAGGCTGGAATCGTCTCGGCCGTCGGAATCAGAGCTTCGAGGGCTCGATCCGTTCGCTCCGCGCCTTCGAGAATCAGGGACTTCACGTCAACATTCATCCCCTTGATGATAAATGAGGTCTGCCGAGCTTTTGCTCCAGCGCACAGAGACCTGTGAGCAAAAGGGCGCCGAGCGCCGTAATCCACCGCCCGATAAGGGAGTCGGAGGTGACGGTCCAGTCAACTTGCAGGTCGAGGGGACCCTTTGTTACCGGGATCACTATCAGCGGGACTTCAGCGCCGGCATGCGGCTTGATCTCCCGCCCATTGAGTGTCACCCGCCAGGCCGGGTAGGCAATCCTGCGCAGGATGAGGTCCCCGCTTCGCGGCATTGTGCCCACAATATGCAGTTGCTCCGGCTTGGTGCTTGTCGAGGCGAAGGCAGCGTCGCAAAGGACCTGCGCCACGCTCTGCGAGGGATCGGCCAAAGGCAACCCCGCCGCATCGACGCCCGTGGTAACCCGCATGCTCCCCAGGCATCCGTCCGGCATGCGCGACTGCAGCAGTACCGAGTTGTCGAAGCCCACCGGGTAATATTCCTCTGTTCCGGCAAATCCTGCGCCGGATCGGTGAACCTTCACCATGGGGGCCACTGCATCCTCGTCGTCACAAATCTGAAAGAAGCTGCGTGCCGCAAACACTGAGGCTGCCAAAAACAGCACGGCGAGCCCGGCGGCTAATACGGGGCGTAGTCCCTCCTTGGTGGACTTGTCCGGCCACACGCCAGCCGCGAAAAAGATCCCCATTGGAGCCTCCAACGTCACCAGCCACCGCCATGGAAACTGCAGAAAGCGCAGTTTGGGAAGCAAATTCCAAAGCGGCAGCGAAACCGGCAATTGAAGAAGCAGAATCATCAAGGGAATCAGCGCGAGAGGCAGCCACCAGCCGCGCTCTGCGGGCAGTTTGCCGCGCTTCCAGGCGGCCAGCAGGCCTAACAGAGTCACCGCCAACATCGAGACCGCCAGCAGCGATGCACGGTGTAATTCCTGGTCGTGAAACGCCATCACCGGATCGGCATGGCGGCCAAAAAGAAAGCTGTTTTCGATCCGCTCGCCGGGGTCGTCCGTAGCCTGATTGATGGCCACCCAGCGCTGTTCCCAGGCGGCAGGTATCAGGAAGAATGCGGACAGTGCAATGCCCAGTCCCACCGCGACCGTCGCGCGCAGCACAGGCGCCCAGCAGCGGCTGGCCAGCGCCGCGACCGAGGCGACAAACGCCAACAGATAGCAGGCCATCACGCCCAGAGGAGCATTGGACAGCCATGCACCGGCAACCACTAATGCAAGCGGCAACGCGGATCCGTCGAACGCCTGCCGGAAGAGCGGGAACTTCAAGCCCAAAGCATTGCCCCGACGATCGTGGAGCGCTAACAGCAAGAGTAGCGGAATCCAGATGCCGCCCGACAACTCTCCAAAGGCGGTTCTTTCGTAGGCCGTAAACAGCGTGTAGCCGGAGAAGATAGCGAAGCAACCGGCCAAGGTCGCCGGAGCGTCGTCAAGCGTCTGGCGCGCCAGGGCTCGTGTTGCCAATCCCGTCCCCGCCAGCAGCACAAACGTCAGGGCCAGCGGGACCAGCGTCCAAGGCAAAACAGAGCCCAACGCCGCGCCCAGCATCCACGTAAGGGGCGGATAGAACACGAAGCGCGGTTCTCCGGCCCCGAAGTTCGCGCTATTTGCCCAGTGCGGATAGAGCAGCCCATGGCGCCAACTCTCCTGCGCATCCAGCCATGAAACCAGATGGAAGTCGAAGTCGTGCCCACACGACGGCCCATGCAACAGCAACGGCAAAGTGGCCAGCGCGGCCGCGAAGAGAATCAGTGCGGGTCCAGCCAGTCGAGCACCCATCCCAGCCGCATCGAACGAGCCCCAAGGCCGATCCGACCGGTTCCGATGCTCACGTGCCCGCAAGCTCTCCGCCCCCGGTTCTTGATTTCCTGACCCCAGACCCTTGTCCCCCGATCCCTGTCTTTTCATGGCACCAGCCGGAGCGTATGCCGCGTCTGTGCGGAGACGGCCGCATCGGTAAAGGGAAGTGCGAAAGTTCTGCCGCCATACCAGTCAGCCCACTGATCCCGGAAGTAGGAAGAGAAGGGATTGCCGCTTTCCCCCATCACAATGTCTTCTGTGGAGCCGTCGATGTTGCTCCAGTCCATGGTAAAGCGCTGCGAGGGGCCGAAATCCCGCCCCACTTGCTTGACGGTGGTGTTGTCCCCGCTGAAAGGCTGCGGGCCGGTCCCTGCGAAATGGGCCCAGTCCGGCAGCAGGGAGGCCAGCGGATGCTCCAGATCCACCACGTGCCAGCTGCCATAACTCCAGCGCGCAACGTCGGAAGGCGATTTTCCGTTCTTCATCGCCTTGCGGACAGCATCGGCCAAGAAGGTGTCCCAGTTCTTGTATTTCTTGGGCAGCCAGCCAGGGTTGGCGCGCATCACAATCTCTTCCTCGGCAAAATTCTTTTCGTACCAGGTATAGACACCTGCAACTGCCCGGCCCAGTTTCGGTTCTAGCAGCATGGGCCACAATTCCCCCCGCGTGCGGGTCACCAGCGAAGCCGCGGCCGAGTCCGTGCTCAGCCGTCCGTCCCAATGGCGCATCAGGTCGGCCGCTTTGTGCATACGCTCGTCGGCATTGCCCGCGTGGTCGATGGCATAGGCAAAGCGCTGCCCCAACTCCTGATCCACTTCGCTGTAGATGTCGGTCTGCACAGCCAGCATGTCCTGAGGCGTCAGCTGGTCGCGACCTTGGAGTTGTTTGTAAATCCTCTCGACACGGTAGGGTTCAACCCAGTCGAGTGAAAGCGGGTAGTCAGAGTCCGGCGTCGTCACCCGCGAGTTGGCGGTAGCCACAAACCCGGAGGGCGGATCGAAGACGCCGGGCATTTTCTCGAACGGAATGTATCCCTGCCACTCGTGCTGCGCATCCTCAATGGGGACGCCTTGCAGTCCGCCCGGGCGCAGCGGAACCCGGCCAACCGCCTGGTAGGCAATGTGCCCCTGATCGTCGGAGTAGACTACGTTTTGCGTCGGCCAGCACCATTGCTTCAACGCTGCAGAGAACTCCGTCCAGTTCGACGCCTTGTCCAACTCATATACCGGCAGAGCATTCAGCGTTGGATCATAAAGGTTCCACTTCAGAGCGATGGGTCTGGTCTCATTCGCAAATAGGGGATTCAGCAGCGGGCCGTGTTCTGTCAACTGCACGTCGACCCGCACGTCCTTGCCACCGCGCACCGTGATCAGCTCGTGGTCCACCGCCAGCGGCTTCCAACGGCCATCCACCGCCCGGTAATTCCCCTTGCCGTCCAGATTCTCCACGTACAAGTCCTGCACGTCGCCATAAAGCGCCGTGATTCCCCAGGCGACATGCTCGTTGTGCCCGGCGATCACGGCAGGCGCTCCGGGCAGAGTGACTCCGGTAGCGTGAAAGCCGGGAGCCTGCAGGTCAGCCATGTACCAGATGTTCGGCACCAGCAGCGTCAGGTGCATGTCATTCGAAAGCAGCGGTTTTCCACTGGAGGTGTGGCGGCCGGCAATCGCCCAGTTGTTGGACCCGGCCGAACAGCCATCGCAGTCTGCCAAGCCCAACATGTGGCGCAGACGATGCGGGTCCTCGACCATCGAGGGAACAGCGTCGGGCGTAACCCTCGTCTCCGTGCGGTCTTCGTCTTCATCATCTTCGGTCGACGGGGTTGGCGGGTGCGGCTGGCTCAGGTCCTGCTGAATCCCTGTCGGCGGACGGTCACGCCACGATCCGACAGGGTAAAGATCCGCCTCAAGCTTCGGGTTTCGCAACCGTGCCGCAATCTGTGCGCGCACCAGCTTGGCTTCAAAGTGCGTGTCCAGCCCTTGCACCATGGTCAGGCCAATGCTGACGCTGTCTTCCCCCGTCCAGGGGTGAGGGCGATAGAAGAGCATACGGAACTCCGCCGGGAGCGTGTCAGGATGCTGCGCGATAAACAGATTCACCCCGCGCGCATACGCTTCCAGGCGGCCACGATCCGTAGCGGAAAGATTCCTGTAGATGCGTTGCGCCGTCAGCCGGAACTGCAAAACCCTTTGTGCCCGATCGTGAGCCACCTGCGAGGGCCCGAAGACCTCCGCAAGTTCGCCATTGGCATTCCGGCGGAGCAAATCCATCTGCCACAGGCGATCCTGTGCGGTCACGTATCCCTGGGCAATCCAAAGGTCCTTCTCGTTGGCCGCGCGAATGTGGGGCACGCCGTGGGCGTCGCGTTGTACGGTAACAGCAGCCGACAGCCCACCGGCATCCGTGCCTGCGCCAGCCAGCTTGATTTCGCCATCGAGCACCGGCAACGCGGCTTTGGCGGCAGCCCGAATCCACAGCAGACCGGCACACGTCCCGAGAAGCAGCAACAGACCAACGCCAACCCCTGACCAGAGCGCAATCCGCACCCTGCGAAATCTGCGCCTGGTCGAAGATGGGCTGGCTGAGGCCGTGGGCGATGTATCGGAAGTCCCCGAAGTGGTCACATTTCAGAATAACGCCGGCACTCTCCGCAGGCCTAGGCAACGCTCCGATTAAATATGGCGGGAAGGTTTTGCTCTATTGGGGCTGCTTGAACTTGGCGCCGGCATGCAGCCCGGCAAAGTCCTTCGTCAGCCTGCAACTGTGCAGTTTGCCGCTCTCATAAAACAGGACGCTGGGATCCACTCCGTGAAGGGACGCCAGAAACCCTCCTTTGCTGCAGGGAACCCCCTGTACCTCCTGATCTTGTACCAGCGAACAGAGCTTCAGCTTTCCGCTTGGATAAAAGCCCACCACAGGACCCTCTCCAGCACCCAGAATGCTGCCCCCCTGGCAAGCGAAGTCATGAACTGGCGCATCCTTGCTCATCTGCACAAAGGCAGGTCTACCATCCGAGAGCAGGGAAATGATCGAACCAGACGGCACGGTGATTTCGGCAAAGATCGCCTCCCGGTCCAAGGTGCAACGGGAGAGCTCTCCGTTGCTAAAGAACCATGCGTATCCCTTGGCGCACGGAAAGCCTTGAATCACGGTAGGTTGTGCGAGAGCTTTGCGGGTCGTTGGCGGAGGGGCGCCCCCGGCATCGGCGCTCAGGAAACTGCATAGGAGAACAGCAAAACAGAGGTGCATGCGCATCGCGTTTTCCTCGGCGGAACCATCCTACTCCACTATGCCGCGTGGCCCCTGTACTCCTCGGTCTTAATTTGAATGTGCGTGCTGGGGGGTCAGCAAAGCCAAGCCCTTTCTGAACTTCCTGCAGGGTCGCCACGCGCTGGGGCCGGGTAGCCCAGGGGGATGAGCGGATGGGCTTCGAGGTGCAACCTTCCACCGCTATAGCACCGTTGCCTTCGCCGCAAGCTGTATCTCTATCGTACCGAATTGAGCATGCGGATCCTGCCACGACTTAAGAGCGGGGGATTTTGTCCGAGCTACGGCACAGGTGTATGCTCGCAATTAATTTCAATCAACTAGAAACTCTTCGATGAGGCTTGGCCGATGACCACCATTGAGAAACTGCAAAGTGTTTTCCAGGATGTATTCGACGATCCTTCGATCCAGCTCACATCGGAGCTTTCCCCTGCAACTTATCCAGATTGGGATTCGGTTGCCACAGTCCGCCTCATTCTGAGCATCGAATCGGAATTCGATATGCGCTTCACCACGGATGAGGTGGCTGAAATCAAGTCCGTACAGAGCCTCCTCGCTGTCCTCGAAAAGCAATGATCACACGAGATTTTTGTTTGGCCCACCAATTGGCGTTTGGCGAGCTCTCGGGCGATTTTAATCCGGTCCACATTGCTCCGCTGGCGGCGCGGCGATCGATTTTCGGTGCCGTCGTGGTGCATGGCATTCACTCGCTGTTGTGGGCCTTGGACGTTTGGTCGCAAGACCGCCCTCTACCAATTACGATCAATTCCATTCGTGCCGAGTTTGCGCGACCCATCCGGTTGAGCGATGTTGTCACTTATTCCCTCCTCAGCGAACTGGACGGTCAAACGCAAATCCATCTGCTGGTGGATCAGTTTGTCACTACCAAGATCAAACTCAAGTGGAGCCATGCACCGACCCCGGAGTCGAAACTGTTCCTTGCCGGGTTTCCGCCGCGCGAAGATCCCAAAGTGCTTGCAATGCAGGACGCTGAAACTGCATCCGGGGCGCTCCCGTTGTATCTGGATCAGGCCGCGGCCGCGCAGCTCTTTCCGCATCTTCACGCATCGGTGCAGCTTGCCCAACTGCTGGCGACCACGCGCCTCATTGGCATGGAATGTCCCGGTCTGCATTCTTTTTATTCGTCGCTCAGTGTGACATTCCGAGAAGATGCCAACGTCACGCCCGTTCTGGCCTATGAGGTTACTAAGCTGGACGCCCGTTACGGCATCGTGATGCTCGCCATTGCATCGCCGAACATGACCGGCAAGCTTACGGCCTTCTTTCGACCCTCCCAGCAGGAACAAGCTGATTCGCGCGCACTGCAAGCCCTTGTTAGCCGGGATGAGTTTGCCGGGCAGCGCGCATTGGTGGTGGGCGGTTCCCGCGGCCTGGGTGAGGTGGCCGCGAAGCTGCTCGCGGCGGGCGGTGCGGATGTGAAGATCACTTACCATCAAGGCGCGGACGACGCGCATCGAGTCGCCGCGGAGATCGCTGCGGCGGGTGGTACGGCTGGGTGCCTGCAGCTGAATGTTTTGGACCAGACTTACACTCCAGGCGACGGTTGGACGCCGACTCACCTGTACTATTTCGCGTCGCCGACGATCGCGCCGGGACGCTCGGGAGCATTCTCTTCTGCGTTGTTCCAGGGGTTCTGCAATTACTACGTTCTGGGTTTTCACCGACTGGTGGAAAAGCTGAGTGCGCAGGGCCTGCGGCGGGTGTTTTATCCTTCAACCGTGTTTATCGACGAGCTGCCACCAGAGCTGAGTGAGTATACGGTCGCGAAGATGGCCGGTGAAGAGCTCTGCCGCTTCCTTGAGAAGGGCCATCCTGATCTCCGCATCCATCGGCCGCGGCTACCGCGTATGAGCACCGATCAAACCGCCAGTTTTATGCCAACGGAACAGAAAGATCCCGTTCCAGTATTGTTGGAGCATCTGCATGCCGTCCGCTGAGAACCTCTTGGAAACCGCTCGGCAGCTCCGCCGCTCAGGCGATGTGCTTGAGGCCTACGGCTGTTTGCGTCAAGCTGTTGCCACGGGACCAGAGTCCTACGAGTTTCTTGCCAAGGCCGCCGAACTCTTCGCGCGTTTGCAGGCGCAGGCTCCCTTGCCGGGGATCATTCGCTCCTGTCGCGTTGCGTACCTGTGCAACCACACCATCGTGTTTCACCGGCCGATCCTGAGTTTGCTCGCCTGGCTAGATGGCTTGGCAATGGAAGCATATGTGCCGTCTTACGGCACGGTCGCGCAAGATGTGTTGAATTCGGACTCCCCACTCTATGTTTTTGCACCGGATTTTGTCCTGTTCGCCACCGACTGGCGCGATGCAAATCTTCCAGCAATCAGTAGCGATCCAGAATCCGCAGTGCAGGCCACTTTGAACGGCGTGAAGTCTCAGTGGGATACCGTGTTACGCAGGCTTCCCTGTCGGATTATCCAGCACAACTTCGATCTTCCGGTCTATGACGCATATGGAGCGCTCAGTCAGCGGCTTCCCGGCGTCCGGTCGGCTGTTCTTCGGGAGTTGAATCTCCGGCTTACGCAGAGTGTCCCGCCGCAGGTTGCTATCCTCGACCAGGATCAGGTTTCGGCCAACTTCGGGCGGGAACGATGGCAGGATGACCGTTTATGGCATCTTGCCAAACAGCATCCGGCTCATACTGCTCTGCCAGCGCTTGCCAAAGCTCAACTGGCTTTGATTCGTGCCGGCCTGGGGCTGTCGAAGAAGGTCCTCGTTCTCGATCTGGACAACACTTTGTGGAACGGTGCGATCGGGGAGGATGGCCTTGGAGGTATCCGACTCGGCCCACCGGATGCGCGCGGTGAAGCGCATCAGACGTTGCAGCAGTATTGTCTGGAGTTGAAGGAACGAGGGATTCTGCTGGCCGTGTGCAGCAAGAACGACGGGGCCGACGCGCGATTGCCTTTCGAAGAACACGAAGGCTCAGTCTTGAAGCTGACAGATTTCGCTGCTTTTACGGCGAACTGGCAGGACAAATCAGCAAACCTGCAGGCGATGGCGCACAAGCTCAACCTTGGACTGGATAGCTTTGTGTTTCTCGACGACAATCCGGCCGAGCGCGCCCACGTGCGCGCCTACCTGCCAATGGTCACAGTGCCAGAGTTAGCCAATGATCCGGCCGAGTATATCCGCACCCTGGCCGCAGGCCGGTACTTTGAAGCATGGAGTCTATCGGAAGAAGACCGATTGCGCGCCGCGAGCTACGCGGTCGACACTCAACGCGAACAACTGCAACACAGCGCGGGTTCAGTGACGGAGTACCTTCGCGAACTGCGTATGGTTTGTACGCATGGCTCTTTCGATGAGATGACTCTGCCGCGCGTGGCTCAGCTCGTTGGTAAGACCAATCAATTCAATCTGACCTCAAGGCGTCACAGCTTGGAAGAGTTGCGGCGGTTCAGCCAAAACGAAAAGAACTGGACACACTGGTTCCGGCTGCAAGACAGGTTTGGCGATTCCGGGATCGTCGGTGTGATCGTCGCGGTCGACGATGGGGAAGCTAACTGGCGAATCGACACTTTGCTAATGAGCTGCCGGGTAATGGGGCGTGGCATGGAGCAATTCATGATTCGAACGCTCGTCACGGAGGCAAAAGAGAGAGGAATTGACAGGCTGCTTGGCGTTTACCGCCCCACTCCCAAGAACTCCATTGTTGCTGAATTCTATGCTATAGTTGCCTTCCGACGGCGTGATGGGAACGACGCCCAC
>Ga0302320_10019139_pt1 | contig 13763 bp, 23 predicted proteins | sample Bog_T0_3_FD_202130 | JGI IMG/M metagenome (GOLD analysis project Ga0302320, IMG submission 202130) | Peat permafrost microbial communities from Stordalen Mire near Abisko, Sweden - Bog_T0_3 | ecosystem: Environmental > Terrestrial > Soil > Wetlands > Peat | place: Sweden: Abisko, Stordalen Mire... | reverse complement strand
CATCTCTAAAGACTGTTTCAGCATTTTTGAATTGTTCTGCTATTTTCAACAATTTCCTCTGATTTTCAGCCTCTAAATCCTCCACATCCTCATTATTCCTCTCAGGTGAAAGGTCAGAATCCTTATCTTCATCCATTCCCAAAGCAGCAGCATAAGTCCTTTTCAAACTCTTATGAGCTTTTTGTTCTTTCTCTTCTATGGTCATAGCTCCTTCATGTTCTGAATCCGAATCATGTCGTTTCCTTACAGGTGATTGATCTGAATCTGAATTTTCCTTTGAATTCGCCTTTTTTTTCACGACATTTTCATTAATCGAAACCCAAGTCCCCGATGATGGCTAATTATAATGATTTAAAACATTAAAAAAAAATATTAAAAAACCTTAAGATTTTTCAATCCCTCCCCGGGCTTTTTCTTGGAATTTTCCATAAAATCCGCTTCTAATAGACCTTTTTTTAATAAGGTTTTGGCTTGAGTATCTGAAAGAACCAGGCCTTGGGGATTATATAGGAGAGGGATCTCATCTTCACCTTGTGAGGAAGTTTTTTCGAATTCCATGTCAGGATCTATGATTTTCAATTGCGGGAGAGCCTTTGCGTGGGTTTTTGTGTTTTTTTTGGGGAGGTATTTCTCCAAAAATTCATTTTTTTGAGTTGCCATTTTATGTTTTTGGTGTTTTTAGTTAAATAATATAAATTTACAAATAAATAACAAAATTAAAGTTTTTTTTTTCATTAACAAACTCAATAAATATAGCCGCCTTCTTTAGAAAACATCCAATGGATCTCATTGAAGCCTCGCAAAATCTTAAAAAACTCTGATTCGGAGTTTTTCTTATATTCGGAAATCTCAGAAAGCAATATTTTTGTCGTTTTAAACAACAATTTTTGGTTTGAGTCCAAACGGGTTTGTAAAACATCCATTTCTATGTCCCGTCTATTGTTAGTTTTGAGATTAAGTTTTTTCATTTCTTCTATTTTCTTTATGTCTTCAAACACCTCATCGTCCAAAATTTCCCTTCGTTTCAAAGCCGCAATCACTTCAGAAGAATTTTTTATCCAATTCTAGATGAAAAAAATCTTAATATTAGTTGATTTTTTAAAAGTTAATATGCCTTAAGAGGGAAAAGGGTATTGTTTTCAAGAATATCGATAAAATTTTGGAGATGTTTGACTTTTTTCTCTGTAAAAATATGCGTTTCCTCTGACAATTGTTGGTCAAGAACTTATAAAAACCAGATAATAATAGTTTTAATAATGGAAACAAAACGAACCTAATTCACTTGAAGAAATATCAAATCCTGTTAAACTTTTCAAATCACCTCCTTTCATTTCTATTAAATCCTCAATGCATTTCGCGAGATTTTCAGCTGAATCCTTCAAATCCATGAAAAAAACACGATAATTCTGAAGATCCTTATCTTCATCGTTCTGTTTTTTCAAATACATGTTTTTCTTGCTGAGGTAATTCACCAGATCTTTGGTGAAATTTACTGAGAACCCCTTGAGCTTCATTTCACTCTTGCCCTTGACGATCGAGAACTCCTGCTTGAAAATTTATAAGATTCCAGAAAAAGAAAATTTTATCAAATATCAAGTTACTTTTTCATCATCTGCCAGAAATGCCCTCACTTCTTCCGCATTGCGTAAATATTTGTGTTCTAACAATTTCGTCAGGAAGCATTCCAAATCTTTTCTTCGGGCATCGATGAATTCACTTTTTTCGAAATTCATGCTAGCCAAGAAGTTTTTCTCGGGCAATTCAGGAATGATGTACCCAGGATATTTATTAATCAGAGTTTGTGATAACCATTCGAAATCACTGAAACGACGATTGACTTTGCAATTGAAATTCAATTCTGTGGATTTTTTCGACATTATGGTATAAAGTTTATAGGAAGTAAAAAAGCTATAGAATTTTTAGTCAGTATAAAATGCATATAGATACCCTTGAGATACTGTATAAGGGGTCGGCTCTATACAAACTATTCGGTTTTGCATAAATTCATCTGGGGTGATTTCCAAGTAGTTTTCATCAAAAGTTTGGGTTTCCGATGTTACTTTAGAATTGCTTGAATTGAGATTGGAATAGGGCTGCTGCTCAGAAACTACATCCTCACAAACAAACAAATGGGGCTGAAAAGAGATTTTGGGTGTAGGGGCTTCCTTTTCTTCATAAGCGAGATCTATTAGGTTTTCATTCATTTGAAATTTGGGAGAAAATAAAGTATGAGTTTTGATAAATTAAAGAAAAATATCGAATAATTAAATTTGAAAGGAGTTTTTCTAGTTGTTTTTAAATTTGAGATCTGAATCAGGAAATAAGAATCCAATAAGAATCGGTGGGGGTATTGAATATACTTATTTTACTTATTTTTACTTATTTTTTACGTATTTTTACGTATTTTTTATTTATTTTCATTTTTTTAATTTTTCTTTATGTTTTTATTCAGTTTCTTCTTCTTTTTTACAAATTGATAATTGCAATTTTTAGAAAATTATAAGAAATATTTTAGAAAATTTGAAACTCATTTATTTAAACAAATTTTTGAAAAAAGATTTTTTAAGTAATTTTTTTTTAAAAAAAAATATAAGAAAAATTATTTTAAATCATTTTTGATTTTAAATTAATAAAAAATCGTTAAAAAAAATTTAAAGTTGAATTAAAGTTTTTTATGAAGAAATTATGTATTTTTTGTTGTTGTAAATATAGAAAGATGATAGAGAAAATGAATTTTTTTTCAATGAAACGGATATAATTTTTTTTATTTTAAAGAAAAAATGAAATTATTAAAATTAAGACTAAATTTCCTTTCCAAGTTTACTCCTTTGTTTTCTAGAAAACTTATTCATTTTTCCATAAAATTAATTCATCAAAATTGAGAACTTTAAAATAACTCAAATTTAAAGTCAAATTCAAATTTAAAAAAATCTTATAAACATGAAATCAGCATACAAACAGCAACAAACCCGAAACAAACCAATAATGGATGAGGAATTATTCAATGAGTTGAAAGAGGCCTTTAATTTGTTTGACAGTGAACAAACTGGCCAAATTGACTCCAGAGAATTAAAAGCAGCTTTTAAGGCTTTTGGTTTTGATATGAAGAAACCTGATTTAGCTCGGATTTTAAAGCACGATCTGAATAAAGACATATCTGATAGCTTTACTTTTTCAGAGTTTTCAAACTTATTGATAACAAGATTAGGGGATTTGAGGCAAAGCAAGGAATATATGCAAAAAGTGTTTAAATTATTCGATGAAGATGGCATTGGGAAAATTTCATTCAAAAATCTAAAAAAAATTGCAAGTGATATCGGTATATGAAAGGAAAATTAAAAAAATCTAAATGAATTTGAAAGGAGAAAAGTTGAGTGATGAAGATTTGCATGAGATTTTGGAGGAAGCGGACCGTGACGGGGATGGAATGATAAATTTTGATGAATTTTACAGGTAGCTTTTTCTTTTAAATTAAAATCTTGTTGTTAAACTATTGATATTAAAAGAGTAATGAAAAAAAGGGACAACCCCATAGATGATTTGGATAGTGATGAGGAAGAGAATTATTAAAGAAAAGAGAAAGGATGGATATTTTAAGAATTTTTTATTAAATAATTTTTTGTTTATGCTAAAACAGATTCTCATTTAATTTATGCTTTATTTTATTAGTTAGTTAGTTATTTATGAATTTATTCACAAATATATAAAAGAATGCCATGGAATGTGTGCAAATTATTTCTAAAAAAATATAACTGTTTTCTTCTTAATATTTAAAGCCAAAAACAAGATAGTATTTATAATCCGAATAAAATTATACAATTAAGACCCCTCAAAAATGTCTTTCAACCTTTTATTTTTTGTTCTATTTTTGTGCTCACTCATCCATTTGGGAACCTCAGTCAGCTACCCCTGTAGCACCTCATATTGTTCCTCTGGTTGTTGCAGCTATTTCTCCGCATATTATGCCTATGATGCGACTTGTAGTACTGCTGGTTTGTGCACCTGTTTAGCCTCCGCCAGCACGTGCGCTGGAGTTGGCATTACAAGAGCAGGAACGGGAAATTGCTCAGCATCAACAACTTGCTCTTCAAAATGTTGCACTTGGTCATCGACAGTTTTTTACAACGACACAACTTGTAATTCAACCTATTGTTCTTGCTCTGTTGCTTCAGCCTGTGTCACCACTTCCACAACACAATATCCATCAGGATATCAGACTTGTGGATGCACTGGTGGTTGTTGCTATTATTATGCCTCCTCCTACGTTCATGATTATTATTGTAATTCATCAAATTGTTATTGTTCTAGTTCGTACGGTTATAACTATTGTACTTCAAGCTCAACCTCCACAGGCTATTCATACGTGGACGATTGGAGTACGGCTGACTCTTTGTCAGCCTTAAGTGGAAATTCCTATGTGGTGGTTAGTTATTCTGGATGGAAGGCAGCAGTGGCTGTTGGAGCGGTTATTGCAGGAATTTGGTTTTTTTTGGATCTTTATTTGCTTTATTACAAATGCTTCCAAAAACCGAGAAATTTGGTGCGCCCATAATAAATAGAGAAACTTAATATATATACAAAGACAAAACCCAGATTTTGTTTCAATGTTTTTTTTTTTAGCCAAAATTAATGAAACTTTATGAAACAAATTTTTTAAGTTGAGTCGAGGACTAAATTTTTTTAAATAATTTGTTTCCCCCTCCTAAAAAATATTCTCCTCTATCAAGCAAATTTCAGTAAAAATTTCTTAGAAATAGCTTGAAATAACCCTTTAAGAAAAAAATGATCTTGTCGTTTGTTCAAAAGAAAATTTTGAACTTCAAAACATCATGAAAGCCTATTTCTTGCCTTTGGAGGCTGTAGAGAGTATTTTGATTGTTTCTTTGCCTTATGTATTGCATTATGATTCAGCTCCAATTTTATCAACTTTCTTCCAAATTAAGCTTCTGAAAATTTATAAATTTATAATTTATTTTTAATTTAATTTTTCCTAATATCGAGTTTCTATATAAAAACACTAGATAAAAATTGTGTTAGCGAAATATGTCCATCGAGATTTCAATGAAGAAAAATATCGTCATTTCACCTTCAAACTTCAAAAACAAAGTGAGAGAGTTCAGAGTTTCCGCAAATTCCATCTCTTATTATTTTTATTACTTTCCAAAATTTTTATTTATCGATTATTAATATAATTATTAATTTTAATATTAAATTAAATATTAAAAAAAAAAATTTTTTGGACCTAAAAAATTAAAGAAAAAAAAAAAAAAAAATATAATTATTAATTTAATTATATAAACGTTTTTTGTTCTTTTCATTTCAATGAAATTAAAATAAAGAGAAGAAAAAACAAAATTTATTTGAATAGAAAAACCTGGAAATATAGAAAAAATAAAAAACCCAAAAACTACTTCCTAAAAATGTGGAATAAATTAAGAGAAATGGTTTCAGGCAAAAAGGTCAGATATAAAGAAAACGGCTATAACCTGGATTTGACTTACATATGCCCTCGGATTATAGGCATGTCCTTTCCTGCATCTGGTTTGGAAAGTGCCTATCGAAACCATATAGATGAAGTTTCAAATTTATTGAATGAAAAACATCCCAATAGTTACCTGGTATTTAACTTAAGTGGTCGACCTTATGATTTTGCACGTTTCAACAACAATGTGAAGACTGTGAAATGGGAGGACCATCATTCTCCCCCCATCCATAAATTGTTCGAATGTTGTGCAGAAATGCATAGATATTTAAAAGGCAGAAAAAAAAAAATCTCTATTTTAGCTATGAAATCTAATATTTTTTTTAGAATCTCCAAAGAATGTTGTTGTAGTTCATTGTTTAGCAGGCAAAGGAAGGACAGGCACTGTGATTTGTTGTTATTTGATGTATTGCGGAAGGATTAAGACCCCAGAAGATGCTTTGCAATATTATTCCCAAAGAAGGTGTCGATTTATGATATTTATCAAAAATAAAATGAAATTTTCTAGATTTTCGACTAATGGATTGGGAGTTACTCAACCTTCTCAAGTCCGATACATTCATTATTTCTACCAGATTTTAAAGAACCAATTTTTGAGTCCGACTTTGACTTTTATTGAAAAAATAAGATTGTTTGGGGTGCCTAAATACAATAGTGGTGGCAGTTGCAAGCCATATATTGATATAATTTCAATGAAGGATTTAAGGAAGATTTACACGGGAAAGAAATCACATGCAGAACAAGCAATTTTCATAGAAAAAGAACCTGGTGAACAAGAAAAGGAAGGCATCAGTTTTCTCAGTATGTTCGAAATTACCATGGATAAAATAATTCCGATTTATGGTGATATAATGATAAAATTAAAGAATAATGGTAATGAAAAGATTCTTAAAGATTCTCAAGATTTTTAATATTTGATAGGAAGCTTTAGAAACAAATTGATGTTTAGATTCACTTTCAACACAGCATTTCTTCCTAAAGATGGGATTTTAACCCTCTATCTCAATGATCTGGATCCTGATTCGGTCAAAGATAACAAACTGTTCCCAAGTAATTTTATTATAGAATTGAAACTCCAAAACAACAATTGCAAATGCACAAATGAGACCATGTTTGAGGATAAATGCAGCGCTTGCATGATGGATCTGGAGGGTGAAAAGGAAAATTGGGACAAAATCTACGACATAATGAGAGTGCATATACAATTAGATCTTTTATAATTAATTTATAAATTTTTTTCAGGATTATACAGCGTTTAAAGACCCAAAAGCCTTTGAAGAAAGCAAAATATTGCTTTTTGGGTATCCGGGATTCGATGATATTGAAAAGACTTTAACTGCCCCTTTGAAGAAAGAGGCTTTTGAAAAAATAGATGATGTGGATTCCTCTGATTCAGATAAAGAGGAGAAAAAAAAAAATAGCATCAAAAAAGACGAACTGGCTGCCTCTGCTTTCATGGGAGAACCATCACATTTCAGTATGAGAGGAACTTTGGGGGAGGAGGAAAAAATGGAATAAAAAGAATAATTAATTGTTATTTTTTATTTATGAAAAGCTTATATTATTTAATTCAGGGTACTTTAATTTTTTTGATAGGCTTTTCTAAAAGAACCCATTCAATTTCTTTTGATTTTTTCTTGCCCAAACCACGAACTTCCTCTTTAGTGGGACCCAGTTCTAGTGTCAAATTGGTAAATGTGGAGAACTTTAATTTGATGCTTCTGAGCAAATGCTTCTTTTTTATCTCCTTCGGTCTTATTATTGTGGTTTTTTTGATTAATTGCTGGTGGTTGGAATTTGTTGGGTGGTTTTGCTCAGAAATCGTCAATTTATTCCAATCGAATGGCGAAGGCAAATTTTGGAAGCTGCCTCCATTTTGTAAATAAAAACCCTTCAGTTTCAAAATCATATCGTTGTTTAAACATCGGTTGCAATAACAAATTCCCTAAAATTAAATTTTTTATTTTTAATTTGGAAAGGGCACAAACCTGACAATACGGGCAAATCCAAATGAATTTGTTGATGTTTTCAGGGAGCAGCTGATCATAATTTTGCTTCAAACATGTATAGCAAAACCTTCGGTTGCAAACGATTTCTTGATACTTTTCATTATCTTCAAGCAATTTTTGGCTTTTTTTTCTTTGTCTTTTGATCTTTTCATCTGAAAATTTTTTTTGTTAATTATAATAAAAAAGAATTCAATCAACTTGTCAATGAGAGTATTTCCAATGCGGGATTATTTACGATCGGGATTCCCATCAAAGAACTTGTATATTTACATTTCATCATGAAATTCTCTTGATATAAATTTTTGCAATGGTGACAAATAAAAAATGTTTCCATTTCCTTCGGTGCACTTCGCATAATTCCCTTTCTTTTCAACAAATTGAGGAAGTTCACTCCTTTGAAAATCAAATCTTTTCTTTTTGGTTTGAAGATTTTCTCGAAACAATAAAACTAAACAAAATTTCAAATCAGATAAAAAAAATAATGAGTTATACATTTTGAGAAATCAAAGAATAAGGACTTTTCTGAGCGATTGGATAAATTGAAAACAAAGAATTTTCTCTGAACTTATCTAATTCTTCAACCACTTTGGAATCCATGAAGCGAGGCCTAAATGCTGAATCCTCCAAATTGACTTCGAATTTGAAAATTTCATTGAATTTCTGGAATGATGTAATTTTTGAAATGCTTTCAGCTGCATTTTTTTTCTCCAACTTTTTGATAAGACTTTCAACATAATGAAATAAAATTTCTTGTTCATTTTCATGCAATTTTTCCTTTTGAATTTTTCCTTTTAATCTAAAACAAAAATTTATTTCTAAATACAAAAATTGTGTTACTTTTCTAAATTCTGGGAATTTTTTTTTTGTTGGAGTCTTAATTCTTTTTCCAAATTATTAATTTCTTCCGAAATATCAGAATTATTGTCAGATTTTGAATTTGAATCTACAAACTCAATATATTTATCAAGTTGTTTCTTTTCTTCTCGAAGATAATGTCTAAATGTTGGGAAATCAGAAGCTGAGAAGTAACGGATGCTTAAGAAAGCATCCTGCTTCTTTTTTTCAGGATTTAACAGCCGGCTAAATTTAACGGAAATCCAATATTGTTTGAGGAAATTTTCATAATTCAGCTTAGAAAATTCAGAGTCAACGTAAAGATTCTTGTAATGTTTGTGAATCATTCTTGTGACAGCTTCAAAGCTTTGATAGTCACAAAATTTTTGTTCTTCTTCTTCATTTTCTTAAAAAAAAAAATATATTTAAATGAATCGTTTAAAAAATCATTCCCTCTTTTTTTAAAAAAAAAATTATTTATTATTTTAATTTTATTTTAGTTTTAAGATAATTAGATAAATAACTCCCCCCTCCCCCATTTTCCAACTTATTATAAAAATCACATATGTAAAAATGACCATATTTTAAATTTTTTTTTAAAGAAAAAAAAACCTTGAGGCTGTTTTTTTTCTGGCAAAAAAAACTCAATCGAATCTAAATCGATTCTTTGTATGTTTTTAAAATAAGTCTCGTTGACATAATTCCAGAATAATTTCAAATTCGCTTCCTTTAAATTATTATGTGAAGAAGTTGTTTCTTTTTTTCTAGATTTCCGAAATTTTGAGCTTTGTTGGAAAAAAAATGTTTTTTTTTCCGGATTCATAAAGAAAATAAAAAATACCAAAAAGAATGAGAGTTTCCTTGATTTTTCTCATCTATTTTTATCAGTTTCAATAACATGTTTTTATCCTTATGTGTCGTATTTGGGATATGACCCAAAACATTTTGACCTGAACCTTGCATAAAAATAAAAAGAATAAAATTTAATGAAATCTTCTAAATTTTAAAGACTTTAGGAAAAAAACCAAATCGAAAAAATCTCTTTAAAATTAGTGGCTTTCAACAATCAAATTGGGATTTTGGCTCAGATTTCATTAAAGTTTTTTCTTTGTCAAATTTTTAAATTCCTGTTGTTTTAGTTGTAATTTTCGTTTTTTCTAATTGTTGTAGGCTGTCTAATTAACAAAACAATTAAAGGATTTCTGATCGATTTCGCTTTTTTTTTTTTTCAAAAAAAAAAAAAATTAATTATAATATAAAATTTATAAAAACATTTTTTCCCAAACCCATAATTCAAATCTATCCATCAGAAAATCATCCATTTTCATTTTATTCCTGTTTGTGTTTAATTATAAATAATAATTTTTGACATTCATTCATGTACTGATTTTTATCTCTATAATTTATATAATCTCTGATGAGTCTAAAAAAAAACAAAAAATCCTTCATCATACAAGCAAACCCAGCCCTAACTCAGCAATATCCTGACCTCTCTGATTACATCCTTATAGACATTCTCGGCTCAGGTTCCTTTGGTAAGGTGATTTCTGCAAAAAATCAATACAATTACCAAGACCTCGCCATAAAAGTGCATGACATTAAATTTGAAATCCTTGAAAATGTTTATAGATTTTAGAGAAAAACAATCTAAAAAACCATAACATCACCAGATTGATGAGCGAAGCAGTGATCCTTGGCACATTGGACCACCCTAACATCGTCAAATTTTTCGGGGTTGTCATACACACTTTAAAATAATAACCATTTGTGGCGTTTTTTTTTTGAAGGTGAGGGAAAAAAAGGATCACCTGTATATTTTCACCGAAAAGGTGAATTCTGGATCATTATCAGATTTGATGAAGAAACGGATGGAAGCCAAACAATTTTTTTCTGATGAGGAGGTGAGCCATCTAATGAAAGGAATCATGGAGGCAGTGAATTACATTCATATTAAAGACATAGTACATAGGGACATCAAGCCTGGTTTTTCTTAATTCATTTTCGTAGAAAAAAAACCATCTTTCTTAGCTAATATCTTGATCGATGACCCAAAAAACATGACCTCAGTGAAATTGACAGATTTTGGCTTAAGTGCTATGGCTTCTGAATATTCGAGCAGGTTCTTCACAGAGCAATGTGGGACCCCTTTATATATGGCTCCGGAATTAATCGAGAATAAGCCATATGCTAAACCAGTGGATGTTTGGAGTTGCGGCATAATGATGTATTTCATAATGAATCGGGGGAAACATCCTTACAAATATTCCAACAAAGATGAGCTTGTGGAACAAATTGTAAAGGGGGAATGGACGTTTCCTAATTTTTTCACAAGGTAAACTTTGAGAAAAGAATAAGATTTTTAGTTTGATTTTAAGTCTAGCTAAGGATTTTTTTCTGAAACTTTGCAATCGAGAGCCGTTCAAACGATATACTGTAGAACAGGCACTTGCTCATCCTTGGATCACAAGAAACGTGACGAATGGAATTCCATTGACTTTCGATGAGCAGCATCAGATTTTTCTAAAAGAGTTGGAAATTGCAAATGTTTCATTTTTTAAGAGATAGAATTTTTGATTTTTGTCATTCATTAGATATTCAAACTGATTTTCTTCCTTAAATATATACAAAAAAAAGCTCCTCTCTTCAACATTTGCAAACCTCTGACATTGATTAATAATTCAACTTTTTTAAACCCTCTTAAAGATCTGCAAAACGCCAGAAGACCAAAATCCGTTTGTAACTTTTCTCAAGAAATCAAGCCCATGAACTTACAAATAAAGATCCCAAAAGAAAACTCACCGAATAAAGAGCCCAATTCCGCTACCATAGAAAATCCCTCTAATGTTACAAATCGAAATGACAGTCTTCATAATAATAACAACAATAATAATCCAACGTCTCCAGAAAAGAAAAGCATTAGAATCAGATCTATCACCAATAATTTCTCGAAAAGCCAGATAAAAAGTGTTGATAGCAAGGATAAACTATTGGAAAATTCACGCCTAAAAACCAAGATGGACATTTTTTTCATTAGCAAAACCCCCATTGCCACCGTTAAAAACAACAGTTTCTTTTTCCAATCCCCCAAATCTAGTCCGAAAAAGGCACAGGTTTCACATCATGAGAGCATTTTCAAGCCTCAATATTTGGAAAAACCTAAACTGACAATTCCAACTATCGTTTCGCCAAAAAATAAATTTTCCTTTGAACAAAAAGAATTGATTTTAAAAGAGGAGAAGAAAGACATTAAAGAAAACAATTTTTATGTGAATAAAAAGGATATTTACTTGTTACAAAAGAATATCAGGTTCATGAAGGAAACCAATGGAGAGTTAAACACTTTAGCTATGAGGGACACTCAAAGCAATAGGTTAATGTTTTTTAGAGAATTTAACAATAAAAGTTTTTTTATTATAGTCCAGTAAAAAAAACACATTCACAAATAAATGCCACGATGAAAAACTATAAGGAAAAAAAATCGATCAATGACATAGAAATTGACAAGGAAAGCCTTATGCAACTTAACCGCGCAACTAACCAATTTTTCGCTCAAAAAGTCAAGGAAACGATTTTTAACTCAACTAGCACGAAATATTTCGAGAAAAAAAACGAAATGTTAGATTTTAACAACTTCGTTTCGAAGGACACATTTTCTTTCAGTAAATTAATTAATTAAAAAATCTAAAACCTTTGAAATTGTTTTTTTTAAAAAGGAAATTTAGATAAAAGTAATGAATATGACAATTTGTTCCCCGACTCAATGATCAATACTAATTTATCGTCAAAAAAAATTAATTATTTAAATGATTCTATTTTGAGAACGAATGGGATGTCAAACCGGAAACTAAAAAAAAGCGGCACCTACAAAATAAATTTGAAAACTACGAAGGAATGACCGTCACCAATTTTATTTATATAAACCAATAATTTTCTGTAAAAAAACCATTATTTGTTATTGTTTATACAAAGTTAAACTAATATCTTCTTGCCATGTTTTTTCCGAAGTTTATCCGCAGTTTTCTCATCAATCCTGTTCAAATTCACCACCAATTGGAATGAATCAGCGGAATTAGTCAAAATAAAATCCAGCTGTTCGGCGTTTGAATCGTCAAGCCAATTTTTCGCTAGATTTAAACAGCAAAGTTTCAAATTTTTCACCACTGCAAATTCTTAAATTTCGAAAAAATAGAAAAAGATGTAACTATATATAAATAAATGTTACTTCCATCGCCAATTGGTTGAATAGGATCCAGAAAAGGCAACGGCTCATGATGTTCTTTCTTTTTGATTTTTTTGTTACGTTCCATTATGGCTTCCCTTTGTTTTTCCTTCGCTTGATATTCTTCATATTCCTCGTTGGATAATGGATGTCTGCCCAAATTTGTCAAAATCTCATTAATATCTTGCTAGATGATTGTTTATGAAAAAAAAAAAAACGTTATTTAATAATTTACAAGGTTTTCAATGTTATTTTTTGCTAGTCCAAGAAATTCTAAAGTTTTGTTTGCAGATAATAATCTGCCAATCGCTGCAAAAGCTTTGGAAAATTTTAATAATTTAATGCTTTGATTTAATTTTAGAAATACATTTTTTTGACAGAAGATTATCATAAACATCCAAAAATTTCAGCATTTGATTATTTGTATCGATTAATTTCTCGATGAAAGGCACAAATAGCTCATCGGTGATTGAATTCGACCTCAAAATGAGAAATTCAATGGTTGGTGATAAGGCCAATTGGATGTAAAAAGGTAACGCGACCTCATTTTTCAACACGTTCCATTCGAAAAATAGTTTCATCATTTTATTTCCAGTGTTCATGATCAATTCCTGGAATTGTTGGAATGTGAATTCGTCGAAATTGTTTCTATTGAGCCTATCAATGGAATTTTTAAAAATTCTCAAAAGATGTGAGGTTTAATTACTTGAGAACGTTAAATTTCGATAACCCCCAAACACAATTCAAGATCTTGGCAGTTGCATAATCCACCATTGTATTGTTGATCAAAATAAAATTTGGCTCGATTTTTTCAGCTGGGATTTGTAAATTATTCACTGAATTCATTTGATTTGGTAAAGTATTGGATCCCCCGACATTTTGTGGTTGCGACAAATGATTACCATTGTTATTGGCTGGGACTCCTCCTTGTTGTTGAGATGGAATTGAGATTTGTTGTGAGTCAAGTGTAGCATTTGGTATTAAAGGCTGATTTTCGTCATATTGTATATATTTCGGTTGTGTTTTAAATAACGGATGAGTGTATATCCCCATTAATTTACTAAGTAATTGGACGTTATCATAAAGATTAGGGGTCAACAAAAGGGGAAGGTCCTTGGCATAAGTTGTAAAGAAATTATCTATGAGTTCTTTGGTTGGGAGGTCTAATTTATAGTATTCCCACCAGAGCTTTGAGGTTAGATCAGTGAAAATTGGGTTG
>Ga0302320_10019137_pt1 | contig 13764 bp, 14 predicted proteins | sample Bog_T0_3_FD_202130 | JGI IMG/M metagenome (GOLD analysis project Ga0302320, IMG submission 202130) | Peat permafrost microbial communities from Stordalen Mire near Abisko, Sweden - Bog_T0_3 | ecosystem: Environmental > Terrestrial > Soil > Wetlands > Peat | place: Sweden: Abisko, Stordalen Mire... | reverse complement strand
CGCGTGCGTGAGTTACACTTGGCGGACGGGTAAGGACAACGTCTACTTTTGCGCGAATTCGATCAACAGCGGTAAGTACGCCTACAACAACCTGGCGGCTTACTATGCTACCTGGTATCACAAGATCAACGAAAAGTGGCATACGGATTTCGAGAGCTGGTATCAGTATGAGCGCCAGGTACCGAGTATTTTCGGTCCGATTGCGCCGGAGAACGGGGCGAACGGGGCATGGTGCAAGACGGGTGAGACGCGGTGCTTTGCGCCCGATTCGTCGCTGCTGAATTACGTAGAGCGGCAGTTCGGGCTTCATGATACGCTTTCGATCCGGAATGAGTTTGTGGACGATATTAAGGGCCAGCGCACCGGAATCAAAACGAGGTACACCGAGCATCTGATTTCGTGGAATCACTGGATCGGGACCAGCCTTTTGTTCCGGCCGGAGGTTCGGTTCGAGCATGCTTACGACAATCCGGCTTTCGATAACGGGACGAAGAAGAGCCAGTTGATTCTGGCGGGCGATTTGATTGTGTTTTACTAGCCGGGTGCAGCGGGGGAGCAGGCACCGAGAGCGTGCGCCACATGTTGGCGGAATCAGAAGGTTTCGTTCGGTTCGGCGAAGCGGTAACCGATGTGGTTTTCCGTCAGCAGGTAGCGGGGGTTGGCGCGGTCGTCTTCGAGTTTGCTGCGAAGCTGCCGGACAAATGTGCGCAGGTATTCCACCTGGCTGGCATACTCGGTTCCCCAGACGGCCGAGAGCAGACGGGTATGGGTAACGGGGATTCCGGCCTGGCTCATCAGGCACGCCAGCAGATCGAATTCCTTCGGAGTCAGATGAACTGCTTTGCCGGCTTTCCGGACGGTTCGGCGCGAGGGAGAGAGGGCGATATCGCCGATTGAGATGATGTCTTCCACCTCCCGGGCACCGGTTTGGGATCGCCGAATGGCGGAACGGATACGGGCGGTGAGTTCGCGCATCTGAAAGGGCTTGACTACGTAGTCGTCGGCCCCGGCGTCCAGCGCGGCGACGCGGTCGTCTTCGCTGTCGCGCACGCTGATCATAAGAATGGCCACGCGCGGCAGCTTCTGTCGGAGTTCGACGCAGATATCGAGGCCGCTCTTGCCCGGAAGATTGACATCGAGAAGCACGGCGTCGCACCGGACGACGCGTATCAGCGCGAGGGCGTCTTCTCCGGAAGATGCCTCGGAAATGTCAAAGCCCTGGTCGTAAAGGGTCAGGTGGAGGGCACGTCGAACCGAATAGTCGTCGTCGACAATCAGCACCCGACCGGGCGATTTGGGTTCTCCGCCGAACTCCGTCTCGGGGCGGCGATCCGTGTGAGTCGACATAGTTTGGGATTAAAACCTGAGTTTAGGCAGGCCCGTGTCAGGGGGGCATAACTCAGAAATGAGGATCGTGTAGGGACGGGAAGGATGCCGCAGAGGCGGGCTGCGCCGTTTATCAGACCGATAAAAACTATGAAGGCGTCTACATGCGACACTCACTGGATTCTTATGCGGTCCTCATGTGCGCGACCGCAGACTGGCTTGTTAGGAACGGGCGCACGCCAGGAACAAGCTATGGATCTGCTCAGCCTGAACAATGACGAATTGCGCCGGTTCATCCGGAGCAATGAAGTGAGCTTTCCGGCGGAGGCTCCGGTTTTCCCGCAGTTGACGCGGGCCGATATCGGCTGGCGGCTGGCGCTGTTGTACTTCGTGCGCTGCTGGTCGCTGGGCGAGATCGCCAAACGCTATCACCTGTCGCGCGAGAGAGCCGGTCAAATCGTCAAAGTGTGGCGGAGCCAGGCGGTAAAGACCGGATATATCCAGGAAATTCCGCAAGACCCGTTTCGAAGGGGGACGAGGGTTTAGTTATGTCGAACACGTTCATTATTGGGGCTGTGATTGTGTTTCTGGTTCTGTTGGCGCTGCCGACGATTCGCGATTTTGCGGGAATGCTGCGGATGAACGATCAGGTCCGCAAGACCGTCCGGCCGTGATACGCTCGGCGGCATGAATAAATTTCGTGCCGGTATCGTTGCGTCCCTGCTGACTGGCTTGAGCATGATTCAGGCGCAGCAGCCTGCCGCGCCGCCGCGGCCGCCGGTTACTCCTTATACCGCAGCCGAACTCGACGCTATTTCGATTACTCCGCCGCTCACCGGCAAGAACGTTACGAAGACGTTGTTCGACGGTAAGACTCTCAACGGCTGGCGAGGCAATACGGACTGGTGGTCTGTGCGCGAGGGCGCGATTGTCGGGAAGTTCGGCGACAAGGTGCCGACCAGCTTCCTCTACACCCTCGACAACTATTCCGATTTCCGGCTTACCCTCGCTTCGAAGGTGGTGGAATCTGAGAATCATGCGGGAGTCTGCTTCTGGGGGGAGATCGCCTCGCAGGGCGAGAACAAGTGGTATACGCACGGTCCCCTGGTGATCTTCCCGAACCCGAGCATGTGGGATTACAACGAAGGCAAGGGGTTGCGGGTGTTCAGGACAACCGCCGAGAAAGTCACGAGCCAGCATGAATGGATCAAAGTGGAAATCCTGGCGCAGGGGAATCGGGTGCGGACGGCTTTCAACGGCGTCCAGGTGATGGAGTGGCGCGAGGCGGACCGGAGCCGAATTAAGGCGGGTCCGATCGGGATTCAGCTGCATGCCTGGACCGGACCGCAGGAAGTGCTTTATAAAGACATTGTGGTCGAGACGTTTCCGAAGGAAGACCGGCTGATTACGGTGGGGCGGTGACCTCGTCGAGGCATCGTTACTGTTTTTACTCGTCATCCCCCTAAAGCTCGCTCGGTAAATCCCCGATAAGTTAATTGTGAGCTTATCTGCCCTAAGGGTCTGCGCGCTTGCGGCAGCCCTCGCATCCCCTGGCTTCGGCCAAACCCCTTCGCCGGCGGTCGATTCAGCGACGATTCAGACGCTGCTGGATCGTCTTGCAGCCGCCGAAGCGAGAATCAATGACCTGGAACAGCACCAGACAGGCGTGACGCCTGCCCCGGCGGTTCAAACGCCTGCGGCGGCAGTTCAAAGGCCTGCGGCGTCGGCCCTCATGCCCGCTCCCGATACCACCCTGGCGAGTCCCGATATGCATATGGCGGCCTCGACCGACGACGATCCTCATGCGCACATGATGGAAATCCCCGGCGGCCCTCAGCTGAAGATTCGTGGCTTCTTCGATTTCAATTACGGCAGCGGCCCGGCGGCGAATCCACTGCAGTTTCCGCTCGGCGCCCCCGCGCATAACACGTTTCAGGCGGGAGAGTTCGATCTGTTCGTAAGCTCGAAAATTTCCGATCACCTCGATTTCGTCGGCGAAATGGTGTTCGGCTGGGATCAGACGAACTATCTGGGCGTCGACATTGAGCGCTACCAGCTGACCTACAAGCAGAGCGAGTATCTCCAGGTCAGCGGCGGCAGATATCACACGGCCATCGGTTACTACAATACGGCTTATCATCACGGGACCTGGTTCGGGACCGCCGAGGGCCGCCCGTTCATGTATTACTACGAAGACAGCGGCGGTTTGCTGCCGGTGCACAACGTCGGGATCACCGCGACGGGTCTGGTCCCGGGAACCGGCAGTTGGCATCTTCACTGGGTAGCCGAGGGCGGCAATGGCCGCAGTTCGAGCAATGCCGGGCAGCCGGTCCAGAACTTCCTGGCCGACAGGAACCACAAAAGCTACAACCTGGCGTTCTACGTTCGGCCTGAATGGGCGCACGGTTGGCAAATGGGCGGCTCTTATTACCGCGACAAGCTGTCGCCGGAGGGGATGCCGCGCGTGGGCCAGACCATCACGAGCGCTTACGCGGTACTGGTAGGTTCCAAATGGGAATTCCTGAATGAAGCCGTGCTTCTGACCAACAAAGAAGACGGCGTGGCTGCGCCTTTCCGCACGCCGCTCATGTATACGCAGCTCGCCCGGTCGTTCGGGAAATACAAGCCGTACTTCAGGTATCAGTACGTGAATTCGCCGGGCAACGATCCGATCAACGTTTATACGGATCGCTACCAGGGTCCGTCGGTGGGCGTACGCTGGGACTTCAGCGATTTTGCCGCGTTCAAACTGCAGTACAACCGGCTCGATCAGCGGATGGCAACGTCCAACTCGATCAACGCCCAGATGGGGTTCACATTCTGATGAGACGCAACTGCGCTTTTTGTATTGCCGCTGTCGCACTGGCAACCGCGGCGGCGATGTTTGCGGGCGGAGCCGGGGGCGACGTGGCCATCATTGTGAACAAGGCCAACAAGGTCGACACGATTTCGGCAAAGGATCTGAAACAGATCTTCAACGGGGAAAAGGCACGCTGGCCCGACGGCAGCAAGATTCAAACTCTCGCGCCGAGCGCAGCTATGCCGGAGCATAAGGCGGCCGTTCATTTCCTTTTCGGAATGAGCGAGCCCGAGTTCCAAAAGTACTGTATTCACGCCAGCTTCGTGGGGGAAACGCAGCGTGCGCCTCGCGATTCGGGAGCTTCCACGGCCGTGGTCGGTCTGGTCGCGGTGATTCCGGGCGCGGTCGGCTTCGTTCGCGTAAGCGCGGTAACGCCGACGGTAAAAGTGCTGAAAATAGACGGCCTGGCGCCGGGCGACGCGGGCTATCCGCTGACGGAACAATAACGGAAAGACTATGAAGATCTCGTTATCGGGGCTGAAAATCGGCAGTCAGATCACGCTCGTGCTGGGCGGAACGGCGCTCTTGCTTGCGGGGCTATCCGGGTTGTCGTTGTGGGGACTTCGCACCAGCGAAGCCCTCACAGCGGATTCGATCGATTCTCTGAGCCGTTCTCAGCTGGTGGGAAAAATCGCCGGCGAGACCTCGGCCATCGCACAGAACATCGGTCAGATGATCATGGCGAAGGAAACGAATCCCGAGATTGTCGCGGAAATCGTTCAGCTTCGGGAGAGCCGTGCAGCTGCACTCGCGGATTTCAAGGCGAGGGCTAATTCGCCGAAGGCGGTGGCCGAGAGTAATGACATGGCCGGATTCGTGCAGAAAGCGGACGATGCCGGCGATGCCATCATGACCGCCGTGGCTCTGGGCCAGTTCGAAGACGGGGTGGCCGCATTTAAGGTCTCTTCAAAGATCTCGCACGACCTAAGAGCCAGGTCCGAAGAAGCGGCACATTTTCAGGCGCAGCTGGTGGCGGAAAACGAGAAAGTCCGGAAGGCGCGGTCGAGGCTCATCTGGGTTCTGCTGATTTCGGGAAGTCTGTTTGCGATAGCGGCCGCGGTGTTTGGCCGGTTGGTTCTGAGCCGCCGGATCGCCGCCCCGCTGGCGGCCGCGGCAGCGCATCTGGCTCAGATCGCCGAGGGCGATTTGTCGAAAGACACGGCGACGGAGTTTCAGGATCGCGAAGACGAAATCGGGACGCTGGCGAGAGCCATGCAGACGATGACTGTGTCGCTCAGAAAGATGGTTCATGAGGTATCGAGTGGTATTGAGGTTCTGTCGGCATCGTCATCGCAACTGATGGCGAGTTCGGGTGAGATGACGTCCGGCTCGCGCCACGCCTCGGACAAAGCTACATCGGTCTCCGCGGCGGCAGAGCAGATGAGTTCGAACATCACGTCGGTCGCGTCGGGCATGCAGGAAGCCACAACGAACCTCTCGCATGTGGCGGACGCAACCGAGCAGATGACCTCGACCATTGCCGAGATCGCCCATAATTCGGAAAAAGCGCGCGTGATCACCGCGGAAGCCACGCGCCAGGCGGCCCGTATCACTCAGCAGATCGACCGCCTGGGCGCGGCCGCGGCGGAAATCGGCAACGTGACCGAAACCATCACGGTCATCTCATCACAGACGAATCTGCTGGCGCTCAACGCGACCATCGAAGCGGCGCGCGCAGGCGCGGCCGGAAAAGGCTTCGCGGTCGTCGCCACGGAAATCAAAACGCTCGCGCAGCAGACGGCCGGCGCAACTGAAGACATTAAGAGGCGCGTCGCCTCCGTTCAGGCCGCTACCGCCCAGGGCGTCGAGGAAATCGGCAAGGTGTCGAAGGTGATCGAAGAAGTCAGCGTCATCGTCGCTTCAATTGCGGCCGCGATCGAAGAACAGGCAGCCACCACCAAGGATATTGCGCGGAACATCGCGGAGGCTTCGATGGGTGTGAACGATGCCAATGCGCGGGTTTCGGAAACATCGCAGGCTTCGCGGGAAATCGCCAAAGACATCTTCGGGGTGGACCAGGCGGCGCGCGAAATGGCCAGCGGAAGCAACCATGTACGGGAGAGCGCCACAGAGCTTTCCTCGGTTGCCGATGGGCTCAAGGCGACCGTCGAGCGGTTCCGCGCGTAACAGATAAGCCAGTGGACTGTTTCGGCGAACCCGTTGCCGCTCCCTGACGATTCACCGGCGCTATGTTCTTGCACAGTCGCCACGGTCGGAAGGAGGACGCTGGCGGAGTTCAATTGAGCAGTGAGTACTATGGGGCCAGTTGCTGGGGTTCGAGGATCGCCGATGGGGTCCCGCCGGGGTTGAGATCAACTTCGGTGAAGCGGCTTCTCGATCTCCACAGCCTGCCAATGAAATCGGTTGTATAGTCGATGTTGGCGTCGAACGCTCCGACGTAGTATCTGCCAGGCGCCAGCGTTGGAGTGGTCCACGCGCCGGACTGGTCGGTTTGGCCCGTAACCATGGTGGCGGCGAGAATGCCCTCGGAAATGATCTCGGCAGGGAAAGCCACGGTTTTTATGGCCGGTGCGGGATTGCCGTCTTTCGTGTTGACCGCGACGGCGATGGTTCCTCCGTCCTGCCCGATCACCACGCGTAGACCGGTGCCGGCAGCGGACGTGGACATTCGGAGGGTCTGATGGAAGATGCCAATGCCGTTCCACTGCACGTCTTTCACGTAGAGGCCGGGGCCATTGACGGTTGTGCGCAGCCCGTAGTCGTCGATGATCGTGTTCGGAATAGTAAAAGTGTCAGGGATCGCGACCCTGGCGCCGTTTGGGCCTTCGCCCTGGCGGTGGCTCCGTAACAGGGGCTGAAGCGCGAGGGAAACCTTAGTCGCCAAAGGTGTGACGGGAACCGGTCCGTCAAGCACCACTTCGCCCGCCAGCGGCTGGGTCGTGAACGCCGTAACCTTGAGGCCCCTGACATCTTCGTCGCCGATATTAACGATCGCAGCGCCGAATAAAAAGTCTCCCTTATTTTGCGATGCCTCAATCCGGTAACTGCCGGGCGAAAGATCGCAGATGCGGAACTCGCCGTCGGCGCCGGTTCGGCCGTAGCCGGACGACATATACATCCCGCCGCCTTCGCGCGATCCGCTGGAAGGTTGCTGGCCTTCGATGTTGAAGTCGAGTTCGCCCGGACCGCCGACCGGTGTAAGGAGATTGCCCGAAGCGCAGAAGTTGGCCGACTTTTTCATTTCGATATCGATGCGGTCGCGGACCTCACCGGGCCGCAAAATGATCGGCGCGGCGCCTTCCTTTGCAGGTGAATTCGGATACCAGGTGCGCATCGGCACCCGCCTGCGGAGCCTGGAATTGAGCGGCGTTTCCGAATGCGCCGGAAGGTTGTGGCGGCGCAGTTCGGCCATCAGATACCAGGTTTTGCCGGCGGCAACGCGTTCCACCGTATATTCGCCGCGATCGTTGGTCGGGCGGCTCGCACCCTCCAGGAAATAACCGGGCTGGCCGAGATAGTATTCGCGCGAAATCAGCATCACCGTGATGCCGGGGACGGGCTCTTTGTTGTCATCGAGAATGCGGCCTTTGATGACGCCTTCAACTGTGATGTCGAAGTTTATGTCTTCCAGATCGTGGCCATTGAGCGCGATGCGTTTACTTACTTCGGAGCCAAAACTGCGCGAATTGTTCGCAGTGATGGTATAGGTAGCGGCGGGAAGATCGGCGAGCTTGTAGCGGCCCGACTCGTCGGTGGTCATTTTGACGTCTCGTGACGCGATATTGGCGGCCGGCACAGACGACACTGTTGTGGAGACTACGTAGCCGGCCAAAGGCCTGCCCGTAAACTTGTCGCGCACGATGCCGGAAATGGAAGCGTTGAGGACCGGCGCCTTCGGTGGGTCCTGCGCAAAAAGGGCGGCGATGACGAAAAAGCCTGCGATGGGTTTCACGGAGCGACCTCGACCTCCGAGGCTTTGCCACCGGCAACTTCGATTACCTTGCTCCCGATCCTGTAGCGGCCGGGCGGCAGCGATTCGAACGTGAATTGTCCGGTGGCATCCGAGTAGGCTACACGCCGTTGCGTGGTATCGGCCGGGTTCAGAGACGTGAGCACTATCGTTGCGTTGGGCGCGCCCGCCTTGCCGTGAATCGCGCCCGCGGCGGCGAGTTCAATCATGATTGGTTCGGTCTGATCGCCGCGCAGGTCGGCCACAGCGTCATTGATCTGGAAACAGGTCTTTCCGAGGTTGGCGGCAGCGATGCGGAAGAGGCCCGGCGCCAGCTTCGGGATGCTCAATTCTTTACCGGAGGTAGCTTCAGTGGCGGTGTCGAACATCATGGCCCAGGGTTCGAGCGAGGCGAGGTTAAGTCTGACGCTCGCGGGGCATGCTGCCGGTCCCCGTACCATCAGGCGAATCGTCTTCCCCGGCGCCACCGCCACACTCAGGTTTTCGACATTCTGGCCGGCGGATTGAATGCGGGTGCGGCCGAAGAACACGTCGACTTTGGCATCGAGAATCGATTCAAACTGCGTATAACCGCCCACGGGTCCGGCGGCGAACAGATCGTAAGTTCCCGGCGGGATCTTATCGAAATGAAACGTTCCGTCCTTCTCGGAAAGAACTGCCGCAATCGGTACGTTGGGTTGATCGGGCAGGCCGAGCGCAAGTTGGAACTCGCCCTTGACGCCTTCGGGCATTTCGATGCGGCCGCTTACTTGCGCGGAAGGGCGCGGCATGACGGTGAAATCGATGTGATCGTACTCTTCGCCGCCCGCCACAGAAAAGAAGCGCGGGTTTGTATTATCCGGATACAACTGTACGCCCGAGCCTTCGTTCTGGCCCGAATACCAAAACCCGACTGCGTACTGGCCGGGCGGCAAGTCATACACCCGATAATGACCGCCTTCTTCAGGCGTGGTTTCGCGGAAGGTGCTCAGCCGTCCGCTGACAGGGTCCCTGGTCAGAATGGTGAGGCGCGCGCTGCCGACGGTGCGGCCGCCGATGGCGCGGATCACGGCTGGCATGGGCTCGCCGGAGCCGTTGTGGACTTCGCCATCGATCGCTCCATAGTGAATCAGCCGGACGCTAAGGTGCGGGGAAGGAACGCTGAGTTCGAAAGTCGAGCCCGCGTAGTTGGGTTTCACCACTTCGACGGTGTATTGACCTGCGGGAAGTCCGGCAGCCGCGAATCGCCCCTGCCGGTCGGTTTCCAGATCCGCGGCCAGTTCGCGGAGGCCGGGTTTGTGGAAGCGGAGTTCCGCTCCCGCGACGGGATGGCCCGAGTTCTCTTCGTCCACCTGACCGGCGAGCGTTTCATCCACCGGCGTCTGTGTCTGCGCAGGCAAGGGAAGCATCGGCACAGCATGGCGCGCTGTGGCGGCAACTGTCGTGACGAACGCAATCAGCGCCGGAGCCCTTGAAGCCATCAGCGCAAGCGCCAGCAGCACGCCGGTAGTGGCAGCGAGCCTGGCCTTCATCAGGTGAGCGCCGGCGCGGCGTGTCTTATCGAGAAGCGCATCCACTCGGCGAGCAAGTTGCGATACGCTCTCGGCGGCTGTCGCGGCCGGCCAGGGCGAATGCACTCCTTCCACGCATTCAACGATACGAGTGAGGCAGTCGGCGTAGGAGCGGGGGCGCCCCGTGGCGGCGATCACCAGATCGTCACAGGCGATTTCGCGTTCGAGATCGATGCGGCGCGCGATCCAGAGAATGATGGGCGACGGGATGAAAAGGGCCTCCACGATCCGCTGGAAGAGCAGGGCATAATCGTCGCGGCGGACCAGATGCGCGGTTTCGTGAAGACCGATGCGGTCGAGATCCTCTTCGGTCAGTTCGGCAAAGAGGCGCGCAGGGATCAGGATGGCTGGGCGCCAGGGACCGGTCGCGATCGGCGTGGCGATTTCGTTCGATACCGCGAGGCGGATTCCCTTTCGTGTGCCTTTGCACCGCGCAAACCATTCGCCCAGCCGCGGCGCGGGGATCTGTTGAGCCCTCGATTTGAGGCGACTGAGTTGGTAATAGCCAGCCGCGAGGCGGAGGAGCAGGACTGCGGAAATCAGCGGCCACAGCAACAGCGGCCATTTCGGCCAGGGCGTGGTTGTGTTCGAGATGTGGATGGGGATGGCCGCTTGCGGCGGCGCGGGCGGGGGAATATAAACCGGCAGAGGCGCGGGAATCGAAACTGCCCGCGCCGCGGCCATCGGCGCGGCGTACCGATCCGGGCGCGGCAGGAATGACAGCGGCACCGCAAGCGCAGCCGCGAGCGTGACCCACCACACGATGTAGCGCGTGGCAGCATTCAGCGTGCCGCGCGGCGTGAGCCGCAGCGTTATCCCGACCGCCGCCGTCAGCGCGGTGGCCAGGATCAGGCCGTTCAGGAGTGCCGAGAGTAACGGGTACATAGTTAATCTGCCTCTCTTGCGATCCGTTCGCGAAGTTGTTGCAACTGTTTCTTTTTGAGTTTTCGCCCGTCCACCAGATTGAGCATCAGCAACTCGGGCGACCCGTCGAAGAACCGGCTCAGCAGATGCCCCAGGGCCGATTCGCGGGCTTCCTCGCGGTCTACCAGCGGCCGGTAAATAAACGCACGGCCTTCCTTCGTATGTTCCAGGTAGCCCTTGTTCTCAAGCACTCTAAGGGTGGTCAGGACCGATGAGTAAGCCAGCGACACGTCGGAGGGCAATCCTTCAATCACATCGGTCACCGTGCCGGAGCGTTTGGACCAGAGAACTTCCATGAGCCGGAGTTCGGCGTCGGTGAGGTTGAGAGATGGTTTTCGGGGCACGTGTTTATATTTTATGAAATTAATAGTTAGAGCGTACAACCGGCGCGCGCCGGTGTCAACTATGAATTTAATAGTTTGGTTGGAGGGTTTAACGAGCGCGGCCGGTGCGGAGGCGATGAGCCCAGTCCGGACGGTTGTTGCGAAGAGCCATCTGCGCAGCCGCTTCGCAATCGTAAGGGACGGCGATCAGTTCCACATTCCACCCGGCCCCGTGCTGCTCGAGAACCGCATAGCGAGCCTGCGGGCTGCCGGTCTCCATGCGGTGCGGATGCGGCGAATCGTCTTCGTAGGCCTGCAGGCCTACACTTCCGGGATTGACGATCAGCTGCGTTCCGAACCGGACCACGCGCGGAATATGCGTATGACCGCAAAGGAGCAAACTCTGAGCGATGTTGCCAAGCCGGTCGGCGATCTCCTCGTTCGATGCGAGGACGACTCCATTCGCATGAATCGTTTCGAGCAGATAGACGTTGTCTTTCGTGGGCGTACCGTGGAAAAGCAGCGCTCCCTCCAACTCAAGCGTCAGAGGCATGCGGGCAAGCCAACTGCCGTGAGGGTCGCCCTGGTCCACGAGTTCGCGATCCTGATTCCCGGAAACCGAAGGGAAATCACGCTCCCTCAGAATCGCGGCAGTGCCATCGCGATCGAGCGGGCCAAACAGATGGTCGCCGAGGTTCACCACCGTCCCGATCCCGCGCCGTTCGATATCTTCCAGCACCGCTTCGAGCGCAGGGCGATTGCCGTGCACATCCGCGATCGCGGCGAACCTCGCCTTCATTTCGCGCCGAGGCCGATACAAACCAGGCCGCACAGGATGACAGCGATCGCACCGATCTTGCCCCCCGTGATCGGCTCTTTGAAGAACAGTTTCGACCAGAACAGCGTCAGCACATAGCTGAAGGAAACCATCGGGTAAAGCACCGACAACTCGCCGTGCTTAATCGCGATCAGGAACGGGATGCTGGAGGCGAGGAACAGAAAAATCCCGAGCGCAAGCTGCAGGTTGAAGATCCGATGAAGCCCGTGGTTCAGATGCGCGGCGCCCATCTTAAGGCAGACCGCGGCGAAGCTTCCGATAACGGAGGCTCCCAGCACCATCAGCATGGAACTGATCGGTGTGCCGGTCATGCTTCGGCGCTTTCCGGCTTAAAGCCGTCGCGCTGGCTGGCGCGCCCCAGCAGCGCGACGCCGAGAATGATCAGCGCGATCCCGCCGATTTTCCACCCATTTATGCTGTCGCCGAAGAAATAAGCCGAAAGCAGCGCCACCCACACGTAAGACAGCGCGTAGATCGGCCAAAGAATTGAAAGCTCCCCGCTCTTCAGCGCGAAGATGAGCAGCAGGGCGTTGCAGCCGTGCAGCGCAAAGCCGCATACCAGCGGCACGTTGCCGATAAACGCGAAGGCGAAATCGATCAGTGTCGCAAGATGCGCGAGATCCACCTTTGGCATGGCGTGTCCCGTGCCCATTTTCATCAGGACCTGGGCGGCGGAGGCAAACAGCGTGCAACCGACCACCATGAAGATGGGTTTATTCGAACGTTCCGGCATGCGGGGAGATTTTTCAGGATAGCAGTCGTTGCCCCCGCAAATGTCCCGCTACAATAAGAATTCGTGGACAGCACAAAATCAGTAACCGCAGACAAGACCGCCGCCGCAGGCGCGGTGACCGATCCTGAGTCGTCGAAAAAACAGGAGCGAGCCCAGGAGCGAGCAAAGGAAGAACCGCCCCGCGGCTTTATTGCCGAGTGGACGGTAACCATCATCCTTCTGCTCTTCGGGACGACGACGCTTGTGCAGGCCTTCGTGATTCCCACCGGCTCGATGGAAGATACGCTGCTGGTGGGCGACCACCTTTTGGTGGACAAGCTGGCATACGCGCCGGACGGGCCGGTTACGAAGTATTTACTGCCTTACAGCGACGTGCATCGCGGCGACATCATCGTCTTCCGTTATCCGATCGATATCAAGCAGACCTTCGTCAAACGCGTGATGGGCGTGCCGGGTGACCATCTGCACCTTACCAACAAGCAGGTGTTTCTGAACGGACATGCTTTGAATGAGCCTTATGTGGTTCACAAGCTCGATTACATCGATTCCTATCGCGATAACTTCCCTTCTGAGCCAAATACCCCGATCTTCCCCCCCGCGCAGGCCATGCTTGAGCACAACGTGCAGGGCGGAGATGTCGTCGTTCCTCCCGGCTTTTATTTCGCAATGGGCGATAACCGGGATCAGTCGCTGGACAGCCGCTACTGGGGCTTTGTGCCGCGCGAAAATATTATCGGCAAGCCGCTGGTCATTTACTGGTCGTACGACGCCAATACCAGCGAGCTTTCCGATCCTTCGGCCACCGTGTCGCATCTGATCGACGTGATTATTCACTTCCCGACCAAGACGCGCTGGAGCCGTACCCTTCGGCTGATCCACCCTTACCCGGTTCAATAAAATTCCCGATGTCTAAGACGAATTACTACGGTCTGATTCTGGCCGGCGGCAGAGGTACGCGCTTTTGGCCGCGCAGCCGCAAACGTCATGCCAAGCAGGTGCTGAGCGTGGCGCCGGTCACTGCGGAAAATCCGCGCAGTCTCATTCAGGCGACGGTGGATCGGCTCGCGCCCATGATCCCGCCCGAACGGATCTGGATTCTGACCAACGATTTCGTGCGCGATGAGATTGTGCGGCAGTTGCCTGGGGTGCCGGGATCGCAGATTATCGCGGAACCTGCCCAGCGCAATACCGCGCCCGCGATCGGACTCGCGGCCCATATTCTGCGATCGATCGATAGAGACGCGGTGTTCGGGGTGTTTCCTTCGGACCATATCATCGA
>Ga0302320_10019136_pt1 | contig 13764 bp, 14 predicted proteins | sample Bog_T0_3_FD_202130 | JGI IMG/M metagenome (GOLD analysis project Ga0302320, IMG submission 202130) | Peat permafrost microbial communities from Stordalen Mire near Abisko, Sweden - Bog_T0_3 | ecosystem: Environmental > Terrestrial > Soil > Wetlands > Peat | place: Sweden: Abisko, Stordalen Mire... | reverse complement strand
AGGCGGTCCGCAACGGTCTTGGCTTCCGTTTTCGCCTCCCGCCAGTCGGTTCGCATAATGCGCTTACGAAGCCCCGCCTCGTGCCAGATGACAGTGTAATGATCCTGCCCATTTTTGGGTGTGTTGGAGATAGTTACGATGGAAGAACCGGATTTCACCTTTACCGGGTGCCCTCTAGTTGCAATGGTTTCTTTTGCCATATCTGCCTCAACTTCGTCTGACAAATCTGACAGAGAGTTTGCATCAAGTTACATTTCTATGCAAGATCGCAGTTGGCGGAAATGGAGCAATCTACCTCTGACGAGAGGCAGCGATCATAAGCTGGGGCCTTTCTTGAAACGGGTTCGAGCCCCGTTGGCTCCGCATTCTTGTTTTAAGAGGAGGATGCGGATTTTGGAGCGAGATTGCGGTTTGAATTTGATTCGCTGCCAAAGGCATTTGCGGGCGCGAATTTAGCTTGTCAAAATTCCGATGCCACTTATAAACGGGCCGCTATGGAATCCCCCGTTGAGAAACCCGCTTTTATCAAATTCAACAATGTTTCGGGAAGCACGATTACGCTTAAGCTAAGCGATATCAGTTATCTCGAAGAGCATCGCGACAGATTCGTGGTCCACATAGTCGGGCCGGCAGTCATCAATATAGATCGGCTTGCTTACGACATGATCGTGGCTTTCTTGCAATAAATTCAGCAAGCCGAGTGGCAGGTGTTTTTGCCGACTGGAGAGAGTCGTCGGGTCAGCTTTTCGCAAAAGATTAAGAAAACCGCAGTGTCTCGACAGGAGACGTCATCGCCATTAATATTCGCTCATGCGGTTATATCGAATCGTTACGCGCGCGGGGGCGAACATCGATATCCAAGCAAGGTCGGTGCTCGATGATCCGTCTTATGACGTGATTTACTTTTTTCGCGATGAGTTTCAGCAGCAACTCGCGGCGACTTTGAAACGCGTTGAGTTTGCGGGGCTGATTATTCATCCCGAGAAGCCGAACGCGACGGTGCCGCTGCCGAATCCGCTTTAGCAGGTTGCTGAAAAAGTACCTTGAAAAAATTTGAGTGAAAAATCCCGATAAATCGCCTTCCACAAATGCCCCATACGCGACGTTTGCGAGTCAGACAGAGTGTTTTGATGGTCTTTTTCAGAGTTCATTTTTGACGTTCCGACTTTTTCAGCAGCCTGTTAGGGCCTGTTAACGCTAATAGGCAGGGAAGCATGACCAAATTTCCAAATTTTCCAAATTAACGGAATTGGGATGAGGCTGGAGGCAACGAAGTTTCCCCTCGTTCAAAACTCCATTTGGGAACGAGAAGAAAAGGCAAAGTCAGAGTCGGGACAGCAGACGCGTCTGGCGTCGACCCTCCAGGGATGCCGAGTTTCGGATAGACTCTCCGGAGTCGAGCAGCTAGCCTTTCTCATGCCGAGTAGTGCCGTCTCGCATCGCCAATCCTGGCCAAAAAATCTCGCCAGTCTTCCTCTTTTCAAGCAGGTGATGGGGTTTCTGTGGCTTTCGCTTTATATTGTCACGCTGCTGTCGCTTCTCTCCTATGATCAGGAGGACCTGGGGTTTAATTCTTTTCCGCCGAATCCGAATCCCTCCAATTTCATTGGCGATCTCGGCGCGGCGCTGGCGGGAATGCTCTATTTTAGTTTCGGCTTCGGCGCTTATCTTGTGCCTGTTCTTTCGTTGTGCTGCTGCGTGGCGAGTTTTCTGGGGATCGAGATCAAGTGGAAGTGGAAACCGGTGTGGCTCTCTCTGTTTCTCGCGAGCGGCTGCGCGCTGCTCGATTTGCAGCACCTCGGCGGCTGGCATCTGATCCAGCGCGTGGCGAATATCGACAGCCCCGGCGGGGTTGTCGGCAGTTACATCATTTATCTGACCGTTCCCTATGCCCTTGGGAGCGTGGGCGCGGGCGTTCTTTTCGCGACGATGTTCGGCATTTCGGCGATCTATCTTTTTAACGTGAATCCGGTGATGACCGCGCTGAACGCGTTCTCGTGGTATCGGGAATGGAAAATCCGAAGCGAAGAAGAGCGGCTGGCCAACGCGCCGCCGAAGGAGCAGCTCGAAGCGCAGCAAAAACGCATCCGGAAACAAATCGAGGAGATGCAAAAGAAAGCTGCCTTGGAAGCGGAGGCCTCGGTCGCCGAAGCGCCGCCGCCGCGCTTCAACATTCGGCGTCCCGAGGACGACGACGAACCCGAGGCGCCTCCGGTTGCCACGCCCAAGCCGGCCGCGGCCGAGCGCCGCGCCGCGCCCGCGAAGAAAAGCGACACGGGACTCGTCCCGGCCGTGCCGATGACTCATCCCGATTACGTTCTGCCCTCGCTGGAACTTCTCAACGCGCCGGCGGGCCGGGCGCGCGACGTCGGGTTGAGTGAGGACCAGCTCAACAGCAACCTGGCTCTCATTATCGAGACGCTGAAGCGTTTCGGCGTGGCGGCGGAGGGGCGCGAAATCACCCCCGGCGCGACGATCACCCGCTACGAGGTTTTTCCGGGCGAAGGCGTGCGCGTCGACAAAATCAGCAGCTTGAAACGGGACCTTTCGCGCGTGCTGCGTGCGGAGCGCATTCACATTCTCGCGCCCATCCCGGGCAAGGACACGGTCGGCATTGAAATCGCCAATTCGAGCAAGGTGGCCGTGTTCCTGCGCGAGCTGCTTGAAAGCAAGGACTGGAGAAACACCAACGCGAAGATTCCGATTGCGCTCGGCAAGGATGTCTACGGCAAGACGCTGGTTGCGGACCTCGCGGCGATGCCGCACCTGCTCATCGGCGGCACGACCGGCTCGGGCAAATCGGTCTGCCTGAATTGCGTGCTGATGAGCCTGCTGTTTCGCTTCACGCCGGATGAGTTGCGGCTGATCCTGATCGATCCGAAGCAGGTCGAGATGCAGGTCTACAACGCGATTCCGCATCTCGTGGTGCCGGTCGTGACCGACCCCAAAAAAGTGATGCTCGCGCTGCGCTGGGTGATCAACGAAATGGAAAAGCGGTACCGCATCCTGGCGAAGGTTGGCGTGCGGAACATCGCGGGGTTCAACTCGCGCAATCGCTCCGTGACGCCGCCCGCCGCCAACTCGCCGCAACTTGAATTCATGCACGTCGAGATTAATGATGATTCCGAGGAGGGCGAAGAGGATGCGGACGAGACGCAAAGCCCGCCGATTCGCGTGCCGCGCGAGGACGACCTGATTATACCTGACAAGATGCCCTACATCATCATTATCGTCGACGAGCTGGCCGATCTGATGCAGACCGCGCCCGCCGATGTGGAGAGCGCGATCGCCCGCCTGACCGCAAAGGCGCGCGCGGCGGGGATTCATCTCATCGTGGCGACGCAGACGCCGCGGCGCGAAGTCGTGACGGGGGTGATCAAGACGAACATCCCGGCGCGCATCGCGTTCCAGGTGCCAAGCGGGCTCGACTCGCGGGTGATTCTCGACGAGAACGGCGCGGAAAATCTGCTGGGCAAGGGCGACCTGCTCTATCGTCCGCCGGGCGTGGCGGGCTTCACACGCGGCCAGGGCGCGTTTGTGTCGGACCAGGAAGTGCAGGCCGTGGTCGACTTTTCGGGCGCACAGGGCGACGCGCAGTTTGCGCCGGAACTCGACGCGAAACTTTCCGGCAAGGCCCCTGCCGAGATGGATATCAGCGAAGAGGACAAGAAGCTGATCTACGAGTGTTTCGATGTGATTCGGCAGGAGAAGAAGGCGAGCACGTCGAATCTGCAACGACGGCTGCGTCTTGGCTACAACCGCGCGGCGTATGTTATCGATTATCTCGAAAAGGTGGGCGTACTTGGTCCGCCCGATGGCGCGAAACCGCGGGAGATCCTCGTCGATCTTGAGAGCTATATGCTGGATTTGTAGGCACCCGCCACTGAGCCAGCGGCGGGCTACCCCTGAAGAGCGCAGCCCAAGCAATAAACGCACGCGGGGCGTATTCGAGCGGTCCGGGTGTCCGGGCCGTCCAGAGAACCCAATGAGTTTTTATTTGGAACGCGGGACGGCGGCAGCAGCCACAACGTCGGGCGCGATCACTTTATGCCACACGCCCTGGTAGCGGCGGGTGCCGTCGGGCTTGGTATAGTAGTTGCCATCAAGCAAGGTGTAACCTTGAGCGGCCATTTCTCCGGCGTGTTGCTTAAAGGATTGCTGGCCGATGCCCAAATACCAATACCACCAGAGAGCCTTGTGCTTCGGTTTCGGGCCGTAGGTGATTCGGTATTGGGCGACTCCATCGTGCCAGCGGCCTTCCACGGCGTTGATCCAGTGTCCATTGCCCCAATAGGCGGAGGGATGGGCCTTGGTACCGCGTAATTTGAGGAGGAAATTGCCGAATTCGGGGTTGGCCATCCAGGGGGTGAAGTCGGAGGAACTGGGCTCGCCTGTTAAGACGGGCACCGAATTGACGGGGGCGATGTCCGACCCCGTGTAGGGCGCTATCGGATTAAGCCCTCTCTGGAAATCTTCCCATACGCTCAATCCGCTGCCATTCAAATCGGTGTAGGTCACCGGTAATTGCGTGATCTCGTTCGGCCCCAAGGCGCGGTTGTAGAGCCGGGTTTCGTCGAGGATGAAGGTCTGATTGGTAACGCTGTCGTCGGGCGTCCCAAAGCTGAACGCCGCCACCGTACCGGGAGTCCACGCCGCAATCATCCCGCTGTCCTGATTTTCGCCGTCGACATAGACCCGGGCTTCCTGCCCCGGGGCCCAAGTCGCGGCGAGATGATGCCACGTCCCGTCGTAGAGGGTTGCGGAATTCGTCGAGGGGCCGACGATTTGGGTATTTCCAGCAGCATCGGCAAAACTGATCTGCGCCATGCCTTTGGTGTTTATCCCGACGCTCCATGAATTCGTCGCGGTATCGATCCACGTGGCAATGACGGCGTCGTTGGTGGCGCCATTGACTGATTTGATCCATGCGGAAAAGGTCAGGCCGTTCGGGGTGTTGAGAGCGCTGTTGGTGGGGAAATCGACGTGGGCTTGCGGGGTGAAGTAAAGAGCGTTGCTGAATAATCCCGGGCCGAAGGCATTCCCGGTAAATCCACCGAGAGTTCCGTTGATTTGATTCGGGGACCGGTCGATTGCATGTGTGGGCCCGTCGAGCTGCCACCATCCGACTAAATTGGTGGAGGCGTAGGCGCCGGTCGTGATCCCGTACCTGGCTTCCCAGGCATCATCAAGGTTGTCCCCATTGGCATCGACGGCCCGCAAGATGGCGGGAATGAGCAGGGTAAAAACCAAGATTGCGAGGGCGGCAACCGTCATCAACCGAATCTCGACGTAAGAATCAGTTTCAGCACCACCGCGCGTTTTCGGTCCCCGCATATAGTGGGAATAAAATAAAAACCGGATTGGGGCAATGAGAAACGGCAATCACCTAGGACCGCGGTTCGTGACGCTTGATGCCGGGGAACTTGTCCAAGTCGCGGTCAAAGGAGGCGACGGGTAATTGATCGGCTGTTGCCTCGGCGGCAAGACACGCATCGCCGAAAGAGACATTCCGGGTTTGGTAGTCCTCGACCGCTTCGAGAACCCAGCGGGGACAGGTCAACACGACGCCCGGCGCGGTGAGAAGCTTGAGAAGTTCGCGGCCAATGTCCGCGCGATCAATTTCGTAATAGCTTTGGAGCGTAAAGATGGTTTCCGTGATGGCGATAAAGGGAATGTGCAGGCTGATTTTGCCGGAGCCGGCATCCGCAAAGAGCTTTTTCGCGGCAGCGCCGTGGCTGGGATGATCGTTCGTTAAAAAACGAAGGAGGATGTTGGCATCGAGCAGATAGGCCGGCTTGGAGGTCATGCCTTAAGCCCCTTGGAACTGACCTGTTTTCCGATGGCTTTTTCCATGCCTTTGGTTTCTTCCTTGATGGAGACAAATTTTCGCCTGGGCTTGAGCGCGCCGAAGGCCGTTGAGACATCCGGCACGGGTTGCAAAATAATTTTCCCGTTTTTCACCGACTGTTTGAGCCTTGTGCCCGCGCGCAAATTCAACTGACGGACAAATTCGACGCTGAGCGTGGTTTGATTTTTGGGGGATAGCGTGGAGATCGTCATGACGCAGGATAGCACGATGGCCGCAAGGAATCAACGCGAAGTAAAGCGAAAGCTATATGCTTTACTTTTTTTATCAACACCGCCAGGGAGAAGCCCAAGCAAGCATCGGAATGCCGCATGTGCTATTTTAGGGATGCCCCACGTCAGGGATGTCGCTTCTTGTAACGTGGGAAAGAAATCCCTATTCTAATCGTTTCCCATGAAAACCGTCGGCAAACAATTGGAGGAGGCGCGTCTGGCCAAAAACTGGACGCCGGAGCTTGCCTCGCGCGAGACCAAGATCAAGGTCGACCGGCTGCGCGATCTCGAAGCGGACGATTATTCCCACTTCGCGAGCCCGACCTATGCCCGTGGATTCGTCCGCACCTACGCGCGCGCGCTGGGGCTGGACGAGTACCGGATGCTGCGCCAGCTCGATACGAAGCTTCCGGACGACGATTCCTCAAATATCGCAACCGAGACGGGCGTGGCCTATCTGCCGGAAACGTCGATGCCGCCGCGCGCGGCGCACATGGATTACACCGGGCTTTATATCGTGATGGCTCTCGGGGCCGTGGTGACGCTGGCCATTATGTTTGTGCTTTTCGAGGCTTACCGGGTCGGTGAGCTCTCGAACTGGTTCGCGAGCAGTACGGAACCCGCCGCCGCCGCCGGAACATCCGGCACGAATGCGGACGGCACTCCGGCGATTCCCGCAGCGGATGCGATGAAGCGCGCGCTACCGGTGGACTCCAACACTCCGCCACCGATTGTTGACGCGACGACGAATGAGGCGACTGCGACGAATACGGCCACGGCGACGGTCGATACCAACGCCGCGCCGACCAGCCCAAGGGCGTTGCCGGTCGATCTTTCCACTCTCGCGACGAATGTGGCTACCGCCGACACGAACGCCGCGCCGGTGCATGCCCCGAGGGCGTTGCCGGTCGATCCCTCCGAGCTGACGAATGCGGCAGCTCCGGTGGCTCCGCGCGCGCTGCCGGTAAATCCCGCTGATCTGAACAACGCGGCCCCGGCGGCTCCGGCCCCGACAACGGTGGTTGCGATGAATACGCCGCAGCCGTCGAATGGGGCGGCCAAGATTCCGATCCCTCCAGTCGCGACGTCAGCCCCGACTCTTCGCGCGCCGGTTCCGAGCGCAAGCAGTGCGACGCCGCAGCCGCACAACGGTCCGGTCATGGAGCCGCCTTTGCCGCCGGTTGCGCCGACCGCTTCGGATGCCACGGCGTCAACGTCCGCCGATCCGAACAAGCGGCTCGTGCTGACCGCCTCGCAGGATTCCTTTGTGCGGGTGACCAATCTCGATTCGCCCGATGCCGACAAGCCGATGTATGCCGCCGTGCTGCATAGTGGAGAATCGATTGGATTCAATGGGCGCAAGTTTTCGATCAACGTGGGCATTCCGGCAGCGGTCGGGATCAAGCTCGACGGGGTGAACTACGGGCCGCATAGCGACCAGCAAGCGCCGGAAACCTTTACGGTGGAGTCTCATTTGCCATGAGCGCGCCGGTACTCGCTTCCTGCGCGCTGCGCGCGCCCGGACAACAAAGTAGTCCGGGCCACCCTAAAATAGTGAAAGTGGGGCTGGTTTCGCTCGGATGCGCGAAGAATCTGGTCGATTCGGAAATCATGGCGGGCCATTTGCACAAGGCGGGCATGGAGCTGACGCCGAATCCGGATGAGGCCGATGTGATGATCGTCAATACGTGCTCGTTCATCGACGCGGCGAAAGAGGAGAGCATCGGGGCGATTCTTGATGCCAATCGCGACCGCGGGATGCGCCGCCGCCACCGGGCGCAAAAGCTGATTGTCGCCGGCTGCATGGCGCAGCGTTTCGCGGGCGAGTTGGGTTCGTCTATGCCCGAAGTGGACGCCTTCATCGGGCTGGACCAGCTCACGCAAATCGCGTCGATCATCGAGGGGCTTTTGGCGAAGGAGCGAGAGAAGAAAGCGCCGCCGGAGAATTTTGTCACGCCTCAGCCGACGTTCATTCCCGACTTCGACACGCCGCGCTTTCGGCTGACGCCATCGCACACGGCCTATGTGAAGATCGCCGAGGGCTGTAACCATCCCTGCTCATTCTGCATCATTCCGCAAATGCGGGGACGGCATCGCAGCCGCACGGTGGAGTCGATTGTGGCGGAGGCGCGGGAGCTGGTGTCCGAAGGCGTGCGGGAGCTGAATTTGATTTCGCAGGACACGACTTACTTCGGCATGGACCGGTGGGAGGAAAAAGCGGGGCCGCGCGCGCTGGTCGATTCGGCGCGGGGCGATTCGCTGACGCATCTATTGCGCGAGTTGCAGAAGATCGAGGGCGATTTCTGGATCCGGCTTCTTTATACGCATCCGGCCCACTGGAGCGACGAGCTGATCCAAACCATCGCGAAGTGCTCCAAGGTCGCGCGCTACGTCGACATGCCGCTGCAGCACATTTCCGATCCGATGCTCGATGCGATGCGGCGCGAAACGTCGTCGCAACATATCCGCGACCTGATCAAGCGCATCCGGGCGGGCATCCCCGGCATCGCGCTGCGCACGACGTTCATCGCGGGATTTCCGGGTGAGACGGCGGAGGATTTCGAGACGCTGCTGCGGTTTATCGAGGAGACGCGTTTCGAGCGGCTGGGGGTGTTCAAGTATTCGCGCGAGGAAGGGACGCGCGCGGCAAAACGCGACGGGCATCTGACGTCGCGCACGAAGGAATCGCGCTGGAAGAAGGCGATGGCGTTGCAACGGCGGATCGCCCTGGAACAAACCACTGCGGCAGTGGGGCGGAAGTTGCGCGTGCTGGTGGAAGCGCCCGGCGTGGCCCGAAGCGAGGCTGACGCGCCGGAAGTGGACGCGCGGGTCTTCGTGCCGAAGCGGCTGCCGGTCGGGCAGTTTGCGGAGGTGACGGTTGTTTCCGCGGATGAGTATGACTTGGTGGCGAGGTAAGAAAGGCATGACCAAATTCCCAAATTTTCCAAATTACTAAAATTTAGAGAAGAAGCATCGAAACTCTGGTTATTCAGAAATTTAAGAATGAGGGAAAGGCTTATCCATAAATCTCTTGCCTGCGTTTACCCGCTTTCACGTGATTGACAGAGAGGCGGTCCAACTACTAGTCTGTTCCATGCGTTGGACGCCTATCATCGCGCTGGCCGCTTTGTTGCCGGCTGTGCCGGTTTTTGCCCAAACGGCAACGCAAACGCCACCACCGAGACCGGTGAAGACGCCGACCCAACTGCCCCCGGCGAAGGCTGAACCGGAAAATCCCCAAGCCTACGCCGCGCCGGCGCCTGCTGAAAAAGAGGGCCCCACGGCCTCTGATGTCGGGCCGGTGCAAAAACATTTTGTACGGGCCTCGAAGACGGATGATCTCGCCGAGACGCAAAACGCGGACAACGCCTCTCTGGCAGTCCACGAAAAAACGGCCTTGGACAAGCGGATCACGATTCCGGTGATTCATGATGTCCAGAATGACGGGGGTACGAGCGGCTCCGACAATCACTCGTTGCAATACGAGTTGAAATATCTGAACTGGGGCGCGGTGACCGATGAACAGTTGCAAGCGCGGCGGGGCCATTACTTTACGATCACATGGGAAAACGACGGGCCCAAAGCCGATTTCACGACCCGGTTTGAATACCGCGAGGTGAAGAGCAAGGAAATCGTTCGCACGTTGACGCAGGAGAAGCCGGGCGTTTCGGGCGCCACGCGTTCCTATTTTGCCGTTGTGGATCAGGCTTACCTCGCCTACGGTCCTGTTGTCTCGTGGCGATTCACCGTCCTGAAGGGCGATACCGTTGTCGCGGAGGCGAAGTCCTTTATTTGGTAAAAGGAATCAGGAACAGACCATGATAACCACTTTTTTTGCTTCCGTCTTTGCGCAGACCGGCAACATTGCACCCGTCCAAGAGACGATGGGGCCATTTCAGATGATGCAGCGGGGCGGCCCGCTGATGGTGGTGCTTTTCATCTGCAGCGTATGGGCCCTTGGCGTATTTACGGAACGGATGTTTTATTACAAACGTTCGCGGATGAACGTGAGCGAATTTCTGGCGGGGGTCCTGGCGTTGGTTCGCCGCCAGAGTTATGCGGAGGCGATTTCGCGTTGCGAGGAAGGCCACGGCCCGATTGTCTCGGTGGTGCGGACGGCCATTTACAAGCGCCACCTGCCACCCGATGAACTGCGCGAAGTGGTGCGTGAAATCGCTCAGTTGGAAATTCCAAATCTCGAGGCGAACATCTCGCAGCTTGGGACGATCGGTTATGTGGCTCCGCTGCTGGGGCTTTTCGGCACGGTGCTGGGAATGATCCAGGCTTTCGAGCAGATCAACCGGACGAGCGGTACGGCTTCGGTGGGCGAGCTTTCGCAGGGAATTTATCTCGCGCTTATCACAACCGCCGCAGGGCTGGCCGTGGCGATTCCGTGTTACCTGGCGCATAATTTTCTTGTGGCGCAGGTGCACAGCCTCGTGGCCGACATGGAACGGGCCGGCATCGAGACGATCCACACGCTGACCGATCTGCCGCGCAAGGATATGATTACAACGCCCTTCACCGCGGTTTCCGACAAGGACGCGGCCAAGGAGCAGCAGGTTAAGAAGGCGTAGGGACCTGCGGTCGGCAGTTGTTACGGCGGTCTGCGCCCGCCGTCGGTTCCCATGGCAGCCGTCGACCTCCGGGCGACGAGCACAAAACCCGCGCTCGGAAATCACGGGCGACGAGCGCAGGCCATCACGAACTACATTCCGCGCGCGTCGAGGACGAAAAGAAGCCGTCCCTGGTGGAAGTCGGGGCCGTTGATGAAGAGGGGCGTGTCCTCCTGGGGCTGGTATTTGCCGTGGGCCAGAATAAAGCCGTTCTGGTAAATTTCGTAGTAGATGAATCGCGGTTCGCCGGGCTGGTGATGCATCGGTTCAACGCGAATGAAGAAATCCTTCCGCGGCACGAACCACTGTTCCCATTCGTTGCGCAACTCGACTTCGTCCGACTGGATCAGTTCGTAATGCTTGAAACCGAAGACTTCGTGCAGGCGATGATGCAAACCTTCGGGCGCGAGGATGGCGTCGGGCGGCGGCGGCGCGTTTTCTGCCAAGTAGAGTCCGATCCAGACTCTTTCCCCGGCACAGGCCGCGCCGATGCCCAGCCCGTAAAGGGCCAGAAGCAAAACCAAAAATCGAAAGCTCGTTCCCATCATCTTGATGTCCCTTCTCTCCACAGACATGACGCAACAGGCAGCGCGATGCCTCCGCCTGAACCGCTCCTCACAAGCTGTTCGGATCGCGCACAGGTCGGGGCGCTGCCTTTTCCCCGCCAACAACGGTGGTCGGATCGAGATAAGTCGGCTTGTCTGTGGCGGGATCCATGCCATTCAGCCAGACGACCTGCGCCTGGGCTGAGCGTGAATAGAAGGCGGTCGCGTAAATGCCCGGCGATTGGCTGTCGGCCGTGGCCAGCGATATGGGCGCCAGTCGCCCGAGGATGAAATTGCCCGCGATGGGGATGAGCACAAGGGCCACGGCGGCGACAGCGAGCCCGCGCCATGTGGGATAATAGAGCCAGCCCCAGGCGGAGCGAGGCTGAGGGGCGGCATAAAGCCGATCCCGGAGAGCCGCCCATGCACGGCTTTCCTGCCCCGGCCGAACAGGGCAAGTCTCAAGCAGGAGTTTTCTTAGTTCATTGTCTTGCATGGAGATGGGTGATGTTGTCGTTAATAACCCTATTCGTATGACGATGGCTCGATCAAATCAGTTCAGCTTTTCTTTCTTTTCTTCTCTTTTTTACAGTTATCTGCCGATGGCTCTAAGTTCCTGAGTCCGTGGCCTTTTTCAGCTTGGCCAATTTGCGGCGAAGATGCTCGCACGCATAATGGAGCCTGGAGTTCACGGTCCCGGGTCTGCACCGCAAGAGGCGTGCCGTTTCTTCGAGACTCATTTCATCAACGAGGCGAAGTTGGACGACGGCGCGGTGCTCAACGCTTAGTTCGCCCATGGCCTCAAAAATCGTTTCCCGCAGTTCCATGTTTTCCAGTCCCGCGCTGACCATGGGCGCGACGTGGCCTTCGGGCATGGCTGGCTGGTTTTCGTCATCAGCGAGAGGCGAGAGGAAGGAGAGCCAGCGATCTGTCCGCTGCTTTTTGCGAACGGTGTCGAGCGCCTGGTTGATGGCAATGCGATAGAGCCAGGTGCCGAGTTGGGACTGGCCCTCGAAGCGCTTGATGTCGCGATGGGCCTTGATGAAGGCTTCCTGGACGACATCGTCGGCGAGGGTGGGATTGTTGAGAATGCGCTGGACGCTGCTCCAGAGCCGCGGGTAATGGGCGCGGTGCAATTCTCCCCAAGCGGCCTCGTCGCCGGAGCGGAGCCGTTGCAAGTTGTCGGAAGATGCGTCCACCATTGGGCTTTTTACGGCCTATTGGGTCAAAAACCCAGCCGAGAGTTTGCAAAGAGGCTGAACCCCCGAGCGGCGGAGAACGAAGCGCCACTCCATCCTTGAGTTCCAAGTTCTACGTTCTACGCTCTTAGCTCTCGACCGCCGTGACGCTCATCTATAATTATCTCTACAAGGAAATCATCCTGCTCACCGCCGCGATCATCGGCGTGCTGACCTTTCTCCTCGTGGCGGTGAGCATGTTCAAGGTTCTTCCGACGCTCCTCCACACCGACCTGCCGCTGTGGCTGGCGGCGAAGCTGATGTTCCTGGGCGTGCCGCTGACGCTGACGCTGACCATCCCGGCCGGTCTGCTCGCGGCGGTGATGATCGTTTTTGGCCGGATGTCGTCGGATCGCGAACTGCTCGCGCTCAAGGCGGCGGGGATCGGGCTGGCGCCGGTGGTCGCGCCGGTCATCTTCATGGCAATCGGCCTGAGCTTCCTCGACTATTGGCTGGTGGCTTATGTCGTGCCCGAATGCCAGAAGGAGTTCAACGGGATGAAGCATGAGATCGTGATCAACAATCCGATGGCTTTGTTGAGCCCGGAGGAGGTCGTCGACAAGATTCCGGGCTGGAAAATTTATTTCGCCAAGAAGGAGGGAACGGAGCTCGATGATGTCATCCTCTGGCAATTGGACAGCTCGAACCGGCTGACGAGTTCCATTCGCGCCAGCCGGGCCACGATCGACCTCGATTTGGAGCACCAGCAGTTGCTGCTGAAACTGGTGAATGGACGGCAGGAGCAATATCCCCGTGACGGAGACGCGATGAAGGCGCATCCGGGCGGCCACGGCGAGCAGATGGTCGAGGCGGTCTCGCTCAACAGCTTTTACGAAAAAGTGCAGCGCAAGCTTGCCTGGATGACGCTGCCGGAAATCGAGGATGTGATTTACGAAATGCAAACCGCGCCCACCGGCGAACAGGCGTCGCCGTACCTGACGGAGTTGCAGGCGCGCATTTCGTTTTCGATCACGGCGTTCACGTTTATTGTGGTCGGGGTGCCCCTGGCCATTCAGACCCAACGGCGGGAAACCTCCTTCGGGATCATCATTACGTTCCTGATCGTGCTCCTCTATTATGTTCTGGGAGCGGTGGGGCGCGGGCTGAAGGGCCATGCGGGGCTCTATCCCGAGCTGATCATCTGGACGCCGAATATTCTGTTTCAGGCCATCGGGTTCTATCTTTTTTACCGGGCGAACAGAAAGTAATGCCACCTGTAGCCATTACTTGGTAAAAAAGCTCCGTCATCCCGAGCTTGTCGAGGGATCAGCCTCCGGTGGGTTATGC
>Ga0302320_10019133_pt1 | contig 13766 bp, 9 predicted proteins | sample Bog_T0_3_FD_202130 | JGI IMG/M metagenome (GOLD analysis project Ga0302320, IMG submission 202130) | Peat permafrost microbial communities from Stordalen Mire near Abisko, Sweden - Bog_T0_3 | ecosystem: Environmental > Terrestrial > Soil > Wetlands > Peat | place: Sweden: Abisko, Stordalen Mire... | reverse complement strand
TCGGACTCGTCGAGGTTGAAGCTATCCGATTCCGGCATCATGAGCCTGGTATTGATCGTGCCGCCTTCCTGAGCGATGAAGGCATCCATCTGGGCTCCAGAGTACGAGCAAGAATCGTAGGTCCCAGGAAGGAAGTCGGGCTCGTTCTGCACCGAGATGGCGTAAAGATTCACGCCGCCGGCCGCCTCATACGCGATGAATTCGTTCAGATAGTTGGCGAAGGCGCCGTACTCGTTGGTGTTGAGCGTACCCCCGATCGTGCTGTTATTGCTTTTCCAGGCCGCAGGCGGGGTCCACGGGGTAGCAAAAACGATAACTTGCGAATTGATGGACTGTGCCTGTTGCGCGTTGGACCGCTCAGTTGCCCAGTTTGAGCCGCCGGTGGTGGAGCTGGGATCGATGCGCGACCGCAGAATGGTGAAACCGACCTGGCCTGGGCCGGTGCCAAACAAGTTATTGGCTTGAGTCGAGTTCAGCACAGGCTGCCAGGCCGTCGAGGTGCCGAATCCTCGAATCGTCTGGAAGGTCGTGTTGAAGTTGATGTCTTCTGCGGTTTGAGCGCTCACCATCGCGGATACCACCAGGATCGTGGCCGCGACGATACTTGCCAAGGGAACTTTCATGATTGGTTCCTCCATTTATTACTGTCATTGAAACGTGGAGCAGAATCATCGACTGCTCCACATTGATTCTGTTGTTGTGCCACGCGTCGTTGTGGCGTTATTTGCAGGTCGTTCCATTGACCGCAAATGACGCGGGCGCCGAGTTGGTTGTGTTATTCCAGCTCCCGTTGAATCCCATTCCGGTATAACTGCCTCCGGCAGGAATGCTGCCGTTGTAATTCAGGCTGGTCACTGTCACATTCGCTCCGCTCTGCGTTTCCGTACCGTTCCAGAGCTGCGTAATGGTCTGTCCGTTGGCAAAGGCCCAGGTCAACGTCCAATTGGAAATCGCCGTTGTGCCCGTATTGTTAATGGTGATTGCGGCTCCAAAGCCTCCCCCCCATTGGCTCGAGATTGTATAGCCAATGTGGCAGGCAAAGCCTGTCGGACCGGAACTAACGACAGTCAGTGGGATAGCGATGGTGACCGGAGTCAACGTACCGGATGTTCCGGTAATTACTGCCGTATACGCTCCAGCGGCTGCCGTCGAGCTTGCCGTAAACGTCACCACGCTGGAACTGGCGGTGGGGTTGGTGGAGAACGAAGCCGTTACTCCACTGGGCAGGGTTGACGCCGCTAGCGTGACGCTGCCGGAGAATCCGCCTACGTCCGCCACCGTGATAGCGTCAGTCGTCATCTTGCCCTGGGTCACTGAGAGACTGGTCGGCGATGCTGCGAGCGTGAAACCCGGCGGAACTCTCGTCGTGACAATCATGCCAAAGGTGGTGGATTCGGTCAGGGCGCCAGAAGTTCCGGTGACGGAAATCGTACCCGATCCAGACGCCGAACTGCTGGCTGTGAACATCAACACACAACTCCCATTACCCGTTATGGGAGCACAACCTGTTGCGGCCACGCCGCTGGGAATCCCCGTCACAGTACTGATCGTTACGGTCCCGGTGAATCCGCCGGTGTCAGTTACCGTGATCGTTTCGGCTGCAGTACCGCCTTGGGCAATCGACAGCGTCGCTGGCGAAGCCGAAAGCGTGAAGCCTCCTCCGGTTGATGGTCCGATGGTAAGCGCGATGGTTGTGGTGGCTGGATTCAATGCGCCGGAGGTTCCAGTGATGGTTATCGTGGTGCTTCCCTGAGGCGCCGAGGCGCTAACCGCCAAGGTCAGAGCGCTAGCTCCTGTAGTAGGATTTGTCGCGAATGTCGCAGTGACTCCACTGGGCAGGTTGGAAGCGGCAAGTGTAACGCTGCCGGTGAACCCACCAGAATCCGTCACTGTGATTGTGTCGGTGCCGCTGCTGCCCTGGGCAATCGTTAGCGCCGACGGCGAAGATGAAATCGTGAAGCCCTGCGAAGGAGTTCCGCTGAGTGGGAACTGGATGCCTGCCAGCAGGGACTGCTTCAAAGAACTTGGCGGCGTGTCATCATAGCTGCCGTCGAGCAAGCCATATGTGTCTTCGCCGTTCAGCGCCCAATAGGTCCAGTTGATCGTTGAGTTGTTTTGCAGATAACCAACCAGGCTTTCAAACCACTGTCCCTGGCTGCCCGCCGCAGCGCTTTCGATGTCAGCGCTGTTGTTGTCAGTGCCGAATTCGCCGAGCCAAACCGGCGCGATGCCGTTGGCGCTGATATATCCCCAGTATTTATCCCAGGTCGCATCCAAGCTGGACGTTGTCGTGTTGCTGTTGAACCAGGGCTGCTGATACAGGTTAGGCCCGTAATCGTGCGCGGAATAGACCAGTTGATCGGCGACGTTCAGTGTGACGGGATAGTTCGCGACGCCGATCAGGTTCCCGCCTTGCCAGCCGCAAACGCCGCTGTAGCAGTCGTTGCCCTCGACAAAGATCAGCAACTTGGGATTGATGGCCAGGATCGCATTCCCCGCTGCCTCAGCGGCCACAGGCCAGTTTTGTGCGGTGAGGCTCGTAGGGCAGCCATTCGTCGCCGTGTCCCCTGTCCAGCAAGAGCCGGTTGTGCTGCCAGATCCGGACAGATGCGGCTCATTGCGAAGATCCATGCCGATGACGGTCGGGTTGCCGTTGAAGGTGAATTTGCTGGCGCTGTAACGAGTGGCCATTGTCTGCCAGTCGGCGATCCAGTTTGCCTGGGGATACGCGCTTGTATACCACAGGCCGTTGGCTTCGTTGGTCTCTCCAGCCTCCGAACGGTGATTATCGAGAATGACGCGAAGTCCGATTGATCCGGCATACGCGATTATCGTGTCAAGATCAGTGAGTGCGGTCTGCCCGACGAGAGCCTGGTTGACGGGACCGTCTACATAGTTTGAGTAGTTAGTAGGAACCGGGTTGCTTTCCACCAGCTGGTTTGAAAACGGGATGCGAATCACGTTATATCCCAGGCTTTTGATGTTATTCAATACCGTGTGGTAATCCTGCGCCCAGAGTCCGTGAACAATGTAGTCGGGGGTCTCAGCGCCATACCAATTGATTCCGGCAATTCGGACCTCCTTGCCGCTGGAGTCGAGAATGTTGTGTCCGCTAGTATGCCAGTAACCCGCGCCCTGAGCCCATGCGCTGGGTGCGATGAGCGCCAGCAACATTGCCGCGAGTAAGAATGCTCCCTTCATCGTCTGTTGACCAGCGCGTGTATGCTTTAGCGACCTTGTGAATGCGAATTGCATCGACGACCCTCCATTGCGAGTTTGTATGCATGACCAAGAGCCAGGTGCGGGCGGAATGGGTCAATCGACCCATTCCACCACGCTCCTGTTGAGCAACGATTCGTCGCAGCAGTTCGTTAATTCACTGTGCAGGCGGTGCCGTTGAGCGAGATTGCTGTGGGTATTGCGTTGGTGACGTTGTTCCAGCTGCCGTTGAATCCGATGCCAGTGAGAGTTCCGCCGGCAGGAATGCTGCCGTTATAACTCAGATTGTTCACCGTCACATTGGCGCCGCTCTGTGTTTCCGAGCCATTCCAAAGCTGGGTGACAGTCTGGCCGTTGGCAAAGGCCCAGGTCAGGGTCCAATTGGAGAGGGCTGTCGAGCCGCTGTTGACGATGCTGATTTGCGCACCGAAGCCGCCTCCCCACTGACTGCCGATTACGTAGTCAACAGTGCACTTGGGTGAAGTGCCAGTTACTGTGAGTGTGAAGGTAGTGACTACCGGGGTCAGCGTTCCGGAGGTTCCGGTCACAGTGATCGTGGAGTTTCCAGTCGCCGTCGAACTGCCAACCGTCAACGTCAGAACGCTGGAGGTTGTCGAGGACGCCGGGCTGAATGAAGCAGTGACTCCGCTGGGCAGTCCAGATACCGCGAACGACACGCTGCCGGTGAAGGGGCTGATGTCCTTCACAGCGATCGTGTCTGTTCCGCTGGCGCCAGGGGCAATAGAAACAGTGGACGCGGAGGGGGTGAGCGTGAATCCGCCAGTGTTGGGCGGAGTAACAGTGAGGGTGATGGGGATCGAAACCGGAGTCAGCGTTCCGGAGGTTCCGGTGACGGTAATCGTGGAGTTTCCGGCGGCGGCCGAGCTGCCGACCGTCAGAGTCATAACGCTGGAGGTTGTCGAGGATGCGGGGCTGAACGAAGCAGTGACTCCGCTGGGCAGACCGGATGCTGTGAAGGATACGCTGCCGGTGAACGGGCTGATGTCCTTCACCGCGATCGTGTCTGTTCCGCTGGAGCTTTCGGCGATCGAAATTGTGGAGGCAGAAGGGGTAAGCGTGAAGCCGCCAGTTGGCGAAGTCACCGTGAGCGTGAAGGTGGCGGTTACTGGGGTCAGCGCTCCTGAGGTTCCGGTGACGGTAATCGTGGAGGTTCCGGCGGCGGCCGAACTGCCGACCGCCAGAGTCAGAACGCTGGAAGTTGTGGACGATGTTGGGCTGAACGCGGCAGTAACTCCGCTGGGCAGTCCAGATACTGCGAAGGATACACTGCCGGTGAAGGGGCTGATATCCTTCACGGCAATCGTGTCTGTTCCGCTGGAGCTTTGGGCGATCGAAACCGTTGACGCGGAGGGGGTGAGCGTGAATCCGCCGGTCCCCGAAACGACATTGAGCGTGAACGAGGTCGGTGCGGTGATGCTCCCGGAGGTCCCGGTAACGGTCACGGTATACGCGCCGGTCGCAGTTGAGCTGCCGACCGTGAGCGTCAGAACGCTGGAGGTAGTGGACGATGTCGGGCTGAAAGCAGAAGTCACGCCGCTGGGTAGTCCTGATGCGCTAAAAGAAACAGTGCCCGTGAATCCGCCGAAGTCCGTCACCGTGATGGTGTCAGTTCCACTGGTGCCTTGGGTGACAGACAGGCTGTTTGCCGAAGGTGCGAGCGAGAAGCCTACTCCGGGAACGGTGACGGTGACGGTCACGGAATTCGTGACTGTGCCGTCGATTCCCACAATCTTAATGGGATAAGATCCAGCCGGCGTGCTGCTCTGTACGCTGAAGTTCGCGACGATGTTGCCGCCCGGCGAATTCACCGAGTTTGGTGCAAAGTTGATTTGCATGCCATTGGGCGCGCCGCTTGCGCTGACCGATACGCTCCCCGTCAGTCCGCCCTCATAGGCGATGGTGAACGTATCGGTGGGGTTCGTTCCTACCGGCAAGTTAACAGTCGCTGCTGAAGCGGTAATGGTGAAGTTGGGCATGGAAACCACGGTGAGATTGAATGTAGCGGTGTGCGTGGTCCCATCGCCCGTTCCGGTCACGGTGAGCGGATAAACTCCGGGGACGGCCGAGGCAGAAACGGTAAACGTGAGCGTACTTCCTGCCGAGCCGGTGACCGAAGCAGGACTGAAAGCCGCGGCAACACCAGTCGGCAGGGTGCTCAAACTCAACGTAACGGTGCCGCTAAAGGTTCCAAATTCGCTGACGGTAACGCTGCTGGTCCCGGTCGTTGCCTGCACAACACTCACCGCGCTGGCTGTTACTGAAAAGCCGTTCCCAACTTGAATCGGCGGATAGGCATTCTGTACGTCCTCGAGGAACTCGGTGATCCAGAAAGCTCCGGCGGGCGGCGAGTTCGGGATCGAGCCAACCGCCATGCCGTTAGCCAGCGCATTGCCGTGCACCGGGTCGCAGTTCTCATCGCCAGCATTGGCGGTGTGCAATGGGTTTGTATCGCCGTTGGGATAGTCGCCATCCGATTCTCCCGGAGGCTTCACCCAGACATAAGCCTGCAGATTGGCGAACCCTCCAGGGTTGACGGTCGGGAACGATCCGATCCCTTGACCTTCCTGGTTGCACCATTGGCCCATATCATCGCGCAAATCGATTTTGGTTTCGTTTACGAAGGTGTCGATGACAGAGCTGGTGCCGGGCCCCGTTGGCCGTAGCGCGCCACCCCAACCGTTGCGCGAGGTGTCGATCAGGAAGCCAAGCGTCGAGGGGAAACCGGCGGCTGTCAGGCCCGTATAGAATTCCTCGGCATAATCTAACTCATCGATTTCGGGATCGTACGAGTAGAAGGTGCCGGAACAGACCTCGGGAGAGGCGCAGGTCGAACCCGAGCCGATCGTCGTGCCGGGTGGCTCTGTAAACGCTACCATGTACGGCTCTTTGGTTGGGCCGTAGTTGGCGGTATTGGTGATGATTCCATCAAGGCTGGTGAATTGAGCCGTCGTTCCCTTCACCACATTGGCGTAGAAGGGAAAGGCAAGGGCAGCGCCCTGAGGCCATCCGAGCCATCCGTGGTGGCCGATATCGAGGTAGTTGTACGCATTCGGAAGAGAATGAAACTTATTGAGTGCATATTGGATTCCCTGCACATATACGCCTGTCATCGAGTAGGTCGGATAGCTCTCGCCGCCGTTTGCCGCGACGCAGTTGGGCAAAGAAAAGCTGTAGCCAGTGTTGGTTACGATATTGGGCAGCGAGTCGTCCTCGATCACCAGCACAAAGCGAACGTTTGAAGGAGCGGCGGCCAGGATGTTGTAGATGGGAGTGATGTAATCGTTCTCGTATTCCTGGATGCCCGTGCCTGTTAGTGGCGTGGTGTAACCCCTGGGCGTATCGTTGCCGGCGATGCTAAGTTCGCCGCCCGAGGCCAATGCCGCGCAGTCGCGGTCAGGCAGATCGTAAATGACGAGTGGGACAATGATCTCGGCGCCATTGGCTTGAGCAACCGCGGCGTTGATATGCCCCTGGAGACCAAGTCGGTTACTGTTTACCGAACCGCCATAAATGGCTGCGATGCGGTCCAGCCAGACAAATGTCGGGGTATTTCCGACTACAGCCATCTGGCCGGCAAGCGTGGAGCCCGCCGGTTCGGTCGCAATCGCTGTTGCAACCTCATTCGTATAGTCCGGATTCACGTACACCTTCGCACCGACGAAGGGATTGGCAACGTGTGTCTGAGCGATGGCGCTCGGCGTGCAAATCGTTAGCAGTAGAATCGCAAGTGCCGTAAAGCACCTACTCATAAGGCGAGCGCATTTTCGCCCACAGAGGGGAGTGGACTGCTGGGACATGATTTCTCCTTTACCTTTACATCAGTTGACCGCTTTCACCACTCAGAGCATGAGTGCTTTTCGCAGAATGATGCCGATATCAGGAGCCCGTTCTTGGGCGCAGAAACAGTAACGCTCTGAGGCCCATCAGAGCAGGTTTGAACCTTCGAGTTAGAGGGGAATCGATACAAGATGAAATCCGCAATATGAGAGAAGAAAGAGCGCGGATTCAACGAATCAACCTAGTGCGTTCCCACTTAGAATGCAACCGAACAAATCAGATCATGTTCCGGCAACAGGGATCAATAAAACACAGGTCAAGGACGGACTGGACGCCGTCGCCAATAAGAGTTTGCACCTATGACGTCTTACGGACACATTCTTCGAACGAACGTATAGTTGCGAATGAACCGTAAAACGTTTGAGCGGAGAAAGTCAAGTGAAAATTTTGCACCCTGGCAAATTAAATGTGCGAGCCGGTCGCTACTGATCATGTTGTTTGCTAGGTTTCTGACAATATAGAGAAGTACCATTTTTGGTACTTGGCGCGGGACGCTAACGATCGCTTATTCGACAGTGAGATAGCTGTGATATCAGTCTCTCGACTGGAATCTCGTCGATGTTTCTGTTGTGCATCGCCGTAGCAAACTGCGTTTACGGGGACCGATTTCCGGAAGAGGCGAAATTGCCTCGCCTCTTCGCGAACCTAATTTCTATTCTATTTGGAGACGACCTAACGAAGTACCCTCAAACAACAATCCCCTAGAGAATCGCCGGACCCGCACAAACACGGTGAGTCGTTCCTGATCCCACGAGATTTGGCTTCCTCAAGAAGCAGCTCGCGAGAGCGGTTGCGCCAGAGGTGAAGGCTGCCGTCACCTGTGTTCGAATCACCCCAGATGGCCTCAATGAGGGGACCTCTCCCGTCTGCTTTCATCAGTTCCGAGTATTTGTTCCGAGCGGCTTGCAGTACAGGAGCAGAAACGGCGCGGCGAAGCCCCCCGTCGATTGCAGAGGCGAACTCGGCCCCGTCATTCGTTTTCAACCGATCCGAAATCTCCCCTCTCAATGCCTCGCCTTCGGGTGACTCGCGAAACTTGAGAAGATCGAGCAGCACTCGAGGATTCCTCTCGAGGTAATAGCTTAAGTTCGAGCCGAATGCTCCTGCCATGACGAAGCTTGCGTATTCGTAAACTGTATTCTCTGCTGGCCTAACGTTGAACGCGGCGCTCAGCAACAACTCACCACCGAACGGTATCCGAGCCGCTCGGATTTTGAGTTGGTTGCAAATGAGACCAGTCTGGACGAGGTGTGCAAACCGAAGGGTCGGATACGCGAGCCACCGAGGGATTCTGCCGGTAGTTATGTACTCCGAAAAGCCCAGCAGCTGCGAGACTCGGGGCATAAGGAGAGAGTCTCTTACCATTCCGGCCAGATTGAGGTGCTGGGACGCATCAAATTGCCGGATCTTGGATTCCAGCCCTTCAATGAGCGTTTCGGCCTGCTTTTCCATACCCGTAACTGGCGTCAACATCGCCCTGACTACGCTCATCGATGAGCGAGTCTCATTCTGGTTGGGCTCTTGAATTCGCGCTATGCCCACATCTCCGATGACGCTGTCTGGGCGGGCAACATAAAAGGGATTATGAACTACGTCAATGAACTTGATGGCATCACTTGCCAGCAGCGCCCAGAAGACCTCAGAGGTTGCTCTCTCATGAAGGACCCCCAGAGAGGCCAAGGGCAGGAATACGCGATCAAAGCAAAGGAGGCCGACGGCGAGGTCGTGGAATGCAACGCTTTCGCTGCTGGGAAGCTCCCACTGTACAAAACCGAGCCCGACTATCGCGTTTATTTTGTCTTTGCCTTCCGGCTTTGTTAGTTCAAGGACCTGACCGGAGATGTGAGTCCCTGACGGAGTGAAAGTGCTGAGATAGAAGCCTGACTCCTGTTGCGCTGCGTCTGCGGTCGTTGAGACTGAAAGGACCTCTACGGACGGTGTCTCCCGATGCTGCTTGATGAAGTTCAAAACCGTTAAAGCGGCTCGATGATCTTGATGGTGAGCCGCCGTGTAGCCAATCAGGTGAACCCCATTTTGCGGTTCGCCGGGTGTATCCGATACTCGGAAATGGGGGCCTGAGCCGAAAAGCAAATGTTCGTCGGAGTTTTCCGTTATTAAATCCAAAACGTACTTGTCCTGCAAGCCGTAGCCCAGGAAAACAACTGAGGCGGTGGAGAAGAGCGCCCTCAAGGCAGCGATGTAGCTCCTGCTGCGAATTAGCTGATCATAATCGCTCCGAGCAAAGACGGTGGACTCGATCGAAGAGATGGTTCCATGCAGTTTTGCGATGAAGGGCAATCCAGAAACTATCGATTCGCTGCATCTTTCGAAGTCCGAGCGCTCGATGACGTCGATGAGCCCCAGACTCTGTTCTAGGCAACGATCAATATTTGTGGTGACGATCTGTAGTGGGTAGATCCCCTTAAGACTCTCGATCAGCTGCGCATAAACAGTGCCTGGGTTCGGAAGTGCGAGAAGTTCCACCAATGTCTTATGAAAGAGTGTGTTGTCAACCTCCTTGCATAGCTGAAAGAACTCGGGGTAATCCTTGGAGTCGATATGGGATTGTGCCTTGCTTAACGGAAAATCAGTGACCCCTTTTTCGAAAGCCTTTCGCATCCGTCGTGCGGAGTCAGGCCAGGAGGGTAGGTTGGCCCAACGGCTTGCCCCGGCACCGATCCAAAACACAATCGGGCGCTTGTTCCGAACGACACCACTTAGTCGACTCAAAGACGCCGGCGTGAATCTGTCACCTGAGTTTAGCATTGGAATAATTCTAGCGCCGTTTTGACTCCACGTATCGGCACCGACTCACCGGCAGGTCCTTCCCTGCGGGATGCTAAGCGAGGCGGAATTCGAATCAATTCGGTAACGAAATGTCGCCATGTGTCAGGTTTCGGTGATCCAGGGGCGCTGCGTCCAGAAGTCCAAACTGTGCGTAGATCCCTGCCCGGCAAGGCAGATTGTTGCCCTCGCATTGGCGCACCTCGAATATCTCGAGGAGCATAGTGCAAGGGTGGTAAGCATGTTCGACGGGTACTACCTAGGTCCAAAACCGGTGGCATTGAACATCGATTACCCCCCCTGACCGCCTGGATTGGGCTATGTGTTGACCTTAGGCGCGATTGCTAAGGCCAGTTCTTGACGAACTTCTTTAATCCTGGCGATCATGGGCGTTGTTGTGATCTGCGTTATCTTTTCCAGTCGCGATGATCGCCATCTGGGTGATGCTCATCATGATGGTTTCCATCCCGGTGGGCCCGGTCATGTCTCCAATCCCTGTGTTCACCGTATTGGTGGTCATAGTGTCTATACCCACGTGCGTCTCTCTGATAGCGATAACCGTTGTCGTAGTAGTAGCCTTCATGGTAGCCGCTTGAAAAGACGACTGCAGGCGCTCCAACCTGGACTCCGAAGGTTACCTGGGCTTCTGTTTTAGGCGGCGACGCCAAGCCGATGGCAATCACCAGACCAAATAGTGCAAGAACCGTTTTCTTCAACATATTTTGGACCTCCATATCCGATCACGGACAGACTTGCTCTTCCCTGATTGACCGATCCTAACAACTCATTCTGACCATGCATGGTCAAACTAGCTCAACCTTTGTGACGTGGGGCCGCTTGCGGCGCGGACATTAGATGAACGCTTACGTTGGGCGAATTACATGCGTTCTTGCCGTTGACACCGGTCGCTTGACTGGCTTCCATGAAAGTCATCTGTCAAGAGAAAAGCACGAAATTCCTACGGGCTGCCTCCAGACTGCCCAGCGTTCCCTCTTTCCAAGCTTCGTCCTAACTCTCACTCTACCGCGTCCCTTCGCTACTCCTGAATAACTGGCAACTCGTCCCCAGCCCCCATTTCAGGTTTCCCTTGCCTCCGGTTTGAGCACTGCACCTGAATCACCGCCAATCCGTACACGATCCGTTTTTTGAGCTTCCGTGGAACCCGCCCCGGTGCGCGGCCGGGATCGTGTCCGGATCGCCGACGACACGCCCGGGATGACGAGAAGTTGACTGGATGGGGTCTTGAACAGGCGCTCGCCATATTGTCGACAACGGAAGATTCCGAGTTTCTTCCCTAACGCATGGAAAAGCTGCTATGGACAGTGATCGCGGTCGTATAACCAGCTATGCGGAGATTACGCCGCAGAGTGAGTGTGGATCCTGTCTTGCGACAACCAACTGATTCGCCTTCTGCCCGTTCCAGGTTGTCCGGCAGGCCCAAACCAGGATCGTTTCCGGATTGACCTGGCGGACTTTCTATTGGCGGTCGGTTGTTAATGGCAAATTCAAAGAACAGCGATGACTGGTTAAGGTAACTGCGATTCATCGCGACGTCATGAATGCGGGTAATCGCGATTCCCTGACTCAGATCGAAATCGATGGATAGTTGTGCGTTGTGGACACTGGGCGTATGAGAATACCTCGTTTTCTTCCGATATCTCTGAAGACAATCCAAGGTGACGTGTCGATCAAGTTGCGACGCCCTGGCGGATCACTGCGGCGGTCGCAGACGCCAGCGACTTACTTCAATCGACGTTATCAAAAACTGTCCAGGCAGAAGATCCTCCCACAAGACACCTCTTCGCGCAAGGACATGCCCGATGGAGGGTAGAGTTTTCAGGGCCTATCCGTCCTTCGTGGGGTAACCCATTCTGGATGAGCGCACTGCCCTCTTATCACTGTCGGAGAATCTGGGGCACAAATTGTTGGTTATCCGACTCCATCGAATGAATTGCCTGTGCACTCGTCCGTGGCCGCAGCGAAGATAGATGAAAGAGGAATGTTCCCTGCCTCAAAGTCCGCCGATCAAGCAGGGAACACGTCTCAGGCAAAGCGCCGCCTAACAAGCGATGCATGGTGAATCAATTTTCGGGCGGAGCTTTCAGAAAGAGGGCCGGGTATGCACTCTGACCGCATCACTGTGAATATTTGCTGGAACCGCGGTTGATGAATTTGGAGGCGTAATACTGGTGACGATGGTATTCAATTGGCGACCGTCGTCTGAAATGACGAAGAACAACTTGATCACCGCGCCGCTGGTTCCTTCCGGAGGCGTGGGGAAATCAATTTCAGCTTCGCCGGTGCAGTTTTCATGCACCGTGTAGGTGCCGGTCTCGTTGGTATTGAAGCCGTGGGCATCCTTTGGGCCCGGGGTGGGGACACCGTTCGCCAGCACATAGTCCACCTGGGTGAGGAGATGAACGCCGTCAAAATGTGTGAGAGCGATTCCATCGCGATTGACGATTCCCTTGGCTGTAAAGAGCACGCCCGAGATGCGAAAGGCATAGTCTCCCTCGATGGTCGCGGCGGAGCAGTGCCTGTTGAAGTCCTGTGCCGAGGCTGCGACGGCTCCGCTGGAGACGATGGCAGCCATTGCGAATGCGCGGATAATTCTGGTCATGCGGTTCTCCTTGATTTGCAGTTAACTGAGTTCGAGACCGAAGTGGTCTGGGTTTGGACTGAGAATGGAGCCGGAGACTTGCATCGCCGGCGCACTCAAGGGCCAGGTTCGCTCTTTCTCTGAGCGCTACACGGGTGGTCGTGCTGCCTTCCAGGCTGGGTGCTCAGAGCGTGGGTCTCTTTCATTTGACAGGGCGGAACGCGGGCATGAATGGGGGCAGTCGAGCTTTCAACCTCAGGCAGTTTGCCGCCCACGACGAAGCTGAATGGGGCAATCTTACGAACTGCGCGATCTTGCGCCCATGCGGAGGGAACGCCAGTCACGGTTAGAAAAGTGAAGAGCGCGATTGCAGTATGCCGTTTCATGGTGTGTCCCCCTCATGGTTGAGGTTTCCGGGGCCCAGGGGGCCTCAGACCGGAAAGAGTTTGACCTTGCGGGGGCGAATTAACAATGACGGACGCCTGACGATTCGATGACTTTTACATTTTTCCGTAAATAACTGACAGAGACATAAATAGAAGAAATTTGGCGAAGCTCGACAGGAACTATTTCTTTCCGGTGCATAATGGCGACATGTCTGCGGACGTGGTGAAATTCGGAGACAACCTGGAATTGGACCGGATTGCTTATGAGTTGCGCCGCTCCGGGCAAGCTCTGAAGCTTGAGCGGATTCCGATGGAGATTCTTCTTCTGCTCCTCGCTCGCCGAGGGCAATTGCTCTCCCGAGAGGAGATCATCGATCAAATCTGGGGCAGGGATGTCTTTCTCGATACCGACAACAGCATCAATTCCGCGATCCGCAAAATCCGCCAGGTTTTGAAGGACGATCCAGAGAACCCGGCGTATATCCAGACCGTCACCGGCAAAGGGTATCGATTTATCGCGGTCGTGGCCGAAGCAGGCGTCCCCGAAACTTCGCAGACCGCTCCAGCCAACCCCGGCGACGAATCTCATCCAGTCGAATCCGGCGGTGTTAACTCTCTTCCGGCCGCGCGCTCTTCCGCAAAGATGAGCGGGGCGGCTGCGCTTCTGGCCCTCATCGTGCTTCTGGCCGGCGGCGTTTATATCGCCCGGATGCGATCAAACTCTGGGAAGGCGACGCATCGGGTTATGCTCGCGGTGCTGCCTTTCGCCAATCTAAGCGATGACAGGGAGCAGGAGTATTTTAGCTTCTGCCACCGGGTCTAAGCCCTCCGCCTTTCAGGCGGAGAGCTTCCAGCATCTGTGCTGGATAATGGTTAGATGGTCGAGTACAGGGAGAATTCACACTCGGTTTGGGATGTAA
>Ga0302320_10019131_pt1 | contig 13767 bp, 12 predicted proteins | sample Bog_T0_3_FD_202130 | JGI IMG/M metagenome (GOLD analysis project Ga0302320, IMG submission 202130) | Peat permafrost microbial communities from Stordalen Mire near Abisko, Sweden - Bog_T0_3 | ecosystem: Environmental > Terrestrial > Soil > Wetlands > Peat | place: Sweden: Abisko, Stordalen Mire... | reverse complement strand
CACGGTCAGTCACCTCTGGCATCACGCGCTCGAACGGCGGAGCCAGAAGGGACGCGTCCAGTGGGAGCGTATGCAACGGCTCATCCGCCGATGGCTTCCTCCGGCCCATATCTGCCATCCTTATCCATCGCGCCGTCTGCGCGTCACCACCTGAGGCAAGAGCCGGATGCGGGAAATCCGCCTGTCCGGATCTGTGCGGGGGGTACGGAGAAATCCGTATCCCTACCGCGACCTCCCTACAACCGATGCCGAAGGCAGCGCGGGCTTTTAGAACGATGGCAGGAAGACGATGTGCGACGGGAAGCACGGCGGCGAGGGCGGGGAGCCACCCTCGCTCGCGCTTACTCGATGGGCAGAACAGCCGACATACCGGATTTCTCTTTAAGAAAGACCAGTGGCATATTCAAGAGCACGAACAGCCCTAGTGCAATGAATCGACCTTTGGAGACGTAGTAAGAAAGGAGAAAACAGGCCATGTACACAAATAGGCTGTAGAGAGCGATCACCCATCTCGAATGCGGCAACCCTACAGCCTTGAGGCGGCCCCTCAATGCCGAAGCCCACACTCCCGCATATATAACGAGGAAAAATAAGATCACGAGGAACGGCAATGACGACGTTTCGTAAGCCAAGCCTGTCGGCCAAAAGAGAACAAATGCGAGAAAAAGCAAAGCGCTGACCAAAACAAAGAAGATATAAGACCAACGCTTTGCAAATACCTCTTCATTCATGAGTGCCACCTCTTCCGTCCAAGAACTGTTTAACAACGCGACTAATAAAGTTGTCGTCTTTGGCGAGGCTAAAACCCTGCTTGAAAATCAATTCCCCGACCCCAATGACCCCGGCGTGAGCGCGGAGCATATAACACCTGCTCCCCATGATCCATAAGCCGCTGGCCAGCCTGTTATACCCAGTTCCGTCATTGCCACCTTGAAAAGTATTCCCACGACACCGCATGCGAGTTTTTTGACCATAAATTTCGTAACGGCGCTCGTTGCATTTAGATCTATGTACTCCACTTGGTCGCCGCGCCCGGTTGGATCCCACCCATTCACAGGATCGCCATTGGCATAAAGATACTTGTGCAACGACGCCGGATTGTTAGAATCACCGTCCTCCGGGTCGCGGCTGAGGAATCTTCCTGTCGCCGGATTGTAGTATCTGGCGCTGTAAGTTTCCCCGACGCCGTTTTCAACCACCGTTGCCCGCAACCCTAGCGTCACTGTGAAGTTGCAGACATTCGGCCCCTGATTCCATGCCGGATTTTTACTCGGAAGCCCATGATGCGGTTTTTCTCTTAGCTGCGGTTTCGCGGCTACAGGCGGTTCATACAACACAGGGCTTGGGGCTGGATTCATTGGCTACGATTGTAAGGCTTTAGGGCCGGGAACGGGCGCGGATTCTGTCGGGATTCGGGGGGCCGGTTGGCGGGCGGCAAGAGCGGCGGATCGGGTAAGGAAGAGCGCCCGGAAGGGCGGCTAATAGGAAGGCTCTTTGAACCGCGATTCTCCAGCTTATAGCTGGACGATCTGGAGTCCGGGGATCATGCGGAAGTGGCGAAGATTGACGGTCGCCACGGCGTAGCCATGCTCCAGCGCAGTGACTCCGATTAGCAGATCGGCGAAGGGGATGGTCACGCCCTGGGCGCGTTGCTCACCGTCGATCTTCCCGGCCAGCAACGCCGTTGCTTTGGCGTAGGGAACCACTTCCATGTCGGTCAGAAGATCAGCGATAAAATGCTCGTGGTTCTGGCGATGAACGGGGTTCGACGCGCGATAGATGGCGTGAGCAAGCTCGGTGAGTCCCACGGCGGAGAGCGCGACCCGCTGGTCGCCCGCCGTCGCGACGATGCGCCGCAGCAGTTGCGGCACGGTTTCGCGTTGGCGCTCGGCGGCGATGACTACGCTGGAGTCCAGGATCAAGCCCATTCGATCAGCCCCGCCTCGCTAGTCCCATGAGGGAGGATTCAACGGCTCTGGATGACTGTCGATGACCTCTTCCAGATCGTGGGCGAAGCTGCCATCGAGCAGAGCCGAGGAACCGCGCATTTCGGCGGCTGCGATGACTTCGGAGAGCAGACGGCCAGGGCCAGCGGGAACGGCGGGCCGCATGACGGCCACGGCGCGGGCTTCGGACTCGATGACGATCTCCGTGCCCAGGCGGACATGCGCCATCAGGCCGGCGAAGTCGCGGGCGGCGTCGGCTTCCGAGATGTGGATCGTTGCCATACTCATGATGATACCTCGATTCCAGCTTTTTTCTTTAGCAGCTAAAGCAGCTACTAAAAGAAGAACATTATTCCTGATCTTCCTCGTCCGATTCGGCGTCCAGAGCGGCGAACAGTTGCTCGGCAGTGGAGGCCGGAACTCCGGGCCACATCTGGCCCGGAACCGCCTGGGCAAGCATCGCATTCTCGACAGCTTTCGCCGGGGCTTCCGCACCACGCTTGAGCGCCGCCGCCGGATGGGTCGCCGCGTGGATTTGCTTGAGCATCCGTATCGAGACGTGCGTGTAAATCAGCGTCGTGTCGAGCCGGGCATGACCGAGCATTTGTTGTATGAAGCGGATGTCCGCGCCGCCCTCGTGCATCAGCGTGGCCATCGTGTGGCGGAAGAGATGGCAAGCGCCGTGCTTGCCGATCCGTGCGCCCTCGACATATTGCCGGATGATGTAGCTGAGCGTGGTACGCCCCAGCGGTTCACCCTGCACGGTCAGGAACAGGGTCATATCGTCCGGCTCGGTCGCAAGCTGGGGTCGCGCCTGGTCGAGATACTTGTCGAGCCACGCGACGGCTCGCTCGCCGATGGGGATTACACGGTCCTTCTTGCCCTTGCCTTCGCGGATGGTCACGACGCCCCCCGCACGGTCCACGTCGTAGAGTTTGAGATTGACCAACTCCGTGCGCCGCATCCCGGTCGAGTAAAACACCTCCAGCATGGCGCGATCGCGCAGGCCCACCGGGTCGCCGACCTCCGGCTGTTGAAGGACGATCTCGGCCTCTGAAGCCGTCAACACGCGCGGCAAGGGCTTGGGCAACCGGGGAAGCTCGATCTCCGATGCCGGGTTATGCAGCAAGTAGTTCTGCCGCGTCATCCATCGGAACCATGAGCGCAAGGGCGACAGCCGCGAGTGCTGGCTGGCGAAGCTCAAGGGCTGACCGTCCTTCTTGCGGTAGTGGAACAAGTACCGCTGATAGCGTTCGAGCACTGGCCGCGTGATCTCGACCGGATCGCTCAACCCACGCTCCTGCGCCCAACGCTCGAACAGCGATAGATGCTCGCGGCGCACATGCTGCGTGTCGTCGGTGAAGCCCTTCACGGCCAGGGACTCGATGTACTCTTCGAGCATGGCCTGTAACGGTGTGCTCGGCGCTATGCGCTGCTTGCGCGGTTTGACTACTCGGGCCATCTCTCTACCTCCTTGTTATGGTTACGACGAGGCGGGCTTTTTCCCTGCCTCCGTATAAGTGTTTTTCCGGCTTTCTGCATCGGATCGCATAAAGCCCTCATGAACGCTGGCGATGAGCCGCTTTTAGTGGACCCGACACCCCGCCGACTTGGGGCCGACTTGACCCCGACTTCTGGCCCTTCGGCCCCGACTTCTTTTCGTCGTACTTACTTTTTTCGCAGCCTTTCCACGTCGATCAGCCCGCCCAGAACCGGCTTTCCGCCGTCCGTCGGCCGAGTGAACATCAGCTCGTACACGATGCTCTGGCCACGGCCGCCGCGATGGATCAGCAGGTATTCAAGCTCTTCCAGCCTGTGAAGATGGACCTTCAACTGCGTATCGCCCCAGCCCGTCGCCTCGCGCACATCGCGCCGGGAGAAGCGGTAATCGGAGCGTTCCATCGCAGCCCGCTCGCACTCCGCCGTGACCATCTCATCGACGGCCAGGAGCAGACGCCGCGTCTGCGGCGGCAACTCGTCGAGCGACCGTCCCAGCACTTCATGCGCGAGCCGGTTGGCAACGGCTATATCGTTCACCGTGACCTCGATGTACTCGACGGCGCGGCCATTGTGCTCGACCGTCTTTCGTTGCCGCTGATGCTGATGCAACAGCGCCACGCTGCGGATGAGCGTCAGATACTTCATGTGGTCGCGCCTGGTCCGCGTCTGCGAGTCGTGGAAGGTCAACTCCCGCGCGTAGGGATTGACCACGGAAACCGGCTTCAAGAGCCGCTGCGCGTTGCGATGCACGGCAAGCACCGCCGCGCGGTCCTGCCGCCGCAACAGCCCTTCGACCGTCTGCGCCTCGCGCTGTACCCGGTGGATGGCCTGGGTCTGTGCGCGCTCTTCGTTGACCGTGAGGACCATGCAGCGGTTCAGCATTTCCTCGTCGAGATTGATGGCCGTCGTCGTCAGGAAGATCATTACCGGGCCTTCGACGCGGTACTGATGCGTAATGTGCCTGCCCGTGTTCGGGTCTTTGCCGGTGCTGGCGATGGTCAACACGCCTTCCGACTGCAACAGCTTCAAGGCGTAGGCCGCGCTATGCGCGCCCTCTTCTTCAACGATGGCCAGTACCTTGTGTTTGAGGTCGGCTTCGCCCATATAGAAGAGCGATTGCCCCGTCATGGCCGAGTATTGAACGCGCTGCTCTTCGGGCAGGAACGCGAGCACAGCTTCCATGAGCGAACTCTTGCCCGCTGCCGATGACGATTGCACGATCACCGCGAGCGGCGATTCTAGATGCCGAGAGACCACGCCCAGATAACCCACGAGTTTGTTGGTCTCCTCGCCAACTACACCGCAACGCGCGAAGTCTTCGACGATACGGTCAAGCAAGCGCGGATCGCGCAGCAACTCCATTGCCTGGGCGCGCTCCTCCGGGCCGATCTCGACTTCTTTGTTTTCCGGCTCCAGAGCCTTTTTGATCTGCTCGTCCTGCAGTTCCTCCAGCTTCAACAGCACCCGGCCCAGGTCGCGGCGCAACACCTCTTCCTTGATGCCAAGTTCCTCGGCGGCTTGCTTCGTAAAGACGCTACGCTGCCGCGCCGAGTAAAGGTCCAGCATGTCCACGTGGAAGGCTGACTCGCCGCGCGGCGTCTTGCCCGATACAAGCACGTTGACCTTCAACAGTTCGTAACTCATGTTCTTGGCCAGCCCGCGCACACGATAGCGGCGGTCACCCTGCTGCAAGAAGATGTCCTCGCCGCGCACCTCGACCGCAACATCTATAGTCGGCGCGGGCGCTGCTGTGGCTGGCTCCGGCTGCATCGGCGCAGCCGGCTCCGGCTCGGCGGCTAAGGAAAAAACCTCTTGTGTCGGCGCGTCTGTTGTCGGCATGGATTCCGCGATAGGCTCTGGCTGCGGCAACTCTTCCTCGATCTTTTTTTCTTTAGTCGCTGCTTTTGCTTCCGCTGGCAGTGGTTCGATCTCCGGCTCCGGCGCTGCTGCGCGTTGTCCCTTGCCCAGCCACGTTGCGCGGTTGATGAGTACACCCAGACTCTTCGCCGCTGGTGTCACTTTCAGCGCGTAGGCGTTCGCGTCCATGCCTTTCGGGAACTCCACGCGGAAACACTCGATGCCTATCTCGATCAGTTCCTCGGCCAGCTTCGCGGCGGCTTTGTTGCCCGCTTCGTCGCGGTCGTATGCGATGTACACCCGCTCCGTGCCGTGCTGGGCGAAGGCCGCGCGATGATCGGCTGTGAAGCCGTTCACGCCATAACTCGCGGTTACATTGCGGAAGCCCGCAACCCAGAAGGTAAGCGCGTCGATCAGCGCCTCGCACAGGATGATTTCTTTCGATGCGATGAGAGCTTCTTCATTCCACACGCCCCGATGCTCGCCGGGAAGATACAGATGCAACGGCGTTCCCTCGCGCAGCTTCGCCGTGATCTTCCTGCCGTACATTTCGACCACCTCGCCGGAAGCATTGAACACCGGCACGACTACCGAGCCGTTGAAGTGCTCATGGCCGCTCTCCCGCAGGATGCCGAGCCGCTGCAAGCGTCCGCGCATCTGGGCGCCGGCGACGCGGTTCTTTCCCTCAAGGCCATAACCCAGCGTCCGATTCGCGAAGCCCAGCTTGAAGCGGTCCACGATCTCCGAAGACTGGAGGCCGCGCGAGGCCAGATACTTCAACGCCTCCGGCGATTGCTTCAACGTCCGGCTGTAGTAGTCCACAACCTGCACAAGCAGCGCCCCGTCGTCCGCCTCCCGCGCAACCGGCGGAGGCAACTTCGGAACGGTGCTCTGCTTTACCGGCTGCACCGGAGCGGCGGCTAAGGGAAGATAGTCTGCTCGCAGCAACTCGACCGCATGGCGGAAGCTGATGCCGTTGGCCTTCATTACCCAGTCGATGGCCGTTCCGCCCATGTTGCAAGCGCCCAGACAGTGCCAGAGATTTTTCGCCGGAGTGATCACAAGCGACGGGTTGCGGTCGTCGTGGAACGGGCAGAGGCCCAGCAGGTCCGCTCCGTGCCGGTGCAACTTGATGCCCCGCGCCTCGGCCAACCGCTGAACCGACACCTCCTGTTTCAGCCGCTCGACCTCATCTTCCGGGATTCTTGCCATTTCCAGCCCTCCGCCGAAAAACCTGTCAAGTGCTTTTCGTGTCTTTTTTGCTGTGTACATAAATAACGTATCATAACGTATGGCTTCAAGCGTTTTTAGCTCTAAGCCATAGACTGCAGCTATGCCGAAAAAATCGACTCTAAAATTGCCGCCGATTGATTTTGGGAGCGAGGGTCTGGGGAAGCGCCTTGCCCGCATCCGCAAGGAACGCGGATTCACGCAGGTGCAACTCGCCGGACAGATTGGCATCATTCAGTCGCTCGTTTCCGATTACGAGACAGATCGGCTCAAGCTCTCTGCGGAAATGGCCGTGCGCTTTGCGCTGGCTTTGGGTGTCACTACCGACGAGCTGCTGTACTCAAGCGTCAAGAGGACTCCGGGCAAAGCGCCCAACCGCAAGGTGCTGCGCCGCCTGGAACAGATTGAGAGTCTGCCCCGCCGCAAGCAGGAAGCTCTCATCATGACCATTGACCAGTTCCTTAGCAGCGCCGCTAGCTGACCGCCGCCGTCGGTTTTTTCATGTGTTTTTTGACACATGAGAAGAAGACATTCTTCTCATAGCTGAGAACCATCCGCAGCGGAGGCATCAGTCAAGGCCGCGCGTTCTTTGCGCGCCGCGCAAGCGGGCGGAGCGAAGCGGAGAGCCTTTACGGATGCCGGAGCGGAGGATATAGCCGCGTTAGCGGCTCATGCCCATACCCTGACCGATGTCTTGCGGAGCTTGCTCCATGCCCACCGACTGCGGCCCGATCTTCATCCCCGCAAGCTCGTCATGGATGTTCTGCTGCATCGCCGATGGATGCGATACGTCCCGGCTCAGCACATGGCCCAGCGTCTTCGCGTCGTTCGTGTACATCTGCACGTCGAACTGCGCCCGCGACACCGACACATACGCCATGCGGCTGTTGAGCAGCTCGCCGTGCGCCTGCGATGAGTCCACATGAACGAGCACTCGGTCGGCGGTCTGGCCCTGACTGCTGTGGCTCGTCACCGCGTAGCCGTAATCGAGATGCGGCATCTGCCGCACGTTGAACTCGACCTCGCGGCCTGAGTCCATGCGCAGCTTGAGATTGCCGCTATTGTCGATCTTTTCGACCGTTCCCAGCTCGCGGTTGGCGAGTTTTTGCTCATGATACGGGGCCGTCATCTGTACACGGTCGCCCTGGGCGAACACGCGCTCCGTGTCGCGGTAGACCGTCACGCCCTGCAACCGGCGCGGGTCGTAACTCAGCTCTTCGCCGCTCTTGCGAGTGATGGTCAGCGTGTTGCTTTCCCCATCCACGCGAGCAACGCGCGCATACTCTCCGGCCTGGATGCCAAGCGGTTTGCTGCCCTTCGTATAGCGGATCACATCGCCGCTTTCATAGTTCCGCGCGTGCTGCCGGTCGGCTCCTGTCAGCTCCTGCCGCGCGTACAGCACGGGCACTCGATGATCGGCTCCCTTGACCTGACCGGACTCACGCATTGCACGATGGATGTGGCTGTTGATCTCCCGCCGCGATTCATTGTCCGGCGAGATAACCAGCGTCCGCTCCGGTGCCCGTGTATACTCCCGTGCCATCTCTCCGATACGCTCTCCACGATCCTTGATCTCATGCACACGGCCTTGGTTATTCAGGCTCGCGATCGCTTCTTTCACCTCGCCTCGCGCAAGCTGTTCCACCGTTTCTTTGAGCACTGGATCTTTCTGCCGCAGGATCTCATCGAGCCGCGCTGTGCGCAGACCCGCCTCCTGCATCTGCGCATATGGCCTGCCCGCTTCGACCGCCTCATGCTGCCGCACGTCGCCCACGAAAAGCACACGGTCGTAGCGGTTCAACCGCTCCAGGAACGAGTGCATCTGCCGTGTGCTGACCATGCTCGCCTCGTCCACGATGTACACTCTTGCGCGGCCCCCATCCGGTTGCTGGTCCGGCTGCTGGCCCCGCGCCAGATGACGCTGCAAGGTCTCCGTTTCCATGCCTGCCTCGGCCAGCTTCTGCGCCGCGCGAGAGGTTGGCGCAAGCCCCTTCACTTCGTAGCCGTGATGCACAACGGCGTCCCGGACGGCGGCTAAAGAAGTAGTCTTTCCGGCTCCCGCCACGCCCTCCAGAGCCATCATTTTGTCGCGGCTTTCGAGCACGTCTTCGACCGCCCGATGCTGGCTCACGCTCAGGTGCGGATGACGCTTGAAGGTCCACTCCCGTGTGTGTCCATCGACGATAACATTGCCGTCACGTCCCGCCCGCATCCGCTCCACTATTTCTCTTTCGTAGCCCTGCATCTCGCCCGTCGTGAACGCCCGGCCCGCCTCTCCATCGCGGCGCCGAACCTCGATCAGCTCGCCACTGGCGATGCGCTTTTGAAGTTCGTCTTTGATCTCCGGCAACCGCGCTTCACCCATTGTGTGCTTGAGCGCATCGCGCAGTAATGCCCGCTCATCGACCACCGCCGTGCGTTCGATTCCGCGCTCCCGCGCATAGGTCACGGCAGACTCGGCAACGCGCCGCGAACGCTCCGGCTCTAGCTCCACACCCCACCGCCGCGCGGCCTCGGACATCACCCGCTGCGGCTGGTTTCCATGCTCGGCGGCAAGCCGTTGATGCTGCATTCGAACCTCACCCACGGAGAGCGCCTGCTTGGCATCGCGCGTCCGGTGCGCGGCGATCTGCGCCGCTCCAGCGCCTCGCCGTCCCTGCTCTTCGAGGCGCTCCACGATCTGTTGCCGGCGCGGACTCGATGCCTCCAGATACTCCTGCGTGTAGCCCTTGATCTCCGGCTGACCGTGCGCGCCGCGCTCGACTTCGTAGCCCAGCCGCTGCAAGTGCGCTGCCAGCTCCGAACGGTAAACCGCCGTCGCGTACTGCTGTGTCTTGTAAAGTTCCTGGGCCTGGAGCGAGCGCGTTTTGCCCTCCGCCGTCTCCGTCACATTGAAGATCACCGCGTGCGTGTGCAACTGCGGCGCGGCGTAGCCGTCCACAGGACGGCTGCTGTCGTGCTCGAACTTGGCCACCGCCCATGCTCCCGTCGTCTGCGCCACGGCGTTGCCGCCGATGCGCGCCTGGGCGTACCTTTCCATCTCGTCCAGCGCCACGCGAACGCTCTCTCGATGGGCTTCTCTGACGCGGCCGTCGCCGCCGACAAGCGCCGTCAGCGAGACCGATTTCGGAGCCGAGAAGGTCGCGTCCCACCCCGCACGGTGCTCCATCGCGCGCACCGTTTCGCCGTGCTCATTGACGTATTCATGCGCCTGCTGACGCCGTATCAGAGCTTCGCCCGTCTGCGGATGCTGGCCCTCCGAGAGGCGCGCGAACTGCTCTTCATTCACTTCGCCGCGCAGCCCATAACGCTGGGCAAGCTGGCCCTGCCACTCCCCGCGCACTCGCTCGCCTTCCGTGTAATAGTTCTCCTTCGCGTTCGCGAACTCCGACTTGTGATACGCCTGCGCTTGGCCCGCAGAGATCGGCTTTGACAGTGTCAGCATCGCTCTACAGCTCCTCTCCCGGCGTGGCTTTCACCGCCATCTTTGGCAGCTCAGGTTCCGGTGGCGCCGCCTGCATCCGCTCCTCGCGCGTCGAGTTCTTGGCCAGGATTTCGAGAGCACGCCGCATCTTGTTCGAGTCCGCCCATGCGATCAGCTCCCGGCTGATCTGCTCCGTGATAGGCTGGCGCGCGCTCAGTTTCAGCATGAAGTTCAAAAGGATCGCGCGCATCGCCAGCATCTCGGCCAGGATCGCCCGCTCCGCTGCCATCGTGCCCGCATCCACGGATGAGGCCAGCAGCACATCCCGTACCCACTCCGAGAGCGTCAGACCCGCCGCCGCCGCCCGCGACTCCAGTACACGCAGCTCCGCATCCGAGACTTTGGTCCCGACCGATTTGGTGCGAAGCGCGCGCTTCATCGCGCACCGCCGATGCTGGGTTGTGAAGAGGGAGATGCGTGAGGGCCGCACGCGGAACGCGCGGCCTGCGCCGCGCTCCAAGGCAGGCAGCTAAAGGAAAAATCTCTCCGCGTTTGATCGATGGGGAGTCGGCTCATTCGCGTGCACCGGGAGCAACGTGCGTCACGCTCAGGGCAAGTGCGGCCCAGAGCATTTTTCCTTTAGACGCTGATTTTCGGTTTATGTTACTCTGCGGCAACCCATGGTTGCCGCACAGCTCCCGACTGGGGGAGACGTGTCACCCTACTGCCGATGCCGAAGGCAGCGCGGGCTTCGGATGATGTGCTGAGGATGCCGGAAGCAACCCCAGACGCAGGCAAGCCACCCCACAGGGCGGCTGGCTGCTCTTGGATACGCATCAATGGGGTCCGTCGTCTCCCATGTCTGAAAAGCCAGACATGGGCCACCCAGACTTATGGGTTATTCAAACCTGAGCCACCCGCCCGCCCTTAAGACGGTTGGAGTTTACCGGTTCCGCCGCAGACTGGGCATTGTTCGAACAAGCCCGTCTCTCCATCCCAGTCAACCGGACTGACACTTACTCCGGTTGCCTTACACACCCAGCACAGGCCATGAGCATGATAGAAATCCTCAAGGTCAGAGCGCCTGCCAGCAGCGTGCTGCTCCTCACGCCAGTTCTTGATTTCCGGAATGCCATAAAAGGCATAAAGATTCGTACTAGCAAGTTCACCGTATGGTTTGCCGCGGCGATTCATAGTCATTTCCTCTCGGCGTGCTTATCACCTTGCCGAAATGCCCTGTGACCTATTCACTCATCCAGGGCCCATAGTTCCGTCGAGATAAATCTTCCAAGTTTTTCCGTCGCAGTCTGTGTAGTCCCAGTGAGGCGGCTCACCATAGTAGCCCGGGTCCCAATGCAAAGTTTCAAATGGACGCTTACTGCCGGGAGGGCAAGGAGCGTCGCAGTTACCTGCGGCATCGCAATTCCACGGTGTTCCTGGCGCCGTGGTGACATCTTCCGGGTTGAATGGAGCCGGCCGGTCGCCATATGACTTCCCCGGAATTCGAGACGACATCGCCGAACAGTTCGCCCAAGACACGAGAAGATCCTGCGGGGAGCCGAGATAATTTGACACTGCGTTCAAGCCGCCGCCCTCGGCATCTAGTATGCAATTGATTTGGTTCCTCAAAGGTGGTAGCGCGTAATGCGCGGTCAGGTTGATTACGCCGACGAGTATCAAGTACTCAAGTCCACCGGTGTTTTTGGGCTTCGGTTCGGGCTCTGGTTCTGGTTCAGGAACCGGCACCGGAGCAGCAGCCCTCCCAGAAGGATCGGACAGATTTGCCGGGTCGCCATTGCCGTAGAGATACTTGTGAAGCGAGGCTGGATTGCGAATTGAGCAATTGCAAAATTGCTCTGGGTCTCGGCTAAGGAACCTTCCGGTAGCCGGGTTGTAGTATCTGGCGCGGAGGTAGTAAAGGCCTAAGTCGGAGTCGTACTGTTCGCCGCGGTAGAGGTAGTTGTTGGGCGTGGTGCCTTGTTTGGTGAAGCTGTTGCCGAAGGCGTCATACTCGTAGCTGTCCGTGACCTGGCCGACAGAGTTAGTGAGTTGGCGGACGCTGCCGCCGCCGTCGTACTGGTAGTAGCTCAACACCCAGCCACTGATGTACTGATCCTGGCTGATGCGCTGCAGGCCGTAGGTATACGTGCGCTGAACGGCTGCCGACCCAATGGGTCCGACTAATTCATCGACCACCTGCGGGTAGCCGGTGGGGTTGAGATCGTCGACCAGGTACTGCGTGGTGGTGGTGACTCCGGCGGTGGTGACCGCCTTCGAGACTCGGTTGCCGAAGGCGTCGTACCTCATGCCGATGGTTGTGGTGCCCTTGACCATCTGAATCATGTGGTTTTCGGAGTCGTAGACGTAGCTGTTGCCGTTGGTGGTTCCGGTGACGTTTCCGTTGTTGTCGTAGGTTTCCCCGGAAAGCTGGTCGTTGAGGTTGTAGCTGCCGAAGCCGGGAGTGAACCCGCTGAACGTGGAGCTGGCCGCAGTGCGGTTGCCCACCGGGTCAAGCGTGTACGAAGCGCTGCCGTTGTTGGCCGGGTCGCCGGTGATGCTTTCGTTGGTGAGCTGGTAGATGCCGTTGTAGGTCCACTGCAGCGTGCGCCCGCTCTGCTCTGTGGCGTTGGTGCGGTTGCCCGTGAATCCCAGCGTGTATTTGTAATCGGCAATCTGCGTTCCGGATGCGGACGTGGACAACTCGGTAAGCCGGTTCAGCTCGTCGTAGGTGATGGTGGATGTGACGCCGTTGGGATAGGCGACTGTGACCAGGTTGCTGGCGTTGTCATAGGTGTAGTTGGTGGGGTTGCTGCCGGGCAGGCGGTTATCGACCACCGAGCTGAACCGGTTGAGATCGTCGTAGGTGTAACTGACGTTTGCGCCGTTGGTGTTGGAGGACTTGATGCTTTCCACCTTGCCCGTTGAGTAATAGGCGGTCTCCCGTGTCTGAAAACCCAGACATGGGCCACCCGCCACCTGCCGATAAGGCCGCGATGAACGGGCCGCAGCTTCTCATCGCTCAGGGATGTTCTTTGCGGTTGATGACCGGACCACCTGCCTGCCCTTCTTCGGGGTTGATGCCCGGGCCACCTGCACCTGGGCCACCCGCCAACCATTTCAGTGGAATGGATAGGCCGACTGATAGGACGAGGACAGCGTTTGCGTAACTGAGATCGTATAAGAAATGGACACTCGTGAAATGCACTAAACATAGAACCAGGCCGCAAATGTATGAGATCCAGCGAAACGTCCTGACCCAAAGCAGAAATGATAGCAAGCTGGACGACCACCATTGGGCGACGATGGAAAGCGCAATCCAGATACCGAGCGGCGTCATCATCAGTACTATCCTGAGCATCCTTACCTCTTAGGGCATCCCCTCACTTCACTCACTGTTGTACTTGCTATTGCCAAAAGCCTAATAATTCCAGCAATTTAACCCGACGAGAACCCCGTATATCCACGCAAACATCGCCCCAGCTGGCGAGAACAATGGGCTGGCTATCAAGACACCTGTTGCTGATTGGCCCATCTTTGTACATCCGTAATCCGGGATCCACCAGTAATGCATCGGTGCTTCCACAACCGCAGCTACAATCACAGCGGTGAGCACATAGTCCGCCGTACTACTTTGACCACGTGGATCGATCACGTTCACCGGATCACCATCGGCGTACAGATACTTGTGCAGCGACTTGGGATCGGTGAGCTTGCCGTCCTCCGGATCGCGGGACATGAAGCGTCCGGTAAGCGGGTTGTAGTATCTGGCGCTGTAAGTTTCCCCGACGCCGTTTTCAACCACCGTTGCCC
>Ga0302320_10019128_pt1 | contig 13769 bp, 8 predicted proteins | sample Bog_T0_3_FD_202130 | JGI IMG/M metagenome (GOLD analysis project Ga0302320, IMG submission 202130) | Peat permafrost microbial communities from Stordalen Mire near Abisko, Sweden - Bog_T0_3 | ecosystem: Environmental > Terrestrial > Soil > Wetlands > Peat | place: Sweden: Abisko, Stordalen Mire... | reverse complement strand
CCCGCCGCCGTCGCCGCTCCGATGATCGCCCGCACCCGGTCGCGGCCCACGCCCAGGCTGCGCGCCAGATGCCGCACTGATTGCCCCGCCTGCCAGTGCTGCAGGACTCTGCCACCTCGAACCTCCTGCCAGCCATCCCGCTCCTCCTGGGTTGGGTCTTGGCCGGGAATCGTCGCTGTGGCACCGGCGGTCACGCCACCCCAGGGGGTGGACCTATTCGTTGACCGCAAGTGGACCTATTGGGTGACCGCAAGTGGTCCTATCAGTTGGCCGAAGGTGGACCCATCACGTGGCCGCCGACAACAACTTCGCCAGATCCCACAAGACGTTGGCTAACCCGTACCCGCGGACCCCGGCCATGGCAGCCGGAGTATCCGATCACGTCTGGAAGATCGAGGAGATCGTCAGGCTCTTGGGCTGAGTGTCTGTGCCCCGGGGAAGAGGCTGCGCGTGACTACCAGAACGACGCCGATCACCTGGACAACTGCGGCACCCAGCCACGCACCGATGATCGGCTGGGAGATGTTCCACCCAACGCCTAGGCAAGCGTAGAGGATGAACACCACGTCAGCCACGATGAGTTGGCCAACCAGTGCTCCAATCAAGACCCACGCGTACACGCCGCGAAACTTCAGAATCTGCACCTGGCCCGCGTTCTGGAGGTCCTCCGCTTGCGTGGAAGGCTTCCCCTCCCGGACCCCCTGCGCTAGCTCACGAGCGACAGCGGCTCCGGAATCAGGCGGCACTTTGACGCCCATTCCCGATCCTGCGCTCTTGCCGTTGCCTACAAGCTTCTGCCAGCCGAGACGAGCCCTAGATTCTGTAGCCGGAAGTTCATGGCGTCCTCGGAGACGAGGAACTCCACCGCCAGAGCCACAACGGTCGCGTCCTTCTTGAAACGCCGCTTAACTTCTAGCTCGGGCATTAGCAGGCTCGCTGCAAACTTGTTGGCGTAGACCTCACCCTCGTCACTGCCCTGGGCTGCGAGCGGGCCGCGTCGGTCTAGGTATGCGTAGTCCGGCGAGCCCTCTTGGGATCGCCGAACATAGTGGCCAATCTCGTGGGCGCACGTAAACCGCTTGCGATTGGAGCTATCCGATTGGTTGAGCATGATCATGGGATCAGCGTTGAGCTCCTTGACGATGGCCCCAGAAATGCCCTGGTCCATCTCCACGTCGAGGACATCGATCCCCAACTTTCGGGCTATGCGAACCACGTCAATCGGGATACCCAGATCCCCACTCTCATTGGCCCAGAGACGCCCAAGTATGTCACTCGCGTCCTTCGTAGCCTGATCCTGTCGGGTCAGCAGCCCCATCCCCAGCACCACGATCCTTCCTCCGGTTTGCCCCTGCTCGCCACCGATGTCAGTATGCACGCCTCTGAGCCGCCCCAAGCATACCGCTAAGGCATGGCACAAAGCGAACACCCGTGCGGTCTCCTGCCCACTTCAGCGGGCTCAAGGCTGGGCCGTCACCAAACTGACCCACTACCCGCCAAGGCGGCAACTTCGCCACCGCCCCATTGTGTCTAGTATGTCGTTGCCATCGCGACCACCCTCAAGGCGGCAGGCCGAGATTCTCTCTAAAGGCGGCCTCCAGCCCCACGCAGACCGGGACCCCGAGATGGCGTCGCCACCAAAGCCACCGCCGGTGTGACCGTCCCCAGGGCGGGTGGCTGGCCCGATTAGATAGTCGTCCCGACGATGATGAGCGCGACCCCGATGGCGATCAGCACGACTCCCACGATGAAGCCAACCAGAGTCAGGATGCAGATCACGCCGAGCAACGACAGCCCGATCCCCAGGGCGATGAGGCAGCCCTTGGCGACACCGTTCGTGGGCTTCTGTTGCACCAAGATCATTGGGGGTGGGTAGCCGTAGGGGGGCGGCGCGGGGTAACCCGCTGGCGGGTATTGCGGCTGGGGTGGGTAGGGCGCGGGGGCTTGCCTGGGAACCCACTGCTGGCCGTTGAACCAGTAGAAGCCGTCCGGACTGAACTGGCCGAGCTGAGGTGCCCCGGGTTGCTGTGGCGGGGTAGGTTGCCCGCCCGCTCCGCCGCCGGCTGGTGGCTGCAGCGGCGTATCTGGCATGGTCCTGAAGTCTACGCGGGATCGGCGCGTTCCGATGTCACACTCACCGTCGACCAGAGATCAGGGCTCTGGCCAGTTCTGGGGCATCCGCCCGGCCTGGTCGACGGGGGCGGTAGGGTTCGACGTCCTCTCGACATGCCCTCAATATCCGCTAACAGGGTGTTGATCTTCGCTCCCGGTGGAGCGAGGAAGGGCTGAGGAGTCGCCCGATGAGCAAGAGGGCCGGTTTGCGGGAGACCCCGATCCCCGGTTGGCCGTCCGGGAGGTCCTCCGGCCTCCGGATCAGGCCCCCTGAGCGTCCAGGGCGGTGCTTGTGACCGTCCCCGATAGCGTCGATGCGAAGCTCAAGTGGGCACGCAAACACATGGATGCAGCCAAGCGCTCGGTTGACGTGTTCGTCGACGGCCACCCTTATGCGGTCGGGCGTGAGCTTGAGGACGAAGGCGCTAGGCACGTCTACAGGTTTACCCGCTACAGCGAGCCGCCAACGGAGATCGGCCTGAAAGTTGGGGACACAATCCACAATCTCCGTTCCAGCCTTGACCATTTGGCGCTCGCGTTGGCCCGTAAAGGGGCCGAAGCGGAGGGAGGCACGATGACCCCGATGGAGGAGATACGCGTCCAGTTCCCCATCGCCTCTACCCCTGACAACTTCAAAGATCAGATTGGTAGCGGGCGGCTCAAGAACGTGGATGCCAGCGCAGTCGAGCAGATCAGTTGGCTTCAGCCGTACCGCCAAGGCGACAACTTCGCTACCGCCCCATTGTGGTGCATCAGAGAGTTGGATGACGCCGACAAGCATCGGAAGCTGGCGACCCTGGGCTGTGTTGTCCGTCACTTGAGCAGCATCACCCTCCCTCGAGGGGTGCCAGAGCCCGAGAGCACGTTCCCGCGCGAGGGTTGGGGCCTTGGCGCAGTAGTGGTGGCCTACGTGTTCCCGGCACCGTACCCGGAAGTGGACATGCATTTCGAGCCCACCTTCGCGGTAGCTCTTGAAGAGGCGTGGCCGCCAACTCGGCCGATCTATGACGTACTGAGGGGCTACATTGAGTACGTCGAGGAGTACGTGGTCGGCTCCCTGGCGGAGCGGTTCCTGTAGAGGCGAGGCGGTCACAGTTCGCCCCCCAGTCCCCCGCTCTCGGTGTGTCTAGCATGTCGCTGCCATCGCGACCACCGTCAAAGGCAGGCCGAGATTCTCTCTAAAGGCGGCCGCCAGCTCCACGTATGGTAGTCCCGGGAGTCCCTACCAGATGGCAGGGCCCTCGCGGGGGACCGTCACCCCTAATTCCACGGAGCCCGGGGCAACCTTCGCTACAACAGCCTCTTTCGCAAGCAAACCACCGTCGACTGGCGCGACGGCGGCGCTGCCGTCATCACCATAGTCGTCGACGCGGTCACTGTCGCCGCCGCCACCATCACGCGCCGCCACGCCACCCTTACTGCTGACACCGTCGGGGTGGGAACGGCGACCACTGGAGCCGCTCAACCCTTGGGCTGATCGCCGGGGCTGAGAGTGGTGCCATCGCGGACGACCCAGCCGCGAGTCACCGCGGCCGTGATCGCTCGCTCGAGCGCGAGCGAGACGTCGGGACCGCGCCGCGACCAACCGAAGAGGGTGGCCACGGCACTGGAGACGGCCTCAACGCTGGCCACGTGGGCGTCGCGAACCATCAGCGCCACCGCGAGTTCGAGCTCGCCGGGCCACACATCCTGTGATGCGCGCGCCGCCGGCCCATCGGGGATGCGAACGATCGTCGTGTCGGCAGCGCCCTCGAGCCGGAGAAAGCTACCGGGTCCGACGATGATCCGATGGTTGCGAGCCAGCGTGTCGATCACCGCATCGAATTGGGCCCGGATGCGCGAGCCCGCGCGCCCGACTCCCCATGCCTCCCGCACGCGCTGCAAAATGCGCTCGCGTGTGATGGGCCCCTCCCGCTCGACCACTCCGACCACGGCTTGGCTCAGCAGGTTGCGCGCATACGGATCGTGCATTGCGACTCCGCGCGTATGGATCGTGAGCTTGGCCTCGCGATAGGGGACAGTCCATGTTGGTGCCGGGGACATGTCGACGGCGACAACCTTGGATACGTACGTGGTGCTCGCCGCGGGTGCTGGTGGGACCACGTCCGGGTGCACCGTGACGCGTCCCTTCGCGATTGCTCCCTCGATCGCGGCGCGCAGCCGCTGCTCCTCGCCGAGGCGATTGGAGTACCAGCCGGTCGACCAGATGCGATGGATTCGGCCGCGCCACCCCAAGCGCTCGAGCACCTCCTGACGGAGCCGGTCGCGGTCGCGCGCCACCTTGGCCGAGTGGTACATGGCGCCATCGCACTCGATCGCCAGAACGTACGAACCCGGGGAAGCCGGGTCGCGAACGGCAAGATCAATCCGGTAGCGGGAAACTCCGAGCTGGGGGACGACGTCGAAGCCCCAGGACCGCACCGTCTGCAGCACGTCAGCCTCGAACCCACTCTCCACGTCGCCCTGCGACTCGCTCAGATCGAGGCCAAGGGCAACAGGGCCCCGTTCGGCAAAGTCGAGGTAGCGGCGCACGTGGAGAACCCCGGCGTTGCCGCTTACCGGGATGTCGGCCGCATGCATCGACGACACGACCTCGACCCGGCGCCGCGCGCGCGTGATCGCGACGTTGAGCCGCCGCTGGCCGCCGGGCCGGTTGACCGGTCCGAAGTTGGCCGTGATCCTGCCGGCCTCATCGGGGCCGTAGCCGACAGAGAAGATGATGATGTCCCGCTCATCGCCCTGGACGCTCTCCAGGTTCTTGACGAAGACACCGTGCAGACGGTTCGGGGCGAAGTAGGCGTCCAATTCCGGCCGGTCGCGCCGTCGCCGCTCGAGCTCGATCTCAACCGCCGCGGCCTGCGACTCTGAGAACGCCACGACCCCGAGGCTCAGGTCAGGGCGGTTCACCGCATGGTCGAAGATTCGGTCGACGACGATAGCGGCCTCGCGCGGGTTGTCGCGTGCCCCACCGCGCCGGTAGATGCCATCGCCGACGTGGAAGAAGGCCAGCCCAATGTCCGGTCCCGCCTGTACCGCCCCCGGGAATGTGATGAGCTTATTGTCGTAGAACGCCTGATTGGAGTAGGCGATCAGCGCCTCGTGCTGGCTCCGGTAATGCCACCGCAGCGGGATCGATCCCACTGTCGCGACCGTCCTGAATTGGTCAAGAATCGACTCGTACTCCTCGGTTTGGTCCTCGACCCATTCGTCCCCGTCGTCGCCAAAAGATGCGTCGAAGAACGATGTCGGCGGCAGCTGTTTGGGGTCGCCGGCAACGATGAGGCGCGCGCCTCGATAGATGCAGTTGACGGCATCCATCGGCCGAACCTGCGAAGCCTCGTCAAAGATGACGACGTCGAACGGCATCGCCGCCTGACGCGGCAGGAACTGGCTGACGGTGAGCGGACTCATCATGAGGCACGGCTTGAGTGCTTGGACCACCGGCGCCGTCTCGGACAGCAGACGGCGTACGGGCATGTGCCTCGTCTTCTTCTCCGCCTCCCGACGAATGATGGTCGCAGCCCCAATCCGGCTGCGCGGGCGGCGTGCGTTGCACGCCGCGATGACGGCAGCGGGCGCGCGGGCCACGAGCTCGCGGTCGAGCTCCTGGAACTCGCGCACGATCGCATCACGATCCTCGGCCCGGAAGTGCGCGAGGCGTTGGTCCGCCCCGACTGTCGCCTCAAGCCAGGCGGTGAGAAGCGCTTTCTCCACCACCGCGGCGACGGCGTCGGCGGGGAGTTGCCGGTCCACGGCGAACGCGATCGCACCGTCCAGCCCCTGCGCCGCGAGCCGCTCGCACGCTCGGCCGAATGCTGCGATGGTGCCGACGTTGCCAATGCTGTCGATGAGGAGCGTCAGCACTTCACTGGCGTGGGGGGCCTGCCCGGTCAGGTCTGCCGCAATCAGCCCTCGGTGCGGGTCATCGAAGCGCGCGCTGAAGGACGCGACCCACCCGGTCCAGGCGTCGATAGCCCTCAGCAACGCATCGGCCGGAGCCGACGTCTCCAGCACCGCCGCCGCCTCGTCCGTAGTGAGCCGCCGCCCGACGACCCGCACGGCGTCGGCCGCCCAGGCCACCGCGGCGTCCAGTGCGAGCCAGTCGGTGTCGACGCCGCGGTAGGCCGGGCCGAGCACCCGCTGGTCCTCGCTCAGGGTGTCATCGATGGCGGCGCGGCTCCGCTGGGCCCGCCCCCTGAGCTCGGCCAGGACGGGGAGCTGGCCTAGGGTGAGCGGAGAGCCGAGCCGGCCGCTCGCGTCACCGAGCTCCCGCACCAACTGTCGCAACGGATCGCTTCCCGCGCGACGGTCGCCCAGCCATGCGAGGAGCCGCTGCCAGGTCTCGCCTACAAGTGCCGACTCCGCGTGGGGAACGGTGCGTCTGAGGTCGGTGACGACGGTGGCGAGCGTCGCCTCCACCCGCTCGGCCGCGCTCACGAGGGCCGGGTCTGGGGTTGCTCCGCGCCCGAGAACCTCGGCCAGCGTGGACCGGGGGACGTCGAGACCCGCCCGCGTGAACGCGTCGCGGGCGGCGGTGACCGCCTGAAGCATGGGTGTCAGGTCCATGATGTCGCGCGAGTAGTAGTGAGGTCCGATGAGCGGCACGCACCGCGCCTCAGCCTCGGTGAGCTGCGTGGCGGAGTGATGCCAGTCGACCAGGTCGTCGAGCGAGGCGATGTGCGCCTTGCTCACCTTCCCGGTCCGAGACACCGCGGCCAGGGCGGTGCGGTCTGCTCGTGCGCTCTGCCCGAGCCGCGCCAGTCCGCGCCGGCCCTTGATCCGGCTCACCAATGGCGGCAGGTCGAGGGCGAGCGCCTTGTCGGTGAACAGGGGCGTGAGCGGCTCGCGTTGCGCCCGGAATTGCGAGTGGGCTGCGGCTAGGTCGCGTGCCGCCCCCTCCACGGAAGTCAGCCGCCCCTCCGACTCGATCCATGCGGCTTCCGGCCGATGGGCCACCGTGGCCGTTCGCAGCATCGTCGCCAGGCTCTGGAGCCGATCCACGGTCAGGCCAGCCGGGTCGATGTGGAGCGCCGCGGCCATCGTCGCAACCTCGGGTGCCAGCGCCAGCAGCGTCGCGCCAGTCCGGTCAAGGACGCCGAGTAGGTTAGTCAGCAGCGCCTCCGATGCGTCGGCCGGGACGAGGTTGAGCGGAAGCAGCGTTGCCGCGGCGTCGTCGTGAATCCTCTGCCACGCCGACGCCAGCGCCGGGTCGATGTCGACCCACCGCGGCCCGAAGCGCTCGAGCGGGACGGTGGCTGCGTGGTACTCCTCAGCAGCCCGTCTTCGTTCCGCGCAGATGCCACGGACGGAACTGAAGGTGGATTCGGTCAGCCAGCTGATCAGCACGGCGTCGGGCCGACGCTCCGCAAGGGCGAGGAGGTCTCCCAGCGCTCGGGCGTGGGTGACTTCCCCATCCCATTCCTGTCGGAGCAGGTCGGCCGCCCGTTCGGTGACCTTACCGAGCTGGCCGAGCATCCGCTCTCCTGCCTGGAGATCCTGCGTCAGCTCGCTCAGACGTAGCTCGTAGCGTGCGGCATTCGCGAGCCCGACCCAGGGATACTCGTCACCGTGACGCACAGGCGCCCAGGCGCGTGCCAACTCGGTCGCGCCATCGAGTATCTCGGCGACGGTGTCGGCGGCGAGGTCGGTGCCAATAGCGGGTGGCGGCGCCAGCGGCGCACCGGCGAGTGCGCCGAGCCGCCCGAGCACGTCGAGGACGCTCCGCCCCAGCGGCTCACGCCGCTCATTGACCGCCGCTGCATAGTTGTTGAGGTCCATCCGCCGCGCGACTAGACTGCTGACCCGGTAAACCTCCATCGGCGGCGCCGGCTGGACCACGGTCTCGAGCGCGCGGCCAAGTTCCTGCGCAACCTCACGCCGTGACGCCTTGTGACTGTGGAGCTTCAACAGAAACTCGCCGAGCCCGCGCTCTACCAGTCGGGCGTGAACAATGTCGAGCGCCGCTGCCTTGTCGCTGACAAACAGCACGGTCTTCCCGACCGTGAGCAGTTCGGCGATGACGTTGGCGATCGTCTGGCTCTTGCCGGTCCCCGGGGGCCCGTCCATGACGAAGCTCTGATTGGCGAGGGCAGCAGCGATGCATTGGCGCTGGCTGGCATCGGCATCGAGAATGTGGTGGGCGCGCTCCATCGGCGCGAGCTGGTCGAGCTTGTCCTCGGGAATCACGGCGAAGTCCGCCTCGCGAGCGTCACCCGTCGTTCTGCCGCCGAGCACCAGGGCTTGGATCAGAGGGTGGTCCGCAATCTCCTCGGCGTGGTCAACGAGATCTTGATACATCGCCTCCTTCTGAAACGAGAAGGTGGCCAGCACGGCCCGCGATTCGACTGACCAGCTTCGTCGCCCAGCGATCAGCCGCTCGACCTCCTCGAGGTAGGCGACTGGCTCGACGTCCTCGCGGTCGTCCAGCGTCGGCAGCCTCATCTCGAAATCGGCGAGCAGCCGAGCGGCGAGGGTGGGGTTGACCCGGAGGTCGTCCTCTCCACGTAACAGTCGATACGGGTCGCGCGGACTCGGCCGGTCGAGGGTCACCGGAATGAGCAGCAGCGGGCTGAAGATCTCGTCACCCGCTGCCCCGTCGTTGTCGAGCCGCCAGCGCAGCATCCCGAGGCCAACGTAGAGCACCGACAGGCCTCGGTCCATGAGTTCCGTCGTCGCCTTGCGCGCGAGGTTCGTCAGCGACCGGTCGAGATCCCGGTCGGTCGCCTTGGTCGTCCTCAGCCCGCCGTCGGGTCGGGGGAAGGCCGGGGGAGTGCGATCCTCATCGCCCGTCGCCTCGCCCGTGCCATCGGCGCTGCGCTCATCGGGCGCCTCGTCATCGAGGCGGGCGAATGTCCAGCCGACGCTCGTCGACGAGGTTAAGCGGTTGGCGATCGCCGAGAGCGACGGCGCCGTGATCTCGAGGGTCGCCGCCTTGGAGTGGGTGAAATGGAGCGCCCGGTTCTTCTTGGTCAGGTCGATCAGGTCGCGCTGCCAGGCCACAATCTGATCGGCGACCGCGCCTGTGGTGGCGGCCGGGGCGGGCGATTCGGGCGACTCGGTGGACACGCGGCTTCCCAGAATGGCGAGATGCGATGGCCGCCGGGTCACGGGCGGCTCGGGGGCAGCATAGAGGGTGCCCCGACGGCTTCGCGAGATGGAGTCCGCCTCAAGGGTCCTGCCCGACCGGAAAGAACCGCTACCCTGACGCCGAACGAGCAGCGGAGGCCCTGGAGCTGGCCGGGCTCCGTCGGGACGTCGAGCCCTGGCGCCAGGAGAAGCGGTGCTACCCCTGCCCGCTCTGCGGTGGCTTTCACCTCACCAGCCAGGGGCTGTGGCGGGCCCCCTACCTCATCGGTGGATCCGGGTTAACGTGATCGCCCACAACCTCGCCCGGTGGGTGACCCGGCTGGGTCTGAAGGAGACCCTGCTCACCACCAAGACCGTCCGCACCCGCTTCATCGCCTTGCCCGGCAGGCTGGCCCGAACCGGGCGGCGCCTTCACCTTCATCTGCCTCAGAACTGGCCCTGGCAGGACGCCTTCCTGGCCGCACGGGAGCGCCTGGCCTCACTCATCATCCCGACGGCCACGCCCGCGTAACCGTCGCCGCGCTCCGACGCGCGGAGTCCCTGCTTCAGTTCACCCCGCCCGTCGGGCGCAACGCATCAGCCGACTCGATCAGTGACCCCCGGAGCGAGCCCCAAGAACTCACCCCCTGTCCGCCTCGACCAAGCCCTCCAACGCTCGCCTCAGCGATTCGGCCTGATGCCGATCGGTGGATCCGGGCTGATCGTTCGTCGGCAGTGGGCCGCCGCTACCTGAACGCGAAGTCGCTCACCAAGGCCTACACCACCATCGACACGGAGGGCGTGCTCGCGCTCACCGAAGCAGCCTGAACGAGCCGGACGACGCCTGGATGGCGTCGGTCTCTCTTACACCACCTTGACAGACGCGGTCACACCCTTCTCGGCGTCGGTTGAATCGTGCTCGACGAAACTCAGCGAGGGGATGGCAACAGGCCGCCAAGGTAACTGACACCCCGTCAGAGGTCGCGGCCCTGGTCAGGAGCGCGGTTCTGATCGCGACGTTCCTCCTCCTCTTCCATTTCCATGCGCCGGGCCTGCTCCTCCAGGCTTTCGATTGGGCGCCTCTCCACCGGGTGGCGGAGCTGGCGCACCCTGGCGGCCAACTCCTCGAGGCTCGGCGCCGCCTTCGTCGGCGCCGGTTGCTCGGCAGCAGCCACCGCCGACACCGCGCGCTCCATCGCCTCCAGCTTGGCCCGTGCCGCCTCCACTCTGGCCTCGCGCCCTACTCGCCGAGGGGTGTCGGCGCCGGCGTCGAGGGCGCCGCGCTTGACCTCGGACTCCTCCGCGCGGACCGCCAGCCGAGCGACGAGCTGAGCATGGTTGATGACCGACCGGTCCTCCGGCGCCAGCTCGCTCAGGCGCTCGCCCCAGGTCTTCGCGTCCAGCCAGATCGTGGTCTCGCCTCGGGCACGCGACAGTCCCGAGTAGAGGGCCTCGAGGCGCTGCTCCGGTGACGGCAGCAGCCACGCTTCCTCCGCGGTGGTCCCCTGGGTGCGCTGCGTGGTGGCCGCATAGTCAAGCCGGAGGACCTGGCCCGCGCCGGCGTGCTCCGCCGGCCGGTACAGGGAGGGCGCCCGCCCGGTGTCCCAGTCGATCCGGAGCGCCCCCCCCAAGGCCTGGACCACGGTGCCCCGGATCCCGTTGGGGTGCTCCGCATCGAGCCGTCCCTCGAGGCGCACCCGGTCACCCTCGCAGACAGTCTCCCGGCCTTCCCGGTCTTGGAGCTCGACCGCCTGGCCCAGCTCCCCACCCCGCCGGCGCAAACCCTGGGCCCACTCATTGAGCACGTCCACGTCCTCGCGGGTGGACGCCACGATCACGTAGTCGGCGATCGAGCGGCCCGCGGCGACGCCAGCGAGACGTGCCGTGTTCCAGGCCTCGGCGACGTTGCGCCGAGCCTCCGCTCTCGTGTCGGCAATGCGGATCCGCTGGTGGGAGCGGTAGGCGGCGACCCCCTCCACGCCGCGACCTTCGCGGACGTCGTCGAGGGCCCTGCGCTCCCATTCGTAGCGTTGCCGGTGAACCTGGGTCAGCTCGCACCAACCGCCGACTGCCTCGGCATGATCGCGGAGCCGGAGCCAACCTCCGCCGGCGCCGACGGCTTGGAGCTGGCGCTCGTCGCCGAGCAGGACCACCGTGGCGTCGCCGGCATGGGAGAGCAGGGACGCGAGCCGGGGCGTGTCCGCCATCGCGGCCTCGTCGACAACCACGACCAGGTCGCCGGTCCGCGCATCCTCGAGCTGGCCGCTCCGCCGGCGCCGCTCTAGCTCCTCGAACGTCAGCCCCTCGCGAGCCCCGATCTCCCGGGCGCTGCGCTGCGCTGTGGCGGCGGCCACCGAGACGACGAGCACCTGGCGACCACCGCCCTCCCATACCTCGCGGGCGGCCCGCATCGTCGTCGTCTTACCGGTTCCCGCGCGACCGCCCAGCAGGCTCAGGCGCCGGCGCGGATCGGTCAGGACGGCCACCGCCTGGCGCTGCTCCCTGTCGAGGACGACGCCTTCTTGCAGCTCCGTCGAGGCGATGGCGCTTGCCACCCGGTCGGGATCCGCCACCCTACCCGGATCCGCCGTCTCGAGCAGCCACCGGCCAGCACGCTCGACCACCACCTCTTGGCGGAGCAGCTCGCCCGTCGTGTAACGCCCGTCGTCGAGGAGCACGAGCCGTGGGTCCTCGAGCGCTCGCGGCACCAGGTCGGTCATCTCGGCCGCGGTCAGCCGGCCGCCGTTCAGATGCCAGAGGGTCGCCTCCACCGCAACCGCTGTGTGGCTGGCCTCGTGGGCGGTGAGGCCCTCAGGTCCGAAGAAGCGGGCGAGCAGCTCGCGCTCGCGCACAGCCAGGGGCCGCTGCTCCTGGGTTGGGCGGTGGGTGAGTAGCGCGTCGACCCTCTCCAGAGCCGCATCACCGAAGCGATCGCCGAGGAGATGACGCCACGCGGTCCGGTGATCCCGGTGGGCCTCGTCACCCTTGCCCCTTCGGGTGGCCGCCGCCAGGCCGCGGGCCGCCACGTCGGTCTCGATCCCGAGCAGCTCGCGGGCCCGTCGGACCTCGTGGGCGCGGCTGGAGAAGGCCTCGATCCAGGTCGACTCGAATCCCGCGACCTCGATATAGCGGCCGTCGCGGCCGGTGTTGGGCTGGACGGCGAACCCCAGGCGGTGCAGTTCCTCGGCCAGGGCGGTGAGGTACACGCCGTCGCCGAGCGAGCGCATGTAGAGGAGGGTGCCCGCGTCGACCGCGCGCCAGCGCTGCGCCTCTGTATCCCACCCCATGTTCGCGATCACCGCGTGGGTGTGGATGTCGGGATCCGGCGGCCGCCCCTCCCGTGCCGCTACCTCCGAGACCCGGGCCGTGGTGTGGAGCGCCTCGATGCCCACCCACTGGAGGGGCACGCGAACCCGCTCCCGACGGCCGTCGACAATTTTTCGGGCCCTCCCGACCAGGGCGCGACTCTCGAGTTCGAGGAGCGCCCGACGGGCGGCGGCGACGTGTGCGGCCTCGAGCGCCGTGCGCAGCTCGCCGTCGGTGGTCAGCGCCCAGGCGAGGCTGATCGACTTCGGCGCCGAGAAGGTGAGGTCATGGCCAGCGACGCCCTTGCCCACCGGCGCAAGGATCTCCGAGGCCTCAGCAGCGGTCGTGGCGGCTTGGAGAGCCGCCGCCTCGTCCGAGGTGAGGGGGCGGTGGCGGCCGCGCAGGACGCCCAGCTCGGCGGCATGAGCGTAGGCGGCGTCCCGCGTCTGTGAGTCGGCCAGATCCTCCTCCTTGGCCTTGCGGGCAACGCGGAGGATCTCCGAGGCCTCAGCAGCGGTCGTGGCGGCCTGGAGAGCCGCCGCCTCGTCCGAGGTGAGGGGGCGGCGGCGGCCGCGCAGGACGCCCAGCTCGGCGGCATGGGCGTAGGCGGCGTCCCGCGTTTGCCCGTCCGCTAGCTCGTCGTGCCGGCGAAGGTTCGCGGTGATCACCACTTCCCCCGTCCGGGGATCGCGGCCCGCCATCACCGCCTCGAAGGCCTCGGGGTCAACGGTGCCGGCCAGCCCAACCAGGGCGTTGCGGGCGAGAGCCGGCGACCACGCGACACGCGCCCGCTCGTGCTCGCCGTTCGCGTCGAGGTAGTAGTCGCCACGCGCGGACCGCTCCTTGCGCCCCTCTGCGTAGGCGAGGATGTCGCCGGCGCGCCCGGTGAGCTTGGTGACCGTCAGCATGGCAGCACCAAGCCCACCATTCGCCGGGAAGCGTTCAGACACGTGCCAACAGGAGCGCCTACACGGCCCGCGATGGGCCGGATCCGACCGCTGACACCCCGGGGATCGCCGCTACGACGCCTGGAGCGGCCTGGATTCACCGCGCTGGCCACCACCAGGGGGCGAGTGGGCCGGCTCACGCCTCTTGTGCGAGCAGCTCCGTGGCCGCCACCTCCAGCTCAGCGAACGTCTCGGGGTTGACGAGGACGGCGGCCAGGCGGCCGCCGCGGTGGAGGAGGAGGGGCTCACCGTCGCTGGCGGCCTCGAGCAGCGCGCGGCTCAGCACGCCGGCGAGAGGCGCCCCACCGACATCGGTCGACGCCACAACCCTCGCCGCTC
>Ga0302320_10019125_pt1 | contig 13772 bp, 11 predicted proteins | sample Bog_T0_3_FD_202130 | JGI IMG/M metagenome (GOLD analysis project Ga0302320, IMG submission 202130) | Peat permafrost microbial communities from Stordalen Mire near Abisko, Sweden - Bog_T0_3 | ecosystem: Environmental > Terrestrial > Soil > Wetlands > Peat | place: Sweden: Abisko, Stordalen Mire... | reverse complement strand
CGCCACTCTCGGCGTGACCTCGATCTTGCCGCCCAAGTGGTAGAGGAAGGTCCGGTCCGAGACGTGGCGGACCCGGTAGCCGCTCTCGTCGAGCAGGGCGGTGATGGCGCCGACGTGGTCTTCGTCCGCCGCTTGGAGAGTGAGGTCCACTGTCGTACCGGCGGTGGCCACCTCGACCAGGTCCATGCCGACGACGACGGCACCCACCGATGTCGCCCTCTGGGCCAGGGTGGCCAACAAAGCCGGGTCAGCCGGCGCCGACACCCGCACTGTGACGGTGTAACTGGCGCCGGGATGGCCGGTACCGGGCGGGCGGGGGTTGGTGGTTGGTCCGTTCATACCTCTCCTGAAGGAGCGGCCGGCCTGGTCCCGAGGGGAACGGTCAGCTTCGTCCCCGACCCTAATGGTCTTGCCCGCCTCGTTAGGTGAACCTCTTGACAAGAACCCTTGTGACAAGGTATCTTGTGAGGAGGGTTCTTGTGAGCCGCACCGAGAGAGGAGCAGGACCATGCACCCAGTACAGCTCGAACTGCTCGCCAAAGCGCACATCGAAGAGCTCGGGCGCCGACCGGCCCGGCTCCTGGGGGTGGGAGGCCGGAAGCGCCGCTCCTTCAGGGGCGCCACCGGATGGTTCCTGGTCAACCTGGGCCTGCGGTTGGCGGTGAGACGCCCGGCGGTGCCCGTCGCCACCCGATGACCGCCGGCGCGCGCGGTCCGGGCCCTGCGCCCAAGGCGACCAAGGCGACCAAGGCGACCAAGCTGCCAACGGCGCCCAAGGTGCCAGAAGAGGGGCCGCGACAGGGACGTGCCCGGGAGATCTCCGACCCCCGGAGCATGCGCGCCTTTGCCCATCCGGTGCGCATCGCCTTGATCGAGGCACTCCGGCGGGAGGGCGCCCTGACCGCCACCCGGGCCGCAGAGATCCTCGACGACAGCCCGGGCAACATGTCCTGGCACTTGCAAACCCTGGCGAAGTACGGCTTTATCGAGGAGGCAGCGGGCGGGCGGGGCCGGAGCCGGCCCTGGCGGCTGGCGGCCCAGACCTACAGTTTCGAAACCGCCCTCGACGACCCCGAAAGCGCCGCCGCCGGCGAGGTGCTGGAGGCCAACCTGCACGAGCACAACTACCGGCGCCTGCGGGAATGGTGGTCGGTGCGTCGCTCCTATCCGGCCAAGTGGCGCCAGGCCGCCTTTTCCAGCAACTCCGTCGTCTACCTCACGGCCGAGGAGACCAGCCGGCTCAGCGAGGACATCAGGGAGGTGCTCGACCGTTACCGGGCCGCAGGGGCCGAAAGGGGCAAGGGTGCCCCCGAGGCGCTGCCGGTGCGCTTTGTGGCATTTGCCCACCCGCTCCCGCCGACCCCCTCGGCCGACTGACGCACCCTGGCACCCGCCCGGGCTGTCCCGGCGATGCCCGGTGCCGGGCCGGCGCTCGCCCCCGTTGTAAGCTGCTGGCGGAGAAAATGTGACCACACCCAGCCCCGATAGCGCCCAATGCCCGTGTGATGAGCCAGAAGCTGACGGTGGCAGGCGACGGGGCCGGCGGGTGCACGTCGTCGGACCGGTCTGCTTCGACCTCGTGTTCTCCGGTCTGCCCGTCCCACCTCGTCCTGGCACCGAAGTACGCGCCTCCTACCTGGGCATCTCGCCCGGCGGGGTAGCCAACGTGGCCGTCGCTCTGGCCCGCCTCGGCCTCGACGTCGCCCTCTCCGCCGTGTTCGCCGAGGACACCTTCGGGGACTATCTGTGGCGCTCGCTCCTAGACGAGGGCATAGACATGACGTACTCGGTCCGGGTCGGAGGCTGGAGCACGCCGGTGACCAGCTCGATGGCCATTGGCGGCGAGCGTGAGATGGTGACATACGAAGAGGTCCCGCCCGTCACTCTGAAGAGCCTGGCCGAGGGCTATCACGCCGACGCCTTCGTCGTCTCGTTGGCCGACGCCGACCCTCAATGGCTGGCCGGTTTGCACCGCTTTACCCCTCTGGTGTTCGCGGACGTCGCCTGGGACGACGAGCGGCTCGGCTCCGCCGGGATGGCGGACGCGCTGGCGGCCATCGACGTGTTCATGCCCAACGCGGCCGAGGCGCTGGCCTGCACCCGTTGCGAGACCCTCGAACAGGCGGCGGCCAAGTTGGCCGCCGGCGGGCGCATGGTCGTGGTCAAGGACGGGGGAGCGGGCGCGGTGGCGATGGAGCCGGGCTCGGGCTCGGCCACCAGGGAGCCGGCCGTGCCGGTCGAGGCCCGGGACACCACCGGCGCCGGCGACGTCTTCGATGCCGGGTTCATCTACGCCTCCCTGGCCGGCTGGCCCATCTCCCAGCGGTTGCGCTTTGCCAACCTGTGCGCGTCGGAGTCGGTCAAGCTCATCGGAGGTTCCTTCGCCGCACCGTGCTGGCGAGACCTGGCCGCCTTCTGGCGGGGGCTCGACGACCTGGAGCTTCGGCGGGAGTTCAGCTTCCTCGACGCCGTAATGTTGAATGTCCCCGAGCGCCGGGACTGCCGGCGCTCCCATCCGGCCATGGAGCCTCCGGACGCCGTGGCCCCAGCCAACCGCGCCGGGTAGACCGGCGTGGGCGGCTGGACGACTTGCAGAGCAAGGTAAAACCGGTAAATATCATTGTCTCCATCATATTTGTGTATTTCTAGGAGGTCATAATGGGCCGCAAAGCCCGTAACAAGCTCGGAGCTACCGCGCTGTCCGCCGTCGTTGCCGGGTCCCTCGTCGGGGTCGGGGTCTCTGGCACGGCCAGTGCGTCCTCAACCGTCTCGTTCTCGTACTGGACGAGCGGGTGGGGAACGTCAGAGATAACCGCAATTGACAATGCGTTCGACGCCGCCAACCCAGGCTACAAGGCCACTGGCACGTTCATAGCCAAGTCCGACGAGTTCCTACCCAAGGTCACCGCGGCGCTAAAGACAAATACCCAGCCCACCGTCGTCATAGACCAGCAGCCCTACGACCTCCCCTTCTTTCAGGAGAGTGGCAAGCTGATCCCTCTCACCGGGCAGGTCCCGGCCACGAACAGCCTTTACTCCGTGATCAAGAAGTCCCTCTTTTATAAAGGCCAGCAACTGGGGATGGCGCTGTCGGGCTTCGGCGATATAGCCCTGTACTACAACAAGGCCGATTTCGCCGCCGCTGGCATCACGGCCCCTCCTACGACGTGGGCTCAGCTCGCGGTTGACGCCGCCAAATTGACGGTCCCGTCGGCTAAGCGCTGGGGCTTCTACGTCCCGATGGGCGACGCCGAGTGGATCTCGTACGACTGGGAACCGGTCCTGTGGGGAGACGGGGGCACCCTGCTCAATCCGGCTGGGACCAAGGCCACCTTCGACAGCCCCGCCGGCGTCAAGGCGCTCAGCACCTGGGTCAATCTCATCAACGACAAGGTGGCGCCGGCCGCCAGCTTTGCCGCTAACGGCAGCTACGACGGCGGCAATGCGTTTGAGTCCAACGCCGTGGCGATGGTGACCGACGGCATATGGGTCGACTTCGCCACCGTGCCCAAGGGCTTCAGTTACGGCGTGGCCCCCTTCCCCGCGGGGTCCGCCGGCCCCTCCACCAACATCGGCTTGGCTGTGGCCGCCCTCTTCAAGACCACTACGACCGAGGACGCAGCCGGCCTCGCCTTCATCAAGTTCCTGTCCACGCCGGGCGAAGGTGCCTATATCGCGTCGCAGGACTACGGTGAGCCCGACTCCCCGGCCCAGGTCAGCCAGCCCGCGCTGAAGGCGATCGCGGCCAAGGCCCCGGGGTACAACGTGTTCACCAACATCGTGCACTCCGGCGGCGTACGGCCTATATCACCCGAGTGGGGCGCCATTTCTGCTGACCTTTACACCGAGATCAGCGACGCGCTCTCCGGTAGTGTCACACCGTCGCAGGCCCTTACGACTGCCGCCCAGGAGGCGGACGCCTTGTTGGCCAAGAACAGCTAATGGTCCCGAGCCCTCCCGGCGCCCGCTCGGGCCCGCTCGCTCACGCGGGCCGAGCGCCAACCGGGAGGGTCCGGCTTATCCGTCCCCGGACGACCAACAGCCGCGGCCGTGGCGTCAGCCGCAGCCGTGGCGTCGGCCGCCGGCCTCTGGCCCTCTCGTACCTGTTCATCGCACCCGCCGTGTTGCTCACGGCGCTATTTTCAGTGCTACCCCTGGGCATGTTGGCGTGGCGGAGCCTTTTCAGCGGCGGCGTGTTCGCCACGTCGTTGTCCTATGTCGGCCTACAGAATTACAGCGACGCCCTGTCCCAGGGAGGGACGCGGGCTTTACAAGTCACGGCCATTTACACCATCGGCTTCGTGGTCGTCACGATGGGCTTTGGCCTGGCTATCGCCCTGCTGCTCGACGTCAAATTACCGGGCATACGGCACCTACGTGCCCCTTTCATCATCCCGCTCGTCGTACCGTCCGTGGCCACCGCCTTGATATGGGGCAACCTCTTCGCCCCCGACTTCGGTATTGTCAACCGCGCCCTGAGCGCCCTCGGGCTCCCCCAGGCGGACTTCACGTCGTCGCCATCCCTGGCCTTCCTGACCGTGTTGACCTTCGGCGTCTGGCAGTTCTTCGGTGAGTGCGTCATCTTGTACCTGGCCGGTCTCAAGACGATCCCCTTGGACCTCCTCGAAGCGGCGGGCGTCGACGGCGCCGGGCCGTGGCGGCGCTTCCGGTACATCCGCTGGCCGCTGCTGCGCCGCCACACCGTCCTCATTTGCGTCGTCACCACCCTGACCGGCCTGCAGACGTTCAACCAGATCTTCGTCCTCACCAATGGCGGCCCTAACGGCGCCACCACCACTGCCCTGTTCTACATCTTCAACCAGGGTTTCGTGCAGTTCAACACCGGGCTGGCGGATGCCATGGGTGTCATCCTGTTCGGCATTTCGCTGTTCATAACCGTGGTGCTGGTGGGCTACTTCGGGCGGGGGGCGCGCCGCAGTGTATAGGTCGCGCTTTTGGTCGAGGGCCCTGATCTACTCGCTGCTGGCCTTGGCCGTCCTGATCGTGCTGTTCCCTCTGGTGTACATGCTGGGGACAGCCGTGAAGCCCAACTACCAGATCGTCAACCTGCGGGCGTCATTGTGGCCCAGCCATTTCGAATGGGGCAACATCGTGCGAGCGTGGGACTCGGCCCCCTTCGGACGTTGGTCCATAAATACCATAATATTCAGTGTCGGTTCCACCATTGGCCAGATCGGCAGTTCGCTGCTAGCAGGTTATGCCTTCGCCATGTTCGATTTCCCGGGCAAGCGCGTGCTATTTTACATTTTAATCGCCGGGCTCATGGTCCCCTTCAGCACTATCATCGTACCCGTCGTCCAGATCCTGGCCGACCTCCATTGGCTCAACACATATCAAGGCCTCATAGTCCCTAATATTGCCTCTGCCCTGGGAGCTTTCCTGGTGCGCCAGTTTTATCTGGGCATGCCTTACGAGCTGGGCGAGGCGGCGCGCATCGACGGGGCCTCTGAGTGGAAGGTGTTCAGCCGTGTTTATGCACCCTTGGCCACGCCCATTATCTCTGCTTTTGCCATAATTTCGTTCCTCCAGAACTGGAACAACTTCCTCTTCCCCCTTATCGTCGTCAACACGACGAGCATGGAGGTCCTGTCCCAGGGGCTATCGGTTTTCCAAGACCAGTTCAGCACCAACTACGACCTGCTCATGTCCGCCGCGACGCTCGTCATCACCCCGATCCTCGTGGTCGCCGTCCTGGCTCAGCGCCGAATAGTAGAGGGCATAACGCTCGGCGCAATTCAGTAGGGGCCCAGGCCCGTACGAGGTGGGCAGCCCCAGTCCGTGCCGTTCAGCGCCGGACAGTCGCCGGCATTACCCTTGGCGCCATCCGCTGAGGCCCTCGAAAGCCTGCCACATCGAGGCGTAGGCCCCACCTCGTTCGAGCAGCTCGTCGTGAGTGCCGATTTCGACCACCCGGCCGTCGTCGAGGACCACGATGCGGTCGGCCGCCTGGGCCGTCTGGAGCCGGTGAGCGATGAGGACAGTGGTGCGGTCCCGTGACACCTGGTGCATGGCCGCGGCCACCCGGGCCTCGGTGGCCAGGTCGAGGTTGGACGTGGCTTCGTCCAGTAGGAGCAGGGCAGGATCCACCAGCTCGGCCCGGGCCAGGGCGATCAGCTGTCGCTGGCCGGCCGATAGCGAGCGGCCCCGCTCGGACAGCTCGTGGCGGTACCCGCCGGGCAGGGCGGCAATGAAGTCGTGCGCCCCCACCGCCCGGGCCGCACCTTCCACCTCGGCGTCGGCAGCGTCGTTGCGCCCATAAGCAATGTTGTCCCTCACCGTGCCGGAGAACAGGAAGGCCTCCTGAGGCACGTAACCGAGCTGGCGGCGGAACGAAAGAAGGTCCAGCGTGCGCAGATCCTGGTCGTCGACCCGGACGCTGCCCCCGTCGGGGTCGTAGAAGCGGGCCAGAAGTTTCATCACCGTCGACTTGCCCGCCCCTGTCTCGCCCACCAGGGCCACCGTCTCGCCTGCCCGGATCTGCAGGTCGATGCCGCGCAGGACCTCCGCCGGGGGCAGGGCGGCCCCCGCCGGGGGCCCCGCGTCAGGGCGCGACCGGGGGCCGGCCACGGGGTAGGCGAAGCGGACGTTGTCGAGAGCGATCGCGCCGGCCAGCCGGCCCACCTCCAGCGCGTCGGGCGCCGGGGGCGTGCGCGTTTCGAGCTTCATGAGCTCGGAGATGCGGCGCACCGAGACCCGTGTCTGCTGCCAGGAATCAAAGACCTGGGAGAGCTGCTGGATGGGGGAGAAGAACAGGTCGATGTAGAGGATGAAGGCGACCAGCGCGCCCGAGGCCAGGTGCCCGGTGGCGATGAGCCCTGCCCCCACGCCCAGCACGATGGCGTCGGCCACCGAAGACAGGAACTGGACGAAGGGGAAGTAGGTGGCGACCAGGCGTTGGGCCGCCACCCGGGACTCCAAATAATCGTGCCCCAGCCGGTGGAAACGCTGTTTGGTGGTCTCCTCGTGGACGAAGGCCTGAGCCTCCCGCACGCCTGACAGGCTCTCTTGGAAGTCGGCGTTGACAATGCCGATCCGCTCCCGGGACAGGTCGTAAAGGCGGGCCGCCCGGCGCCGGAACGCCACGGTGGCGATCGACAACGGGACGACGACGGTTAGCGTGCACAGCCCGAGCTCGGGGCTGATCACCACCAGGGCTACTCCCACGCCCACGAAAGTCACTATCGAGACCAGGGCGGAGAGCAGGCCGTTCTCGATGAGCGACTCGAACTGGTCGACGTCAGTGGTCATGCGGGTCATGATCCGTCCCGCCATCTCGCGCTCGTAGTAGTCGAGCGAGAGGCGTTGCAGTTGGGCCCATATACGGATCCGCAGGGAAAGCATGATCCGCTGCGCGGTCCGGCCGGTTACGAACGTTTCGAAGATCTCGTCGACCAGGTCGGCCAGGGTGACAGCCAGGAAGATGGCGGCCGCCCCGAACACCACCGCCACCGAGCCCTTCGCCACGCCGCTGTCCAAGCCCGTCTTCACCAGCACGGGGCCGGCGAGGGAAGCCAAGGCGTCCAGGACCACCAGGACCAGGCCCCCGAGCAGAGGGAGCCGGAACTCGGCCAGCAAGCGCCTGAGGTTGAAGTCCCTGTCCTGTGGGGGTTCGTCGGCGACATCGATGGCGGGGACGTCGCGCACCGGCGGCAGCGCGTCCACCCGGGCCAGGAGCTCAGGGGTGGGGGCCAGGTTGAGCCGCCACCCGCCCCCCCCGCCCCCCAGGCCGGGCCCGATGCTGGGCGGGCCGATGGTGCGGCTCTGGCCGGCGGTGGCACTGCCGTGGTAGCCGCGGCTCGTCCACGCCGCCTCGGTGGTACTGCCCTGCGCAGCCGACGAAATGGCGGCCAGAGCTTCGATCCGGTCGCCCACTTTCGCGGCCAGGTCGGCTTCGAGCCCGGCCAGGAGAGAGTGATAGGTGTCGCTGCGGGCCAGCAGCTCGTCGTGGGCACCTTGGTCCACGACCCGCCCGTCCTCGAGGACGACGATGCGGTCGGCCAGGTGCAGGGTGGAAAGGCGGTGGGCTATGAGCAGGGTGGTGCGGTCCGCCATGACGACGCGCAGGGCTTCGTGGACGCGGTCCTCGACCCGGGCGTCCACGGCGCTGGTGGCGTCGTCGAGGATGAGGATGCGGGGGTTGTACAGGATGGCCCGGGCCAGCGCCACCCGCTGGCGTTGCCCGCCCGAAAGAGTCAGGCCTCGCTCGCCCACGACGGTGCCGTAGCCGTCGGGGAGGCGCTCGATGAACTCATGGGCCTGAGCCGCCCTGGCCGCCGCCTCCACCTCCTCGTCGGTGGCGTCGGTGCGCCCGTAGGCGATATTGGCCCGCACCGTGTCGGAGAACAGGAAGCTCTCCTCGAACACGACACCGACCTGGTGGCGCAGTGACCGCAGTGCCACGTCCCGGACGTCGTGGCCGTCGACCCGGACGGTACCCCGGTCGGGGTCGTAAAAGCGCGATACGAGCATTGCCACCGTGGACTTCCCGCTGCCGCTGGGGCCCACGATGGCCACCCGTTCGCCCGGGGCTATGTGCAGGTCGAGGCCCTGGAGCACCGGGTGGTCGGGGCTGTAGCCGAAGTGCACGTCGGAGAAGACCACATCGCCCTGCAGCGGGGGGAGCTCGAAGGCCCCGGGAGGGTCGGCGATGGCGGGCTTTAGGTCCAGGAGCTGGAAGATACGTTCCATGCCGGCCCGGGCCTGCTGGCCGATGGTGAGGACGCCGGCGAGCTGGCGCGCCGGCGCCAGCAACTGGCCGACGTAGGTCGAAAAGGCCAGGAACGTCCCGAGGGTGATCTCGTGGTGGATGGCCAGCCAGCCGCCCAGGGCGAGGATGGTCACCTGCCCGAGGGCGGGGATGGCTTCCAGGAGGGGCTGGTAACGGGACTGGAGGCGCACCGCTCGCATCTGGGAGCCGTAGAGCTTGGCCGAGGCGCGGGCCAGACGTTCGAGCTCGGCCCGTTCCTGGCCGAACGCCTTGACCACCCGAACCCCGTTGACGTCCTCGTCCACGATCTGGGCCACGTCGCCCTCACGCTGCTGGCCGTCCCAGGTGGCGGGGAAAATGCGCCAGCGCATGCGGTAGGAAACGAAAAGCAGGGCCGGGGCCACGGTCAGGCTCACCACTGCCAGCAAGGGGGACAGGTAGACCATCACGCCCAGGGAGACCAGCATCAACAGCACGTTGCCGCTCATGATGGGGAAGAAGCTGAGGAGCCCCTGCACCAGGGTCGAGTCGGAATTGGCCCGGGCGACGAGCTGGCCGGTCGGCATCCGGTTGAGGTTGTCGAAGTCCATCGCTTGGAGATGGTCGTGCATGTCGTTGCGTAGGTCGTACTGCACGGCCAGGGCGACCCGGCCACCGCGGTAGCGCCGTATGTAGGCGAAGCCGAAGCCGGCCAGGGCCAGTCCGATCAGGAGCACCAGCCACGGCCACAAGGCAGTGTTGTGGTCGATGATCACGCCGTCGATGATCTCGCGTTCGATCAGCGGTACGACGGTCTGGCAGGTGCTCCCGAGCACGGCGGCGCCCAGCGAAAGCACCACGTCGCGACGGTGCCGGAGCATGTAGCCCCACAACCGCCTCACCCATCCCGGCGTTGCCGCCACGGAACCGGAAGGAGAGGGTCGCACTGCTACCTGTTCAGGATAACGACGCCCGTCCTCCAAACCGGCCTGTGCCGCCTATACGCCCCTGACCACCACGTCGGCCCGAGCGCGCCCTTTCGCCACCCGGTCCGCGTTGGGCTGGTCGACCACAAGGGCCCATTGGCGGGCTTGGTCGGGGCTCCTCCCGAAGGCGATATGGCGGGCCACGAGCCGGGAGATGCGGACCTCGTCATCGAGCTCGACGTACCAGGCCTCGTCGAGGCGCGCCCGCAACCGGTCCCACGGGGGAGTGGCGTCCAGCAGGTAATTGCCCTCCGTTACGACCAGCTGCACGCCTGGCTGTACTGGGATGGCGCCGGCAAGGGGCTCCTCGAGATCCCGGGGGAAGGCCGGGGCGTACACGGTCTCAACCAGCTCGGTGTGCAACCGGTCCAAGAGAGCGATATAGCCATGGACGTCGAAGGTGTCGGGCGCCCCCTTCCTTGAAGCGCGCCCGAGCCGTTGGAGCTCGACCTGGGCGAGATGGAAGCCGTCCATCGGCACCAGCGCCGCCACCGGCCCGAACTGGTCGATGATCCGCTCGACGAGCAGGCCGGCGAGGGTCGATTTACCGGCGCCGGGGGCCCCGGCGATGCCGAGCACCGCTCGCCGGCCCGGCCCACAAAGAGCGCGTGCCCGCGCCGTCAGGACTGACAGGTCCCAGGCGGCGCCGTGGCCTTCGCCCGCGCCCGGGCCGCCTTCTGGTTGAGATCCTTGACTGGTGACGCCGCCCACATTAATTGACGCGCCGGTGGGCGGGCCTACGCTCGGTGGACCGTGACCTCGACCGCCGACCTCGCCCTGCTGGTGGGGGCGGGGGTACTGGCCGGGACCGTGGGCACGGCCGGAGGGATCACGTCGCTGGTCTCGTACCCAGCCCTGCTGGCCGTCGGTGTGCCGGCGCTGCCGGCCAACGTGACGAACATCGTGGCGCTCGTGGTCTGCGGGCCCGGGTCGGCGTTGGCCTCCCGGCCGGAACTGGCAGGCAAGGGGCCATGGCTCAGGCACTGGGCGCCCGTGGCCGTCGTCGGCGCATTGGTGGGCTCGGGCCTGCTGCTGGCGACACCGTCGGCGGCGTTCCGCCGGATCGTGCCGTTCTTGCTCGTCTTCGCCGCTGCCAGCCTGCTCCTCCAGCCCCGGCTGTCGGCGCGCCAGGCGCGCCACCCGGTCGGCCGGGACCGGTCCTGGTGGCCGTACGGGCTTTTTTTGCTCTCCGCCTACAACGGGTACTTCGGTGCCGGGTCGGGCGTAATGCTCCTCGCCTTGCTGCTGTTGAGCGTGGACCAGCACATCGCCACGGCCAACGCCCTGAAAAACATGGTCCTCGGCCTGGCCACGGCCGTCTCCGCCATCGTGTTCGTCGTGTTGGGCGACGTCTACTGGGCGGCGGCCGCCGCCCTGGCCGTAGGGGCCTTTGTGGGCAGCATGGCCGGGCCTCCGGTGGCACGGCGGATCCCGGCCAATCTGCTGCGCGCCCTTGTCGCCCTCACCGGGACCGGCTTGGCCATCCGGCTCTGGGCCGTTCCCGGCTAGGGCCCCGCCTGGGCCTCGGTGGCGGTGGCGTGACCCGAAGGCAGCGCGGCGGTGGCGTGACCCGAAGGCAGCGCGGTCAGGGCGAGCAGGCTGCCCCCGATGGCGACGGCGGCGCCCACTCCCAGTGCCACGCCGGCGCCGCTCATAAAGGCCGAGCGCGCCGTCAGCGCCAGTAACGCCCCGGTCGCCCCTCCGACGTGGGCGGCCACGGCCAAGGCGGCACCGACGGAGCCGAGGATGGTCCGGGTCGCTGCGGCAGGCACGTGGTAGGCGGCCAGGGCCGAGGTCATACGGTGCTGGTAGCGGGTCGACAGCAGGCTCCCGATGACGGCCACGCCCAGTGCCCCGCCGACCTGGAGGGAAACCGAATTGGTGGCCGAACCGACGCCGGCGTCCCCCCGGGGGACCGAGCCGAGCACCGAGTTCGTGGCCGTGGGGAGAAGGAGCCCGGCACCCAGGCCGATGAGCAGCAGGCCGGGTAGGACGTCCAGGTAAGTCGTGGTGACCGAGGGGTGGAGCGACACCTGCCACAGGCCACCGGCGACGGCGGCCAGACCGGCGAAAACGGTGAACCGGGGCCGGGTCGCCCGTGTGACCAGAGGCGACAGCGCCGCGCTCAGGGCGAGAGTGGCGGCGATAGGCAGGATGCGCAGGCCGGCCCCGAGTGGCGAGTAGCCGAGGTCGAACTGCAGGAACTGGGTGGACACGAACAGACCCCCGAGCAGGCCGAACAAGCCCAGCAACTCGGCGGCCAGGGCCACCGAGAACCGGCGGTCGGAGAAGAAGCCCAGTTTCAGCATCGGGTGAGAGCTACGGCTCTCCCAGCCGACGAACGCGGCCAGCACGACCAGGCTGGCCACGCCGGCGCCCACCACTGCACCCGACGCCCATCCCCGGACCGGGGCCTCGATGATCGCCCACAGGAGCAGGCCCAGGCCGCCGATCGACAACAACGCCCCGACCGGGTCGGGCCGGTCGGCCGCCGGGTTTTTGGAGTCGGGCACCAGCGCCAGGGCGCCGGCGAAGGCGGCCACGGCGATGGGGACGTTCACGAGGAAGATGGAGCCCCACCAGAACCTGGACAGCAGCAGGCCGCCGGCGATAGGGCCGATGGCGATCCCGAGCCCTATGGTCCCGCCCCAGGTGCCGATGGCCCTGGCCCGGGCGACGGGGTCGCGGAAGATGTCGTTGACAATCGAAAGAGTGGCCGGGATGGTGAGGGCCCCGCCCGCCCCCATGACCCCGCGGCACGCGATCAGCAGGTCCACCGAACCGGAAAAGGCGGCACCGACCGACCCCAGGGCAAAAACGGTCAGCCCGATGAGAAAGAACCGCTTGCGCCCGAACCTGTCGGCCAGGCTGCCGCCCACGAACAACAGCCCGGCAAATACCATGGCGTAGCTGTCGACGATCCACTGGAGCTCGCTCGAGGTGGCGTCCAGTTCCCGCACCAGGGTGGGCAGGGCCACATTGAGGATCGTGTTGTCCACGTTGATGATAAGGACAGAGGCGCACAGCACCGCCAGCGCCGCGCCCGGGTGCACGCGTCTCCCGGACCGTCCCATCGGTCCACTAAATCGCAGGGCCGTGCTTGGGGGCCAGAGCCCAAGGGCACTTGTTCCGGTTCGGCCGTCCGGGCCGGTGACCGACGCAGGCACCATAAGCTGCTGGGATTGTCTTAGCGCGACCCGTGAGGGCCCGCGTCCACCTAACGCGGCGAGAGCCGGTTCATAAAGGAGCTCGATGACGGACAGCACGCTTTCCAACCGCCCCGGTCGCCCGGCGCCGCGCTTCTTCGGGCCGCGGGCCTTGCTTTTCGCCGGCACGGTCGCCCTGGGCCTCGTAGCTGTCCCGTCTGTCGCCCAGGCTTCGGCCTTCCAGCCGGCCTCCCCGTTGCCGTCGCCATGCAGCCAGATAAGCGCGGTACTGGTTGGGAGGTTCGTTCATCACAGCGTGCCCGCGGGGACGTACTACGCCAACAGCGTGAAGGCGACCAAGCAGAACGACGAAATTGCCGCTTCCGTCAAGTCATGTATCTTCGGCTCCCAGACCAGCCTGAAGGCGTTGGCCAAGGACGTCATCCTCTCGTACGAGGTGACGTCGAAGCCCCTTACGGGGTCGGAACTGCAGCACGCGTTGACGCAAGCGGAGGCGCTCAAGTTTAAGTTCACCCCGTATTCGGGCCTCGGCATGACCGCGTACTACTACACCTTCACCGTTGGCGGTACCCCCGTGCAGGGGATGGCGGCGATAGACGGCACGAAGATCTACTCGGCCGGCATCTACGTCAAGGCCCCGGCCGCCCACGAGCTGGCCGCACTGGTCCAACTGGCCGAGAAACTTTGACGTCCGGCGCCCGTCGGCGGTCCCTTCCGGCCGCCGCTCTGATCGGGGTGGTCCGCGCCGCCATTGTCGAGGCCACCCTCGTCGCGGTGGGCATCGTCGCGGTCGGCATCGTCGCGGTCGACCTGGGCGGGGCCGCGCTGGCATCGGCGGCCGGGACCTCCGGCTCGTGGTCGACCATGTTCGTGGCCAACCTCGGCTCGCACAGCCTGACGCCCATCGACCTC
>Ga0302320_10019123_pt1 | contig 13773 bp, 11 predicted proteins | sample Bog_T0_3_FD_202130 | JGI IMG/M metagenome (GOLD analysis project Ga0302320, IMG submission 202130) | Peat permafrost microbial communities from Stordalen Mire near Abisko, Sweden - Bog_T0_3 | ecosystem: Environmental > Terrestrial > Soil > Wetlands > Peat | place: Sweden: Abisko, Stordalen Mire... | reverse complement strand
GACCTGCTCTGATGGGCAAATCTCCTTGGCAGCCCCAACGGGATTCGAACCCGTGTCTCCACCTTGAGAGGGTGGTGTCCTAGGCCTCTAGACGATGGGGCCATGCACCGCGCAAGGTTCTCGATGATGGCCGAGCGCTGCAGGTCTCCGGCTGGCCACCGCCAGCGAAGCGTGCTCATGATAGTCGGCATCAGACGTCGCTATGAACGGCGAGCAAAAGGCGAACGCGAACGCTCCCGTTGTCCCTGCCAAAACTCCCTTGATAGGGACCCAGGTTCGACCCATGGGATACGCGAGCGCTCCGGACCGCTTCGGGGCAAACTTGCTGGATGGATCGCGCAACCACCCTGGATGCCGTGGACCTCGAGTCCAGCCGTTTCCTCGTAGCAGTCTCGAGCGGCACGGCTTCGCTCGACACACCCGTAAGCAGCTGCCCGGGATGGGATGTGGCAAAGCTCGTGAATCATCTCGGGACGATCTACGGCCGAGTCGCCCTGGTTGTCTCTGGTCGAAGACTCAAGGCACCTGAGCGCACCGAGCTGTTGCCTGCGCCCGACGGCGAAGCTCTGATCGGATGGTTCGCAGAACAGCGATCAGCCATGCTCGCTGCGCTCGAGGCCGTAGACGACGACGTCCCGGTCTGGAACTGGACCGGCGACAGTCCGGGACCTGCCGGGTTCTGGGGTCGGCGAATGACCCACGAAACCCTCATCCACCGCGTCGACGCCGAGCTGGCCCAGGACTGCCAACCCGCTCCGGCGATTCCCGAAGTGGCTGCCGACACCATCGGGGAGTTCTTCGAGCTCTTCCTTCCGCGCTTCGAGAACAAACTCGTAGAGGTGGGGGCAGAGGACAGCATGCATCTGCAGGCCACCGACGTCCACGAAGCCGCGTGGACCCTCGACGTGCGACCGGGCAACCCGGGGAATGCCGAGGCGGACGTGACGCTTCGAGGCACCGCCTTCGAGCTCGCGTGTTGGATCTGGGGCCGTCTACCCGCCGAGCGCCTGATGATTGTCGGCGCCCAACAGATCGCCGACAGGTTCCAGAAGACAGTGCGCGCCTGAGGGCAGGTCCAGCCGTTGCCGGTCGCGAAACGAGCGGCCTTGCGGCCGCTCGCGAGCTCGGGGGGGAGGACTCGAACCCCCAATTACAGGGCCAGAACCTGCCGTGTTGCCGATTACACCACCCCCGAATGGGCGGCGTCATCGTAACAGGCGCGGCCGGGGGACTCGATTGACGCCCGGGCGGACAACGGCTGCGAGGGAGCCTAAAAGTGCCCTCTAGGTGCCCTGAAGCGCCGCCTTGGACCGAGCCAGCCGCTCGATCGCCGAGTCGAGTCTTTCCAATGTCCGATCACGGCCAAGCACCTCGAGCGACTCGAACAAGGGCAGGCCTACACTGCGCCCGAGCGTCGCCACCCGGATCGGTGCCTGCACCTTGCCGAGCTTACGGCCCCTTTGCTCACCCAGTTCGGCGATCTCTGCTCTGAGCGACTCGGCGACAAAGTCACAGCTCTGGAGGCGCTGGCGAGCCTCGGCAAGGATTGAACCAGCCTCAGGGTCTTTCGAGATCGCTTTCTCGAAAGACGCGTCTTCGACGACGAACTCTCGTGCGAAGAGGAACTCGACGAACGCGGCCACCTCGGACAACGTGGCCGCCCGCTCCTGGACGAGCGGCGCCAGCGTCACGAAATCAGGGGAGGCAAAATCAACGACTACATCGCTCAGGGCGTCCTCCGCGGCCCACAGCCGACAGCGTTCGATGAACTCCCCGACAGGCATGGCTCGCAGATAGACACCGTTGAAGTGCAGCAGCTTCTGCTGATCGAAAAAGGCGGGGGAATGGTTCACGTTGGCCAGGTCGAACTCAGAGACAAGCTCTTCCAGGCTAAAAAGCTCGCGGCCGTCACCCGGGCTCCAGCCGAGCAAGGCGAGGTAGTTGTCCAACGCCTCTGGCAAGATTCCCTGCGCCCGGTAGTCCTCGATGGCCACGCGGTCGCGTCGCTTGGATATCTTCTGTCGCTTCTCGTTGACGAGAACAGGCAGGTGGGCATAGGAGGGCAATGGGAGATCCGCCGTCCCAAGTGCCTCCCACAAGAGCACCGCCTTCGGCGTCGTCGGGAGGTGCTCCTCGGCACGGATGACGTGGCTGATACGCATCTCCCTGTCGTCGACGACTCCGGCGAGGACGAACAGAGGGTCCCCGTTCGACTTGGCCACGATGAAGTCCTCGATAGTCGCGTTCGAGAAAACAACCTCCCCACGCACGACATCGTCGACGACCGTCACACCGTCGCGAGGGACGCGAAAGCGCACGGCACGCCCGATTTGGCGCTCCAATCCCCGCTCGCGACAAAAGCCGTCGTAGCCAGGAGTGGCGTTGTCCTTCGTCCGCTCAAGGACCGTGTCGCGAGTGCAGTCGCAGGCGTAAAGGAAACCGCGGGCCCAGAGGTCGTCGAGGGCCGCCTGGTAATGACCCTTGCGCTCGGACTGGCGGTAGGGACCCTCGTCCCAATCGATCCCGAGCCAGGCAAGGGCTGAACTAATTCCGCCCACCCACTCTTCCTTGTCGCGCTCCGAGTCGGTGTCCTCGATCCGGAGGATGAAGACCCCATTATGGCGTCGCGCGAAACACCAGTTGTAAAGCGCCGTACGGGCACCGCCGACATGGAAATAACCGGTCGGGGAAGGCGCTATGCGAACACGGACGGGTCGGGATGCTGTCTCGGTTGGCGTCGGGCCGCTGATGGTCACCGGGGGAGGTTACCTGGCACGAGACAACACCGGATCTGAACTACGCAGACACTCACTGCACGCTCAAGCACGCTCACCTGAGCCACCGTAGCCCCGAAGTCGTATCGCCTCCGCCTGGCCGCACATACCTGGGGGCTCGTGGCGGCGGCCAAGGATCGAGGCGAGGACCCCAAGGTGCCACCTCCGAGCAGGGTGTAAACCTCGACAGGCCAGGGACAAGGTGGGTGGGTACTATAAGGACAGAGTCGCTTTCGGTGTCTGCCGAGTTCGGCAGGCAATTTTAAACGCGCCCATTCCAAGTGCTAAACCGCTTGTTTATGAGACTGGGAATACCTTGCGAGATCACACCCGGGGAGCGCCGGGTGGCGCTCGTACCGAGCGTGGTGCCAAAGATCTCCGCCCTCGGCGTGGAGGTCGCAATGCAATCAGGTGCCGGTAACGCCTCGCTGTTTGATGACGGGGCCTACACCGCTGCCGGTGTCACATTGCTTGACGCGCCGACATTGTTCGGAACTTCGGGCCTCATCTGCAAGGTTCAACCTCCGACGCTCGAGGAGGTTGCCCTCATGAAAGAGGGCACCGGCGTCGTGAGCTACCTGCAACCCGCGGCCGACCTCGCCCTGATCCGTGCCCTTGTGGACCACCGCATCACGGCGTTCAGCCTCGACCTGTTGCCACGCATCACAAGGTCGCAGTCGATGGACGTGCTCTCCTCCCAAGCGCTCGTGTCGGGCTATCGGGCTGTGCTCCTAGCCGCCATGCAGCTGCCCAAGTTCTTCCCCCTTTACATGACCGCCGCCGGTACAGTCCCCCCGGCCAAGGTGCTGGTGCTGGGAGCCGGCGTCGCCGGCTTGCAGGCGATCGCCACGGCTAGGCGCCTAGGGGCCACCGTTCGTGCCTACGACGTGCGCACGGCGGCCCGCACCGAGGTAAAGAGCCTCGGAGCGGTCTTCGTGGAGCTCGAGCTCGAGGCCCAAGAAGGCGAAGGCGGTTACGCCCGCGAGCAGTCCGAGGACTTCCTGAACCGCCAGCGCGAGCTCATCGGCAAGGAGGTCGCGGCGGCCGACGTCGTCATCACAACCGCCGCCATCCCGGGCCGCAAGGCCCCAGTTCTTGTGACCGAGGACATGGTCCACAAGATGGGTCGCGCCAGCGTGATAGTCGACCTTGCCGCCGAGTCGGGCGGCAACTGCGAGCTCAGCCAAGCCGGCGAAACAGTCGAAGTCGACGGCGTCTCGATCATCGGGGCGAAGAACCTCCCGAGCTCGATGCCGCTTCACGCGAGCTTCCTGTACTCGAAGAACATCGCCGAGTTCGTGGGGATCGTCTTGAAAGACGGGAACTTCGAACCGAACTTTGACGACGAGATCATCGCCGGAACCTGCGTGACCCATGAAGGTGAGGTCCGCCATGGACCCACTCGTGACTTGCTCCAAGGAGGGATGCAATGAACGGCGGGGACATTCTCTCGCTCATCACCGTTTTCGTGCTTTCGGCGTTCATAGGCTTCGAGGTGATCGCCAAGGTACCTAGCACCCTGCACACGCCGTTGATGTCGGGTACCAACGCCATCCACGGCGTCGTGGTCGTCGGCGCGATGCTCGTGCTCGGAACGGCAAACGGTGCTCTGCAGATGACGCTCGGCTTTGTCGCCGTCGTGCTGGCCACCGTGAACGTCGTCGGTGGATTCGTGGTCACCGACCGCATGCTCGAGATGTTCAAAGTGCGTAAGCCAGCAGCCAAGGTTGCAGCTGCGCCATCAGCGGCCGCCTCGAGCAGCGAAGCTGGCCAGAAGTGAGCCTCGGAACAGGCATACGCCTGGCTGATCTAATCGCTGCAATCTGTTTCATCCTCGCCCTCAGGGGCTTGACCGGTCCTAAGACCGCCCGCAACGGCAATCTTCTCGGCGCCGCAGGCATGCTGCTCGCCATCGGGATCACCTTCGCCACCCACGACCTGACCCACTTCTTGCTCATCACCGGAGCGATGATCATCGGTGTGGCCGTGGCCGTCCCGGCCGCTCGCCTCGTAAAGATGACGGCCATGCCGCAGATGGTGGCGGCGTTCAACGGGGTCGGTGGTGGCGCAGCCGCTCTTATCGCGCTCGCCACATTCCTCAGGGCCCCTGCCGGCACTCTTGCCGTCTATCAGGTGGTCGAGGTCATCCTTGGCGTCGCCATCGGGTGCATCTCCTTCGCGGGTAGCTGCGTTGCCTTCGCGAAACTCCAGGAGCTCGTGACTGGACGAGCCATTACCTACCCGGGACAGCAAATCTGGAACGGCCTCGTGGGCGCCGGCATCCTCGGGCTCGCGATCGCCGTCTGCGTCAATCCGGTCCACTGGATCGTCGCTGTCATATTGGTGCTGGCACTCGCCTTCGGAGTCGCCTTCGTCCTGCCCGTGGGCGGGGCGGACGTGCCTGTGCTGATCTCGCTGCTGAACTCGTTCACGGGCCTCGCCGTGGCGGCGAGCGGTTTCGTGCTGCACTCGGTCGTGCTAGTCGTTGCAGGCACACTCGTCGGCGCCTCAGGAACCCTGCTCACCCAGATGATGAGCCGGGCCATGGGAAGGTCGCTCCCGAACATCTTGTTCAGCGCCTTCGGCTCGGTCATCACCGCAACTGGTGGTGCAGAAGGCGACACGACCCGGAGCGTCCGCTCCGCGAGCGCAGAGGACGTCGCCATTCTGCTCTCCTACGCCAACAAGGTCATCGTGGTCCCGGGATACGGTCTCGCTGTCGCCCAGGCACAGCACACGATCCGGGAGCTGGCTGACCTGCTCGAGGCACGGGGCATCGAGGTCATCTACGCCATCCACCCGGTCGCAGGCCGCATGCCTGGCCACATGAACGTATTGCTGGCCGAGGCCAACGTCCCCTACGAGCAGTTGAAGGAGATGGACGAGGCGAACCCCGAGTTCCAGTCGGCTGATGTCGCCCTCGTGATCGGAGCGAACGACGTCGTCAACCCGGCGGCGAAGAACAACCCGGCCAGCCCCATCTACGGCATGCCGATCCTGGCGGTCGACGAGGCGCGCAACATCGTGTTCATGAAGCGATCGATGCGGCCCGGCTTTGCCGGCATCGACAACGAGCTGCTCTTCGACCCGAAGACCACGCTCCTGTTCGGCGACGCCAAGGACTCACTGACAAAGGTCGTAGCCGCCGTCAAAGCAATGTGAGTCGAGCCGGTCGGCTCGTCACACACCACGGCTGTTCTTGCGGTCGTCATAGCTTCCACGCAACGGCGGAATCGACGTCGTGACGCCTTAGGAGAAGAACTCAGAGGGCCTTACCAGGCCTCATCGGCTCTGTAACGCGCGTTTCGTGCCTCTTTTCGGCACGTACGGCTACGGAGCCGATGAGGCCTGCGAGCTCGCGGGGCGGGCTTCTTCGGCAATACGGGCGAATACGAGCAAGCCCTGATTCGTCGGCCGGGTCGAGAGAACGACGATCTCGACGTCGCTTTTACCGACCAGGTCCTCGGCATCGTTGACCACGACCATGTCGCCGCCAGCCAGGAATCCGATCGCCTGTGCAGGCTGGCGCCCGGCCCGGATGAGGTCGACCTTCAAGTGCTCTCCGGGAACGTGGTCAGGGGAAAGGTCGTTGGCCAGCCGACGAAGATCGAGAACCCGCTCACCCGCCTCCTCGAGGCGGCGGGTGAGGTCGGCCGAGCAGGTGATGACGCGAGCGTGCAGGCGCCCGGCGAGCAGAGCGACCTTCTCCTCCATAGTGGCCCCGCCAAGGACATCACCTTGCACGAAGGTGACTTTCAGACCCTGGTCGCGAAGCTCGTCGATCGCCTCGATCCCGCGACGGGCTCGACGCGAGGTCGCAGGGTCGGGTCCCTCGGCCAAGGTGGCGAGCTCGTCGGCCACGGGCTCTGGGATGAGCAGCTCCGGACCAAACAGGCCGAGGCGCCCAATGACGAGAAACGATCGGTCCATCAACGCCGACGTGTCGATTAAATCGCCCCCCTCGGCAAGTTCCTGGCGCATCGCGATCATCCGTCGTGTGACCCCAAGCGCGTCCGCGAGCTGGCGACCGTTGCTCATGCCGAGCCGCAGTCCAAGGGTGCCCAGCACCCAAGCCACGGCGGCGGCGATGAGGTAGTCGAAGTTCTGTCTGACAAAGACGAACAGGGGGATACAGATGACGACGCCGATCAAGAAGCTGACGCTGCCGAGCACCATCCCGGCGAGCAGCTCTGGGGCAGGGATGTCACGAAGCTTGCGGGTCGCTTTGCCCATGCCGCCGGTCAAGAGGCGGCCGACGACGCCGCCGAGCACATAGCCGACTCCAACCCCGATGCCAATGCCGGCGGCGATCCCATAGCGGCTTGCATGATCGTGGTTCGCGACAGCTAGCCCCACGAGCGCGCCGCAAACAGCGACGAACAAGCGGAACACCTCGACAAAAACCATTTCACGAATCGTACGAGCATTCACCTCGTGGGAACACACCGGCCCAGCTCGTGGGCCTGTTGACGGGCGGTCACTTCTAGAAGCCGTAGCCGGTTACGCTCGGCCCGTTATGGCCTCAACGCGGCGCTCGGCCGCCGCTCGCTTCGTTGTCGGTGCCCTCGCGGCGCTGCTTCTCGCACTCGCCTGTGCCGCCTGCGGCGGCGGCGGCGCTAACTCGCAGGCGAATGCGGCCCAGCGACTCGTACTCCGGGAACAGTCCGCCGTTGCCAAGGCCGAGGCATCCTTGGCGGTCAACCTGCCGACCAAACCGGGCCAGCCTGCCCCAGTACTGCTGACAGACGGATTCGTTAGGCCACTTCCCGCTCACCAGGTCGTCGGCTTCCTCCCCTACTGGGAGGTGGGCGGCTTCACTCCGGATTTCGCCGCCCTGACGACACTTGTCTACTGGTCATTGACCCTTGGCGCGGGTGGCTCGATCGCCCACGTCGGCCAGGGTTATTCGACCCTTGGCGGCGCTTCTCTCGCCGTCGATGTGAGCGAAGCTCACGCAGCCCGCGACCGGGTGCTGCTCACGGTCTTCTCTGAGAACGCCTCGGTCATCACTTCGGTCTCGGACCATCCTTTGAGCTCCGGACGCCAACTGGCAAAGAAGATCGCCCCCCTTCTCTCGAGCGGAAGCTTCGATGGCGTCGACTTGGACATCGAAGGAGAGTCCAGCGCAGACCGTCACGGCTTCGTCCAATTCGTCGCATCGTTCTCCAAGACCTTGAAGTCACTCGGCCCGAGCTGGTCGATCATGCTGGACACCTATGCAAGCTCCGCCTTCGACCCCTCGGGCTTTTTCGACGTAAAGGCGCTCATGGACCACGTCAACGAGCTGTTCGTGATGGCCTATGACATGCAGACGCCCGGCATCGCTTCCGCGACGGCGCCACTCACCAACGCGGCTCTAAACGACGCCACGACCCTCGCCGAGTACGCCTCGGTCGTACCGGCTAGCCACATCGTGCTCGGCATACCGCTGTACGGCTACGACTTCCCCGCCTCGAGCCGCTACGACGGTGCCGCGGCGACGGGAAATCCGGTCGCAGTGTCATACTCCGAGATCGTTGCCGCTGACCACAAGGCGATCTGGGACCCGACGACTGAAACGCCCGTAACCGTGTTCCAAAGGAAGGGGAAGTGGCATCAGACCTGGTTCGACGACCCAGTGTCGATCGCCCTCAAGTCGGCACTAGCGGCCCGCTTCGGTTGCGCGGGCGTCGGCGTCTGGGAACTCGGGATGGCGGACAACAACGCTTCTGTCGAGGCCGCTTTATTGGGGGGACGTCCGCCGCTCAAACTCACGCTCGCGACCGAGCACCTCTAAAAACCGGCGGCTCTCCCGCCGAAAATCCGTTCCGCGAAAACTGAGCCGGAAGCGCTCAGTCCTTCTCGCCGGCCTCGGCTGTGATGGCGGCGATGCTGCGCACGAGGCGAGACTTGCGGCGGGCAGCCTGGTTGGCGTGGATAACGCCCTTGGCAGCCGCCTTGTCGATGCGCTTGACGGCCAAGCGCAGGCGCTCGGCCGAGTCCTCGGCCCCTGTCTCGGCAGCAAGAATGGCGTTTTTCGTCCGCGTCTTGAGCTCGGAGCGGACAGCCTTGTTGGAAAGGCGGAGACGCTCATTCTGACGGTTCCTCTTGATCTGACTCTTGATATTGGCCATTCGTCCCTCGACGCGTACGGACTGAGGCCACAGGCCTCCGGGAGCACTGAGGTTACCAGCAAGCCAAGGCGCCGGCACACCGGCGTCGAGATGGCACGATGGATACCGTGGTCGCTCCTGAGGTCATCCGCAATTTCTCAATAATCAGTCACATCGACCACGGCAAGTCAACGCTGTCGGACCGCATCTTGGAGCTGACCTACGCCGTCGACCCGCGCGACATGCGGGCGCAGTACCTCGACTCGATGGACCTCGAACGCGAACGGGGAATCACGATCAAAGCGCAGAACGTCCGCGTCCATTGGCGCGAGCACGTGCTGCAGCTCATCGACACCCCCGGACACGTGGACTTCGGCTACGAGGTCTCACGCAGCCTGGCCGCCTGCGAGGGCGTCGTGCTCCTCGTCGATGCCTCGCAGGGCATCGAAGCCCAGACGCTCGCCAATTGCTACCTTGCCCTCGAACACGACCTCGAGATTGTCGCCGCCCTAAACAAGATCGACCTGCCTGCAGCAGACCCCGATCGCTACGCCGAAGAGATCGAGCGCGTGCTTGGCCTGCCCAGCGACCAAATCCTGCGGATCTCGGCGAAAACGGGGGCAGGCGTACCGGCGCTTCTCGATGAGGTCGTCCGTCGCATTCCCGCACCAAAGGGCGACCCGGACGACCGGTTGCGAGCGTTGCTGTTCGACTCCTATTACGACCAGTACCGAGGAGTGGTGAGCGCGGTACGGGTATTCGACGGCACGATGCGATCGGGCGCCCGGCTGCGTTTTTTGCAAACTGGGGCCACTCACGACGTCGAAGAGGTCGGGATCCGCACGCCAGTGCCCGTGCCTGTCGACGAGCTCGGCCCGGGAGAGGTGGGCTATCTGATCGCAGGCATCAAGGACGTGGGCGAGGCGCGCGTCGGCGAGACCGTGACGGAGGCCTCTCGGCCGGCGGCAGAACCTCTGGCTGGCTACCAGAACCCCAAGCCGATGGTGTTCTGCGGCATCTACCCGATCGACGGCGATGAGTTCCCTGACCTGCGGGACGCTCTCGAGAAGTTGAAGCTCAACGACGCCAGCGTCACCTACGAGCCCGAGACAAGCGCGGCACTTGGTTTCGGATTCCGTTGCGGGTTCCTCGGCCTGTTGCACATGGACATCGTCCGTGAGCGGCTCGAGCGCGAGTTCGGGCTCTCGCTCATCGCCACCGCTCCGTCGGTCGAGTACATCGCCTATCTCACAAACGGCAAGTCCATGCCCGTGGACAATCCGTCCGACATGCCAGAGCCTCAGTTCATCGACCACATCGAAGAGCCTTTGCTGAAGCTCACGATCATCACGCCGGCGGAGTACACCGGGACGATCATGGACCTGTGTCAGACGCGGCGAGGGCGCATGAACGAAATGCAGTACCTCTCGCCCGACCGAGTCGAGCTGATCTACGAGCTTCCCCTGGCCGAGGTCGTGCTTGACTTCTTCGACGTTCTAAAGAGCCGGACCAAAGGCTATGCCAGCCTCGACTACGAGCCGGCGGGTCTGCAGACCGACAATCTCGTGAAGGTCGACGTGCTCCTCGCCGGCTCTCACGTGGATGCCTTCTCGACGATCGTGCACCGCTCCAAGGCCGACGACTACGGGCGCAAAATGACCGCCAAGCTCCGCCAGTTGATCCCGCGGCAGCTCTTCGACGTTCCCATCCAGGCCGCCATCGGGGGGCACATCGTCGCTCGCGAGACAGTGAAAGCCAAGCGCAAGGACGTTCTCGCCAAGTGCTACGGGGGCGACATCACCCGCAAGCGCAAGCTGCTCGAAAAACAGAAGGAGGGCAAGAAGCGGATGAAGTCGATCGGGCGCGTTGAGATCCCTCAGGAGGCTTTCATCAGCGCTCTGACCCTGGAGGAGTAACGATCGGCGACACCCGCCTCGTATCGATGGGGCGGCCCCTGCGGCGAGGTCCGACAAGGCTTGATGCGTGGCGTTGCCGGGCCATCAGGCACCCCAAGTAGAATCTTGACAAGGAGCCTTGGGATGACCATGCGAAACGACAACGACCAACTCGACGACCGCAAGGCAGCGATCTTGAAGTCTGTCGTGACCGGTTATGTCGAGACCGCCCAGCCAGTGGGGTCGTCGCAGGTGGCGCGCGACCCGGTCATCGATGTCTCCCCGGCCACGATTCGAGCCGACATGGCATCTCTCGAACGCGAGGGTTACCTGACGCACCCGCACACGAGCGCCGGTCGTATCCCGACCGATAAGGGCTACCGGTTCTTCGTCGACCATCTCGGTAACCCCCATCCCCTCGCACAAGCCGAGCACGAACAGGTGCAGGTCTTTTTCTCGAAGGCCCACGGCGAGCTAGAACGGGTCCTCCAGGACACCTCCAGGCTGCTCGCGCAGCTGACCGACTGTGCCGCGGTTGTGGTTAGCCCGGGTCACGAGGCGCTCGTGGTCCGGTCTGCCCTCCTTGTCCGGCTCTCGACTCACACGGCCATGGCCGTCGCCGTGCTCTCGAACGGGGTCGTGGAAAAGCGCACCCTAAGCCTGTCCGATGACGTCTCCGATTCCGTGCTGTCAGCGGCCAGCATCGCCTTGCAACAACGCCTCTCGGGCAGTTCACTTTGGCTCGTCCCCCCGGAGAGGTCGAGCGGGAATGTTGAGATCGACGAACTTGTCCGCAGTTGCGTGAGCGCCCTCGAGGATGACAGGACGACCATCAGCGCGGACCAGGTCTTCGTGGGCGGGGCCGCTTTCATGGCCGAGCGCTTCGACGCCGTCGAGCAAGTACGGGCCGTGCTCGGGATCCTCGAGCAGTCCTATGTCGTTGTGACCCTGCTCCGTGACGTGCTCGCCCAGGGTCAGTCGGTCTCGATCGGCTCTGAACACTCCGCAGTCGAGTCGCTCGCGGAGTGTTCTCTCGTCGTTGCCCCCTATGAGTCAGAAGGGGTGGCGCTCGGGACCATCGGGGTGCTTGGACCTACCCGCATGGACTATGAGCATGCCCTCGCCGCGGTCGCCGTCGTCGGCCAAAGGCTCTCGAGAGAGCTCAGCGGGGGTTAGTCCTTGTCGATGACCCAAGACTTCTACGAGCTTTTGGGAGTGCCGCGTTCGGCCTCCGAAGACGAGCTCAAGCGGGCCTACCGCCGCCTTGCCCGCGAGCTGCATCCCGACGCCAAACCCGATGATGCCGAGGCAGAAGCCCGCTTTAAGCAGGTAACGGTCGCGTACGAGACCTTGCGCGACCCCGAGCGGCGCCGCCGCTACGACATGTTCGGTCCAGACGCCGTGAGGGGCACTGGTGCTCCGAGCGGGGGCGGTGACTTCGGATTCGCCGGTGGCCTCGGGGACCTATTCGACGCCTTTTTCACTCAGGGCTTCTCCACGACCGGGTCCCGCGGCACTCGTCGCCAAGGGGCCGACGCAGAGATGGTGCTGCAGATCGGCCTCGCGGAGGCGGTTTTCGGGACACGTCACGAGGTGAGCCTTAAGGCTCCCGTGACCTGTTCGACCTGCTCGGGCAGTGGTGCCCGCGAGGGCACAAGTGCCAGCACCTGCCCGGACTGCCGTGGCTCAGGTCAGATCCAACGGATCCGCCAGTCGATCCTCGGTCAGATGATGACCGCCACCCCGTGCGGGCGCTGCAACGGCCTCGGCAAAGTCGTCACGACCCCTTGCCCCGACTGCCGCGGAGAGGGTCGCCGGCTCGAGGACCGGACGTTCACTGTGGAGATACCTCCCGGAGTGGACGACGGAGCAACATTGCGGATCGCCGGTGCCGGGGCGGCTGCGTTGAGGGGTGGCACGCCGGGCGACCTGTACGTTCACTTGCGCGTCGAGCCGGACAACCGCTTCGAGCGGTCCGGCACCGATCTCGTCACGCCACTGCACATCTCGGTCGCTCAGGCCGCCTTAGGCACCGAGGTGGAGCTAGACACCTTGGACGGGCCCTATCTCTTGGCCGTCCCCCCTGGCGTGCAGACAGGCCGCGTCTTAAAGGTCGCCGGGCACGGGGTCCCACGACTTCGCGGTGGTCGGCGGGGCGATCTTCTCGTCACCATTTTCGTGGACACGCCCGTCAAGTTGTCGAAGGAAGAAGACGAGCTCCTCCGCAAGCTTGCGGCGCTGCGCGGTGAGCAGGTGCAGCCGCCTGACCCGGGCCTTTTGTCGAGGCTCCGCTCCGCTTTCGGCTGAGTGTGGCAACCTCCGCCCCCGCTGCGGAACTACGGGCCGCCACCGCGCTGGTCTTCGTCACCGATCTCGGCTCGCCTTTACTGAGTCCCGATGACGCCTACCACTTGGGCGAGGTATTGCGACTGAAGCCGGGAGAAACGGTTGGGGCGGCCGACGGCGCCGGCTCGTGGAGGTTGTGCGCCTTCACCGGCGGATCGACGCGTGTGAGAACGGCGCGAGGCGACAGGTCTAACGGGGGCCTCGAAGTCACAGGTCCTGTGCAGAGCATCGAACGACGTCTCCCGCTGATCGAGGTCGGATTCTCTTGGGCTAAGGCCGAACGCACGGAATGGGCCGTCGCCAAGCTGGTTGAGCTCGGGGTCGACGTATTGACACCCCTCGTGGCCGATCGAACGATCGTGCGGCCCGACCGGCAAGCAGCTAGCCGGCGAGGCGAGCGACTACGCAGGATTGTGCGGGAGTCGGCCATGCAGTCACGGCGCCCTTTTCTCCCCGAGCTTTGCGCGAGCTGCACCGTCGACGAGATGGTTTCCTCCCGGACTGCATCGGCCGTCGCCCTCGCAGAGCCGGGTGGCGCGCCGGTCTCGCTCTCGGTCCCGGGTGTGCTCATCGGTCCCGAAGGTGGCTGGTCGCCTCGCGAACTGGCCCTTGCCGAGAATCTCGTCGGTCTCGGAGACGGCGTACTGCGCGTCGAGACCGCGGCCG
>Ga0302320_10019121_pt1 | contig 13775 bp, 11 predicted proteins | sample Bog_T0_3_FD_202130 | JGI IMG/M metagenome (GOLD analysis project Ga0302320, IMG submission 202130) | Peat permafrost microbial communities from Stordalen Mire near Abisko, Sweden - Bog_T0_3 | ecosystem: Environmental > Terrestrial > Soil > Wetlands > Peat | place: Sweden: Abisko, Stordalen Mire... | reverse complement strand
CGGGCTTCGCAGAGTTAGAAACAGCGGGTCGATATGAGGATCAAGCTGCAAGACCTGTTGGCCGTGGTTCTCCACGCGCATGGTTGTTTGGACGACGGCGCCAGTGGGGTACAGTTGCAACCGCAAAAAGAGCAAGACGTCGTCTTCAGAGTGCAACTGCAGAGTTAGTTGCTTGCCGCCTTTGGCAAGATCGGTGATGGAGTCTTGCGAATAGCGATAGGCTTTGCTCGGCTCGTCGGGGAAGGCAATCAGCGGAGTACCCGCAACGGCCCACTCCGGGCCGCCCTCGCGGCGCAACGATTTCACAGACACGAAGTCAGAGGAGAGCGTTAACTGTAAACGGATAGCTCCATTTGTCAGTTCCCAACCTGTTGGAGATTTGGTAATCGATACCTGAGCGGGAGCGAGTGCCGCCACGCAGCAGATCAGAAGGGCCGTAAGGAGAAAAGATCTCATCTGAAAAAACCTCGAGCGCGCAGTAAGTTTCGGGTTGTTTATTCGAGAAGGCTCGATCTGATGATAGCTCGTCGCGATGAATCAGGTTTCCGATAGGTCGGGTAATCCATAGCTTGCCTCGGCAGTGAGCCGAGGCAAGCCGGGTGACGACAGGGGAAAAACATTTAGAAAGTAAGATGAGCCCCAATCTGCATACGCCGCCTGAAATCAACAATGCTGCAAATTTGGCCTGCGTCGCTGATATCCACAAATGCCGCACCGGCACAAGTCGGCTGTCCTAGATTCTCTCGATTGAGAGCATTGAATGCGTCCCACTTCAAGTCAAGATGCGTTGTTTCCGTGATGGTGAAGGACTTGGTCAACGACAAGTCGACCAAACCGAGGCCAGGACCCGTAAGACTGTTGCGTCCGGCATTTCCGAAGGTGTACTGCGCTGGGTCGGTATAAGCCGCCGGGTTGTACCACTCGTTTTGGTTGGGGTGGGCCACATGCGGATCGCCAATCTGGTTCGGCCGATCGTAAATCGGAGAATTCAGAACGGTCGGAGAGTTTAAGTAATATGGCGTGAAAGGCAAGCCGCCCTCGAAATTGAAAATTCCGCTAAGCGCCCACCCTCCAACCACGGCGTCCGCCCCGCGGCTCAAACCATTCGCATAAGCCCTGCCGCGACCGAAGGGAAGCAGCCAGTTCGCCGCGCTCACCCAGGACCAGGGTCTGACTGTGCCTGAGGGTCCGTAATTGCAGGAGTAGCAGAACTGATTTCCGTTGCCATCTCCCGGACCGAACGTGCCATCGTCCAGCGACTTAGCCCAGGTGAAGTTACTCAGCAGATACAATCCCTGATGAAAACGCTTCTCCGCGTGAAGTTGCAGAGAGTTGTAGTTACTTCTCATTTCCGGTTGATGATAATCCGCATCATTGCGCTGGTATTCCGGAACAGCCCAGCCATAGCTGGCGAAGAACGGCTCGCGGGAGGTATAAGGGCCCGGTCCCGGCGGCGGCAGGTTGACGTTGAAGTTATCCCACAGATGTCGCCCAATGTTTCCCACGTACGCCGCCGAAACAACGATCTGACCTGGCAAAGCTTTTTCCAAAGTCACGTTGTAAGTGTCGTTGTAACTATGCGGATAGTTTCCCACTCCAACAAAGTATTCACTGCCGCCCGGTGCGCCCTGAAATGAAATCTGCCCATTGGCGGGAAACGCGGGAAGTGCCGGCGGAGCGCCCGGACCCTGATCCAGGGTGTAGCTCAGTGGCGCAAAAGGATTGGCTTGAACATCAGTCTGGCTTTGCTTGATGGGCCAGCAACATCCCTGGGTTCCAAAGCCCGCACCGTCCGCATTCATGTAGTAGCTGCGGCCGTATCCGGCGCGGAGCACAGATTCATACGGCAAACGATAAGATACTCCAATACGCGGTGAGAATTCCGTTTTAGGGGTACTGACTCCAGCGTATTTTCCGGCCAGGTTGGTCAACAGCAGCGTGTCGGTCGCCACATCGATATTGCCGTCGCTCTGGCCTTTCTGCGTGAAGATTGGGCTCAGGTAATCCCAGCGCAATCCCAGCGTCAGAGTCAGCTTGGAGCTGACCTGCCACGTGTCCTGTCCATAACCCGACATCTTCCAGAGTTTTTCCTGAGGCTGAACCAGAGTTATATCTCTATTAAAGCCGGAGGGCAGACCAAGCTCGAGTGCGGCGAGGCCCGATCCGCAAAAGGTGCCGGTAACCGGGCTGGTGCAAGAGGGGTCATTGAGCTGAGTGAGCGCTTGGCTAATCGTGAAGGTTCCTCGTCCACTGACGTCGGTCCGGATGCCAAAAAACTTTCCGATGTCTCCTCCCCACTTAAAGGCATGGTGGCCGACCGTCTTAGTCCAGTTATCGTAAAACTCGAAGTTCGCCTCGCGCTCAAAGAATGGCAACCCAAAATCACCCATGTTGAAGGGGGTTAATGGGTCGCTAATGTTCAACTCCGGAAGGCCTGACGTGTAGACCGTACCCAGGTTCACGTTAGGAATGCCGGCCGCCGAAGCCGCGTCGGTGTTGTAGTCCGGTTGCAACTCCGAAATGATTAGCCGCGAAAAAGCGAACCGTGCGTCGGTCAGCAACGATGAAGAAAAGGTGTGCTGATAATCGACCATCAAGCTCTTGTCGTGATCGGACGAGAGACCGGCATTTGCGACTCCAGGGCCTCCAAGCGGTGCGCCGCCGCCAGCGATGCCATAGGCCGTGGGAGTATTGAAGTCCGCTTTGAAATAACTAAATTTTCCGAATATAACGGTTTTTGATGTGGCAAAGAAGTCGCCGCGAGTGTCGAACTGATCCTGGCCGAAAGTGGCGGCCCGAGAGATCTGGTAGTTGGAGCTGTATCCCGGAGAATTTGGCTGAGGCAATAAAGCCAGGAGATTTGCCGCCGCCGGACTGATGCGGTCGGGGCAAATTACGTTGAGTACCCCGTTGCATTGGATCTGCGTTCTTCCCGTTCCGTCCGGATTACCCGTGGCCGGGTCATAGATGGGGTCGATCGCTGCGACGGAACTGAAATCTCCAGCCCGGAATGCGTTGATCGGCACAGTCTCGTTGCCAGATGCGAAAAGGTCGTTTCGCATGCCCTGGTAGTCACCGAAGAAAAAAACCTTCCCCTTGATGACCGGCCCGCCGATGCTACCGCCAAACTGATTCCAGGTATTGGCGGGAATACCGTTGGGCTCGGTGAAGTGGTCGGCTGCGTTGAACCCGGAAGTGCGATAGTTCTCGAAAAGCGATCCGTGAAATTGGTTGGTGCCCGATTTGGTGGTCACCTGCCAAAGGCCGCCGGCTACCTTGCCATATTCGGCGTCGTAATCGCTGGTTGCAAGTTTCACTTCCTGCACAGCATCGTTCGGGGTCACAATAATCGAGAGCCCCTGAATGGCCTCGGTGTTCTCAACTCCGTCGAGTAAGTGTCCGTTGGCGTTAGGCGCAGCTCCGTTGACATTGAGGTTGAAATCCTCTCCTGCATTCTCCGGGTGAAGATCCAACTGCCCGGTCGGCATCGAAACCCCGGGAGCCAACAGCGACAATCTCGTGATGTTGTTGCCATAGGTCGGCAAGCCGCTGATTTCCGACGAATGGATGGTTTCGTTTATCTCCGCGCTATCCGTCTGGAGAAGAGGTGCCTCGCCGGTCACTTCGACCTTGGCACTGGCGGTACCAACCGGCAGCTTGGCGTCGACCCGGTAGATTATTCCGGCATCGATTCGCGTGCCCTCGCGGGTAAATGCGGCGAACCCCGTCTTCTTCACCGTGACCGAATATGTTCCCGGAATCAGACTGGGGAACCGGTACGCGCCATCGGCGTTCGTGACGGTTTGGCGAACCACTGAATCCGCTACATTCGTGGCCTCTACAGCCGCACCGGAAACAGCGGCGCCGGAGGGATCGGTCACATTGCCCTCAATGCCTCCGGTGACTGCGGTTTGGGCGAAGAGCGCGCCCGAGCCTGCCAGGGTGAGAATTGCGATTAGCGTTAGAAAACGGTATGGGGCGGAGTTCATCATGGAGCCTCCTGAACAACTGCACTTTCGATTCGAAAATCCCCCGCACTTGGAGGAGGTCGGAGCACCCTTGAAACTCGAAAGCCATGAGGGGCGCCGCAAGCTCGTGACCGACGCCGAAGTTATCCTACTATTTCGGCTGGTGTCAAGATAAATATTGTCAACACTAATGTCTACAACAAAACAGTCGCAGCTCCGAGCGGAGCAAGGCGTCTCGCCTCTTTTCGCTACACGCTGCCTCCGTTCAGGTAGCGTAGTTGCCGACGAGACCGTTATCCACATTGTTGACAACGTGATAGAGTATCGGCGAGGGTGGGGTGGGCTGGCGGGGCGACGGCACGACTCCATAGCCTGTTGCGCAAGCCGGGCGGCTGACGGCTATTCGACTTTCGGTGAATCTGGTTTATAATTTCGGCCACTTCGCATGCCAACTTCTAAGACTCGTCCTGTCCAATCGAAACGCGGTGTTTCCGCCAGCAAGCGGGTGGAAGTCCATTTACGCCATGCCATTCACGCCGGCAAACTTCGGCCGCGCCAGCGCATCATTGAAGAGGACCTTGCCCAGGAATTAAAAGTGAGCCGCGGACCGGTGCGGGAGGCGCTGTTGCGCCTGGAGCGCGACGGCTTGGTGGTGACTACTTCTCGCCGCGGCACTTTTATCCGGGACATTTCCCTGGCCGAAATCGGCGTGATCTTTCGCATGCGCGCCAAACTCGAAGGGCTTTGCGTGCGTTACATGCGCGAAAACGCCGCCGTTGATTCTCCGGAGCTACTACAGCGAGCCCTGAAAAAGCTCAAGGCAGCCGCCGCCAAGAATAGTGAAGAGCAATTCTTCAACGCTGACATGGAGCTCCATCGCACAATTTGGAAGGCAGCGAGCCAGCCGCTGCTCTACCGCACCCTCGATTTGCTCATGAACCCATATATCTTTATGATCGCCCGGGCCTACTCCTCCCGCATTCCACTGGCCAACCGGCGGGAAAGTCATGAGCAGTATGTGCGCACCGTCCTGAAAACGCCGCTCGACAAAATCGAGGGAGAAGTAGAACGATACTTTGACGGGCTGTACTCCCGCACCTTCGATCAGGGCTCGGCTTTCCAGGTGTTCCCGGCGAACCATTGGACCGAAGATTACGCTCCTCGCTGAAAAGGCCATAGTGCTTACACTTCTCTTCCTTCGCCTGCCGGCAAATGAATGTCATCACTTCTGTTGACATTCACGGTCGCGAGTGCTCAAATGACTCGGCTTGAAATTACCCGGCAGGTTCCGGAAATCCTACATCTTCGGATGAGGCTCGAAATCCATGCGGACAATATCGTGACTTCAAATATCCTCCAGGCAATCCTATTAGTGTTGTGCGCCGCGGTCATGAATGCGTCCTATGCGCTCCCCATGAAGCTGAATAAGAAGTGGGCGTGGGAGCATTCGTGGTTTGCTTTCTCGGTCTTTGGCGTGGCCGTCGTCCCTACACTCATCGCTCTGTTAACCGTGCCTGGACTATGGTCCACTTATACGTCGGTCTCCGCCGGAACGCTGGCTGCCATGGTTGTGTTCGGGGCAAGTTGGGGCGTATCTCTTGTTTTTTTTGGCCTCGCATTGACACGCTTGGGAGTGGCTATCACCTTTGCCGTATGCCTGGGGACTTCGGCAGCGGTCGGCGCGCTCACCCCTCTTATCGCTCAGCACGCGAACATGGTGATGACCCGGCAAGGCGCCTTGATTTTCCTTGGCGTGTTCGTGATCCTTCTGGGCGTAGCTCTGTGCGGGTTGGCGGGAAAAACTCGAGAGGCGGCACTGCAACGTGAGTCTGCGACCACCAGGCAGGGGTTTCTGGGCGGTTTTCTTCTGGCGTTTATCTCGGGCATTCTGGGCTCGATGCTGAACCTCGGATTAGCCTTCGGCGGCAGCATTCAGCATTCTGCGCAACAACACGGGGCGAGTCCGGCCATGATGTCGAATGCGGTATGGCTGCCGTGCCTCTACGCTGGATTTCTGCCCGGAGCCATTTATTGCTTCTTCCTTATGCGCAAGAACGGCAACCTGAGTGCGCTTCGTTTGCCGGGGACCTGGTACTACTGGCTGGTGGGTGCGAGTATGGGATCACTCTGGTTCGGCAGCATCATCCTGTACAGCATCTCGACCATCAAGCTGGGGGATCTGGGCACTGCGATCGGCTGGCCTTTATTTCTCGCCGCAATCGTGGTCGCCAGCACGGGCTTTGGCTTCCTCACCGGCGAATGGAAAGGCACTGGGAAAGGCCCAATTAGGACGATGCTTCTAGGGGTCGGCTTTCTGGTGCTGGCGATCGGCATTCTAAGTTATGCCGGCCGCGCTTAATGGCTCCGCGCGGGATAGGGTTTCGCAATCGCAGTCCACGGCTGCGTCGGCGCCATCTCCTCCTTTGTTAACAAAAGTGTTGACGATAACTTTGAACTTTAGTAAGGTGCCTGTGGTGTTTGGGTCGGGCTGCAAAACCTGAGGCGTGAGTTGCCTGAATGTGAGTTGCCCTGAAGAAGTCCCGCATATGAGTCGACTCGCGACGCAATTTCTTGACCCGGCCGCCCGCACCCCCAGGCTACATGGCCCGCTGTTGCTCATCGCCAGAGTTGCCGCGACCTTGTCTGTTCTATCCTGGCCGCCTTCATTCCTTTTTTCCGCCGCATTCGAGCCCGCCCCGCGTACGGCATTCATACGGACAGGGCCGTTCCCAGGAATTCGTCTCACCTCTGGCCTCACGGTCTGCGACGAAGAGTTGCGCAACGGTCGCTGGGTAAGCCGTTACTGGGACTCCACTGGGCAGATCATCGCCGACATTCAGATTGAAGGCGAGCGTCAGCAGATGGACAGGCTGCCGGTCGACGCCTTCAAACTTGAAATCGAAGGCCAGGATCTCTCCGGAAGCTGGAAATGGATCGGAGCCAATCAATCCCAGGCTCATAATCCGGAAGGACTGCTCGTCTCGGTGGAATTAGAAAGCAGTGTGCGTCCGATTCGCGTCAAGGTTCAGACGTTGCTAAGCGGCGGCCCCGTCATGGTCCGCTGGCTGGAGGTGAAGAACACAGGCCAGCGCCCCACGGCCATCTCGAATGTTTCTCCCTGGTCGGGGCAACTCTGGCACACTCCCAACTTCGCGGAGAAACTGCCGCCAGATTCCGAAGATGTGTATGAAGTAGGCTACGCTCAGTATGAAAAATGGGGATATGAAGGAGCATGGCGTTTCGACCCGGTTGTCAACGAGACGAAAATTATCTCTGGCGACCGCGGCAAGTCCGGCTGGGGACACCCTACATTCTTCGCGCGTAACAACGCGACTGGCGAATGGTTCGTTGCATCGCTGGGCTGGAGCGCAAATTGGAAGATCCGCGTCACGAGCAAAGTAGAGAAGTCTCCAGTGGATCGCTCGGACTCAGTGGACCGTCCGGTAAGCGAGGCGCGGCTGTTCTTCGAAATGGGCCCGAGTTCGGTCGACCCGGTTCTGCGGGTGCTTGAACCCGGCGAGACCGTCAACACGCCGCAAACCCACATTCTCTGCATGAAGTCGGACCTCGACCACGTGACGCAAGCGCTGCTGAATCACGTACGCCGCGATGTTCTGCCTCGCCCACCTTCGGAACACGTGTTTGATGTCGAAGCGAATCACCGGGGCTATATCGTCGACCACGAAACCGAAGCGGGCATCGATCGCGAGATTGACATGGCGGCCGACATCGGGGCCGAGACATTTTTGATCGACGCCGGATGGTATGGGCCCGAACCGAATCACTGGTACGACAACACTGGAGATTGGTACGCCGGCGACTGGCTGCCTGACGACGTGCAACCGATTCGCGAATACGCTCGAAAAAAGGGAATGCGCTTCGGCCTCTGGGTTGAAATTGAGGCGGCCGGCGCCGCATCCGGTCTGCGCAAACAACATCCCGACTGGATTTTGACGCGCGGTGGACAGCCCATCGCCAACGGCCGCCACCTCGACGTGGGCAATCCCCAGGTCGCCAGATGGATGGAATCCGAGATTGCCCGCATCATCAAGAAATACGATCTCGATGTCTTCCGGATCGATTACAACATGTCGGTGGAGGAAGACGGGAACCATGTGCGCGAGGGCTTCGTCGAAAATTCCGGCTGGCGGCACGTGGAAAATCTCTACGCCATGTTCGACCGCTTGCGCGCGCAATTTCCTAAAGTAATCTTTCAGAACTGCGCCGGAGGCGGCGGGCGGCTCGATTGGGGCATCCTGCGCCGCTTCGATAACACCGAGCTATCCGACTGGATGCGCGAACCCCGCGGAGTCAAGATTTTGAATGGCATGACCTGGGTGCTGCCACCGGAAATCCTGCTGCGTACGTTCGGCACCGAAGTTCCCGACCTGGCCGGCGACGGCGACCTCGATTCGCAGTTGCGGCAGGTGCAGATGTCTCTGCCTATTTTCCGCGGCATTGCCCCGTCCCCGGCGGAGTTGAATCCGATCTTGCGCGACAAAATCCGGGCGGGTATCGATCTATACAAGAACGAACTGCGCCCTATTCTGCGCGACAGTGTGGTCTACCATCACACGCCGCAGACCCCTTACTTCCGCGAGTCGCCGTGGCTGGTGCTGGAATATGCCAGCCCGGACAAAAGGCGCGCTGTTGCCACTTTGTTCCGCACTTCGAATCAGGAAGACGCGGTTTACCATTTCGTGCCTCGCGGCCTGGACTCATCCCTGGCCTATAGAGTCACATTCGAAAATCGCGCCGAGACCATCGAGTTATCCGGGGCTCAACTGATGATGGCGGGCATTCCGGTCCGGCTTGAAACAGCCGGAACCTCGGAGATGTTGTTATTTGAAGGCGCACCGGCCACCGTCAAAGATCGTTGACAGGTTGATCCGAGTTGAGCAAACAGAATGTATTCAGACGCCAAGAGAGATATGAGTGTAAGTATGAATCCGAAAAAAACGGCGATACGAGAACTGTTCGATCTAAGCGGGCGTGTCGCGCTGATCACCGGCGCCGGCGTGGGCTTTGGGGAGGCGATCGCCCTCGGCTTTGCCGAGTACGGTTGCGCCATCGCGGCCTGCGATCTCAATCTTGAGAATCCGGAACGTACGGCGGAGCGAGTGCGCAAAATCGGAAGACGCGCGATCGCACTTAAGGCAGATGTCGCGGTTCCAGCAGACATTACCGCCATGGTGGATGCGACGGTTAGCCAGTTGGGAGGCATCGATATCCTCGTGAACTGCGCCGGAATCCCGCAACATGACCCGGCGGAATCGACTCCGCTGGAGACTTGGGACCGGGTGCTGGACATCAACCTGCGCGGCACGTTCTTGTGTTGCCAGGCGGCGGCCCGCGTGATGTTAAAGAAGGGCGCAGGCGTCATCATCAACTTTTCGTCGATTGCGGGCGTGGTGGGCGTAGGCCGCGGATCCAATGCCTATTGTGCGAGCAAGGGCGGAGTCAACTCCCTGACCAAGCAACTCGCTCTGGAATGGGCGGATCGTGGAATTCGAGTGAATGCTATTGCGCCCTGCCAATTCATGACGCCGGGGCTCAAAGAGGTTATGGCCGACCCGCAATTCGATCCCAAGAAGCTGATGCAGACTTGGGTCACGAATATTCCGCTGGGTCGTGTGGGGGAGGCGGAAGAGATCGTCGGCCCTGCATTGTTCCTCGCGTCGGACGCCTCGTCCATGGTCACGGGCGTAATTCTGCCGGTGGACGGAGGCTATCTGGCTCGATGACTTTCGAGGAAAACCTGACGTCGAGTTTGCTGCCTTCGCTTCCGGCCGCGGCGCAACTAAAGCGAATCGTCCAGATCGGCATTGTGGTGGCTGATTGTGATCGAACCAGGCAATTGCTTACGGCGCTATTTGGTATCGGACCCTTTCGTCTGGTGGAGTGGCCTGATCGGCCCGAAGCCAAGTTCTACTATCACGGTGTGGAAGAAAAAGTCCGCTTCAGGCAAGCATTCGTGCAATTAGGGGGCGTAGAGGTCGAACTGATTCAGCCCCTCGAAGGCCGCAGCGGCTACCGCGATTTTCTTGATCAAACCGGCGGTGGAATTCACCACGTTCTGTTTGAGGTCACCGATATCGATCCGGTAATACAGGAATTGGCAAAGTCCGGTGTAAGCGTACTTCAGTCCGGCACTGGAATTCGCCCGGGCACGCGGTGGGCTCTTCTTGACACTCAGAAGCTGCTCGGGTTCCTGATCGAATTGCGGCACCGGCCCGGCGAATCGGACGGCACGTCGATCCCTGATTTCAAAGGATAGAGCGGAAGAAGAGATTTAACACAGTGTATGCACAAGACAAGCACAACTCGCCTAAGGACTGCGATTGTAGGATGCGGCAAGGTTGCCGGAACTCACGCTCTCGCTTATCAGACGCTGCCGAACTCTGAACTGGTAGCGGTTTGCGATATCTCGGCCGAGCGCGCCCGCGCCTTCGCCGCCAATCTGCGGGTGAATGCCTACACCGATCTCGCAGAAATGTTGAAGCAAGAAAAAGTTGATGTGCTCTCCATCTGCACGCAGCACACGCAACATCCCGCCGCCGTCGAGATAGCGGCCGCAGCGGGTGTGCATTCCATCTCGGAGAAGCCGCTGGCCATCGATCTGGCATCCTGCGACCGCGCCATTGCGGCCGCCCGTTCAGCCGGAGTGAAGCTTGGTGTAATCAGCCAGCGCCGCTGGTATGAACCCGTTCTGCGCATGAAAGCTGCGATCGATGCCGGCAAGCTGGGCAAGCCGGTGCTGGCAATTGTAACCATGCTCGGATGGCGTGAACCCGCGTACTACCGCTCCGATCCCTGGCGTGGAACCTGGGCAGGGGAGGGCGGCGGTGTGGTGGTAAGCCAGGCGCCGCACTATCTCGACCTAATGAGCTGGTTCATGGGTCCCGTCGAAGAATTGCATGGTTACTGGGACACCTATAACCATCCGGGCATAGAAGTGGATGACACCGTGATTGCTTCCGTGCGCTTTAAGAGCGGAGGAATGGGTTCGATCGTCCTGAGCAATTCGCAGCGCCCGGGGTTGTGGGGAAAGATTCATATCCATGGCTCATCCGGAGCCTCGGTCGGAGCCGAAACCGACAGCGGCTCTCCCTTCATTTCCGGCGTCACGGAGAAAATGGATCCTCCGTTCAACGATATCTGGACCGTGCCTGGGGAAGAGAAAAATCTCGAACTGTGGAATCGCGAAGATCGCTCGCGTCCGTGCAACGTGATGACGCACTACCACGAGGTGCAGCTCGCTGATTTCCTCGATGCGGTTATCGAGGATCGCGAACACATGGTCGACGCCGAAGCGGGACGCCGGGTTGTAGAACTATTTACCGCCGTATACCAATCGCAACGCGATCACGCTCCACAGAAATTTCCGCTGTCGCAATAAGTTCGGGAGGCTTTCTATTATGTCGGAACGAGTTATCGCGGAGCAAATCTCGCAGGAACTGCTATTCGCCTATTACAAGAAGGTGCTTGAGCTCAGACTCTTTGAGCTCAAGGTGCAGGAACTCTACCGGAACGGCCGTCTTCCTGGGTTCGTTCATTTGTATGTCGGGGAAGAGGCTGTGGCAGTGGGTGTCTGCGCTCACCTCGAGATCTCCGACTTGGTCTTCAGCACGCACCGCGGACATGGCCACGCTTTGGCGAAAGGTGTACCGGCGGGCATCGTCCTGGCCGAACTCTGGGGCAAAGTTACGGGAAGTTCCGGCGGGCGTGGTGGAAGCATGCACATGTATGCCCCCGAGTACGGGTTCATGGGGACGAACGGAATTGTCGGCGCTCCCATACCACTGGCCACCGGGGCCGCGTTGAGCGCGCAGCTGAAGAAAAAGTCGCAGGTGGTCGTCTGTTTCTTTGGCGATGGCGCGGTTAACAGCGGGTCCTTTCACGAAGCGGTCAATCTGGGCGCGGTTTGGAATCTTCCGGTCATCTATGTTTGCGAGAACAATCTGTACGCCACCGAGATGGCTTTTCAGCGCGCCACCAGGAACACCAGCGTGGCCAGCCGCGCAGCGGCCTACGGAATGTTGGGCGTCGCAGTCGATGGGCAGGATGTGGTCGCGGTGCACGAAGCCGCACAAGCCGCGATCCAGCGTGCACGCCACGATGGTGGTCCCACTCTGATCGAGTGCAAGACGTACCGCTATGTCGGCCATCACGAAGGCGATCCCGGAACCGATTACCGAACTCGCGAGGAAGTTCAACAATGGAAGCAAAAGGATCCCGTGAAAATCGCCCGCCAGCGCTTGCGCGACGCGGGCATGGACGAAGCCACGTTGCAGGCGGCTGATCAGGAAGTAGAGCAGCAGATCGACAAGGCGGTTGAATTCGCAGAGAGCAGCCCTGAACCCTCGGCGGATTCGGTAAACGAGCATGTGTTCTAAACATGTGTTCTAAATAGGAGAAAGTATGTCAGAGCAAGGCCGTGTGATCACTTACGCGGATGCGGGAGTGGAAGCTTTGCGCGAGGAGATGCGCAGAGACGGCAGCATCGTCTACATCGGACAGGGCATAGGTCCGCGCGGCGGAAACTTCCGTCAAACTCGCGGACTGTGGAAAGAATTCGGCGAAGATCGGCTGCGCGACACTGGCATCTGCGAACTGGGAGCCACGGGCGCAGCCATTGGCGCTGCCATGGCGGGCACGCGCACCGTGGTGGACGAAGTATTTCTCGATTTTGCGCTTGAAGCCATCACGCAGATTGTCCAGCAGGCTGCCAACATTTCCTACATGTCCAATGGAAAAATTAAAGCGCCGGTCGTCATTCGTGGAGCGATGGGCGCTGTGCGCAATGCAGGCGCCCACCACTCCCATACGTTTTACAACTGGTTTGCCAACACGCCAGGATTGAAGGTCGTTCTTCCATCTACTCCGTACGACCTGAAGGGACTCTTCAAAACGGCCCTGCGAGATCCCGGTCCAGTCGCGGTAATTGAGCATAAGTCCCTCTACAATGCCAAAGGCGTGGTGCCCGAAGAGGAATATCTGATTCCATTTGGAGAAGCGCGCATTGTCCGCGAAGGCAAGGATCTGACGATTGTGGCCATGTCGCGCATGGTGAGCCTGGCCGAAAAGGCCGCCGGAGTGCTCGCGGAGCAAGACATTTCAGCCGAAGTGATTGATCCCCGCTCCATCATGCCCTTGGACCGTCAAACGATCACCGATTCCATCAAGAAAACGGGAAGGCTCGTAGTGATTGATGAATCTCCTTCTTATTGCAGTTTCGCCGGAGAGCTTCTGGCAATCGCGGTGGAAAATTGCTTCAACGAATTGCGCGTAACCCCGAAGCGAATTTGTTCCCTGGCGGTGCCGAACCCATTTAGTCCGGTACTGGAAAACCAAATGATTCCCACCGTCGAACGCATCGTTCGGGAAGTGCAAGACATGATGAAGGACTCAAGGAGAGAGCGTTAGAAATGGCGTACAAAATTGTCATGCCGCAACTCGGTCTTACCATGGAGGAGGGCTCGGTAACCAGTTGGCTGAAAAAGCCGGGCGAATTCGTGGAGAAGGGCGAGACTCTGTTAACCGTGGAAACCGATAAAGTCGAAATGGAAGTTGAGTCGATGGGAAAGGGCTATCTCGGCCCGATCCAGGTAGAACTCGGCGTCAAAGTGCCGGTCGGAACTCTGCTCGCAATGCTGAATGATGAACCGTAAAATGATGAGCCGTAGCCGGAGATCGCAACCGCAATCGCCGAAGCCGTGGCCGGCTACTCGGACGACCGCTTCACAATCGCATCTTTGCGTGTGAGTACGTCAGAACTTAGCTCCACGCCCAGGCCCGGCCCCGGCG
>Ga0302320_10019120_pt1 | contig 13776 bp, 15 predicted proteins | sample Bog_T0_3_FD_202130 | JGI IMG/M metagenome (GOLD analysis project Ga0302320, IMG submission 202130) | Peat permafrost microbial communities from Stordalen Mire near Abisko, Sweden - Bog_T0_3 | ecosystem: Environmental > Terrestrial > Soil > Wetlands > Peat | place: Sweden: Abisko, Stordalen Mire... | reverse complement strand
CACAAAGAAGCCATTGGTGGCGATTCCAAATAGAACGTTGATCTGTTCGCGGGTGAAGTCGGCGCCTAGCTTGAGGCTGTGGCGTCCCCGGGTCATGGCGATGGAGTAAGATCCCTGATAGTCGTTCTGATAGGTGTTCTGCGGCCCGGTAATGGGGTTGCCGAGCGAAGCGTAACCACTCACGATGAGATAGGGAACGCCGTCGTTCAGTCCCAGGGTAGGTTGGTACTGGAAGCCGAGCGAACTACCCGGAGTATGGTTCACCGCTTGTCCGTTCAGAAACACATTGCGCAGGAACGAGGCGCGCACCGTCTGTATGGTTTGAGGCGAAATCATGTGGACCCACGAAACGGTCGCGGAGTTCGTCACGATGTCGTCAGTGACCGGGAAGCCCGGAACGCCCGCGCCGGCGATGGGGAGCGGATCGAGTTGATTGAGCGACGATACCGAATAGCGGAGAAACAACTGGTCTTTTTCGCTGATGTAGTGGTCCAGGCGAAAACCACCTTGCTCATAGTTCGTCGAACCTAGTTGAGTGGTTTCAAAAACATTGCCGCCGGCATTCGGCAGCGGATACAGGTTCTCGGCTTGCAGTGCGATCGGACTGATCATCGACGACGGGATCTGGTTATTCGGAAACGGCATCCCCGTGAAATAGTTGATCAGAGGCGCAGGCTGCCCTGTCGAAGGATCGACCAACCCCGAAAAGTTGCCCGCTCGCTCAGCGGCGGTTGGCACAATCGCGGCCTGAGTCTGACCGTCCGACTCGCGCTGGCCCTCATAGTAGAGGAAGAAAAAGTCCTTGTTCTTACGGATGGGGCCACCGAACGTGGCCCCGAACTGATTGCGATGCAGCGGTTCCGTGCTCGGAGCAAAGAAGTTTCGGGAGTCCATTGCGTTGTTGCGAAAGAAGTCGTATACGTCGCCGTGGAATTGGTTGCCTCCCGACTTGGTCACCATCGACGTCGTCGCACCGCTCGTCTGCCCATACTCCGCAGGTGCGTTCAGAGTGAGAATGCGGAATTCCGACACCGCGTCCACAGGCACGCGCAGAGCGTACCCCCCATTCACACTGTCTACATTGCTCGCGCCATCAAGAAGATAGTTGTTCGATTCCGGGCGCTCCCCGTTCACCGCGTACGCCTGCCCGCTGCGCGCGATGCCGCCAGCTTCTGCCAACCCAGCGGTCATTGGAGCCACTCCGGGTTGAAGCAGACCGAGTTGCGTTAAATCACGTCCATTTAACGGAAGATCGGTTGCGTCTTTCTCCGAAACGACATTACCGAGCGTCGGGCTTGTGTCGACGCTCACCGCATCAGCCGAGACGCTCACCACCGTGTGCTCACTCGCGATCTCCAGTTTCGCCTGCCAGGTAACTACTTGTCCGATGTCGATATGGAGCGACGAAACGGAGTAAGGAGCGAATCCCTTTGCCGTCACGGTCAGGCGGTACTCACCAACCGGAAGGTCGGAGAAATGGAACGTTCCCTGGCGCGACGAGAGAACGGTTCGAGTAAGGCCGGTTTGCGCATTCTGAACGCTCACTTCCGCGTTGGTCACCAGCGCATTCGTCGGGTCGGCGATTTGTCCTTCCAGTGTTCCGATCGGATCTTGCGCATAGCCCATCAAACATAGGCACACGAGTGACGCTGCGAGTCTTCTTATCAAGCGAGTATCCCTCCAAAGGTATTGAAAAAAGTCTATGAGCCGAAGGTCACGTATCACAATAGTCAAAAGAGACTAACTTCCAGAACAGGGCTGAGTTAGTTACTTTTCATTAGTAACTAAAGATTATTGGCCACGGGCGGCGTTCGTTGATAGACTTGCGACACTTTCGTGTCCAGCCCCTGATGAGCCGGACGTCTAGCGGGGAGATCAAGATCTGCCCGCTAGACAGGCTATGCTCACTCCATGGGCGGAATGGATGCAGCGGATTTGGTTAAAACGGACGTTACGGTGATTGGAGGCGGTTTGGCCGGCATGGCTGCGTCGATTCATCTTGCCAAGGCGGGGTTCAAAGTAGTGTGCGTGGAACCCAACTCCGGTGCGAAGCAGCCGGTTGGCGAGTCCCTGGACTGGTCGGCGCCCGATTTGTTGGCCGCGCTCGGTCTACCCATGGAGCGATTGATTGGCGAGCGATTCGCCACTTACAAACGCCACGTCACGCTGAACCTGGGGGACGGATCAAAACAACATTACGTGCCGGGTGAGTGGCTGGGGAAGCCGCCTTTCAATCTCGAACTGCGGACCATGCACTTAGACCGTCTCCGCTTTGATGAAGAGATCCGCAAGATTTGTATCGGTCACGGAGTCACTCTGCTGCAAGACAAAGTAGTTGGGATTGAGAAGGTTGGAAGAAGAGTAACGGCCGTAAGTACGGCGCAAGGCCTACAGCTATCTTCTCCCTGGTTCATCGATGCTTCCGGTGGTGGCGCATGCTCGTTCCCCCGATCGTTCAATCTGCCGGCATATGACTACGGACCCAAGAAGGTTGCCATCTGGGCTTACTTCAACGTGCCCGAAGCTGTGGAAGGAACCACGCTCTACGCTTATGGGTCCAAGCCACGCTACATGGAATGGGTTTGGGAAATTCCGATTCGCGACAACGAAATCAGCGTGGGTTATGTTGCTACCGGTGAGTCGATCAAGGCGCAGCGGCAAGATCTTACCGTTGAAGAGATTATCCGCGCGCAGCTGTCGCATTTCCCCCGCTTTGAAACATTGCTGAGTAACACTGCTACCATTTCTCCATTCGTCACCTCGTTCCAGTGCCGCGTTCATAGGGGCGTGTCGGGGCCGAACTGGCTGGTTGTTGGCGAGTCCGCATCCATGGTGGACCCAATGACCGCCAACGGCGTGACCGCCGCTCTCCGGCACGCTGTTGAGGCTGCCGGCATTATTACCAAATCGCGCCACTCTAAGAAATTATTCACTCTGGATTCCGCAATGTACAACCGGCGAGTCCTCGATGTGGGAAGGTTCTTCAACTGTGGGATTGAAAAAGTAATCTACGACAGGCACATCCGGAACCGCGTCGGCGTGCTGACCGCGGGCGATGTGTATACCATCCCGGCGTTCAGCCTCAATTCACTCTACTCCCGCATCCGTCCACGTGGAGTTCTGTCGACCATCCTGTTCGGTTCCGTGCTGAGCTTTTTTCGGTGTCTGGCCACGGTTTATCGCGCCTTCTGCGGAAGGCTCGAAGCTACCAGCGAGGCTGCGGGCTGAATGCAGGTTGTCTCAAGCGGCACTGGATGTCCGGTTCTTTTTCTACACGGTATTCCGACGACGTGCCAGCTTTGGACAGGAGTTATCAAGAGGATGGATGGCCGATTCACCTGCATAGCAGTGGATCTGCCGTGTTACCGCGACCTACCCGGGCTTGCTGCCGGCCTGGATGAGATCCGCGTCCGACACGGAATTGAGAAATGGCACGTGGTTGGACATGACGGGGGTTGCGCACTGGCGGTGCACTATGCCGATTGGTTTCCGGAGCGCGTCGGATGTCTGGCGCTGATGACACCCTCGATATTCCCCGATCTGAAGCCCTTCTTTCTCTTCGAAATCCTCAGGAAACCTGTGCTGGGTGAGTTGATGGCACCGTTAGTCAACCTGGTGTTCTGGAAATATGTCATGCCGGTGGCCACGGGCCGGGACGCGGCTTTGACCTACGCTATAAACGACTTCCAGAGGGGCTTTAAAGGGTTCCAGGGCGCATGGCGCTTGATGTCTTTGCTGCGATGGGGGCAGCCTGCCGAAGTGCTCTCGTCGATCCCCACCATTTTGCCTGGGCTCCGTGCGCCCACTCTCATCCTCCACGGATCGGGAGATCCCGCGGTGCCGGAAATCTTCGCGCATCGGGCCGCCAAATTGATTCCCGACGCCGAGGTGGCCTTTCTGGATTCGGGACACTATTTTCCTCTGTGCGAACCGGAACTTGTGTCGGCTAGGCTGCTGCGTTTCTTCGAAGACCAGGAGATTGTGGATAATGCATCCGTGCGCACCCGCGTTAGCGTTTTTTGACTATTGCCGGATGCGCGCGGCATCGATAAGCTTGCCCGTACCGGAACAAATATGCCCCATCTAAATCTTCCCGAAGCGCTGCCAGGAATCCGCGGGCTCATGGCCTTTCGTCCCGAGACCGCAAAACCGCTCAACGAACTGGTCGAGACGTTGTTATGGAACCGAAACAGCCTAACGCCCGGTGAGCGCGAACTGATCGCCACCTATGTATCGGCGCAAAACGATTGCTATTATTGCCAGAATATTCACGGTGCGATAGCGGCACAACACTTGGGTGGCGATGAAGCGCTGGTCCAAAAAGTCAAACAAGACTTCGAAAACGCGCAGGTTTCGGATAAGCTCAAGAGCCTGTTGAATATCGCCGGGAAAGTGCAGCAGGGTGGCAAGCAGGTAAAGCCGCAGGATATCGACCGTGCCCGGGCCAGCGGGGCGACCGATACCGAGATCCACGACACGGTATTGATCGCCGCGGCGTTCTGTATGTTCAATCGCTATGTGGACGGCCTCGCCACCCGGGCGCCCGAAGACGCCGACTTTTATTGCGGCCGCGGAGCGATCGTCGCTAGCAATGGCTATGTAACGGTCAACAAGGATCTCGGGCGCAAGATTGAGGTTGCAAAGGGCTAACCATGCCGCACATCAACCTACCTGAAGGGCTGCCCGGTATCACCGCCGGTTTCGCTTTTCGACCTGAGACGGCCCCGCCGATGTTGGAATTAGCCGAGGTGCTGCTGCGCGGCCCCAGTGCGCTGACTAGCGGAGAGCGCGAAATGATCGCCACTTTCGTCTCTACCCGAAACGACTGCTACTTTTGCCAGACCAGCCATCGGGCTGCGGCCGCTCACCATCTCCAGGGCAACTATGACCTAGTAGACGCCGTCCGGTGGGACTATCAAAACGCTCCTGTCAGCCCCCGACTGAAAGCGCTATTAGCCATCGCCGGCAAGGTTCAGCAGGGTGGCAAGAACGTTACCGCGGAAGACGTCGCGGCCGCGCGAGAAGCGGGAGCTACCGACCTCGAACTCCATGACACCGTGCTGATTGCCGCCGCATTCTGCATGTACAACAGCTATGTCGACGGGCTTGCCACCTGGACGCCAACCGAACCCGACCTATACCATCAGATGGGCGCTCGGATGGCTAACCAGGGTTATACCGGCTATCGCGAACCGAGATGAAGGTACTTATGCAGCCTCTTTATCTTCCGGGTGTGGAATCGGACTTGAAACCCGGCATTTACCGTACGCTTATCGAATCCGCCAGGAAGAACGGCACGGAATACAGCAAGATCTGGGATCTTTTTGCCTTCCAGCAGGAGTTCACGGTTCATCTCTCGCGGTTCTCCGAAGGAGTGCTTCGCAAGCCGGCCAGCATCTCACCTGGAATGCGGGAACTGATTGCCGCCTACACTTCTTTTCAGAACGAGTGCCGCTTCTGCACGAAGGCGCACGCCGCCGCGGCCTGCGAAATGCTTGGCAACGACGATCTTGTGTGGAGCGCTTTGCGTGATGTAGACAATGCGCCGCTGGATGAAAAAGACAAAGCTATGCTGCGTCTGGTGGGTAAGATCACCCGTGACTTGCCCGATGTCACATCGGCGGACATCGACCGAGTGCGCGAGGCCGGCTGGGATGATGAAGCCATCTACTACGCCATTACGACCTGCGCGTTATTTAACTTCTATAACCGCTGGATTACTTCGACCGGCGTCGCCGAGATGTCCGAAGAGGCGCACCGCCTGCAGGGCAAGGGCCTGGCTTCCCGCGGCTATCTTCGCGAATAGATATGATGCAGGCAACCGCCCCACGTAAACTAACCACGAGATCTCTGCGAGCTATCCCCATCGCGCTGGCCTGCGCCTTGGTGTCTTTGTTCTGTTTTATCGCGCCCATGTATGTGATCCGGCCTTTCCGGCCCCAGGGTCCGCGTGAATTCCCGTTTGCGCTGGCAGTTCGACAGGCCGGTCCCATTGTGTCGGCGCTTTGCGTGCTCATCGCCATTGGCGTTGTGATCTGGGCGTGGAACCGCACGAGCATCCTCGCTCGCATCGGCCTGGTAGTTTGCTTGCTGCTGGCGATCTTCGGCGCGTGGCTCGCCCGTTTCAACGTCTTCGAAATGATGTTTCATCCCTACCCATCCCCAGCCTTCGGCGCCGCTGCTTCCGTGAAGCTCGATAAGGACGACATGGTGATGTCCGTGACGATCGGCGGAGAGACCCATGCCTATCCGATCGGGGCTATGGGGTACCACCACATCGTCAACGATGTGGTGGGCGGCGTTCCCGTCACAGCCACTTACTGCACCCTGTGTCACACCGGCGTCATCTGGAAGCGCACCGTGGGCGGCCGTGTGCTCACCTTCCGTCTGGGAGGAATTCGCAATGGCAACGCGCTTCTTCGCGATGAGGAAACCAGCAGCATCTGGCAGCAGACCACCGGCATCGCGCTCTTTGGACCTCTGAAAGGAAGGCAATTGGAACTCGTCCACAGCGACGAATTGACCTTCGCTCTTTGGCACGCCGAGCAACCGCGCGGTCTTATTCTGCAGCCAAACGCGCAGTTCGCCGCGCAGTATGAGAGGAAGGGCTGGGAGAAGTACGTCGAGAGATATCCTTCCGTTATCGACACATCGAAGACCGGCGTGAAGCCACGCGAGTTGATGCTAGGTATTGAAACTGCGTCCGCCAGCAAGGCGTTCCCCTGGAAGGCCGTCCTGTCCGCCAAATTGATTCAGGACCACGTAGGCGCGGACCCCGCCCTGCTGGTTATCGGACCCGATGATTTCTCGGTCCGGGTTTTTCGCACTCAGCCGGGCACAACATTCGTGCGCCACCCCGATCCGGCTACCGGTCAACTGATGATCGACGCGGAGACGTCCAGCGTCTGGAACTTCGCCGGCTGCGCTATTAGGGGGCCGCTCTCCGGTCACTGTCTGCAGCGGCTCGACGCCAAGAAGGATTATTGGTTCGACTGGCGGAATTATCACCCGTCTACAACTATCTATGCCTCATATCCACTTAGATAACGACTTGCCCGGAATCCGGGGCCTTTTCGCCTTTAGTCCCGCGACCGCCGCTCCCATGAGCGCGCTTGCCCAGGTGTTGCTGCATGATGAAAATACCCTAAGCCGCGCAGACCGCGAACTCATCGCCACTTACGTCTCCTACCAGAACGATTGTCGATACTGTCAGACGAGTCATGGGGCCCTTGCCGCCTATCATCTGATTGGCGACGAAGAATTGGTGCGGCAGGTGAAACAGAACTTCGAAACGGCGCCCATTTCAGAGAAGCTGAAGGCCCTGATTGCGATTGCAGGAAAGGTGCAGCAAAGCGGGAAGAGCGTGGTGGCCGGCGACATCGAGCGCGCGCGACGCCATGGTGCGACCGACCAGGAGATTCACGATACGGTACTCATTGCCGCCGCATTTTGTATGTACAACCGTTATGTGGATGGTCTCGGGACGTTTGCGCCCGCCGACATTGAATCCTACCGGGAACGGGCCGCGGGAGTCGCCGTCAACGGCTACATGAAACTGGTGCGCGACCTGCGGGCCGCGGGACCTCAAAATGATGATACCAACGGAACCGATTGGCAGCATTCCTCGGCCTGCCGAACTGATCGCGGCCTTCGGCGGCAACTCGACCCCCGAGTTCGATCGCATCGCCGAGCGTGCGTTGCTGGATACCATCCGAAGCTTCGCGGATACAGGATCACCCGTGATCACAGACGGCGAGCAAACCAAGCCTAGCTTCGCAACTTACCCGCTGCGAGGGCTCACCAATTTAGCCTCCGATGGAGTGGTCATTCCGTTCGCCGACGGACACACGCGTCAGTTACCCCGGCTAACACAAGGGCCGTTCCAATACGGAGCATACGCGGTCAAGTACCTTGAGGCAATCAAGCGACTCACGTTAATACCCGTGAAACAAGCGGTCATCTCGGCATCGGCGTTGAGCCTGCTCTATCCGAATTCCGGAATCGAAGGTTATTCTCGCGAAACGTTTCTGGCCGACCTGGTTGCCGCGGCGGTTGCCGACATCCGGCAGTGTCTGGAGCATGGCGCCGACAGCGTCCAGATCGACTTTACCGAGGCGCGCCTCTCGCTCAAACTCGATCCCTCCGGTGGTCTGTTGGAAATCTTTGTCGCGCTGAACAACCGGGTTCTTGAGCACTTCTCGAAGCGTGAGCGCCTTTCGATTGGCGTCCACACCTGTCCAGGAGGCGACAAGGATGCGGCACATAGTGCCGACGTCGATTACGCGGATCTTCTGCCCGTTCTTTTCCGAATGCGTGTGGGTCGCTTTATATCCAACTCGCCAGCGAGAAAGATCCAGACCGGGTTCTCGGGATCATCCGCCGGCACTTACAGCCAGATCAAATGGTTTTCATCGGCGTCATAGACCCCATCAATCCTGCCGTGGAAACTCCGGATCAGGTTCGCGACCGCGTTCTACTGGCAGCCGAGTACCTTCCGCTAGCTCAATTGGGAACGACGGATGATTGCGGTTTCGCTCCTTTTGCCGACGACACTTCCACCTCGCGGGACCTGGCCTTCCAGAAAATACACGCGCGTGTGGCCGGCACTCAACTGGCCGCAAAGCTTCTTGGATCTTGATCCAGCATGCGCCTATTCAAAATACTCGTCGTCGGCCTCGCTGGATTCGGACTGCTGTACGGAACGCTCTGCGCCGCTCTCTACTCGGCGATGCGTCAGACCCCGGAGCGCTTTGGCGCGATCATGACCAGGGTGCCTGATATTGCGTTCCTCCTTTTCCCATTCGAGACATTTTGGATGTCCGCGCGCGCCGGACACTTGAAGGCAGGTGATTTGGCTCCGGATTTTAAACTGTCGACGGTTGACCGCAGCCAATTAGTCAGGCTGTCGTCGGAGTACCAGTCCAGACCAGTAGTCCTTATCTTCGGGAGCTACACATGACCGCCATTTCGCCGGGAGGTTCCCGCGCTCAACAAGCTGTACGAGTTGTATCGTGATCGCGCCTCGTTCTACGTGGTTTATATCCAGGAGGCCCATCCAACCGATCTTTGGACGCAGCAGGCCAACGTCCGGGACGGTGTGCTGTTTGCCTCCCCGCGTTCCAATGAAGAGCGGGGCGAAACGGCCTCCACGTGTGTCCGGCGTCTCGGCATTCACATTCCCGCGATACTGGACGGGATTGAGAACAAAACGGAGCGCGCTTACACAGGGTGGCCGGATCGGCTCTATATTGTGGGAAAAGGCGGCCGCGTGGCGTACAAGAGCGCGCCGGGCCCGTTCGGATTCTCAGCCCGCGGCTTAGCAACCGCGCTGCAGCACGAACTCCATTAACTTTTTTTCACTATTGACCGGCTCCCATAGATATGAAAGACTCATCTGGTTATTATATCTACAAATAGGGGTATCAATGGCTGCTTCCGGCATTCCGAACATGGGTTGCGCGTCTGCCGCAGGTCCCAGTTTTTACGAGAAAACTCAACACCGTGTGGCATGAACGCGCCCTACAGATCTTCATGATTGTCGTGCTCGCGCACTGGGCCGAGCATTTCGCGCAGGCCGCTCAGATTTACATCATGGGATGGCCGCGTCCCCAGGCCAACGGGGTGGTCGGGCTGTGGTATCCGTGGCTAATCAAGTCGGAAGTTTTGCACTACGGTTATGCCGTCGTGATGCTGGCTGGGATCTGGATTCTTCGCGCCGGGTTTACAGGCCTGGCGAAAAAATGGTGGACCGTGGCGCTTGTCATCCAGTTCTGGCATCACATCGAGCACCTGCTGCTGATCATCCAGACCACCACGCATCACAACTTCTGGAACAAGCCGGTGCCGTTCAGTGTTCTCCAACTGGTGTTTCCACGCGTCGAGCTTCATCTCTTTTACAACACCATCGTGTTCATCCCGATGGTAATCGGCATGTACTATCACATGTTTCCACCCTAGGGCGAAACGCACTCCGCAACATGCACCTGCGCCTGGAGGCCGACTGCGCTCAATCCGTGTTCCGCGCAGGCGTAGGCCTTGCGGTTTTCCTGCTTGCAAGTGGATGCACCCGGCGCTCTGAAGCCTCGCCCACCATGGAAGGAAACAGGAGATTTCGCCAAAAAATGCAACGCCATTCGAAACCGGTGATGAACCGAGCGCTGGAATCCCCTGGTCTGGCGTGCAAATACCGGCTTGTCGTCGTAATCGAAGCATGCCCTAGAGTGGCCTGAACCAGATGAATTGGCGCTCCGCGGTCCAGCGCATGTGACGCGTGCGCGTGGCGGAGCCAGTGGGTGGTAGCGTTCTGATTCACCCCGGCGCGGAGCGCGGCATCTCTAACAATTCGAAGAACGCGCGAGCGGTCAAGGGACTTTCCGGACTTGGAAGGAAAGACCGGCGCGTCCGCGCGGGCATCGCCCTTCAGATTCGTTAACGCGCGCCACGTACTCTCCGGCAGACAAACGACGCGGGTGCGCCGGCCCTTGCCCAAGACGGTGACCTGGCCAGTAGCACCCTGAGCTTGTAAGTGACACCAACGCAAAGCGCAGGCCTCCGATACGCGCAGCCCGGACGTATATAGCAGCGTCAGAAGCGCCTGGTTGCGCGGGTTCGGCTCCGTGGAAATCAACCTCTGAACGTCCACCTCGTCCAGGAGCTTCTCACTCACTCTCGCGTCGTTTCGCGGGAGGTCCACGCCGGCGGCAACGTTGGCGCAGTACCCGATCCGCTCGGCGAGCCGGAAGAGACTGCGAACGGCGGCCAGCGTGCGCCCAACCGGCTCATCCAAGGCCTAGTGTTTGTTCCGAATCTCCCGATAACCGAATCTAATCTTACTGGCCTGGGGATACAGGCATTGATCGGACGAGACGTGCTCAGCAAATGCGTTCTCATCTACAACGGGCAGAGCTTTTTTTCTCCCTCGCCCATTGATCAGGCGTGAGAGAATCGTACCGTATGAGAACCCGCATGTTTCGGGTAATGGCGGTCTTGGTGCTTGGTTCCAGCGTTTGGTCGCAATCTTCGGACAGCAACGACCGCAAAAACTACGACGCTAAAATCCGCGAATCCTATAACTTTCGTTTTGGCGGTGACAAGATGACGACGCCCGGGAACGCCTCGGTGGAAGGTGATGGTTTCATCCAGCCCGGAGCGTTTCCCAAAGCTTCGTATTGCGCGCATTGTCACCAGGAAGCTTACGGCCAGTGGCGGCAAGCGCTGCATTCCAATTCATTTCGCACGCCGTTCTACCGCGCCAGTGTGAATATTTTGCCGCGATCGAAGGGCATTGAGTTCACCCGTCATTGCGATAGCTGCCACAATCCCATCGGCGTTCTCGCGGGAGCGATGACTCAGGATTCGCAGGTTGATCGCGAATTCGATGCAGATGGCCTGACCTGTACAACCTGTCACTCCGTTCAAAAGCTGAAATCGACGGAGGGCAATGGAGGCTTCGTGATGGGCGTGCCGTCGGTGATGGTTGACGAAAATGGCAACCGCATCCCCGGCGAGGTGCCCTATGACCAGATCATGGCGAATCCGGTGCGCCACTCGAAAGCAGTGATGAAGGATTTCTACCGCACGCCGGAGTTTTGCGCCGCCTGCCATAAGGCGAACCTGCCCAATGAGCTCAACGATTACAAATTCATTCGCGCCTTCACGACTTACGACGAATGGCAAAATTCCAAGTTCTCGAAACGCAACCCGCTGACGTTTTATTCGGCCGAGTTTACAAGCTGCCAGGGTTGTCACATGACCCGGTCTCCTCTCGTGAAGGAAGATTACGGCGCCAAGAACGGGACTTTCGCTTCGCACCGATGGCTGGCCGGAAACACCGCAGTGCCTTTTTATTACGGCTTCGATCAGCAACTCGAAAAGACCATCCAATTCCTTCAATCCGGCAACTACCTCAATGTGGATCTTTTCGGGCTCAAGAAACAAGGCGCTCCGGAAATGATTGCCCCGCTTGGCGCGGTGCCTTTCACCGTTGCGCCGAACGATGTTTTGGAAGTGATGGCCGTGATCCAGAACAAGAACATCGGGCACTCGTTGATTCCCGAAGTGCGGGATCTCTATGAGGCCTGGGTTGAGTTCGTGGTGAAGGATTCAAGTGGGAAAGACATCTACCATAGCGGATTCCTGAAGCCCGACGGAATGATCGATGAACGCGCGCATAGCTTCACGAACCGGCCCGTGAATCTATTCGGCGATTTCGTGGACAACCACATGGTCTGGACCATCCATTCCGTGGCTTACGACAACACCATCCAGGCGGGACGCTCCGCCCTTGTGCGCTATCAGTTCCGTGTGCCCGCGGAAGACAAGGGAGAACTCACGGTGACCGCGCGCGTGAATTACCGTCATCTGCGCCAAACCTATCTGAACAATGTTCTGGGTGACGATCATCCGGCTTACCCGGTGGTGGAAATCGCCTCGCGCACGCGAACCTTCAACATTGGAGCGAATGCGCTTACACCGGCCGGCCCAAAAGACAATCCCGATTGGATGCGGTGGAACAATCTGGGAATCGCCTATCTGGATCAGCTGCAGTATGCTGACGCCACCCAGGCCTTTCGCGAAGTGGTGAAGATGCGGCCCGATTACGCAGATGGCTACACGAATCTGGGACTCACCAACATCGAGTGGGAAAAATATAGCGGCGCGCGCGTGGGGCTTGAGAAGGCATTGTCACTGAGTCCGGAGAACGCGCGCGCACTTTACTATCTCGGATTGGTGGAACGGCGCGAAGGTCACTTCGACGCCGAGATTGCCGACTTTCAGAAGGTTGTGCAGCAATATCCGCAATCCCGTGACGCCCGGCGTGAGCTGGGAATTTCTTACTATCAGGAGCATTGGTATGACGATGCCCTGCAGCAGTTTCTGGCGCTGCAGGCCATTGATCCTGACGATGTCGCCGCGCACTACAATCTTTCCCTCTTGTACCGCCGCATGGGCATGAAAGACAAAGCCGCGTACGAAGCCGCTAAGTTTGCAACCAAGCAGTTAGATCCCGGGGCGCCAACTTACTCGCTGCAGTTCCTTCGCAAGCATCCGGAGATTTCCACCGAGAGCGTGCCGTGGCATATCCATACCGATATTCCGCAGACGGCACCGGTCGAGACTACTCGATGAACCAAAATCGCCGGCGCTTTCTGCAGTCAGCACCACCGTCAAAAGCGCGATTTTTGCTATAAAATGCAAACCCTTAGAAACCCACGAGGAACCGGGCACTGGAATCCCTCGGTCGAGCGAGAAGATACCGGCTGGTGGTGGCGATCGAAGCATGCCCTAGAGTGGCCTGAACCAGATGAATTGGCGCTCCGCGGTCCAGCGCATGTGACGCGTGCGCGTGGCGGAGCCAGTGGGTGGTAGCGTTCTGATTCACCCCGGCGCGAACCGCGGCGTCCTTCACTATGCGAAGAACGCGGGAGCGCCCAATGGGCTTACCGGATTTGGAAGGAAGCACCGGGGAGTCCGCGAGAGCGTCGCCCTTCAGGTTCATTAGCGAGCGCCAAGTAGTCTCGGGCAGGGAAACAACGCGCGTGCGCCGGCCCTTGCCCAAAACGGTAATCTGGCCAGCGCCGCCACGCGGTTGAAGATGTGTCCAGCGGAGTCCGCACACCTCGGAGACACGCAGCCCCGAGGTATACAGCAGCCAGAGGAGCGCATGGTTACGCGGGTTCGGCTCCATGGAGATCAGTCTCTGAACGTCCACCTCGTCCAGGAGCTTCTCACTCACTCTTGCGTCGGTTCGCGGGAGATCCACCCCGGCGGCAAGGT
>Ga0302320_10019117_pt1 | contig 13777 bp, 9 predicted proteins | sample Bog_T0_3_FD_202130 | JGI IMG/M metagenome (GOLD analysis project Ga0302320, IMG submission 202130) | Peat permafrost microbial communities from Stordalen Mire near Abisko, Sweden - Bog_T0_3 | ecosystem: Environmental > Terrestrial > Soil > Wetlands > Peat | place: Sweden: Abisko, Stordalen Mire... | reverse complement strand
ATGATGTGCGTCTTCAGGCCGCTGACGCCGCCTGCCTGATAGAGGCCCAGGATAGGCACCAGCAGCGCGCCGCCCCAGATGAGGACGAACTGAAGGACTTCATTGAAGATGGCGGAGCGAAGGCCGCCGAGACCGACGTACACGGCAACGGCGACCGACGAGACGAGAATGCTGAAGGTGATGTCCCAGCCCAGCACGACCTTCATGACCACGGCCATGGCGAACATGTTGACGCCGCTCATCAGAATCATCTCGGTGGCGAAGGAGAGAGCGGCCAGGATGCGGGCGTGCTCGCCAAAGCGGAGATTGAGGTAGCCGGGGACGGAGTGGGTTTTGGAGACGTAGTAGAAGGGCATCATCACCAGGCCGAGGAAGAGCATCGCGGGGATAGCGCCCACCCAATACCAATGGGTGGCGAGGATGCCGTACTGGTAAGCCGAGCCGGCCCAGCCCATCAGCTCGAGAGACCCGAGGTTGGCAGAGACGAAGCTGAGCCCGGCGATCCAGGCGGTCATCTCGCGGCCGGCCATGAAGAACTCTTCGCTGGTGTTGGAGCGGCCCTTCAGGTAAAAGCCGATCCAGATGACCATGCAGAAGTAGATGGCGATAACGGCGATGTCGAGCGGCCTGAGGTGGGCCAGGGGCGCGACCGCGAAGGCCATGAGAGCCGGGAGCGAGGGAAGGCTGCCGGCGGGGAGGGAAGCTGGGACCAATCCGAGCATTGGGTCACCTGAGAAGGGGTGGATTCGTCCTTGGCACAAATGGACGTTCGCCCACAAGTAAATGGGTTTACTGGCAGGTTTGTCAAGAGACAAACCGGGGGCTGGATCGAAATCGTCGAGGTCCGATTGAAACCGGCAGGGCAGCCGAAGCGGGCGGGGGAAACCCGGCAGCAGATCCCGGTAGGCGTTTACGGTGCGAAGCTTGGCACAGCCGGGGGCTTCGGGTTGGTTTGCTGCTAACTGCGCCACAAGCAAAGGCGGCGTCCGAAGAGCTTCGGACGCCGCCTGAGCGCATCGGAATGAGCTAAGCTAGAACGCGAAGTGAACCGCCAGTTGAGCGCTGCGCGGCCCGCCTCCGCCCAGATACGGGTTGCCGCTGCCCACATCGGGTGTGGCTGTGGTGGACATGAACTGCGCCCCGTTCACGGTGGGGTCAACGCCTGCCATCAGGCGATTTCCCGCCGTGTAGCTGTTGCCGAAGACATCGATGCCGAAGCCTGGAAGCAGCGGATTGGAAAAGTTCGGGTGATTGAGGATGTTGAAGAAGTCGGCGCGCAGTTCGATCGCGACCTTCTCAGTCAGGTGGGTTGTCTTTGTGAGCGAGAAGTCGAAGTTGGTATAGTTCGACGAATTGAAGGCGTTGCGGCCCTCGCTGCCCGGGTGGCCATTGATGCAATCTCCGTAGGTTGAGCTGGACGGGTCGGTGTCCACGGTGCATGGGGCGGCGAAGGCCTGCAGGTTCAGCAGGTTGGTGCCGCTCGTGCCGGTGTGGGGATTGCCGACGATGTCGGGCCGTCCATAGTATTCGCCGCTGCCGTTGTAGTCGTTCTCGAAGAGATAACTGACCGTATAGGGCTGGCCGGTGGCGAAGTTGAACATGCCGTCGAGCGCCCATCCGTTAACAAGCTTTTGCGCGTGATCGAACTTGGGAAAGTTGTAGGTCCAATACCACTGCACGCGGTGCCGCACGTCAAAATTCGAACTGGCGCGCTCGGCGTGGGGATTGAAGCTGTCATCGGGCATGGCGGCGTTGGGAACAAAGTCGAGGCCGTCGCTCGCGGTGTCAATCGAGTGGCTCCAGGTGTAGTTCAGCACCGAGGTGAGGTTGTGCCATTTCTGCAGCTTCAACGTGCCCTGCAGCGAGTTGTAGGTGGAGGCGGCGCTGGTTTCGATCTGGTTGACGTAGTAGAGCGGAATGTTGATGAACGAGGTGCCGTAGGAGTAAGTCGGATAGCACTGGCTGCCCGGCGCGATCGTCTGGCCGCCGGCGCAGGTGACGGGTCCCGCCTCGTTGTTGAACTGGTTGATGTCTCGGAAGTGGAACAGGTGGCGCCCCTGCGAACCCACGTAGCCGGCCTCGACGGCAATGGTTTTGGTCACCTGCGACTCGATGTTGAGATTGTAGGAGCCGTATCTCGGCGTCTTCAGCTTTTGATCCACCGTAAAGACGCTGTTGGGCGAGTAGTCGCCAAATACCGCGGTGCCGGCGGTAATGGTGGAGACAACCGGCGAAGCGAACCCGATGCCGTTGAAGGCCGGTCCGGCTTCTCCGGCATTGGTGTTGTAGGCCTGGTTGCCGACGAAAAAGTCCTGCGAGGCGCCATCGTAGAAGATGCCGCCGCCGACCCGGACGACGAGCTTGCCATTGCCCAGCAGATCGTCGACCACGCTTAGCCGCGGGGCAAAGTTGGCAAAGTCCTTGGGATAAAGCGACGAGGGTCCGCCCGAAGCTCCCACCGTTTCAAGCTCGCCGGTTTTCACGTTGAAGATGCTGAAGGCGTTGTTCTCGGCCCCGATCACGCCCATGTAATCCCAGCGCAAGCCGTAGTCGAGAGCGATCTTGCTGTTCAGGTGCCAGGAGTCAAGGAAGTAGGCTCCGGCGCCGTTCTGATAGGAGTAGCGGGTGCTGGCCCCCTCTGCGGAACTTCCGCCGCCGTGGCCGGAGGAGAGGTTGCCGGTAAGAAAATCGTCGAGGCTGCTGAAGGTGAGCTTGCCGCGATGTCCTGAGTCAATAAAGCTGTTGATGAACGTGCGCCGCCACTCGACGCCTGCCTTGAAGCTGTGCCGGCCCTTGCTGAGCGAGACGTTGCCGAAGAGCTGATAGTTGGTGTCGACGCGTCCGCGCGAGTCGCTCGCGGTTGAGCCGATCGGGCTGTAGGCGCCGACGTCAATCGTGGGCAAGCCCAGGTCGCGCGACGTGAAGCCCGGCGGCAATGTATTCAGACCAAACTTGGCGTTGGGATCGAGGCCGATGTCTTGCGGCAGGAATTGCTGAAGGAAGCGGTTGTAGCCGCCGCGAATCTCGACGATCAGGTTAGGCCTGGGAATTGATGTGTAAGAGAGCGAAACGATGTTCACGTGGGTCGGCGTGGACGTGTTGTATCCCGGCGCGCTGCTGCCGGTGTAGAGCATGCCCAGCGGAAAACTCTGCTCGCCATGGGCGTAGAAGTAACGTCCAGTGAGCAAGTCGCCGGGGCTGAGCAGTTTCAGATGTTGATCTGCCTTGGCGATTAGGTTGTCGCTGTTGTTGAGGAAGGGCGTGGTGAACGTCTCGCTGCCGCCGGTGGTGGGCAGGGTACCCCACGGATTGCTGGCCAGCAGGTTCTGGATGACCGGATTGATGACTCCGCCGCCGGTTGTGAACGCATCGATGTCGGATTGCGTGGGCACGGTGCCCAACTGCGGCAGTCCGCCGTTTTCTCTCTGCCCTTCATAGGCAACCGTGAAAAAGGAAGAGTCCTTGATGATGGGACCGTTGACCATGCCGCCAAATTGATAGTTGGTAAACGAGTTCTTGGGCTGAGCGACGGTATTGAAATAGTTGCGCGCGGCCAGCGAGCCATCGCGGAAGTACTCAAAAAGACTGCCGTGAATGGTGTTATCGCCGCTCTTGGTCACGATGTTGACCGTGGCGCCGGCGCTGCGGCCGAACTCGGCCTCGGGGCTGCCGGTGACCGGAATCTCGGCCAGCGCGTCGACCGGAAGAATGGTGGAGGGTGCGCCCCAGACGCCCGCCTGGTTCACAGACGGCAGGTTGCGATAGCCGTCGTTCATATCGGTGCCGTCGAGCAGATAGTTATTGGAGCGGCCGCGGTTGCCGTTGAGGCTGAACAGGCCGTAGGAGCCCGCCGACTCGGTCGATCCCACGGGATCGCTTGAGGCGCCCGGAACCAACTCCAGCAGCTTGGTATAGTCGCGCCCGTTCACGGGCAGTTCCATCGCCTCGGTTGATTCAATAGTGCCGCCGGTGGTGTTGCTGGTGGTTTCAACGAGCGGGACTTCAGCGGTAACCTGGACCACTTCCTCGACTGTGCCAGTCGCAAGCTTGGCGTCAGCACGCGCCGCCGACCCCACGCTGACGGGAATGTCGGTCAGCGTGGTGGTGCGGAACCCGGCCTTGGAGACGGTGATGCTGTAGGTGCCCAGCGGCAGTTCCGAGGCCACATACCCGCCCAGGTCATTGGTTGACACCGTGCGGCTAAGCCCCGTGCCGGGACTGAAGATCTTCACCAGTGCGCCAGCCACGGCCGCCCCGGTGCTGTCTGTAATCGTTCCCTGGATTCCGCCGCGAAACGTCTGGCCGAAACAGGCCGCCGGCAGTGCACTGAGCACCGCAAACGAGATCAGGATGAAAGTGAGTACACATCGAGTGCTGCGAGAATTCATTGCGCCATTCCTCCAAAGTTGCCGTTCGAGTTGTGTGATGCAGCGCCCAAAGAGGGATGAAGCCTTAACCGAGAGCGGGCGCTCTTGATCGCACGAATGCCAATTGTTCACGGGGAAGGTAGAGCGGGTGGAGGCGCTCAGGTGGCCGCCGTTCCATTAACCATAGCGGCAAAGTTCATGAGAATGCAATAAGGAAGTGCAGAAAATGGGACGACGGAGGAGAAAAGCGGCCTGAGTGAGCGCATGGAAATTAGGCCATCCGGCAAAGGGCCGGCGGTGGCCTTCGACGGGGCGCCGTCAGGGCATTCTGGAGCGCCGCTGGCCACGCTACTGTGATTGCCGGGCTTGGGGTTATTGCTGGCAGTCCTGCTCCCAAACGCGGACCATCAGGTTCCCGGCGGCGTGGCGAAAGACGACCATGAGGGCGTCTGCGGCCGGTGACGGGCTGTGGAAGTGCTGCGTTTCCAGGTCCGACTCGGGAACGGTCATGGCGCAGGGGCGAGGCAAAGACGATTTGAGCGAGCCGGCGATGATGTTGGCTATCTCGCGGGTGGCGTCAAGGGCGTCAGCCTGGCTGACGGAGTCAACCGGCTGCATCATCATGACCGAGGTGGCCAGGTAAGCCAGGCCCTCGGCCAGGCGTACCTCGATGCTGCCGTTCCACACGCCGGAAAGAGCGACGCTGGCGCGCATGTGTCCTGGGTCGGCCGAGAACTGGCCCGGCTGGGGCATGGGATCCAGCGTGATGGCCAGCATCTGCTCCCAGAACTGGGCGTTGGCCTTGATCACGGACAGATGGTCGATGAGCGCCTGCATGTTCCTTATTCCGGTTAGAAAATCCTTTTTCTGATTCGGCTTCTTCTTGAGATATCGGCCACTCTCAGAAAGTGTTAAGAGCCGGCGCGGGGCAGGGGCTTCGATGGTCATTAGAAGAGGCTCATGAATTTGGGAGCAAGGACCCTTTCGCGCGTGAGCCCAGTCACATCAGGCGGTGCGCCGGGGCACATCGACTCGTCTGCTTCAGTGCCACGCTTGCCAGTTGCGAGGTGAAACGCGATGGCGGACACAAGCCCTGCTGCAGGGATGGATCGCTGGGCGCATCCGGCGGTACTGCTTGTGGCCACGGACTTGAGCGACCTGGACCGGCTGATGCCGTTTGCACTGAAACAGGCCGGCGAAAGCGGAGCCCGGCTGATCTTGCTGCATGTGCTGGCAGCCGGCGCCGCGGTGGCCATGGACGCGGTGGGGATGCCCTACTACGATCCGTCCGGGGCGCTGGAGTTTGCCGCCAGGGAGCTGGAACCCTGGTGTGAGATAGCGCGCCGCCAGGAGTTGGTGTGCAATGCGGTGGTGCGCGAAGGCACGGCGGCCCATGAAATCAGGGAGGTTGCCCGCCAGTTCCATGCAGATCGCGTTCTTCTCGGTACCCGGAGCCGGAGCAAGCTGGGCAAGCTGCTTCTTGGCTCCGTGGCAGAACAAGTGCTGCGCTCGGTCAACCTCCCGGTCATCACCGTGGGTCCCGAGGCTCATCTCCCGGTGGATAGCGACAGCTCGGAACGGGTCGTGTTGCATGCCACCACACTCAGAGAGACCTCTCGCCCGAGCGCGGCGCTTGCTTGCAGGGTAGCGGCCAGCCTGAAGGCGCGGCTGGTGCTGTTGCACATTTTGCCACCCATCGATGAGATGGAGCGCCAAGGGCTGCCGACCGGGCTGGACTCGGCGGCGATGCACGAGCTGCAACTGCTCTCGGCCGCAACCCGGACCGGTTGCTGCCTGACGGTTGAGCCGCGGGTGGTGCACGGCAATCCGTCGATCGAGATCCTGGCCGAGTCAGTGGAGCAGAAAGCCAGCCTGATCGTTCTGGGGGCCATGGATCACACAACGTTTGACAACCTGACCCACGACCGGACTATTTATAAAGTGCTGGCGCACGCGCGCTGCCCGGTGCTCACGCTGCGCGAGCCGCTGGGCTTGGCGGCGGAGGCGGAGGCGGACCGGCTGGCGGTGCGGGACTGAGGGCGCCTGGAAAATTGGAATTTGTAGAAGGTCACCGGCTTGGCCCAAAGCCATTTTTGGCTATCAATAGGCCGGTTTCCGGATGAAATCTACAGCAGATGCATGACCTGTCAAAGGCCCGGTTGGAATTGAGCAAGACAATTGAGCGGGATGTGGAGGCTTACGCAATTTCCGCCGCTGGGACCGGTCATTGAAGCCGCGTCAGGCTAGATGCTTGTTGCCGGCGGAGTTTCCTGCGAATTCTCTGCCATTCTGCCAAACTGGTCAATCTCAACTTCACCTTCGGGAAAGATGGCTTTGACCTGGAGCCGCCCGCCCATGGCCTGGATATAGCTGCGCAGGGTGGAAACGTACATGTCCGTGCGCTTCTCCATCCTGGACACCGCGCCCTGATTCACCTCCAGGACCTTTGCAAGGCTCACCTGAGTGAGGCTGCGCGCGTCGCGAAGCTGGTGGAGCGCCATAACACGAGGGGCATCCATCACCTGCCGGCGAATCCCCTCCTCAACCTCAGGCGAGTGCTTCCTGCCAACTTCGCTCCATTTTTTTGCCATGGCGTCACCCTCCGATCTCTTTGAGGTGTTTTGCGTAGATTTCTTCAGCGCGTCGCATTGCATCTGCACACCAATCGTCATCCCCGGTCTTGTTGCCACCAAGGATGAGGTACGCATTCCTGCGCGGATCAAATGCGAAGAGGATGCGGTAAGGCTGCCCCCGATGTTGCACACGCAGTTCTTTCAGATTCGTGTGTTTTGAACCCTTGAGCGTATCCACGTAGAGCCGTCCAAGTGCTGGGCCATATTCCTGGAGCATATCGACCGCACTGTCTACGCTGACACCCTCCTGCTCATTCAGGCCGTCGTACCACTGGATGAACTCGTCGCTGACTTCGACTTCCCAAGTCATGGCGCAAGTATACCCTCCAGGTGATATGACGTCAGGGGCATAGAAGAGCGGAGGTAAGACCCATGGGCGAGTGCCTTGCCCCCAAACCCAATCAATGCCGAATGAGTGCCACGCGCTGCAGATTGGCTTTTGGGGGGATGGAACTCTCTCGGAGAGTCAACCGTATGGGTGAGAGAAGAACTGTTGGAAAAGCCTAAGCGGTCAACCGCTCCAACTGGTCGGGCTTGATGATCGTCATGCTTGAGCCCTTGATGGTGATCCACTGGTCGCGGCGGAACTGGTTGAGCAACCGCGTGACGGTCTCGCGCGAGGTGCCGGCCATGTTGGCGATCTCCTCGTGGGTCAGGGCCATGGTGAAGCGAATCTCCGGCTTGCCGTTGGCCGAGGAGCGGCCCCAATCGAGAAGCAGGCGGGCCAGGCGGCCGGCGGCCGAGCCGGAAAGTGCCAGGCGTTTTGCGTCGTGGAAGACGGTGAGGTATTCACCGGAGAGAGATTGCGCAGCGTGCATGCTGGCGATGCCGTGACGGCCGAGGAAGTCGACAAACTCCTGCTTGCGAACGGTTTTAACCTGACATGGCTCAATGGCTTCGGCGGTCACTTCGTGGGGAACGTTGGCCAGCACGGCGCTCAGTCCCATCACATCGCCGGGGCCGGCTATCTTCAGAATCATGGTTTTGCCGTCGCGGGAGGTCGAGGAAATTTTGACCTGGCCAAAACAGATCACGAACACGTTGCGCGCCGGGTCACCCTCTGAAAACAGCTTTGCGCCACGTGCATGGCTCATCATGATGCCGATGCCGTCGTAGTCTTGCAGTGCTTCCGGTGTGAGATTGCAAAACATCCGCAGATGGCGATGCTCACAATTAATACAATCTTCCGGGGGGTGATGGGAATGAAAAGCTGCCATGGTTTCGCCGATGTGCAATTTGAAGTATAGCGCACTTGTGCCGGGGGCAAGGCAGGGATTTTCTGTCAACTTCCGTTCCATGGCTGGAAAGGCCGCGGAAAGGAAATTTCATGCAACAAAAACACCCAATCTAAGGCCTCAGAGCTGTGCTCCGGGCCCCGTCTGCCGCGACCGCGTGGTGCGGGTGAGGCAGCAAGCGTCATAGGCCCGTGACACTTCGCGGGCCAGTTCCTCCAACAACTGCATCCGCAAGGGAGGGTGCTGTTGGAAAGCCTGTTGCAGCGCGCCAATCGGCAAAAGCAACACAGAGCCTTCAGTTTGCGCGCTCAGGGTATAGGTATGGCGACCGTCGCCCAGCGCGGCAGCCAGTTCCACAAGGTCACCGGCGCGTACCGGGCCGAGCGTAAGACGGGTTTCAAGACGCTCGGTTTTGCGCAAAAAACGACCGGAGACGGCCACATAGAGACCCAGGCACCGATCAGACTGGCGAAAGACAACACTCCCGGCGTCGAAATCGAGACTGGTAGCGGCGCCATTCAGCAGATTCCCGATCGCCGCAGGGCACGCCAACAACTCTGCCAGCGGATGCGCAGCAACTGCATCCATTCGCCCGGCCCTTGCCTGAGATTGCATGGTGACCTCTCCCTTTGCCGTTGCCCGGTTTCCGGCCTGGCGTCTCCTGGCGCCCGACAGCCGTGTGCCGGCCGTACCTTGGTGAGCGTTATTGACCCCGCCGATTTGCGTTGAACCGTGTTTCATACTCTGCAAATCGCTCCCAATGCAACTCAATCCGGAAAGAACCGAACCATGAAATGGGTCAGTTGGATCTCTCCTTCCTGCATCCCAATTCGCGTGATCGGCGAATCCACGACTCCCGCGCATTTGTGCGCGACTCGGTTTAAAGGGGGGTACAAGCCTCCCGCTCCTGGACGGCGGCCACCCGCTCCGGCGGGATGCACAACACAGGAACGCGGGAGCGGGCGAGCAAGGCAAATGCCGTGCCATGCGGTCCTGGTGTCCCACTGGCGCGCTTCACCCCAGCCACCAGGATGCAGGGATGGTGTTGCGCGATCGCCTCGGCGATTGCGTCTGCCGGATTGCCGTCTTTCATAATGAAGCGCACCGGGAAACGGCCTCCCGGCGGGACACCGAACTCCTCCAGCGTGGTTGCGCCGGGATTGAGAAAGGCTGAAGCCTCTGCAGCCGTTCGCGCGTGCAACACCAGCAGGGGGCGCTCAAAGGTCTGCGCCAAAGAATATGCGGTAGCAACGGCTGCGGGGGTTGCCTCGTTGCGCTCCATGGCCAGCAGCACCGGCCCACCCGGCGTGGGGCGAAAGCTGCCGGCGTTCCAGTCCGCGGCCACGGCCAGCACCGGGCAGGGCGCAAGCCGCACAAGCTGCTCGGCAATGGCGCCCACCACCACCGGTCCCGCGCCCTGGTTGCCCTTGGTTCCAATCACCAGCAGGCCGGCCTGGTACTGGCGCACCACGTCAATCAGCATCTGGACTACCGCGCCCTGGCGAACCTCAGAGTGGCTGTGGATGCCTTCGCGGAGCAGTTCTGCGGACAAGTCGTCCAGCGTGTGGCGCGCTTCTTCCGGCATTCCGCTCAAAACCCTCCCCGGCACCGAATCCACGGCTGCATACTCCATCGGGTCCACGCCATGGGCCAGCACAATGCGCGCCCCGTAGGCGGTCGCCAGCTTGGTTGCATACTCCAGAGCTGCTTCCGACCGGCCTTTCAGGTCAGTAGCCACAACAATCGTTTTCAGGCCGGTTGCAAAACTCATGGTCGCCTCCAGGCGCCGCGCGGCGCCTCACACTACAAACCCATTGGATTCCGAGTCTGCTCCTCGCTCAGAGGGCGAGGCAGTGACATCATTCACCCCGCCCTGTGATTCGCGTCACAATGGGATTTTGCCCGTTCAACAAATACCGCCTAGTCAAGGATTTATGATGAACCGTTCAAGTTGCTGCCGGCTGATCGGCGCTCTCTGGGCCGCGCCCCTGAGGTAAAGAGAACAGACAGCCGTCACCGAATTCGTGCAAGCGGGGCAAACCCATGAAGACCTTTTTTCGCGTTGTGATCCTGAGTTGGCCCGTGCTGTTTCTTGCCCCCTGGGTGCACGGCCAGTCCTCCAGCCAGCCAGCCAGCCGATTAGCCAACCAGATCGACCCGATGCTCGGCGTCGACGCCGGCGGCAACGTCTTCCCCGGCCCCTCCCTGCCCTTCGGCATGATCAAGCCGGGGCCCGACATGGCGGCGGCCGACAACGCTCCCAATGCCGGATGGACGGCCGAGGGGGATATCCGCGGCTTCAGCCAGACCCACGTGAGCGGAACCGGCGGCGGAGCCAAGTACGGGAACCTTCTGTTGATGCCCACCACCGGCGCCCCCGCCCCGCTTGATTCCCTTTCGCCGCGGCGAGCGGAGCACGCCAGCGCCGGCTTCTATGGGGTGAAGCTGGCGCGTTATGGCCTGGGAGTTGAAATTGCCGCCGCGCGCCGGTCAGCCATCTACCGCGTTCAATATCCAGAGAGTGCGCAGGCCAACCTGCTGCTGGATGTGGGCGACTGCCTGGAGGCAAAGACTGACACCTACGGAGAATCGCAATCGATTACCGGCTCGGAGATCAACGTGCTCTCGGCCACTGAACTGGCCGGCTCGACCAGCGTAACGGGGGGATGGAACAAGCAGCCCAACTCCTACACCGTTTACTTTTACGCCAAGACGGATACCGCTGCCGCGACGTGGGGCACCTGGCTGAATAGCGAATTGCAGGCAGGCAACAAGCATGTACTCGGTCAGGCCAGGCAGAAAGCCGGTGCGTGGCTCAGCTTCAAGACGCATGCCGGACAAACGATCCAGATAAAGATCGGCATCTCGTTCGTAAGCGTGCAGCAGGCAAAGAGGAACCTGGAGGCCGAGATTCCCGGCTTCGATTTTGCCGCAACGCAAAAAGCCGCAACCGCCGCATGGGACAAGGCGCTGAGCAGGGTCGACCTGAAGGGCGCCACCGCCGAGCAGGCGCAGATCTTCTATACCGCGCTTTACCACACGATGCTCGCGCCCACCGATCGCAGCGGCGAGAATCCGCTGTGGAAGTCCGATGAGCCTTACTATGACGACTACTACGCCATCTGGGACACCTTCCGCACGTCGGGCCCGCTGCTGACCCTGATTGCTCCCGAGCGCGAGACCGCGATTGTGCGCGCGCTGGTGGATCTTTACCGGCACGAGGGCTGGCTGCCCGATGCGCGCAGCGGCAACTACAACGGCCGCACCCAGGGAGGCAGCAACGCGGAGTTTCTGCTGACCGATGCATTTGTGAAGGGCCTCAAGGGCATCGACTGGCAGACCGCGTATGCAGCTGAAGTCAATGACGCGGAGGTCGCTCCGGCGGACGCGCTGAAGGAAGGCCGCGGCGGCCTCGATGACTGGCACAGGCTCGGCTACGTTTCCCTTGAGGGCTGGGACCGGCCGGGTTCGGTGAGCATGGAGTACGCGGCTGACGACTTTGAGATTGCCCTGCTGGCCAAGGGGCTGGGCAAGCAATCCGACTACGAGAAATATCTCAAGCGCTCGGGCAACTGGAAGAACCTGTGGGACAGCGATTTTGCCGAGGGCGGCTTTACGGGGTTCATTCGCCCGCGTCACCGCGACGGCAGCTGGCTCAAGCCCTTCACGGCCATGGATGGATGCACCTGGGGCGGCAAGACGTTCTACGAGGGTAACTCGTGGACGTATTCGACCTTTGTTCCGCAGGACGTAGCTGGGCTCATTGAGAAAGCCGGCGGGCCGGACGAGTTTGTGAAGCGGCTCGATGCATTCTTTGCCGTCGCCGGCCGCTACGACGTGGGCAACGAGCCGGGCTTTCTAAGTCCCTATCTTTATAACTGGGCGGGACGTCCAGACAAGACGGCGGAACACCTGCGGGCAATTATCGCCGCGAGTTATCACGCGGGGCCGAAGGGCTTGCCGGGTAATGACGACTCGGGCGCCATGTCGTCGTGGTTTGTGTTCGGACAGATGGGCATCTTTCCCAACGCGGGGCAGGATGTTTACCTGATCGGCAGTCCGGCGTTCACTGAGACCACGATGCACCTGGCGGGCGGGAAAGATTTCGTGATCGAAGCGAAGAATGTCTCGGCGGAGAACAAGTATGTGGTGGCCGCGGAGCTGAATGGCAAACCCTTGCAGCGGTCGTGGTTGCGGCATGAAGAGATTGCGGCGGGCGGAAGATTGGTGCTGACGATGGCCACCGCGCCCGCCCATTGGGCAGAAGGAAATCCGCCGCCTTCGACGCAGCCCAATCGCTGAGGGGCGCACGCGCAATCCGTATACAGCGCGAGGGCAAATGCGCTAACCTTGCGGGTCATGGCAAACCCCAATCAACGCACATCTGTCTCATTCTTCGGCCTTGTCAAAACATCTCTGCTGATGGCCTTGCTGGGTTGCGCTGTAGTTGCGGCGGCACAGGCTCCTGCGCCCGATACACCGGAGATTGAGGCGAAAGCAAAGGCTCTTGTAGCAAAGCTCACGCTGGAGCAGAAGATCGCCCTGCTCAGCGACACCGAGGACGGAAACTACTCCACCGCCGAGCCAGCGATCGGGCTGCCGCGGCTCAAGTACTCCGACGGACCGGTGGGCGTGCGCGCCTGGGGGCCAGACACAGCGTATCCGGCGGGCGTGGCCCTGGCCGCCGCTTGGGATCCCGAGCTGATGCGCAGGGAAGGCGAGGCGCTGGGCAAGGATGCCCGCGCGCGCGCTGTCCATTTCATGTTTGGCCCCGGCGTTGACATTGCGCGCTCGCCGCTGGCCGGGCGGAACTTTGAGTACTTCTCTGAAGATCCGTTCCTGAACTCCGCCCTGGTGGTTCCTTATGTGGAGGGCGTGCAGGCCCAGGGAGTGGTTGCCTGCGTCAAGCACTATGCGCTGAACGACGAGGAGTATGACCGGCACAACGTGAGCGTGGACGTGGACGAGCGAACCATGCGCGAGATCTATCTGCCCAGCTTTGAAGCGGCAGTGATCAAAGGCCACGTGGATGCGGTGATGAACTCCTACAACCTGGTGAACGGCGTGCACGCCACCGAGAATGAGTTCCTGAACCTGAAAGTGCTCAAGGGCGAATGGGGCTTTAAGGGACTTCTGTTTTCAGATTGGGACGCCACCTATAGCGCGGTGGGCCCGGCCAACAACGGACTGGATTTGGAGAACCCGACCGCGAAGTTCATGAACGCGGCCAACCTGGTTCCGGCGGTGAAGAAGGGCCTGGTAAAGGAGGCCACGATTGACGACAAGGTGCTGCGCCTGGTGCGCACGGCGCTGCGCTACGGCTTCCTTGACCGGACTCAGTTCGATCCTGCCGCTTCAACTTACTCCTTCAGCGATCGCGTTGTGGCGCTGGAAGGCGCGCGAGAGAGCCTGACCCTGCTGAAGAACGAGGGCCGCCTGCTGCCGCTGAATCCTCACAAGATCAAGACCATCGCCGTGATTGGCCCCGACGCTTATCCGGCAGTGACCGGCGGCGGCGGCTCATCGTATACCACGCCGTTTG
>Ga0302320_10019116_pt1 | contig 13777 bp, 7 predicted proteins | sample Bog_T0_3_FD_202130 | JGI IMG/M metagenome (GOLD analysis project Ga0302320, IMG submission 202130) | Peat permafrost microbial communities from Stordalen Mire near Abisko, Sweden - Bog_T0_3 | ecosystem: Environmental > Terrestrial > Soil > Wetlands > Peat | place: Sweden: Abisko, Stordalen Mire... | reverse complement strand
CGGTTTCACTATAGGCTGCGGGGCTATGACGACAAGTGGAACGAAACCAGGGAACGCAACGTACGGTTTGCGGGTCTTCCCGCGGGTCACTATGTCTTCGAGGTTGTGGCCTCGGCTCCGGACGGGGCGTGGAGTCCGGTACCGGCACAGTTTGCGTTCTTCATTCTGCCGCCCTGGTGGCAGTCGTGGTGGTTCGTGGCGAGCTGCCTGCTGCTGGGTCTGCTGCTGGGCCGCGCGATCTGGCAACTGCGGGTGCGGGCTCTGGTGGCGCAGAAGGAACTGCTGGTGCGACAGGTCGCCGAACGGACGGCCGAACTGCGCCAGAGCAAGCAGCAATTGTGGGCTGCGATGGATGCGGCGAAGCTGGGCATCTGGAGCCAGAACCTGACCGGCGAAGAGCGCTCCGGGGATGAGCTGACGCAATCGATTTTCGGCACTGCCGCCGGAGAAATCATCAGCCTGGAAGACCTGTTGCGGTTCGTGGTTCCGGAAGATCGCGAGCGTTTCGAGCGCATTGTTACCGCGCGGAAGCAGCGGCAGGATGAATCGGATTCCACGCTGGAGTATCGCGTCCTGCTGGCGGATGGCAGCCTTCTCTGGCTGCAGGTGCGCGGCGGCCTCATTGAGGACGACGCAGCCGGATCGAAGCGCGCGGCCGGCGTGGTAGTGGACATCACCGAGCAGAAGCGCGCCGAACAGGATGTGCAGGCGCTGGAACAGCAATTGCGCCAGGCGCAGAAGATCGAGGCCGTAGGCCGGCTGGCGGGCGGCATCGCCCATGACTTCAACAACCTCCTCATGGTCATACAAAGCTACACGGAGATGTTGCAGGACAGCCTTCCCGAAAACGACAGCTTGCGGAATAACTCGGAGCAGGTACTGAAAGCGGCTGACCGCGGCGCGAGCCTTACGAAGCAGTTGCTGGCATTCAGCCGGAAGCAGGTCCTCTCACCGGCCGTACTCGACCTGAACGTCGTGGTGAGCGAAGCGGCGGAGATGCTGAAGCGGCTGATCGGCGAAAACATTGAGCTTCGTCTGAACTCGGGTGAGTCGCTGTGGGCTGTGCGAGCCGATCCGAACCAGCTTGCCCAGGTACTGGTGAATCTCTGCGTCAACGCACGCGATGCGATGCCCGAAGGCGGCATCCTCACGATTGAAACCAGAAATTTTACGATGGATGATTCCCTGGTTGGAAAGTACCCGTACGTGAGGGTGGGGAATTATGTTCAGCTTCTGGTGACCGATACCGGCACCGGCATCAGCGAGGAAGTGCAGGAGCAGATGTTTGAACCTTTCTTCACGACCAAGGAGCGGGGCAAGGGCACGGGACTGGGGCTGCCCACCGTTTTCGGGATCGTGAAACAGAGCGGCGGCTACATGTGGGCCGATAGCGAAGTTGGGCGCGGCGCCTGCTTCACGATCTGCCTGCCCAAGGTAAGAGGAGTGCTCGAGGCCGACGTCCCAGCGAAGCCCGAGCTGCGGCAGAAGGGAACGGGAACCATACTGGTAGCCGAAGATGAAGAGGCCTTGCGGGAGGCGATGTGCGACTACCTTCGTAGCCTGGGATACACGGTCCTTGCAGCCAGCTCAGGCCCACACGCACTTTCGCTCGCGAGTCTGCACGAGGGATATATCGATCTGCTGGTCACCGATGTCGTGATGCCGAAGATGAACGGTGGAGAGTTGTCGAAGGCACTGGGCAAACAGCGTCCCGGCCTCAAGACAATGTACATGTCTGGCTACACGGACGATGCGGCGGTGCGGTATTGCATTCGCGAAGAGGGCGTGGCGTTTCTGCAGAAGCCCTTCAGCCTGGCCGTGCTGGCGCGCAAGGTGCATGAGATGGTCGGCTCGGCTGCGGTGTTACGTTAGGCATTGCGTTGGGAGCAACGTTGAGCGCTGGCAGGCGGATACTCCATCGCTCAGCTTCCCGCGATGAATAGGCTCTTACAGGGTGCCGCTCAGGCGTTGCACCACGGACGGCCAATCGTCGGGCTGCGGCTGCCGGAACAGCCGCAGAGTGGGATACCACGGGCTATCCTCACGCTTCTCGAACCATCGCCAGTCTGCGGCAAAAGGCAGCAGGACGCAGGTTGGAACGCCGAGTGAGCCGGCCAGATGCGCCGTGGAATTATCGATTGCTAGCACCGTGTCCATCGCCGCGATTTGTGACGCGAAGCCATCGAGGTCGGAAAATTGATCGACCGTGCGATCGATGAGTATAGGCGCATCTGCCTCGGCCGCCTGAGCCTGTAACGCATCATGATCTCCGTATTGCAGGCTGATCCAGCGGATGCCGGGGAGCGCGAAGAGCGGGGCGAGTAGTGATAGATTGATCGAACGGCTGCGGGCCGCCTTTGGGCTTTTTGTCTGCCAGGCGAGTCCAACCAGCCGCCTGCCATCGGCATAACGGGCGCGGAATCGTTGGCGGGCAACGGGATCGGCTACGAGGTAAGGCGACTGGATGGAGGCAAACGCGGCGCTGCTGGAACGAAACAGCGCCGGCAGGCTGCCAATGGGTAAATGCGCGGCAATTTCAGGTGTGCCAGGTCGATCCGGGCGATGGCCGGAGACGACCTCAATTTCTGGAAACGAACGCGCGAACAGGGGCCGGAGCCGCGGGTCGCAGTCCAAAGTGCAGCGGTTGCCGGCGCGAATCACATCGGGAATCAATCCCGCGAAGAACACTTCGTCGCCGACGCCCTGCTCGCCCCAGAGCAGAAGACGGCCGGAGCCCAGGCGCTGGCCTCTCCAGAGCGGTTGCGGATAGGCGCGCTTGGGCGTGTCCTGATCCTCGGATTGCCAGCGCCACTCATAGTTGGGCCAGCCTGAAGCGAAGTCGCCTTGCAATAGTTGGACGAGAGACTGGCCGAAATGGGCCTGGGCGCAGCGAGGCTCGAGGGCGAGTGTGCGCCGGTAGCAGAGCGATGCCTCCTCTGTGCGGCCCAGGGAACGGAGAATGCGGCCAAGGTTGTGATGGGCCTCGGCTAACTCCGGCTTGAGAGCCAGCGCGCGCTGGCACAACTGGAAAGCGTCATGCAGTCTGCCCTGGGCGTGAAAGACCGTGGCAAGGTTCATGTGAGCCTCGGCCAGTTGCGGCCGGAGGGCCAGCGCCTGCCTGCACCTTACTGCCGCCTCGTCGAGCTTGCCTTGCGCGTGCAGCACACCTCCAAGATTCATCTGGCCCACGGCCAGGTCCGGATCGAGAGCCAGCGCCCGCTCGAAGCATGCCGCCGCGTCCTCGAGCTTTCCCTGGGCGCGCAGCACGGCTCCGAGGTTGGATTGATAGGCGGCTCGGCCGCAGTCGATCAGGATCGCCTTGCGGATCCTCTCCGCGGCGATCTGGTATCGCCCGGTCTGAAACGCAATCATCCCGAGTAGGTGCAGGCTGTCTGCGTGACGGGCATCAACCGAGAGAATCTGATGGCAAAGCCGTTCCGCATCGCCGTGCCTTCCGAGTTGGAATGCCTGGAGAGCGTTTTCGATCATGCCTGGGCTGATTGCGGAAGGCCCATGTTGGCGGGCGCGGTCCTGTGGCTTCGCGGAATCTTGAGTGTGTTTGATAGATGTCGTCATTCGCCAGATTGCAATCGATGCTGCCCTGGACGAATCCGGGGCAACCCACTCGATGCAATTGCGAGGCCATTGCCGGTTAGAAATCGTCCATCGCAAGCTGGGGCCGTTGGCGGTCTCCGGGATCGAGATTTGGGAGTTTGCCGAAAGACAGGCTTGCCGGGACAGCCGAAACCCTGTTTCGGGACCCGCTCCCGCTCACACCTGGAGGGTGGGCTGCCAGCCCCAGCCATCTCACATGCCCGGAGGTCGAAACGGTGGGCCTAGGTTCGCGCTCGGCGGCGAGGCCGGGACGGAAGAGATCCGCGGAAATCAGAGGGTTGGAAGGAACCGGTTGCGGGGTTTCCGGCAGTCCTGGACCGGCCCGGCGGTGCAAGATGTGGTACCCCATTCCCGTTCCCGGGGGGACGGGAATGGAGTCGTCCGGCCGCCATGCTTTTGCGGTATATCTTTGCAAAATAAGATGTTGGATGACAACGGGAAGCAGGCGCTACAATCTCGCGCGATTTGCGATGCCATTTTCCCATAGGGCGGATCAAAGATTTTTATTGATTTTGGCTTCCGCAATCGTTATAGTCCACACCGTTGCGGCAGAGAATAGAGAAGCCGCCCGCTGCGTACACGCCACAAGTGTATCCATCGGGCGGCTTTTGCTGTAGCTCAACAGGGCGAATTTCGAATTGAAAGACTCAATAAGGAGAACGTAATGGCGATATCTCCAATGCTTCGTGGTCTTCGTAGCGGTTTCGGAAAGCTTGCAGTGGTTTCCGGCTTCGCGTTGATCTTGGTACTCTTGGCACTCCCCACGTTTGCTCTCCCCGGGGACCAACCCGTCACAGTTGATCCGGCAGTTGCCGCTCCGGCAGTAGCCGCCGATCCCCAACCTGGCTCACTCTCGAAGGCTCCGAAACCACTTGGTCCGGCTTGGATGAATCAGGACACCCTTCTGAATTGGGGACCAGCGCGCCAGAACTGGGCTGACAAAGGTTTCAGCTTTGACTTCCACTACATCACCGACGCGCTGGGCGACGTCCGTCATCCAGTGGGCACCGACGAAACGTTCGTCAACTGGCAGCGTATCCGTGGCACGGTTGACGTTGACTTCGGAAAGTTCTCCTCTGCCAAGGGATTGGCCTTTCACGCGACCGGTGTGTGGCAGAACGGCACCAACATGGGCGGCGTCATTGGCAGCATCGCGAATCCCAGCGGCATTGTAAGTTCTCATCAGTTCCGTCTTGATTCGATCTGGCTGTCGCAGGCGTTTATGCAGAACAAGGTTCAGGTAACGGCCGGCATCATGGCCGCCCAGGACTTTTACGGCATCTGTTGCGACGCAGCCTATCTGGCCGAGCCGATGTTCTACAACTACGGCAACATGGGCAACACACGCACATCCTATGACCCGCAGTCGGCCCCTGCCGTGAACCTGAAGGTTGTTCCGAACAAGCATGTCTTCGTGCAGACCGGCTACTTCCTGCCGTCCGACGACGGCGAGGAGCACGATTATCCGACGGGCTTCAACTACAAGAGCGGACACCACGGCGCCACGTCGGACACCGCGATTGGCTATTTCACCGATCCCGATGCCCCGGCGACCCGCAAGAGCTATCCGGGCGTCTACCAGGCTGGCTACATCTACAACGGAAGCAAAGCGGGAAGCGGCCCTGGCCCTACCGGGTACAGTGGCTTCTTCGACTACAAGGCAATGAAGTACGTCGACGGCAACTACCTGTTCTATGTTCAGGGCTCGCAGCCGGTGTATCGCGTGAAGCCTGGCAGCAACCGCGGACTTGACGTGTGGGCCGGCCTCAACACGGGGCCAGAGAACAAGAGCGAAATCCCGACGGAATTCATCATGGGCTTGGTTTTCCACGGTCCGTTCGGAAGCACGGGGAACCGTGCGAAGGACAGCATCGCAGCCGGCGTGACCTACAGCAAGTTCGGTAGTGATTACAAGACCGCTTGCCGAACCAATCCCGACACGCTCGCGTCGATGGGAGTAGGTTGCAATGCAATCACCGCGATGAGCGATGAACGGCAGTATGAATTCAACTATCTGGCGCAGGTATTCCCCTTCCTGTACATCCAACCGGTGGTCCAGTACTACGCAAACGTTGGCGGACGCAATAATGGTTCCGCTACGGTGGCTGGTTTCCGCTTGGTAGCCCACTTCTAAAGCACCGCGCCGCAGCCAGATCGAAGGCGAGGAGTAGTCGATGAGAAGCCGAAGTAGCGCAGGCCAGACAATCCGCAAAGGAACGTTTGACATGTGCATCATTGGCGGAGGAGCAACGGGAACGGGTTGCGCGCTGGATGCGCAGCTTCGTGGATTCTCAACCGTTCTGCTGGATGCGGGAGACTTTGTCTCTCACACATCGACTGCTTCCACCAAGCTGGTTCACGGCGGGGTCCGGTACCTGCAGCAGGCCGTGGCGGATCTTGACTACGGTCAGTATGCGATGGTGAGGAAAGCTCTGCACGAGCGTGTTCACATGTTGCGCTGTGCACCTTTCCTCGCCCATCCGCTGGAACTGCTGGTTCCATGCTTTACGACCTGGGACCTGTTGTATTACACGATTGGGATGAAAGCCTACGACTGGATTGCGGGTTCGGCCAGTCTGTTCCCCAGCCGGATGCTGTCGAAGGCGGAGTCGCTAAGGCGAATGCCGCAGTTGCGCAGCGAAGGGCTGGTGGGAACCGTATCGTACGCCGACGGGCAATTCGATGATGCCCGGTTTGGCCTCTCCCTGGCGCAGACGTTTACGCAACAGGGCGGGGAGATCATCAACTACGCCAAAGCCGTTGGCTTCGGCAAGGATTCAACTGGGAAGCTGGCGGTGCTGGAGGTAGACGACCAGTTCACCCAGGAGCGGTTCCAGATACGGGCGAAGGTATTCGTCAACTGTACGGGCCCCTTCGCCGACCACATTCGTCTGTTGGCCAATCCCGCCGTACCGGAGCGCCTGAGGTTAAGCAAGGGCGTTCACCTGCTGCTTCCCCTGGAGGCGATCCAGAGCGAATCTGCCCTGTTGATCCCGAAGACGGAAGATGGGCGCGTGATCTTTGCCATTCCGTGGCTGGGCCGTCTGTTGGTCGGCACCACGGATGACGAAGCAAAACTTACCGATGAGATGGTCGTTAAACCAGAGGAAATCAGGTTCCTGCTCAAGTATGTGAACCAGTACTTGAAGGTGAACCTGACTCCGAGGGACGTGCAATCGGCCTACGCTGGAGTGCGTCCGCTGGTGAAATCCAAGGATGCGGTAAACACCAAGAAACTGATTCGCGACCACGAAGTTGAGGTCGATGAAGTGAGCGGATTGGTGAGTGTCCTTGGCGGCAAGTGGACCACCTATCGCGCGATGGCAGAAGACGGGATCAATCACGCGCAGCGTGTCCTTGCGGGCAAGCAGGCCGCGTGCAGAACCCTGGATTTTCTGCTTACCGGCGCGCAGGGCTTCTCGCCGGATTATTGGAAGCAGTTGGCTGAGAACTACCGGCTGTCCCCGGAAACTGCTCAACACCTCGCACAGAAGTTCGGCACGGATTCGCCCAAGGTGCTGGAACTGGCAAGGCAGGAACCGCAACTCCTGCAACCGCTCTTCGAGGGTGGGACCCCCATCCGCGCGGAGGCGGTCTATGTGATTCGCGAGGAAATGGCGCAGACGATCGAGGACATTCTCTTACGAAGAATTGGTGTGCAGTTCCACAGTTGGAAAGAAGCTGCACAAGCCGCACCCGTCGTGGGCCAGTTGCTGGCCCGGGAGTTTGCCTGGAGCGACGCACAGACCAAGGAGGCGGTTGCCGCCTACTTGGGTTCGATCCAGCATCTACTCCAAAGCGCCGGGATAGAGAACTAGTGTACTGAAGACGTCAGCGGGCCCGGGGGCTCAACCTTCCGGTGCCACGCAGCAGATAAAGGATAGGGGAAGATACATGGGAAACTATATTGGAGCAATCGACCAGGGAACGACCAGCACACGCTTCATGGTGTTTGACCGTTCCGGAAGAATCGTCAGCGTTGCACAGAAGGAACATGAGCAGATCTTTCCGAAGCCGGGCTGGGTCGAGCATGATCCCGAGGAGATCTGGCGCCGCACAACCGAGGTTATCGCGGAAGCGATGCAAGCCAAGGGCCTGAAGCCTGAGGATCTGTCGGGCATCGGCATCACCAATCAGCGCGAAACCACCGTGGTCTGGAACAAGAAGACGGGCAAGGCGGTTTACAACGCCATCGTCTGGCAGGACACCCGCGTTGCTGACACCGTTGCGGAATTCACAGCCAATGGCGGCCAGGATCGCTATCGCGCGAAGACCGGTCTGCCTCTTGCAACCTATTTCAGCGGCCTGAAGATCCGCTGGATCCTGAACAACGTTGCCGGCGCACGCGCCGCCGCCGAAGCTGGCGAACTGCTGTTTGGAAACATTGACGCGTTCCTGATCTGGAACCTGACGGGCGGAGTCAACGGTGGCGTCCATGTTACCGACGTGACCAATGCCAGCCGTACGCAGTTGATGGACCTGGAGACACTGAACTGGGATAAGTCGATTCTGGCTGATTTCAATATTCCGGCTGCGGTACTGCCGAAGATCGTTTCGAGTTCGGAAGTGTATGGCAAGGCCACCCTGGGCGCGATCAAGGACGTTGCGGTTGCCGGCGATCTAGGCGACCAGCAGGCTGCCCTGTTCGGCCAGGCATGCTTCAAGCCCGGCGAAGCCAAGAACACCTACGGCACCGGTTGCTTCATGCTGATGAACACCGGCACCAAGATTGTTCCCTCCAAGTGCGGCTTGTTGACCACCCTTGGCTACAAGATCGGCAAAGCGCCGGCCGTGTATGCCCTGGAAGGCAGCATTGCGATCACGGGCGCCCTGGTACAGTGGCTCCGCGATAACCTGAACATGATCGAGAAGAGCTCGGACATTGAGCCCCTCGCCCGCACCGTCAATGACAATGGCGGCGTCTATTTTGTTCCGGCGTTCTCCGGACTCTATGCGCCGTACTGGAAAGACAGCGCCCGCGGCGTCATCGCCGGTCTGACCCGCTACGTCAACAAGGGCCACATTGCCCGCGCCGTTCTGGAAGCCACTGCATTCCAGGTCCGCGAAGTACTGGATGCGATGGAAAAGGATTCCGGCATTGAGCTCGCGAATCTGCGTACCGATGGCGGCATGGTTCAGAACCACCTGCTGATGCAGTTCCAGTCCAACATCCTGAACAAGCCGGTCGTTCGTCCGGTCATTCAGGAGACCACCGCACTCGGCGCCGCATACGCGGCCGGCCTGGCCACCGGCTTCCTGAAGGATACCGATGAACTGGTCGCAAACTGGGCGGAAGATCATCGCTGGAACCCCTCGATGGAAGAAGAGAAGAGAGCATCTTTGTACCACTTCTGGAAGAAGGCTGTTACACGGTCCTTCGACTGGGTTGAGTAGTAGAAAGTCACTGCAGCACAGAGTAAACGACCAGATTAAAAAAAATTTCGAAAGTGAGGTCTGCTCAAATGCATGGACCAGTATTTGGTGAATTTCTCGGTACATTCGTGCTGATTCTTCTCGGCAACGGCGTTGTTGCCAACGTCGTTCTCAACAAAACAAAAGGTAATAACGCTGGCTACCCAATGATAGCGGTGGCTTGGGGTTTGGCTGTCACGTCTGGCATTTTCGCCAGCCTTTCGGTTGGCGGCGTTGCCCACCTGAACTGCGCAGTTACCTTTGCGCTGGCTCTGGCGGGTGCAACCCCTTGGAGCCAGGTTGGCGGTCTGGTTGCAGCGCAGTTTGCCGGCGCGTTCGTGGCTTCGATCTTTGTGTGGCTGACGTACCTGCCGCACTGGGCCGAGACGAAGAATAACGAGGGCGGGATTCTCGCCATCTTCTGCACCGGACCTGCGATCCGCAACATTCCAGCCAACATCATGACGGAAGTCATTGCTACCGCCATGCTGATCATCATTGGATTCTCGTTCGGATCCAAGGGTGTTTCTCCGACTGGTCTGCCGGCCGGCTACGGCCCCTTCATGTGGGGCTTGCTGGTGTGGGTACTTGGATGCTGCCTCGGCGGTCCGACGGGATGGGCCATGAACCCGAACCGTGATCTCGGCCCGCGCATTGCTCACGCCGTGCTTCCGATTGCTAACAAGGGTGGTTCTGACTGGGGCTATGCATTGGTACCGGTCATTGGTCCGCTCGTGGGCGCTGGAATCGGCTCGGTGATCTGCAAGGCTGTAGGGATTCTGTAAACAATCAAGGCGGCGCTCTTCGGAGCGCCGCAGTTTCTTAGGAGAGAAGTTTCATGAAGAAGCTCATCAATTCTCCGGAAGATGTTGTACGGGAAGAGCTGGAAGGAATTGCGCTGGCGCACGCCGACCGCGTTCGCGTCTGCCTGGATCCCTTCTACATCGTGCGTAAAGATGCGCCCATCAAGGGCAAAGTGGGATTGGTCTCCGGCGGCGGCAGCGGTCACGAACCGATGCACGGCGGCTTTGTGGGACTGGGAATGCTGGACGCGGCCTGTCCGGGCCACGTCTTTAGCAGCCCCACCCCCGACCAGATGTTTGAAGCCAGCAAGGCCGTCAGCAGCGGCGCTGGAATCCTGCACATCGTCAAGAACTACACTGGCGACGTGATGAATTTTGACCTCGCGGCGGATATGCTGCGGGAAGAGAAGATTGAAGTTGCCAGCGTCCTGACCGATGATGACGTTGCCGTGGAGAACAGCACCTGGACCGCCGGACGCCGTGGCGTTGGTCTTACGGTTCTGATGGAGAAACTTCTGGGCGCAGCCGCTGAGAAGGGCGCCGATCTGGCCCATCTTAAGACGCTTGGCGACAGCATTCGGGCTACCGGACGCAGCATGGGCATGGCGCTGAGCGCCTGCACCGTTCCGCACGCCGGCAAGCCTTCGTTCGAACTTGGCGAAAACGAAATGGAAGTCGGGGTCGGCATTCACGGCGAACCTGGACGCAAGCGTGTTGCGCTGGCTCCCGCCGATGAGATCACGGAAATGCTGATGGAGCCGATCCTCAGCGACCTCCCGTTCAAGCAGGGCGACAATGTTATTCTGTTCGTGAACGGCATGGGCGGCACCCCGCTCATCGAACTCTATATCATCTATCGCAAGGCAGCCCAGATCGCCGCGAAGCATGGAATTAAGATCGCCCGTAACCTGGTTGGCAGCTACATTACCAGCCTGGAGATGGCCGGCACTTCGATCACGGTTCTGCGTGCCGACGACAATCTGATCAGCCTTTGGGACGCCCCGGTCAATACTCCAGGGTTGCGCTGGGGAATTTAGCCGAGTCAGGAAAGAAGCCACAATGGAACGTTTGAATCTTGAGCAGATGCGGTCGTGGATTCTCACGACCGCAGATGTTATTGAAAAGAACTCAGTGCTGCTCTCCGATTTGGATGCCGCGATAGGCGATGGAGATCATGGGGCGAATATGACGCGGGGATTTTCCGCGGTCGCAAAGAAGTTGAATGGGTCTTCTCCCGCCGACATTGGCGCGCTTTTCAAGACGGTGGGGATGACGTTGCTGTCAACCGTTGGAGGCGCGTCGGGACCGCTCTATGGAGGCTTCTTTCTCGAGTTGGGAAAGCAGTCTGCAGGGAAGCAGGAGCTTGACGCCGCCGCGCTGGTTTCGATTCTGGAGGCTGGACTAGGGGACATCAAGCGGCGAGGTAAAGCGGAGCTTGGGGACAAGACGATGGTCGACGCCCTGACTCCCGCCGTGGAAGCGATGAAGACGGCTGGAAGCGATATCACGGTTGCGACCCGCCTGGCAGCGACGACGGCCCGCGAGGCCGCAGTGAACACGACGCCGCTACTGGCGCGCAAAGGCCGTGCCAGCTATCTGGGCGAGCGCAGCATCGGTCATCAGGATCCGGGAGCGACTTCCACAGCCCTGCTGCTGGAGTCACTGGCCGCAGTGAGTGTAGAGGTTTAGAGGCCAGTACTACTGGCGTAGGACATATGGTCGGAATCGTCCTGGTTTCTCATAGTAAGAAGCTGGCGATGGCGCTTCGGGAGCTGGTTCTGCAGATGGTTGGAGCAGATTTCCCGATCGCAGTTGCTGCCGGAGTTGGTGAAGAGTTCGAGGAGCTAGGTACCGACGCGGTCCACATCTCCGAGGTTTTGCAACCCTTCCTGGATGGCGATGGGGCGGTGGTCCTCATGGACCTCGGCTCGGCGGTTCTGAGCGCGCAGACGGCGCTGGAACTGCTGGATACCTCGGTCGTTGCGGATCTCGCGAGCAAGCTGCGTTTAGTGCCCGCACCGATGGTGGAAGCGGCGGTTTCAGCGGCTGTGCGGGCCAGCGTTGGTGGCACCCTGGACGAGGTCGTGCTGGAGGCCCGGGGCGCGCTCGCGCCTAAGCAAGCGCAGCTAGAGGCGGATGCCGAAGTGCCTGCCTCCGCCCCGGCGGCCAGGGTTGATACCTCGGATGGGGAGCTGATTGAGTTCGAGGTTGTGATCGAAAACCCACACGGGCTGCACGCGCGCCCGGCGGCCACGCTGGTGCAGTGCGTGAGCCGTTTTGAGTCTGACGTTCAGCTCTCAAACCTGACATCCCATCGCGGGCCCTCTTCGGCGCGCAGCCTTACCAGCGTCAGCTTGCTGCAGGCGCGCAGGGGCGATTGTGTCCGCTTCAGCGTCCGTGGCCGCGACGCGGCTGAGAGTTCCGACCAATTGAAGCAACTGGCAGCGATGCGCTTTGGAGAGGCTGTCGAAGCCGAGGCGGCTACGCCGCCCGCAGCGGCCGCCACTGGCGCCCGCAAGGCGACCCAGGTTGGCGCACTAGGGGGTGTGGGTGCTTCGGAGGGGATTGCGATTGGCCGCGCGCTGGCTTTGAGCGTGGCACTCCCCCTGCCGGACGAGGGTGCGCCGGGTGAGCCCGCGGAGGAGATCGAGCGGCTCGGTCACGCGTTGGGACAGGTGACCAGGGACTTGAAGGGCGAAGCCTCTCCGCACGGGGCTGCCGCCGAGATACTGGCGGCGCAGGCGCTGATCCTGAGCGATCCGGTCCTGCTTGACGCGATACGGGCAAGGGTTTTGGCCGGCAAGGTTTCAGTGGCGCGGGCTTGGCGCGAGGAGAGCACGAAGCTGGCCAGCGAATATTCGGAGATGGAAGACGATTACATGCGCGCGCGCGCGGCCGACGTGCGGGACATCTCCGTACGCGTGCTGCGGGCTCTGGCGGGCGAGAGCCAGACCGCAAAGATTCAGCCCGATCCGCCGGCAATTTTGCTGACCGGCGAACTGCTGCCGAGCGAGGCAATGGCATGCGATCCTGCGCACGTACTAGGCGTGCTGGCCAGCGCAGGCAGCGCCACGGCCCATGCCGCGATCCTGATGCGAACCCTGGGCATTCCCATGGTTGTGGGGGCCAGCGGAGTGAGCAGCGAGGCGTTGGGGCCGGAGGCAGTGGTTGCGATTGACGGAGCCAGCGGCGAGGTTTGGATCGACCCGGCCGAGGCGGAGCTGAACCGGATTCGCGCGCGGCGGCAAGAGCTGCTGGATGCTCGGGCGGCCGTGGAAGGCGCCAAGCACGAGCCGGCGTTCACTCTGGATCATGAGCGCATTGAGGTTCTGGCGAACGTCGGCAACGCCGCCGACGCCATCCAGGCCAGAGAAAACGGAGCCGAGGGAGTCGGGCTGCTGCGCACGGAGTTTGTCTACATGGCGCACAAGCAGATGCCCACCGAAGAACAGCAGATGGCATCACTGGCGGCAGTGCTGGCCGGTTTAGGCCCAGGGCCGGTGGTGATACGCACGCCGGACGTGGGCGCCGATAAGCCGCTTCCGTATCTGCCGACGGCCGAGGAGCACAATCCGTTTCTGGGCGTACGGGGACTGCGGCTGTCGTTCCGTTATCCGGAGTTTTTCCGCTCGAACTTGAAGGCCATCCTGCGCGCCGGGGCCGGGCACGATGTTTGGATCATGTTTCCGATGGTGACCAGTCCCGAGGAGATGCAGGAGGCCCGCACGTATGCCGAAGACGCGCACGCCGAACTGGTGCGGGAAGCGGTTGCGCATCGCTGGCCGGTGAAGCTGGGCATGATGGTCGAGGTTCCGGCGGCTGCGGTGTTGGCCGAGCGCTTTGCGGAGTTGGCGGACTTTTTCAGTATCGGCACCAATGACCTGACGCAGTATGTGCTGGCCACCGAGCGCGGCAATGCCGACTTGGCTTCGCTGCAGGACACGGCG
>Ga0302320_10019113_pt1 | contig 13778 bp, 14 predicted proteins | sample Bog_T0_3_FD_202130 | JGI IMG/M metagenome (GOLD analysis project Ga0302320, IMG submission 202130) | Peat permafrost microbial communities from Stordalen Mire near Abisko, Sweden - Bog_T0_3 | ecosystem: Environmental > Terrestrial > Soil > Wetlands > Peat | place: Sweden: Abisko, Stordalen Mire... | reverse complement strand
AAATCAGCCGCTCGGCGAATAACTCCTAAAGAATGAAGATAGCAGCATGAGAGTGCTTTGCAAGAGAGACGAATGGAAAAACGCCTCTACAAATGAATTGTAGAATCTGGATTCAAGCAGCAGCACGGCAAGCCGCGGAAAACTACCGCAATCGAGACAGACAGGCGGTGTTTTATCTCAGGCATTGGTGCGGAGCGCCGCCTCGGCCCAGGCGACGGCCTCAGAGTGGCAGCGCAGGGCCTGCTCATGGCGCATGCCGCTCCAGCGCACCAGCGCATCGCACTCTGCCCAATTCCCGTGCTCGTGGCAGACGATCCAATGCAGCAGAAGGCCCTCCGGCGTATCTTTGCCCAGCAGAGCGTCGCGAGCCGCGTCGCGCAAGGGCAGCAGGCGGACCAGATCTTCGATGAGAATGCGCAACATCGCGGGGAAGAGGCTGACCATGCCGATGAGGTACTGCTCGTTTGCAGCCAGCCCGCAGAATGGCGCCGCCAGCTCGCAGAAGCGCCCGCGCTCAAAGGCCATGCGCAAAATCTCCGCCGGCTGGTCGGTATTGAAGTCGCTGGCGATGGCCAGCATGGCAATGCGCCGGAAGGTCGATTCTCCCACCAGCATCAGCGCGGAATGAATGGACGTGATCTCCTGGCGCATGGCGCAGATTGGCGAGTTGACCAGGCGCAGAAGCCGATAGGTCAGCGATGCGTCGCACATCACCAACTCGCTCAGCCGTTGCAGGTCGATAGGGTCGTTTTGCAGGTCTTCCAGAATCTCCAGATGCACCAGACGGTTGCCGGGAATCTTGTGGCTCACCAGGGCCTCGGGCCGGCAAAAATAATATCCCTGAAAAAGCTCGAAGCCTTCCTTGCAGGCCTGCCCATATTGTTCCTGCGTCTCCACATTCTGCGCCACCGGGCAAGCCTGAGCACCGTTCATTTGCTGAAGAATGTTATTGCGCGTAGCGGCGTCTACTTTGGAGATATCAACTTTGACGTAATCGGCGATATCGGCCAGGGATCTGGACTCACTTCTGCCGGAATAGTTGGCCAGCGCCACGCGAAAGCCCAGTGCCTTGAGCTTGCAGCAGGCCTTCAGCAACTCCGCCGTGGCTTCCGCGGCGGAGGGCAGTTCCAGCACCGTCATCTTGGGCGGCAACACCTGCACCCAATCCCCGGTCAGCGATTCCGCTGTGCAGCTAACAAACGCCGGCAGCCCGTGGGTCAGCTCCTCCAGTCCGAAGACCATTGTGTTGTCGAGCATCGTGCGGGTCGCCAGGTTGCTGTCCGCGCCAAAGTTCGGCTCGCGGCCGTTCCAGAAGAGCAACTCGTAGCCATGCGCCTTGCCGCGAAGGTTCATGATGGGCTGGCGCGCCACATAGCGAAGTTCTCCCGCCTGCTGTTGGACCGGGACATCGGCCTCCCGTGCGCGCATCGCCATCTGGAGCATCTCCCATCCTGTTTATCGTTCCCTGAGGTTAAAACGTGAGACAATTCCGAAAATGGGACGAACTTTCGGCCTGATTCATGCAAATCCGGTCGGCCAAGATTCCCCCCCGGCGGGGAACCGGGCGCGCCCCGGCTGCGTAGTAGATTCAAAGCGGTATCTTTGAGGAGGCACTCATGTTTTGCAGTGGATGTGGTGTGGCAATTGCGCCCGGGCAGGGCGTCTGTTCGCAGTGCGGCCGTCCGGTGGCGCCCGCAGTTCCCCCCATGCCCGGCATGGGGTTTGAACTGGATATCTACGCGGGCAAAATCAAGACTCTCAGCGTCGTCTGGTTCATCTACGCCGGCCTCTCGCTGCTGCTGGGCATTGCTGGCCTTACCTTCGCCAAGGCCTTTCTCATGGGCAACTTCAGCCCCTGGTCGCGCGGCTGGGATGGCAACGGCGGGCCGCCGATGTGGTTCGCGCCCGCATTTCTGCATTTTGTCTGGGTCATGCTGGTCATGCGCTCGGCTCTGGCGCTGGTGGCCGCCTGGGGCTTGATGGAACGCGCGCCGTGGGGGCGCATCGTGGCCATTGTCGCCGCCGTTCTCAGCCTGCTCAAGTTCCCCTTCGGAACCGCTCTGGGCATCTGGACGCTGGTAGTGCTGCTGGGTTTCCGCAATGCGCGGCTCTATGAGCAGTTGTAAAGCAGCCGATTGGCGCTACAATTTCTCCATGAGCTTTCCTCAAACGCGCTTGCGCCGGCTGCGGCGCACTGAATCCCTGCGGGCGCTGGTGCGCGAGACCAGCATCGCGCCCGGCGACCTGATCTATCCCCTCTTTCTCTGCCCCGGCGAGGGAGTGCGCCGCCCGGTCGGCGCCATGCCGGGGGTCTTCAATCTCTCCATCGACGAGGCGGTGCGCGAGGCCGAGGAGGCCGCGCGCTTGGGCCTGGGCGGCCTGCTGCTCTTTGGCCTGCCCGCCGCCAAAGACGAGCAAGGCAGCGGCGCATACGACGACGGCGGCATTGTGCAGCAGGGGTTGCGCGCGCTCAAAGCCTCGCCCGCTTCCAAAAAGCTGGTGATCATCGCCGACGTCTGCCTCTGCGAGTACACCAGCCACGGCCACTGCGGCATGATTGTGGAAGCCCGCGACGGCTTTGACGTGGACAACGACGCGACCCTCGCTCTGCTGGCCCGGACCGCCGTCAGTCAGGCCCGCGCCGGTGCTGACATTGTAGCTCCCAGTGACATGATGGACGGCCGCGTCGGCGCCATCCGCAGCGCCCTCGACAACGAGGGCTTCGAGCAGACGCCCATCTTGAGCTACGCATCAAAGTTCGCCTCGGCCTTCTACGGGCCATTCCGCGAGGCCGCCGGCTCCGCGCCGCAATTCGGCGACCGCAAGAGCTATCAGATGGACGGCGCCAACCTGCGCGAGGCGATGCGCGAGATTGCGCTCGACATCGACGAAGGCGCTGACATGATTCTGATGAAGCCGGCCATGCCCTACCTCGACGTGATCCGCTCAGCGCGCGAGCAGTTTGGCGTGCCCATCGGCGCTTACCAGGTCTCCGGCGAGTACTCCATGCTGCAGGCCGCCTTTGAGCGCGGCTGGCTGGACCGCGACCGCGCCACGCTGGAATCGCTGATCAGCATCCGCCGCGCCGGCGCCGGCTTCATCGTGACTTACTTCGCCAAAGAGGCCGCACGGCTGCTGGGGTGAGCCACCTGCGGTGGGGCCAGCGGCATTCGGCGTACATTGTGAGTTCAAATATAACGCTTTACATAGAATGCGCTTCGTTATACCATGATTCTGGATGATTCAAAGCTTCAAAGACGCTTGGACAAAGGAACTCTATGAGTCGGGTTCCAATAAGCATTGGGCAAGCATCCGGGCAAGCATCCGGGCAACAGCTCAGCGCAAACTTGACCAAATGGATACGGCAAGCTCTCTCGATGACCTGCGATCTCCTCCGGGAAATCGGCTGGAGGCTTTGAAGGGCGACAGAAGCGGCCAGCACAGCATACGGATCAACGATCAATACCGCATCTGCTTTGTGTGGAAGGATGATGGAGCGCACGATGTGGAGATCGCCGATTACCACTGATTGGAGGATGGGAATGACGATAAAAAGACCCGCAACGGGATGGAAGATGCAGAGAGTTACGACGCATCCGGGCGAGATGCTGCGCGAGGAGTTTCTTCTCCCGCTCGGCATTACTCAGAATGCGCTGGCGATGAAAATCCGCGTCCCCGCCACACGCATTGGCGACATCGTTCACGGCCGGCGATCGGTCACGCCCGACACTGCGCTGCGCCTGGCGCAGTTCTTCGGCAACAGCCCGGAGTTCTGGCTCAACCTTCAGCAGATGCACGACCTGTCAAAGGCTCGGCTCGAACTGAGCAAGACGATTGAGCGGGAAGTTGAGGCCTACGCCGGGACGTGAGTGGATTCGATCAAGGCATCAATCCCAAGTCCCAAAAGCGGAACCTCGGTCATCCGGCGTCAAGTGTCAGTCGGCCTTTTCTTCCCGCGGCAGAAAAGGATGCAGGGTTTGCGCGAGCAGCCCGTGTGGCATGAATGTTTTGATTCCATAGCTTGGCGGCCACTGCTTTTTGGGCATATACCAGGAGCCGAAGAGAATATCCATGATGGGCAGCATCGAAGCATAGTTCTTATCGGTATGCTCATCCCTGGTGTGATGCCAATGATGAAATGCGGGAGTGGCGATCAGCACGCTCAGCCAGCCAAATCGCCAGCGCAGATTGGCGTGGATAAAAAAACCCCAGATGGAGCCGACCAGAAGAAAGAATAAAGGCGCTGCATCCAGTTGCATCCCCGCCACCGGCTGGGCCAGGCCCACGGCATACAAGGGAACAAATCCGCACAGGCGGACGAAGACGAAATCAACCGGGTGAGCGTGGGTGCTGACCAGCCAGTCCATCTCTTCGGGACTATGGTGGATGGAATGGAAACGCCACAGCAGGGGAATCTCATGGGTCCAGCGATGCCCCCAATAAAACCCGACCTCGCCCACCACCAGGGCGGCAATCAAGCGCGCTGCCAGCGGCAGGCTCGCCGTCCATTGGTGAACCGCTCCGGGGACCAGCCGATGCATTCCCCAGGCGATAGCCGCCGCCGGAAAGACCAGAAGAACCCTGGGCAGCAGGCCGTTGAGAAAGTAATAGCCCAGGTCAACAAAGTAGGATTTGCGAAAAATATGCTGCGGACGCAGGGCGAAGAGCTTCTCCAGCGGAGTGAAGAGCAGCGTAAGCAGCAAGAACCAGATGCTCAACCGGGTGATGTCCACCACGATCGGGGGCAATTCCATGATTTGTTCCAGAAGGTCATGCATGGGACACTCAACCCGGAATCCAAAAGATAAAAGCGTGGTAGCACTATCGTACTATTGCCGCACAATCGCTTCTCTTCGGAAAAGAATTTCCTGGCAATCAGATCCGCAGCAGCTTCTTTGAACCGAGAACCGCCAGGCCACCCGCCATGCCTGTGAAGAGCAGCAACAGGGATGCAGGCTCAGGCGTTGAGGAGGGCTGACTCTCGTCATTCATCGTGACGCCGTCCAAAAGAGCGAAGGGAGGAACGGGAACGTTGCCCACGGCAAGAAACGAGAGCACCTCGCTGCTGCTGGTCGCGGTGAAGGTATCGGTCTGGTACATCCAGCCGGAGAAAGCATGGCTAGAGAGGTCATAGGTGGGTGTATCCAAGGTCTGAGCTCCCAGGCTAACCGCCCAATATTGCTCGGTAGCGCCGTTAAAGCCGTGCTGCTGAGAGGCTGCCCACCAGAATCCAACCTGATATTTATCGCCGACCGTCAGACCATTGATGGTCTGCGATATGGCGCCGTCCTCGTAGTCCCCGTCGGCCGCGAGGAAGTTGCCACCGTCAGGACTGCTGGCCGGGATGACATCCAAACCGCTGTTGTTCGTGCCCCACAGGGTGAGGTACTGGGAGTATTGCTTGACGTAGGTGCCGGAGGTGTCCGCGGTTCCTGGGCCGAAGACGAAGTTGTAACCGCTCGTTGTCCAACCCGTTGCAGCTGTGTTGCCGAGGCCGGCTGAGCCAGTGCCGTTCGAGATCTGGCCGGTGCCGTTTGTCAAGCTCTCAAAGCTGCCGTTGGTCACCAGGCTATCGGCGTGCGCGGGGAGGGCAAAGATCAATAGAGATGCTGATAGAAGAGCCATGCCAACGGCTTTAAGCCGTTGTTGCGCCGCAGCCTGGGGAATCGTGATGGTAGACTTCATGCAATCTCCTTCATCTTCAAATCATTGTGCTTCATTCGATGCGGTTCAGTTGGCACTCGCAGACGATTCATCGGGCAGTTAGCTGCCTGCGCGGTTTGCACAGGGAAAAGGGAAGCCTGCTTAAACTATAGCAGTTTTTGGATCAAAATAGTCCAATTATTTTATTTCTCGATAAATAGAATGCATCTCGTTGATATAAAAGTAATTGTATGGATTGTTCCCTGCCGGGAGTCTTTTGGGTCAATCACGGAAATATGCAAAAGTATGCATAGAAAAGAGAATTTGTTTGCTGCCAAGCGAGTGTCGCGGTGCTGGTGGCATGGGCAGTGGCGGCGTCTTCCCGTCGATGCAAAACCCGCCGTCTGCTGCTAACCTATCAGCAGGTATGAGCGAAAATTTGCATCAGTTGCGCTGTTTCGGGTGCGGGGCGCGCCTCAAGGGGGCCGAAGCTCGGCCGGACTTCCGCTGCGCCGCGTGCGGAGAACTCTTTGAAGTCGAATATCCGGGCTGGAGCGAGCGCAAGGGGCCGGAGCGGCCAAATCCCGGCGCGCTGAAGTGGCTGTGGCGCGAGCGGCGCTCGTCCTCCGAAAGGCTGGACCGCTCCGGCGTCTGGCGCTTCCGCGAGCTGCTGCCGATTCTGGACAACTTTGGCGACGCCGTGACCCTCTTCGAGGGAAATACGCCGCTCTATCGGCTGACGCGCGCCGCCAAGCGGCTGGGCATCGACCAGCTTTATGCCAAGCACCAGGGGATGAATCCGACCGGCTCCTTCAAAGACACGGGAATGACGGCGGCGCTGAGCGTGGCCAAAGAGCGCGGTTTCGAGTGGGTGGCCTGCGCCTCCACGGGCAACACTTCGGCGGCGATGGCGGCCTATGCGGCGCGTGCTGGGCTCAAGAGCCTGGTGCTGATTCCCGACGGAAAGATCGCGTGGGGCAAGCTCTCGCAGGCGATGGACTACGGCGCGGTGACCTGCCAGTTGAAGGCCGACTTCGACGGCTGCCTCACGCTGCTGACGCAGATTGTGAACGAGGCGCCGATCTATCTGCTGAACTCGGTGAACCCTTATCGGCTGGAGGGGCAGAAGACGCCGGCTTTTGAGATTGCCGAGGCCTTCGACTGGACTGTGCCGGATCATCTGATTGTTCCCGGCGGGAATCTGGGCAACTCGTCGGCGCTGGGCAAGGGCTTCCGCGAGTTGCGCGAGCTGGGCCTGGTGGCGCGGATGCCGAAGATCAGCGTGATTCAAGCGGCGGGGGCCAATCCGCTGGCGCGCAGCTTTGCGGCCAACAACGCCACGGCGCTGGAGCCGATGGAGGCGCACACGCGGGCGACGGCGATTCGCATCGGCAATCCGGCCTCGTGGCGCAAGGCGGCGCGGGCCATTCAGGAGACGGGCGGCTGGTGCCTGGATGTGACCGAAGCAGAGATCGCCATCGCCAAGGCGGAGATCGGCGCCGAGGGGCTGGGCTGCGAGCCGGCCTCGGCGGTGACGCTGGCCGGGCTGAAGAAGTTGCGCGACGAGGGCAAGGTGCGCTCCAACGAGACGGTGGTGCTGGTGCTGACCGGCCACACGCTCAAGGACGCCGACTACACCATCGACTTCCATCGCGGTACGCTGCTGACGGCCGACGAAGCCGCGGGCCGCGAGGCGGAGATCGCCGCCTTGCAGCGCAACGCGCAAGTGGTCGAGGCCACACCGGACGCGGTGCTGGCGGCGATGAAGGATAGTGCAAGATGAGCGAGGGAACGCAAGCCAATCCAGCCTTTCGGCTGCGCCTGCCGGCCTCCTCGGCCAATCTGGGGCCGGGCTTTGACGCAGTAGCCGTAGCCTTCAACTTTTATCTGGAGATTGAGGCCACTCCTGCCACGGAGTTTTCCATCACCGCGACGGGCCGCAACCGCGAACACATTGCACGGCTTGAAGACAATCTGCTTCTGGAGATTTACAAGCGGCTGCTCAGCGAAAACGCCCGGCCGCCGACGCCGCTGGCTCTGCGCATGAACAACGAGATTCCGTTGGGGATGGGCTGCGGCTCGTCGGCGGCGGGGCGTCTGGCGGCGGTGGCGCTGGCCGTGCATTTTGGGCGGCTGGGTTGGACTTCAGAGCAAATTCTCGAAGAGGCTACGGCGCTGGAGGGGCATCCAGACAACACCTCGGCCTGCTGGCTGGGCGGGATGGTGACGGCGGCCTGCGAGGGCCGATCGGTGCGCGTCGCGCGAGTGGCGCCTCCCGATGAGTGGCGGGCCATCGTGGTTTTGCCCACAGAGCCGCTGGCCACAAGCAAGGCGCGCGCCCTGCTGCCCGATTGCTACGACCGCGCCGATGTTGTGGCCAACATTCAGTCCGCCGCGCTGCTGGGGCTGGCTTTTGCACAATCGCGCGGTGATCTGCTGCGCATGGCCATGCGCGACCGCATTCATCAGCCGTATCGCGCGGCGATCTGCCCCCTGCTGGCGCCACTGCTGCCGCTGGCCGGCGAGCACGGGATTCTGGGTGCTGCCCTGAGCGGCGCCGGACCGGGTGTTCTGCTGGTTGTGGAGAGCGAGGCGAGTGTGCCGGCGGCGACGACGGCAATTCGCGCGGCACTCAACGGAATGCCAGAGACGGAGATCAAGCTCTGCCGCTTTGAGACCGTGGGAGCCAGCCAATCTTTCGCGGCGGAACGGGGATAGTAACCTATTCACAGGATTTGCACTGCCTTTTCGTGTGACGACTATCACAACTTACTAATATCGCAGTATCTTTTTGTGCCATTTACTCAGAAAGTATTACTTTTTTGCAGTTCAAGTTCTCAATTCCATATTACTTTTTTTATGACTCAAGATTCCTTGCTATTGGGATTAGAAACATCTACATTTTCAGCGTGGGCAGTTCTGGGGGAGGGCTGCTCTAGCGCCCGTGGTCCTTTTCAGGATCCGGGCGCTTTGATTTGCGATTCAGTGTTGCTCTTTCAGGAGCGGTTTGCGACTTTTCCGCTCTCTCTCGCATCCCATGAAGGCCGGTATCCGATAAAATAGTGTTGCGGTAGCCGCAAGGAGAGACATGGCTGGATTGGGAGTTCATCAAGTAAGTGACGCAACGTTTGACCAGGAGGTGCTCCAAAGCGAGCTGCCGGTCCTGGTGGATTTCTGGGCCGTATGGTGCGGTCCCTGCAAGGCCATTGCGCCGATTATCGACGGCATCGCCGCTGCATATGACGGCAAGCTGAAGGTAGCCAAGATGAATGTGGATGAGAATGCGGCCACGCCCTCGCGCTTTGGCATTCGCGGCATTCCGGCTCTGCTGCTCTTCAAAGGCGGCAAAGTCGCCGATCAGGTCGTCGGCTTTGTTCCCCAGGACGTGATTGATGAGAAGATCAAGCGGGTGCTGGCGTAAGCTCTCACAGCCGCTGAAGCAGCAGCGCCTCGCGCTCCTTGCTGCTCTCCGGGGTCAGCACTCGAACCCGTTCGCCGGACCTACGCTACAGCACTTCGCTAGCTATCCCGCCCTTGCGGCGAAAACCTCGCAAGGATGGGGCGATCTGCATGAATAACAATCCTGAAATGAATGAGTAAGAGGACGCATTGCAGTTCCGGCGCGCACTCGAGTTTGTCATCCGGCTGGGTAAAGCCGTGCAGTTACCTTCCTGGAAACTTTGGTGTCCTGTAAAGAGTAGTAAATCTCCGGTAAAGTGAATATGGCCCACTATGGGTCCGGGGTGTCGTCTATGAATGCTTCAAATGTTTCGGTACCGCGGACGCCGGTTCGTTCCCGGACGGCTGATCCGCAGCAGGAAGTGCGTTGCGCAGTGCGTTTTCCGATTGCGCTGCCCGTGGTGCTCGCCTCTGGCAAGGGCGAGATTACCGCCGTCACCCGCAATGTCTCCGCCAGCGGCGTGGTATTTGAGCTGGGAAGCCCAGTGCGGGCGGGGTTGGAGATCAGTTTTTCCCTGCGTATGCCCAGTACGGTATTGGGTACTCCGCACGATGTTCTGGTTCATTGCCAGGGCCGTGTGGTACGCTGCTCTAAGAACCTAAGTAACTATCTGGCTGCCGCCACCATCGACGAGTACCATTTTGCCGAACAGTGACCGCCGGAAGAGGCTTGGCAACACAGACTCTTGGGCTAGGCTGATACCGCTTATGAATTCATTGGAAGAGACTGCTGACGGCGAAGTTCTTGACGATTTGGTCAAGCCAGGCTCCATCCGCGTGATCCTTGCGGACTCCCAGGCGATCTATCGAGTCGGGATTCGCAAGGTATTTGCGCTGGAAGACGATCTGCGCGTCGTGGCTCAGGCCGATACGCTGGAGAATCTGCGCGCGGCCATTGAGCGATTTCCCACCGACGTCGTTCTCCTGGAGGGAAGCCTGCTGACCGGAACCAGCAACGTCATTCCCGAGCTGCTGCGCGCCGCCCCTGATGTGAAGCTGATCGTACAGGCCGTGGCCGCCGATGAAAACCAGACCGTCGAGCTTTACCGTCGCGGCGTCCGCGGCATCATCAGCCGCTCCATCTCGCCCGACCTGCTGGTTCGCTGTGTGCGCCGCATCGCCGCCGGCGAAACCTGGATCGACAATCAATCGGTCAGTTGGGTGATCGAGGCCTATCGCGCCCAGGCCGCCGCGCTGGTCAATCCGCGCTCCCAGCCCAAGCTCTCGCCCAAGGAGATGGCCATTATCACCTGCATCACCCAGGGCAAGCGCAACAAGGAGATCGCCTACCAGCTTGGAACCACCGAGCAGGTGATCAAGAACTACCTGCGAAAGATCTACGACAAGCTGGGCGTCAGCGACCGGCTCGAACTGGCCCTCTATTGCCTGCACAACAAGATCATCAAGTCGGATGCGGACGAGGAAGCGGTAGCTCAGAACGTCGTGGGCAGATAACCGGACGCGGAATCTCTGATCAAGACGCGGCGACTCCCAGGCCTCCAATCAAGACCTGCGCCACCCGCCGCCGATGGCGCTTGCAGAAAGCTACACCGCCTTTCCTAGCCTGAACGCCCTGCTATCATGAGGGCTGCAATCGAAGCAGGATTTCTTGGGGGCTGTATGGCGCAAAGTTCACGCAGAAGATTTTTGAAGGCAGCTTCGGTAACGGCGGCTGCGTTGGCTGTTTCAAACCGCCTGCCGGCCTGGGCGGACGCGGCCGGATCCAGTAGCCCGGTGCGTGTCTGGGCCACGTTTCGCGACCGGCGTCATGTGCAGGGCGAGCCCCTGGCATGGAAGCCCGTGACCGAGGTTGCGCCCGACGCAATCGCGCTCGATCCCGGCGCGACGCGGCAGCAGATGCTCGGCTTTGGCGCGGCGCTGACGGATGCGGCTTGCTCTGTGCTGAGCCAGATTCCGGCAGCGGGGCGCGAAGAGGTCATGCATGAACTGTTTGCTCCCGGCCAGATGGCCATGAATGTCTGCCGCACCTGCATCGGGTCGAGCGACTATTCGCGCATGGCCTACAGTTTCGACGAGAGCAGCGAGCCTGATCCCGAGCTGAAGAAGTTCTCTATCGATCATGACAAGGCCTATATTCTGCCTGTGCTGCGCCATGCGCGCACGGTGAATCCGGAGCTGTTTTTGTTTTCCTCGCCGTGGAGTCCGCCGGGGTGGATGAAGGCGAACGGCTCAATGCTGGGCGGGGCCATGCGCATGCATAGCTTCGAGCCTTATGCGCGGTACTTTCTCAAGTTTCTTGAGGCCTACAAGGCGGAGGGCGTACCGATCAACGCGGTTACGGTGCAGAACGAGGTTGATGCCGAACAGGATGGGCGAATGCCGGCTTGCCTGTGGGCGCAGGAGCAGGAGATATGGTTTGTGGGGAAATTCCTGGGTCCTGCGTTGCGCAAGGCAGGCAGCGCAACCAAAATTTGGGCGCTGGACCATAACTACAACCTCTGGGGCCGCGCCATCGGCGAGTTGAGCGACCCGGCTGTCTACGAGTACATCGACGGCATTGCCTGGCACGGTTATGCCGGTGAGCCATCTGCCATGACCAGCGTGCACGATGCGTTCCCGCAGAAGAACGCCTACTGGACCGAGGGCGGGCCGGACTTCGCGCAACCCGATTACCAGACGGACTTTACCAAGTGGGCCGAGACCTTCAACGGCGTAGTCCGCAACTGGGCGAGGTCCATCACCGCGTGGAACCTGGCTCTCGATGAGAAGGGTAATCCTAATATAGGACCGTTCTCGTGTGGCGGAGTCATCACGGTTGACAACGCAACCAAAAAGGTGACGCGCAGCGGGCAATACTGGGCCTTTGCGCATCTCTCCAGGCATGTGCGCCGTGGAGCCAAGGTCTTTCAGACCGATGGAGTAGGCGAAGCCGGGGCTCAAGCAAGCGCAAGCTCCGTCTCTCATGCAGGCTTCCGCAATCCTGATGGCAGCTTTGTCGTGGTGCTCTCCAATCGCGGTCCGGAGAAGCGGGTTCAGTTGCTGCTCGGATCGCAGGCCCTCGAAGTCGATCTGCCCGCCGATTCCGTGCATACGCTGCAATGGGCGTGATGGCGGGTGGCGCAGCTTCCCATCTGCCTAAGAACCAGCACTACTTGGCGGCGACGATGGTTGGCTGCGCATAGAAGATGGTATTTGTGCGAGCCTTCAGCCCTGGTTTGTCAACCTCCACTTGAATGCTGTGAAACTCGTTGGGATGAGCGGCTGGCGACGGTGTGAAGGTCAGTTGATAATATGCCTTCGCATCCTGAATGAATTTGTTGATGGAAGGGGCCACTTCGCCATTGGTGTCCCAAACCACCTGTCCTCCCGACTGTTGCGCAAGAACCGGCAGCAGCAGATGACCATAGTCGACCTTCCCGGGCTGGTCCGCTCCCTTGATGTAGTTTTCACTATCGAGCTCGCGCACGGCTTGTTCAGGTGGAATTATGTACAGGGATATATTCCCTTCGCGCAATTTCGTGAGACGCCAGACCACGGAGTTGAATATATTCTGTAAATCTTGTTTATTGACATTCTGCATATTTCCGCTCTCGGCTACGCTCCAGCCTGGGCTCAGCCAGATCATCAGTTTTTTGCCCGGCTCATTGCCCGCCCAACGGGTCATATTATCGAGCAGCTTCAGTGAAGCCGTTTCACGATCCATCGCGCCCCACCCGCCAGGCTCCTGCACGTTGGTTCTCAGGCCGGGAATGGTGGTTTTCAGAAACTCCGCCAGTTCCTTCCCATCCCGCGTCGTCTTCGAGATGTAGGTTTTTCTCGCGTCTCTTGTGTCCTCGGTAAAGATGAACAATGTTGTAGGAAGAGTCAGTTGACCGCCATTTTCCTGGAAGAATGAAGTCAGCGACTTAATTTCAAAGTTGACCGGCATAATCAGCGCGTTGACGGCGTCGAGCACCAGAATCAGTTGGTCCGGTGAAGTGGCCGAATTGCCGATGCCGGTGAAGCCCTTGACCGAAGTGATCGGGTGCGGCTGCTTCTTGTCGAGCAGCAGTTTGAAATCTGCCGGTTGCAGGTCGGCTACTGGCGCGCCGGACTTGTCTGTGACCACCACGTTGAGCGTGACGGCGCCGGTTTTATCCGGGCGGGGGGCATTGGCTTGAGCCGCCGCGCCCTGAGCGGAAACGGAGATCGGCGCGCAGATGAGTCCCGCAAGCAAAGCGGCAAAGAAAGCCGTTCTGGTCTTCATAGTTGTTCCTCCTTCGGAACGAATGTTTCCGGCCGACGGATGGCCCAGATCAAGACTCGGAGAGCTGGGATAAAGGTAGGCTTCTACACTCTCTGACACTAACCCCGCGGAAAAGTTGCGGTCAACTGCAATCATATCTTTCCCGGCTGCCGAATGAAGCTTCCAACGAATAATACTGGGTCTCCCAGAGCCTGCACTGAGCAAAACCGAACTTTCCCGCCTTTGGAATCTGAGAAGCACTGCATTTTCTCGCGGGCTTTTTGCATAGTATTTCCCAACTTTGGCGCACAATCATTTTTATGAGTTTCTCGCCCATCCTACCGGTGCCGTTTTCAGTCAAAACCCGCTAGAAGAGGCCGAAACTCCGCGTAACCCCTTATCTTGGAATATTTTGGACGTAACTCCTTTGTTTTTACGATTTTGCAGCGCAACCCCACCCATAAGTTTATGAAAACAAGTATTTTGTTTC
>Ga0302320_10019112_pt1 | contig 13779 bp, 2 predicted proteins | sample Bog_T0_3_FD_202130 | JGI IMG/M metagenome (GOLD analysis project Ga0302320, IMG submission 202130) | Peat permafrost microbial communities from Stordalen Mire near Abisko, Sweden - Bog_T0_3 | ecosystem: Environmental > Terrestrial > Soil > Wetlands > Peat | place: Sweden: Abisko, Stordalen Mire... | reverse complement strand
CTGGGCGGTGACCGCGCCCGATGCGACGTATCTCGCCGCGTCGGCCTTCGGCGGAACCCTGCCATCCGGCTTCGTCACCATCCTGGCTGGCCAGACCACCGCCACCTTCACCGTCACCCTGCCCACCGCCGTGCTCGGTTCGCAGCCGTTCAGCAACCTCCAGGTCACCATCAGCTCGACCAACGGCGACCCGGTGTTCGGGCTCAACGCGCAGACCGAGATCGACAATTTCGCAAAAGTCGCCGGCAACCCGGTGATTCCGGCGATCAGCCTGTCCTCCGGGGCGGGCGTCATCGCCGGCAGCAACGGCACGTACACGCTCAATCTTGGTTCGCTGGTGGCGGGCCAGTCGCCGCTGCAGGACCGTCTGCAGATCGCCAACGAGGCACTCGCCCCGTCCGACTTCCTCACCGGCAGCCTCGTCGCCAGCACCAGCAAGGGCTTCACCACCTACGGCACCGGCACCGTCACCCCGCTGTCCGCCGGATCCAACTACCAGGGCCTGCTGATCCAGACCAACACCGGCACTGTCGGCACCCAGACCGAGAGCATCGTCTTCACCCCGACCGACGAGAACGTCACCGGCTATTCCACCATCCTGCCGGCGCAGACCATCACCGTGACCGAGACGGTGGTATCGGCCGCCATCGGCACGCTGCTCACAGCCGGCCCGCTCAACCTCGGCACCTTCTACGAGGGCTCGGTCGCGTCGAGCGTGCTCGACATCAAGAACAGCGCCGCCGCCGGGTCCGCCGGGCTGGACGTCTCCGCCTCCGTCGCCTCCGGATCGGCCACCGCGGCCGGTTCGATCACCCAACTCGGCGCCGGCACGACCAGCGCCAACGGCATCTTCGCCGGCATCAGCACCGCCGCGCCGGGTGTGGAAACCGGCGAAGTCACGCTGACCTACACATCGGATGCCGGCAGCGGCAACACCGCCGCCGCAGGCAGCACCCAGATCGAGGTCATCGGCACCGTTTACGGTCCCGCCACCGCCTTCCTGGCCGCCGCGCCGATCTATGTGCATCAGGGTGACGATGGCGGCACCGCGACCACCGCCATCACCGTCAGCAATACCGCGCCGAACAACGGTTTTGCCGAGAACCTCGACGCCCAGGTCGTCGGCTTCGGCCCCTACGTTACCGCCGCCTCCGGCTCCGCCGTCGTCAACCCCGGCACCAGCAACACCACGTCGCTGACCGCCTCGCTTTCCACCGCTGCACTCGGCACCTATTCCGGCTTCGTCGGCGTCGCTTTGCAGAGCAACGGCACCGGCATCGACAGCCACGGCACCACCAGCCTCGGCACCATCGACGTCCCGGTCACCATCAACATCGATCAGTATGCCGTTGCCGCGCTGGAGGAGATCACCGGCAACGGCACCATGACGCCGACCGGCGTCGCCGCCAGCTACCAGCTCAACCTCGGCACCGTCGCCCAGTACGCCACCCCGCTCGGTGCCAACCTTGGCGTGCTGAATGACGTCCTTGGCGCCTCCGACCTGCTGGCCGGCAGTTTCTCGATCGCCGGCGCGCCGGAATTCAGCAACGGCGGCTTTACCCCGTTCGGTTCCGGCACCAGCAGCGGTCTTGCGGCCCAGCAGGTCGACGGTGCGCCGGTTGTCGTGCTGTCCACCGGCACTGTCGGCGTGTTCACCGAAACCGTCACCCTGTCGCCGACCGACTACAACCCGGGCGGCTACTCCAAGCAGCTGGCGCCCGAGACAGTCACGATCACCGGCACCGTCGTGGCCGCGCCGAGGCCGATCCCCGTCGCCCGCATCGGCAACGCCTGGGGCGACGTCCACATCACCACCTTCGACGGCCTGTATTACAACTTCCAGGCCGAGGGCGAGTTCGTCCTGGCCCAATCGACCGTCGCCGGCGACAGCTTCCAGGTCCAGACCCGTCTGCAACCGCTGGGCAGTTCCTCGGTCACCCTGACCACCGCCATCGCCGCCCAGATCGGCACCGACCGTGTTACGTTCGAGGCCGGCCGAGCGGGCGTCGTGTGGATCGATGGGGTCGCCGCATCGCTGACGGCGCAGAATGCAGTGGTTTCCCTCGCGGGCGGCACGCTGGAGCAGCAGTCGGCCAACAGCTACCTGCTGATCTGGAACACCGGCGAGCAGCTTCAGGTCACTGACGCGGGCTCCTACCTCAACGTCAACGTTTCGCTGCCGAACAGCGATGCCGGCAACGTCCAGGGCCTGCTGGGACCCGACAACGGCAACCCGGCCGACGACCTTGCCCTGCCGATCGCCAATGGCGGCACGATCCTGGGGACCTCCACGACCTACGCCGAACTGTATGGCCAGTACGCCAATGACTGGCGGATCACGCCGACCACATCGCTGATGGATTACGGCCCCGGCCAGACCACCGCGTCGTTCACCAACACCAACTTCCCGTACAACCAGATCGCCCTCGGCAACCTGCCGCCGAACGCCTACGCCCAGGCGCAGGCCGCCGCCGAGGCCGCCGGCATCACCGATCCGAACCTGCTCCAGGCGGCGATCGAGGACTACCTGCTCACCGGCAATCCGAACGCGCTGGCCGGCAGCGCGAACGTCCAGCAGCAGGAAGGCACATCGGTCGCCACCGGCACCACGCTGACCGCGCCGCCCCCTGTCGTCGCCGCCGTCGGCGTGTTCGCCAATCAGGCCAGCCTGCCCGAATCCGCGACCGTCACCGAAGCGGTCGGCTTCACCGTCTCCCTGACCAGCGCCGAGGCCAACGCCACCACCATTGACTACCAGGTCGTTGACACCGGACCCGGCTTCCTCACCGCGGCCGAGTTCGGCGGCACGCTGCCCAGCGGATCGGTCACCATCGCCGCTGGCCAGACCAGCGCCGTGTTCACCGTCGCGCTCCCAGCCAACGTGCTCGGAGCCACGCCCGACCAGGACCTGCAGGTCGTCATCACCCCGACCGGCGGTGAATCGGTCTTTGCCCCGCTGGCGCAGACCGAAATCCTCGCCACCACGCCGACCGAGGGCAACCCGGCACAGCCGCTGGTCGAGCAACTGTCCGGTATCGGCACGCTGACCGCCAGCAGCCCGACCGCCTACATTCTGAACCTCGGCACCACGGTGGAGTATTCCAACCCGCTGCTCGCCGGCCTCGGTGTGCTCAACAACGGTGTTGTCCCGTCCGACCTGCTGGCCGGCAGCTTCGTCATCGCCGGCACATTGCCGTATGAGAACAGCGGCTTCGCGCCGTTCACGCCGATCGGCGCCGGCGTCGCCGACACCGCGCCGGAACTGGAACTGCTGACCAACCAGATCGGCACGTTCACCGAAACCATCACGCTGTCGCCGACCGACTCCAACCTGACCGGGTTCAGCACCTCGCTGGCACCGGTGCAGGTCGTCGTCACCGGCACCGTCGTCGCGCCGCCGCCGCCCGCCGCACCCGAGGAACCCGAGGCGACCGCCTGGGGCGACGTCCACCTGACCACATTCGACGGGCTGTATTACAACTTCCAGGCGGCCGGCGAGTTCATCCTGACCAAGTCCACTGTCACCGGCGACAGCTTCCAGGTGCAGGCGCGCCTGCAACCCTACGGCGTAGGCTCCACCGTCAGCGTGCAGACCATGGTCGGCGCCGCGGTCGGCACCGACGACGTCACGTTCGCCGTCGGCCGCACCAACCAGGTCTGGCTCGACGGCGCTGCCTACACCTTCGGCAGCAGCGGCGTCATGACCCTGGCGGGCGGCACCGTCACCGAGACATCCTCCGGCACCTACCGGGTGAACTGGAACACCGGCGAGACGATGTCGGTCACGGTCAACGGCGCCTACATCAACGACACCATCCAACTGACCGGCGCCGACGCCGGCAACGTCCAGGGCCTGCTCGGTCCCGACACCGGCAGTGCGGCGAACGACCTGCAACTCGCCAACGGCACGCCGCTTGGCACGACGATCACGTCGTCCGAACTTTACGGCGCCTTTGCCAGCGCGTGGCGGATCACCCAGCCGGCATCGCTGCTGAACTACGCCATTGGCCAGACCACCACCACCTTCACCGACACCAGCTTCCCCGCCGACGTGCTGCAACTCGACCAGTTGCCTGCCAGCGTCGTCGCCGAAGCCGAACAACTCGCCGAACAGGCCGGGATCACCGATCCGAATCTGATCCAGGCCGCTGCCATCGATCTGCTGGTGACCGGCAACCCCAGCGCGGTGTTCGCCAGTGCCAACGTCCAGCAGCAGGGAGTCAGCCTGTTCGGCGCCGGCGTCAGCAATCCGCCGCCGCTGCCCGAGGTTGGGATCTCCGCCAACACCGCCACCGCGGTCGAAACCACCACCGGCACGCTTGCAGTCGGCTACACCGTTTACCTGACCGCCGCCGAGGCCCAGGCCGCCACCATCCAGTACAACGTCACTGCCACCGCGGCGAACGATCTGGGGCTGGCGGGCGTCGTCGGCGGCACCGGCTCCGGTTCCGTGCAGATCGCCGCCGGCCAGACCAGCGCGCAGATCGTCGTTGACGTGCTTGCCAACGCGCTTGGCGCCCAGCCCGTGTCCAACCTGCAGGTCGAGGTCACGCCGACCGGCGGCGAGGGCATCATCGGCGCCACGGCGCAAACCGAGATCGTCAATCCGACCCCAACCGCCGGCAATCCCGCGATCGCGCTGCTGGAGCAACTCAACGGCGACGGACACCTTATTGGCAGCGGCACCAGCTACAGCCTGAACCTCGGCACCGCGGTCCAGGAAGCCGCGCCACTGTATGCCGCTATCGGCGTCGAGAACGGCGCCACGATCCCGGCCGACAACCTGTCCGGCCTGTTCACCATCAACGGCGCCAGCGAATACCTCAACACCGGTTTCGATCCGTTCAGCGCCATCGCCGCCGGTGCCGCCGACGCCGAACCGGTGATCTCGCTCAATACCGGCACCATCGGTGTGTTTACCGAAACGGTCGTGCTCGACCCTACCGACACCAACCCGAGCGGCTATTCGGCGGTGCAGAGCAATGTCACGCTGCAAGTGACCGGAACGATCGTGGCGCCGCCCCCGCCGCCGCCGCCGCCGCTGCCCATCGGCATCGCCTGGGGCGACGTCCACCTGACCACGTTCGACGGCCTGTATTACAACTTCCAGGCCGAGGGCGAATTCACCCTGGCGAAGTCCACCCGATCCGGCGACAGCTACGACGTGCAGATCCGCACCACGCCGTACGGCACCGGCTCTTCGGTCAGCGTGATCGACGAGGTCGCCGCCGCGCTCGGCAATCAGAGCGTCACCTTCGCCATCAATCGCGCCAATACCGTCTGGCTGAACGGCACCGCGCAGGCGATGGGCGTCGGTTCGGTGCTGTCCGTCAATGGCGACACGGTGCAGGAACTATCGGCCAGCAGCTTCCTGGTCACCTGGAGCACCGGCGAGTCGCTGACCGTCAGCAGCGGCGGCGCCTACCTGAACGTCAACACCTCGCTCTCCGCCACTGATGGCCCGGGTTCCGTCCAGGGCCTGCTGGGCGAGGATGAAGGCGTCACCAAGGACTTCCAGAACGCCACCGGCACGCTGTTGGTGCAGGGCACGACGATCACCTCGGCGAACCTTTACGGCGAGTTCGCCAGCGCCTGGCGGCTGACCCAGGCCACGTCGCTGCTCAACTACGCGCCGGGCCAGACCACGGCGACGTTCACCGACCTGGCCTTCCCGTCGGATGCGGCGACGTTGGCCAGCCTGCCTGCCGCCTTGCAGCAGGAAGGGCTGCAGGAGGCGATCCAGGCCGGCATCACCGATCCCAACCTGCAACAGGCTGCGGCGCTCGATTTCATTGTCACCGGCGATCCGAACATCGTCATCGGCGGCCAGAATGCTGAACAGGACGGCATCACCACCACCTCGGCCAATGTCGGCGCCGGCACGGTGACGCCAGCGGTCGGTGTATCGGCCAACAGCGCGGCCCTGGTGGAACCCGCCACCGGCAACCTGTCGGTGGGCTTCACGGTTTACCTGACCACTGCCCAGACCACCGCCACCACGGTCGATTACAGCGTGTCCGCGCCGGGCGCCGGCTACCTTGACGCCACCGCGTTCGGCGGCACGCTGCCCAGCGGCACCGTCACCATCGCCGCCGGCCAGACCTCCGCCAGCTTCAGCGTGTCGGTCCCGGCCGGCGTGCTGGGCACGACCCCAAGCAGCGCGTTGCAGGTCAGCATCACCCCACCGGCCGGCCTGTCCAGCTTCGCGCCCGCCGCACAGACCACCATCGTCAACAACGTGGTCGAACCCGGCACGCCGGCGGACCCGATCCTCGCCTTGCTCGGCGGCATCGGCACGCTGACCGGCAGCGGCACCGCCTACACCCTCAACCTCGGCAGCGTGGCGTCCACCGGGACCGTCGTCAGCCCGTCGCTGGCGATCGAGAACGCTGTCGCCGCCGGCGGCAATTCCCTGACCGGAAGCCTGTCCGCGACGGTGGCGCAGGGCTTCACCATCAGCGGCACCGGGCCGCTTCCGATCATCGCGGCAGGCAATGCCTACGACGATCTGCATATCACGGTGAACACCGGCCTGATCGGTACCAATACGGAGACCATAACGCTGACGCCGGTCAGCGAGAACCCGTCCGGGTTTACCGGAACCCTGGCACCGGTGACCCTGACCATCACCGATACCGTGCTGCAAGAGAGCTTCGTACTGACCCGCACCCCGACCACCATCGCGGGCGGCATCGGCGGCGATACGTTCTTTGCCACCAACAACGTGCTGTATTCCGGCGACACCATCTCGCCTGCCGGCACCGGCAACACGCTGCTGCTGCAGGGTGCGGGCACCTTCAATCTGGCGGCGCCGGCGACGCTGTCGAATATCCAGACCGTGGACGTCGAGAATGCCCTGGCCGGCCAAAGCCAGGTCATCGATTTGCGCTCCGGGCTCAACGTGACCCTGAACGTCCTGGACAGCGCCACCGTCACGATTGTCGGCGCCACCGACAACGACATCATCAACCTCGGCTCCGGCGCTGCCACCGTCACTCTCGGCAGCGCCAGCGAGACAGTGAACGGCGGCAGCGGCGCCGAAACGTTCACCGTCACGGCCGCGACCATCGGCGCCACGATCGCAGGCGGCAGCGGCGCCAATACACTGCGAGTGCAAGGCGGCGGCGTTGCCACCATGGGCAGCAACATCACCGGCGTGCAGACGGTCGATCTCGACAATTCCGCGAATTACACCTTCACCGCCAACACACTCGCCGGCCTGACGATCCGCGCCGGCACCGGTATCGACACGGTCACTGTCGGCGCCGCGTCGCAAAAGGTGTTCGGTTCGACCGGCACGCTGAACGTGATCGCGACGGCGGCGCAAGGCGGCGTCGAGGTGTATGGCGCTGCCTCCAAGACCGCCACCACCCTCGACATCCTCACCGCCGGAACCGTGGCGCTGAATGCCTCCGACAACGACATGACGGTGCAGCTCGCGGCAGCGGATACACTGACGTTGTCGTTCAACACGTCGATCGCCGTGCTAGGCGGCGGCGGCGACGACACACTGATCACGGGCAACGGCGTGCTGCGAGCCGGCCACACGATCGCGCCCGGCGGCGTGACCAACACGTTGGTGCTCGAAGGCGCCGGTGTGTTCAACCTGTCAACGCCGACCACGCTGTCGAACATCCAGACCGTGGACCTCGAGGGCGCCACAGCCATCCAGAATCAAGTCGTCTATCTGCGCAGCGGGCTCAACGCGACGGTCAACGCCCTGGATCCTGCGAACCTCACGATCTATGGCGCGGCCAGCAACGACATCATCAACCTTGGTTCCGGCGCTGCCACCGTTTATCTCGGCCTCGGCGAGACGGTGAACGGCGGCTCCGGCAATGCCACCGTCATTGAAACGGCGCAGATGATCGGCCAGTCGGTGGCTGGCGGCAGCGGCGCGAACACGCTGAAGCTGCTGAACGGCGGCACTGTCACGTTGGGCAGCAACATCACCGGCATACAGACGGTGTTCCTCGATAATTCCGGCACTTACGACTTTACAGCGAACACCCTCGCGGGCCTCTCAATTCGTGCCGGGACCGGCACCGACACGATCAATGTGGCAGCGGCGTCGCAGTCGGTCGTCGGCTCGACCGGCACGCTGACGGTGCTGGCGACGGCTGCCAACGCCGGCGTAACCGTCTACGGCGGAGGCAATCCGGCCAACACGGTCCTCGACATCACCACGGCCGGGACGGTGACCCTTGCCAGTGGAGACAAGAACCTCACGGTGGAGTTGGCGACCGGGGACACGCTGACGGTGCCGTCAAGCAGCTCGATCGTGATCCGAGGCGGTGCCGGCAACGACACCTTCATTGCCGCCAGCGGGCAGTTGCATTCGGGCGTGACCGTCGCGCCTGGCGGCGGAACGAATACGCTGCTGCTGGAAGGCGCGGGCACAAGCGATATGCGGCTTCCAGCGGTCATATCCAACATCCAGACCGTGGATCTGGAAGGCGCCGTGACCGGCCAGAGCCAGGGCGTCTATCTCCGCGCCGGGTTGAACCTGACGGTGAACGTGTTGGACAGCGCCGCCCTGTCGATCATCGGCGCCTCCAACAGCGACATCATCAACCTTGGGTCCGGCATCGCCGTCGTCACGCTGGGCAGTGCAGCGGAGACCGTGCATGGTGGTACCGGCAACGCCACCTATCTGGCGACCGTGAATACGATCGGTGCGACGATCGCCGGTGGCAGTGGCGCCAACTTCCTCAAGCTGTCAGGCGGCGGCACCGCGACGATGGGCAGCAACATCACGAATGTGCCAAGGGTGTACCTTGACAATTCCGCCAGCTACACCCTCACCCTCAACGCGACGGCCGGACTGACGGCGTATGCCGGCACGGGCGCCGATACGATCGTGTTGGGTGCGGCATCGCAGAAGGTGATCGGATCGACCGGCGCGCTGACGATACTGGAAACAGCGGCGATGATCGGCGCATCGATCACCTGGGGCACCGGGACGAACACCTTGAAGCTGCAAGGCGGCGGCACCGCCACATTGGGCAACGGCGTCACCGCCGTGCAGTCGGTGTATCTGGATAATTCCGCCGTCTGGAACTTCACCGCCAACGCAACTGCTGGGCTGGTGATCCGAGCCGGCACGGGCAACGATACGATCAAAGTCGGCGCCGCCTCGCAATCGGTGTTCGGCTCGACCGGCACGTTGACGGTGCAGGCCACGCTGGCGGAATCCGGACTGGAGGTCCAGGGCGCCGCCGCCACCAGCAGCGCAACCACCCTGGCGATCACCGGCGGCGGCACGGTGACGCTGAACAGCGCCGACACCAACCTGACAATTGCCCTCGGCCTCGCGGACACACTGGCATTGTCCGCAAACACTTCGATTGCGGTACAGGGGGGCGGTGGTGACGACACGCTGACCGTCACCGCCGGGGTGCTGCGCGCGGGGCAGACGATCGCACCTGGGGGCGGCACCAACACGTTGCTGCTGGAAGGGTCCGGCGCGTTCGACCTCGCCTACCCCACGGTGCTGTCGAACATCCAGACCGTGGAGGCGATCAACACGCCGGCCGGCCAGGGCCAGATCATCTACCTGCGCAACGGGCTGAACACCACGCTGGACATGCTGGATGCCGGGTCCGTGACGATCTACGGCGCAGCCAGCAACGACATCATCAACCTAGGCTCCGGCAACGCCACCGTGTACCTCGGCGCCGGCGAGACCGTGAACGGCGGCACCGGCAATGCCACATTCTATGACACGGCAGCCACCATCGGCGACACGATTGCCGGCGGCAACGGCACGAACGCGCTGCACATTCAGAACGGCGGCAGCTTGACGATGGGCAGCAACATCACCGGCGTGCCATCGGTGTTCCTGGATAACTCCGCGACCTACGACTTCACCGCCAACGCGACCGCGGGGCTGGCACTCTTCGCCGGCACCGGTAACGACACCATCGCGGTGGGCGCCGCATCGCAGCGGGTAATCGGGTCGTCGGGCACGCTGACCGTGCAGGCGACGGCCGCGCAGGCCGGCATGACGATCAGTTCGGGCACCGGCAGCGCGACGCTCGAGATCACCACGGGCGGCACCACCACGTTGAACAACGGCGACACGAACCTGACCGTGCAGCTTCAGGCCGCGACCCATCTCGGGCTCGGCGGACTGGGCTTCATAACCGCGATCGGCGCGGCTTCGGGCGGAGACACGATTACGGCGGGTGGGGCGAACCAGACGCTGGAGAGCCTTGGCGGCAACGACACGCTGACCGGATCGTCGAAGTTCGGCGACACCTTCCTCGGCACCTCGGCCGGACTGGCGGGGGATACCATCACCGGGTTCGGCGGCAGCGATGCCATCGACATCACGGACATGGTCTCGTCCAGCGTCCAGCCCTATGTGTTCAACACCGCCAAGGACCAACTGACCGTCACCGACGGCACCCACAGCGTCACGCTGACCTTCGCCGGCAGCTACACCGCCGGCAGCTTCGCCGCCCCGGTCAGTGACGGCCACACCGGGACGCTGATCAAATTCGTCTGAACGGGAACCGCGCCGTCCTGATCCATCCAGGGATCCGGACGGCGGTGGCGGCCACCGCCGCGCCGGTTCGCGTTCGACCGCATTTGACCGACCCAGCCGGGGGCCTCTAATCAGGCAATCATGCCAGGACCGATCCACCGCGCCGACGTCACAACCCACCCGCCTGAACCCGGAAGCTGCCCGATCACCTGGCACCGCCGCAGGGCCATCGCATGAGTGTGCCGTTCCTCGCATGTATGGCCGCAGCCGCGGCATTCTATCATCTGCCCCCGCGCGTCCTGCCCTCGATCCAGGCCGTCGAAGGCGGCAGGGTCGGCCTCGTCCGGATCAACACCAACAACACCGCCGACCTCGGCCTGATGCAGGTCAACACGATCTGGGTCCGACCGCTCGCCACCGCGACGCATACCGACGGCGACCGTGTGATCAGCCGGCTGGTCAATGATCCCTGCTTCAACATCACCGCGGCAGGGGCGATCATGCGCCGCTATCTGACCGAGGCGCACGGCAACCTGATGGCCGCGATCGGCTACTACCACTCCCACACAGCCGGTCTCGGCGCGTCCTATCAGGACAAGGTCATCGCCGCTGCCACAGCGATGTTTGCGCGTCAGCACCGCCAGCCATAATCCTGACCAGCCGTCGTCTCACGCAGCGGCACCGGCTGATTGATCCGCACACCACGCCCGCCAGGCGTGCCGCAACGCCGCCTCCAGGCCACGCGCGAACCGGGGCGCATTGCAAAGCGGGCTTCGCCGTACCGTCTCGCGCAGCCCCGCGCGCAGCTCCGCCAGCACGGCGATGTCGCCCGCGCGCGTCACCGCCATGTCGATGTACTCCTGAACCGAGTGCGCCACCCAGTCGCCCAGCCCGGCATTGCTCAGGTGGCTGACGGAGTGGCGCGAGGCAAACAGTTCCCCCGACAGGGTAATGGTCGGCACGCCCATCCACATTGCCTCGCACGTCGTCAGACCGCCGCAGTACGGGAACGGATCCAGCACGATATCGACATGACCGTATTCGCCCATGAAGGCCCGATGCCCCGAGGAACCGCGCGTCTCGATCCGCGCCCCGGCGATCCCTTGCGCCGCAATCGCCGCTCGGAATCGCGCCGCGGTTGGGCCGTCGGAGAGCTGATGGGTCTTGAGGATCAGCCGCGAGTCGGGAACGCGCCGCAGAATTTCGCCCCAGGTCTCGATCACACGCGGCGTGATCTTGGCCAGGTTGTTGTAGCAGCCGAAGGTGACGAAGCCGTTGATCAGCGCCGGCAGCGCCACGACATCGGGCGCATGCGGCGGCGGACTGTAGCAGACATAGCCGTCCGGCAGGCGCAGCAGCCGTTCGCTGTAGAGTGCTTCGAATCCGTCTGGCGTTTCCCACCGGTCGGTCAGGAACCAGTCCATCTCCGCCAGACCGGAACTGTGCGCCTGCATGCCGACCCATTTGATTTGCACCGGTGCCAGCCGGTTCGCGCAGGCGATCATCCGGGCCCCATCGCCATAGCCGCCAAGGTCGATCAGAATATCGATCCCCTGCTGGCGCGCCACCGCCGTCAGGGCGGCATCGCTGAGGCAATCGACCTCGATCCAGTCGCGCGTGCCGGCCCGGTAGCGGCGCGCGATCGGGTCCTCGGGCGCCGCGTTCTGCACCAGGCAGACGGTGGCGAAATGATCCGGGTCCAGAGCCTCGATGCCGGCGACGGTCAGCCATCCCACGGGATGCGACCGCAGACTGCCCGACAGCAGACCCACCACCAGCGTGCGGTCCGGGTCCGGGGTATTGGTCAATGGCGGCTGTGGCGTGCGCGGCAGCACAGCAGAGCAGTCACGCATCGCCGCCAGCATCTCGATGCCTGTGGTGCCGTCGCAATAGGGCAGGGTGTTGCAAAGCGCCCGCCGCGGCAAGACCGCGTTCGAAGCAAGACCGATGGTCCGGCGGGCAATCGCCACCGCTTCGTCCTGCAACCCAACACACGCTGTCGCATTGGCCAGATTGCCCAGAACGGTCACGTTCGGACCATGGCGGTCCAGCAGGTCCAGCAGGATCGTCCGCGCCTCGGCGTGCCGGTGCAGACGCATCAGCACGGCGGCATGGTCGTTGCGGGCCTGTGCGTTGTCGGGCTCCAGCGTGGTGACCCGGCGCAATACGCGCTCCGCCTCGCGGACCCGGCTGGAGCGGGCCAGCACGCCGCTGAGCAGCCGCAGCGGCGTCGCCGCATCCGGCGTCAGCGCGGTTGCGGTTTCAAGCGCGTCGATCGCCTCTGACCGGCGGCCCAGCCGCTCGAGCAACATGCCGCGGCCGATTTGCAGCACGGCACTGAGCGGGTTTCGGTCACACGCGACGGTCAGCCGCGCCAGTTCGGCTTCGGCCGGCGTCGCTTCGTCTGAGCGTGTATCAGCTTGGCCAACCACCGTGGCCTCGACGCCGTTCAGCACATAATCCAGACGATCCGGTCGCAAGCCTTGCGCCGTGATGAAGGCCGATAGTGCGAGATCGATGGCGCCCGTGGCGCGCAGCGCCAGTCCCAGCGTGTTCCAGGCCTCGGCATTGTCGGGGGCGACACCACAGCACCGAATCAGCAGGTTGCGCGCCGGTTCTGCCTCGCCGCGCATCAGCAGCAATCCGCCAAGCGCGATCAGGGCTTCCGGGCGCCCTGGATTAAGCTGCAAAACCCGCCTGTACGCATCCTCGGCGGCGGTATAGTCCCCCGCGGCCCGCAGGCTTTCGGCCAGCCGCACGACCGGCTCGTCCCAGTCGGGCACCTCCGCGGCGACCTGCTCGATCAGGCGTCTGGCATAGGTCCGGTCGCCGGCTCGATCCTCGGCAATGGCCAGATTGAGCCGGGAAACGGGTGACGCGTCGCCGGACGCAACCGCCTGGCGCAACGGCTCCAGCGCATCGCGAAAGCGGCCCTCGGCGAGCAGATCGACGCCCGGTGGCCGAACCGAATCCCTGCGGATCGGACGCGGCAGCTCAGCCTGGGAGGCGTCGGACCGAACCTCAACCGTCATGGCGCATCCGCTCGATCGCCAGCAACAGGCCGGGAACGGCAGCCCCCGCCTCCTGCCGAACCACCGGGCGGTCGATGCGCAGCACCCGGAACCCGGCGGCGCAGACGGCGTCATAAACGTAATGTTCGGCGTGGGCATAGCGGCCTTGCCGCTGCAGCGCCCAGTTCCCGTTGCCGGGTATCACGCCATCATGGTCCGGCTGGATTTCCTCGACCGAGAACACGAACCAGCCCCCTGGTTCGAGCCTGCTGTGCACCA
>Ga0302320_10019111_pt1 | contig 13780 bp, 7 predicted proteins | sample Bog_T0_3_FD_202130 | JGI IMG/M metagenome (GOLD analysis project Ga0302320, IMG submission 202130) | Peat permafrost microbial communities from Stordalen Mire near Abisko, Sweden - Bog_T0_3 | ecosystem: Environmental > Terrestrial > Soil > Wetlands > Peat | place: Sweden: Abisko, Stordalen Mire... | reverse complement strand
GCGTGTTTTGGAGAAGACGTTTCTCTCCATTCACCAGGCGATCCGGGAATCCAACATCCCCCAACGATTGATCAAAGGCATCGGCATTGGCCACTCCGGCGTGATTGATAGTGCAGCCGGGGTTGTGCTTTCCTATCCCCGGCCGGGACAAATGGAAGAGTGGAGGAATGTCCCTCTGCGCGCAATCTTCGAGAAAGAATTCAGTCTTCCTTGCCTTCTCGAAGACAGCGTCCGTACCTCGACAATTGCGGAAAAGTCCTTCGGCGCTGCCAAAGAGCTCAGCGACTTTCTCTATATAGATGTGGGAATGGGTATCGGTGCCGGAATCTTCCTCGACGGCAAGATCTACCGCGGCGCCGGCGGGCGAGCAGGCGAGTTCGGGCACATTACTGTCAACGAAGACGGCCCGTTGTGTTCGTGTGGAAATACGGGTTGTCTTGAAACGTTGGCTTCCAGTGCGGCAATTATCCAGGATGTGCGCGCTGCCCTTGAAAAAGGTATCGATTCAAAGATCCGTGAGCTCGCAGGCGGGGACCTCGACAAAGTCAGTATCGAGCTGATTGCACAAGCTGCCTCAGAAGACGACAGTCTTGCCTACAGAGTGTTGCAGAGATCTGCTTCTTACATTGGTATCGGATTGGCAAACTTGGTCAATCTGCTCAATCCCAAAGTAGTGATCTTTGGAGGAGCGCTGTTTCGCGAGATTCCGCAATTGATTGCGGATCCTTTGCGAAGGATTATCAAACAAAGGTCGTTGGAAAAATCGGCGAACGATGTGCAGCTTCTGGTTTCAACGCTGGGCGGGGAATCCACCGCGCTGGGGGCGGCGCGATTGATTGCCGAGAGAATCATCGAAGATCTCTACCTGCATTGGCCCTCACAGGCCGTGGAACTAGCCCCGAAACCTGGATTGAAGCAGGCCAAGGGCGGCGCCGCGCCTGCGGCGGAGGACGAAGTGGCTGTGGTTTAAGACGCAAGGCTTATCGCTGCGGGCCGGTCCTGCCACGAAGGCTGCCACGAAGGAAAGAGCGGTTCAGATCGGCATAGCGGGAGACGAATCCTCATCTGCTATGCGAGATGAGCCGCAGCTTCTAAGGCGCCGGGGGCAGATTCTTCCACTGCGAATTCGGTACATCCTGCAGGCGGCCAAGCATGCGGTAAATTTGAATGAGCGCGAAATCTTCCATTTGTTCACCGGCTCCAACCTGCACCCAGGTAGTTGTGCTCACCGCGCCGTAGCCGCCCTCGCTTGCAGCTTTGATCGTAGGAAAATATCCGTAGTACCCATTCGTATATCCAAGAAAGAAGCAATCGCGCACAGGACACTTTGCGCGCAGGTCCGTCTGAAAATCGACGAATGGTTCGCCCGGCATTCCAACGATCACAATGTTGCGATTGATGAGTGCCGTGGTCACGGGCAAATCCATGGTTTCTTTGATTGGCGACGCAAATATGTCGTAGGCCTTCGGCCCGAGTTCGCGCAAAGTCTCCTGTTTCAATTTCTCTGGGTCCCACCGAAGCTTGAGCGGCAGCGATTCATCTCGAAAATCGATCTGTGGATCGGGGTCGGCCTTGGTCTGAATTTGTTGCGCCGTGGTAACCGCGGCTTTCCCGAGAGTCTCGCCGGCCCAGTCTCTTCTACCCACGACGTCGAGATTGATGGGCGTTCCGGCATCGAAAACATTGATGTCCCCAGGAGCCCCCTGCACGAAGAACGCTAATGGCTTGCCTCCAAACGCCTGTTCCACAACCTTGCACATGACACCGGGAAAGTCGGCCGAAAAGCGAAGAGCATCGGAGCCGAATGTTACGGGATGCGCGGCGTAGTTCACCAGAATCGCGAGAGGCTCGCCGTCCATGCGATCGATGCGCAGCACCGCAACCAGCGGATCGACAGGGTATGTCGGCGCCCGGGTGGAGTTTGACCAGAGCATAGAAATCGACCCATCGGCATCTACGTGCCTGCGGTTGTATCCAATATAGGCAGCGCCGTATCCCACTCCTAAGCGCACCGGAATTGCACGCTCAGCGGCATCGTGAATCGCGCGCTCGATCCGTTTCAGGTCTTCGGTTTCCCACGCGGGAGGTCCATTGGGATATTCATCCATGAGGACTGGACCGGTATGAGTATGAGTAGCCTGGACGATGAGGCCGTCGATGCCGCTGTTCTGTTTGATAGTTTTGCGCAGAAACTCGAGCGATGCTGGGCCGAATGTCCGGCCGAGATCGAGATCGACGTATGCCAGACGACTGTTTCCCGCCTCGAGCACGAGAATGCGGGCATAAAGAGGGTCGAGTACGCCTTGCGCGCCATCGAGGCGATCGAAGTAACCCCACATTCGCGTGCCGACCGGAGGAGTGATATCCACTTTCTCAACAGCGGCCTTCATGTCGGACGCATTGCCGGACAGACTCAGAGCCAAGGCCAGGACTACAAAGAGTGCACGAGGTAGCGCGTGAATTGATCGGTGGTAATAGGCCACAGTGAATACACCTTCTCTTTCTGAACTGAAAATAATCGCGCCAATTCTTGCTCAATTCGAGCGTTTCACTTGAATCGTGAATCAAATCCGCTAGTCGATGTAATCTAACCTCATCCTTCATCAGGAGTCAACAGGTTGAATCATACCCGAAAGTATAGTCCGCGATATGGCTCCTTTATTTCTTGCTTGAAAGAACAATCAACGCTCTTATCGAGAAGTGTTGCGGCAATGTCGACTCTCTGAATGGGAGCTGGCTGAACAATTCCCAATAGAATCGCATATTTCATGCAACGTCGACGGTCAGCCCGGACGCGCCGATTCCCGCAAAGTGCTTTTGGTCTTCTCGCCGCAAATCAGCACTTTCGTGGAACTGGGAGGCAACAAGCACACGGGTTAAGCGTTATTCTAAAATATCTATTGACAATTATCGTCATAATGACATAGGTTTATTACCAATTTGAATTGACAAGGCCAAATCAAATAATTCTCACCAGGGAGGGTCATGTGCATGACGCAGAACTTCAGAGGCTTAGACGCACCCGCCGCCATCAAGCAATGGATTCGGTCAGTTATTCCCGCAGCGAATAAAGCTCGACTGGCGTTTTTAGTCTTGCTGGTAGGGCTGGCGTGTGGCTCCGTATTCGCCGCCACCACAGGCAGCATTTCCGGAACCGTCAAGGACGCGCAGGGCGCAGTGATTCAGGCTGCGACGGTTCAACTGCGGAACGAGGGGACCGGCGTCGTGTTAACCGTCCAGACCGACTCATCCGGGTTCTACAACTTTCCTTCGATTGCGATCGGTATTTACGACGTGAGCTTTGAGAAGAGCGGCTTCGAGAAATTTGAACAAACCAAGGTGGTGATCGATGTCGATACAGACCAGCGGGTCGATGCAGAGCTGAAAGTGGGCTCGGCGTCGGAGCAGATCACGGTGGTCTCCACAGAAGCGCAGGTAAATACCGAGAACGCGCAGATAGGCGAAGTGCTCACCGCAACCGAAATGGCCGAGCTGCCGAATGGCTCTCGCGCATTCACCGACCTTTTGATGCTTCAGCCGGGAACGGTCAACGTCAGCGTATCGCAGTACAGCTCCATTACGCCTAATAACAGCCAAAACAACGGCCTCCTCTCCATCGGCGGCGCACAAGACGTGCACAGCGGCTTCATGGTCAACGGAGCCAACACGGTGGACGGATTGGGTGAAGGCACATACCTGCTCCCGGTCTACGATTCCATCGCGGAAATGCGCGTCGTCACCAACAACTCCGGGGCCGAATACGGTGGGTTTGCCGGCGCCATCAGCAACGTCGTTACCAAGTCGGGAACCAATCAATTCCATGGAGACGCGTTTGATTACTTAAGCGAAACGTATCTGGACGCGGCCGACTACTTTAGTCAGACGATTGCACCTTCCAATCAGACCATCATCGGCGGCACGGTGGGCGGGCCGGTCCTGCGCAATAAACTCTTCTTCTTCACGGACTTCCAGCGCACCCGGTCTTCGGGCAATTACCCGGTCTACACTTCCGCTCCCTCGGCCGCCGAAAAAAACGGCGACCTGTCGGCACCGACACAGGAGGCTAACCTTACTGGGAGCGTCAGCAGCGCCTATATGGCTCAACTGTTAAACACGCGACTGAGCCTCCCCGCGGGTACCATAACCAGCGGCGAGCCTTACTACACATCCAGCTGCACCCAAAATTCGCAGTGCGTTTTCCCCGGCGCGCAAATTCCAACAAAGGCTTGGGACCCGGTCAGCGGGATTGTACTTAATAAGTATTTCCCTACGGCCAATACAACCCTGTCCAACAACGGCCTGCCGGGTTTTCAAGGGCCAGCGGCCGAGAGCACGAACGCGGATACCAAAGGCGGATTCAGAGGCGACGTCACCACTCGATTTGGAGCTGTTTCAGGTTACTATCACTACGATCCCTGGTCGCAGTTCAGCCCCCCGAGCTTTGGCACAACCGTCCCTGGTTTTCCCACTATAAACGCGGGAAAAGCGCAATTGTGGGTTGCAAGCCTTAGAACGACATTCGGATCGACCGCCGTGAACGCTTTCACCGCCAGCTATACGCGCAATGCCAACGTCCAGGGCGAAAGCTCATCGGGTGGGCAAGACCTGGCCTCGTTTGGCTTTAACACCAACACGGCGACGGGCGGCATTGACCAACTTGCGCCGGCACAGTATCAGAATCTGCCGGTCATAAGTATTAGTCAAATCGGCGGTGTAGGAGCGTCGCAATCGGTCATAGCCCAGTTCAACAACACGTATGGGTTCGCGGATGACTTCACTAAAATTGTCGGCACCCACTCGCTGCAGTTCGGCGCCCAATATCACTGGGATCAAATATGGGTCGGCCATCCCCTCAACGCCAGCAACGGCAATTTCGGCTTCCAGGGCACCGAGACTGGCGACGGCCTTGCCGATTATCTGATTGGCACGCCGTCGAGCTTTGCCCAGGGTTCTCCCGTCGAATTCAGTCTCAGGAACTTCTACGCCGGAATCTATGCCGAGGATGGCTGGCGCGTGAGCAAGGGCCTGACCGTCAACTACGGTGTGCGCTGGGAAGTGGATCCCTTCTGGAAGGAAGCACTTGACAGAGACCCCGTCAGTGCGCCGGGGGTGCAATCGGTAAAGTTCCCGACCGCCCCGCTAGGGTACGTTTTCCCAGGTGATCCCGGAATCCCGCAACACCTTTCGTTTATCAACTGGCACGACTTTGGCCCACGGTTGTCAGTGGCCTATTCTCCCGATTTCTCCAACGGGTTGTTGCATACGATTTTTGGCAGCCAGGGCAAAAGCAGCATTCGAGCTGGATACGGGATTCACTATACCAACATCGAAGGATACAACGACTACAATCTCGGGTCTCCGCCCTACTCGCTGTACTATCCCAGCCCATATAAAGTTCTTTTTTCGAACCCTTTTATCAACCGGGAGTCCGGCCAGCAGGTAACAGAGCCGTTCCCGCTCCTTACCGGGACAAACGCCTCGACTTTCAACTTTTCGACGTATTTACCTTTTGCCCCAAAAAGGAGCCCGCTCCTCCATTCTCCGAGCCCGTACGAAGAACACCTCGATCTCTCTTTTCAACGAGCGCTTACCTCGAAGACCATGCTGGAGTTAACTTATGATGGGTCGTTCGGACATCACCTCACCCTGAACGAAGACCAGAACCCGGCCAGCCCCGCGCTTTGCCAGAGCCTGAGTCAGCCAAGCGACGTGGCGCCTGGCTCACCCACATGCGGTCCCGGTGGGTCAGAGGGAACCTATACCAGAGCCAACGGCGAAGTAGTTCACACCACGCGCGTTGGAGCCCTGGGATCGAACTTTCAAGGCATGGGCCTCGAGGCCAATGTGGGAAACTCGGCGTACAACGCTCTTTTTGCCACTCTGGGCTATACGGCAAATCGCCTGAACTTCAAGGTTCGCTATATCCTGAGCAAAGGGATGGACAACGGGTCTGGACGTGGGGACCAGGAGTTTTACGGTGGCAACCCTAACTTCTTCCGTTGTATCTCCGACTACGATTCGCGGCACAATTTTACCGCGAACTACACCTACGAGCTACCCTTCGACAAGGTTTTGCACTTCAACGAAAGGATAACGCGGGGCTGGAAGATTTCCGGCGTCACTCAATTTGAACAAGGCATCCCGGTTATCGTGTACGAATACAACGACGACAACTCGGAAGTGGGCGATAAAGGTGTTACCCCGTGGTACCAAAGCACAGACGAACCCGTGTATACCCCAGGGAACATTGTTGGCGATCACAACCCGCGGCATGCGGTGCAGCAAGGCACTGCCTACGCATATTTCAACACCAGTCTTTTCCAACCGGAAGCGCCTGGACAGCAGGGGAACTCTCCACGGAGATTCTTTCATAGCCCGGGCATAGATGACACCGATGTGGCCCTGATCAAGGCGGTCAAGATCACGGAACACACTTCGGCGGAATTCCGCGCTCAGTTCTTTAACTCACTCAACCACGCACAGTTCTCTCAAGGCATAGGCAACGGAATAGACGGTAACATTGACGATGGTGTGGGCGGCTTTGGGACTTATTCCGGTGGCTCCGACCCGCGTTCGGGCCAGTTTGCTGTTAAATTCACGTTCTAACCTGTTATCTGCACAAAGCTGCTCACGTCCGCGAACCATCGGACGTGAGCAGTTTCTTGTTGGGAGACCTCAAATCACCGCTTCTTAGCTTTTCAAGCTGCTAGCCTCATCGGATGAAGAGGGTGGGGAGAAGAGAACCCATGAAGTTCGATCGCCGAACTGTCTTGAAGAGTCTCGCGGCAGGATTCGTCGCTGCCGGAGCACCCATCGAAGGGCGGACGTCAACTCCGGTTCTCAATCTGGACCGTTCCCTCCGAATCTGGGACGTTCACAGCCATCTCGGCGCACTGCCGGGAGCCGCACCCGAAGAGCGCATGGCCGTCCTCGTCCGGCATATGGACCGGCTGGGAATCGAGCGCCTGATACTCTCCCAGGGATACGAAGAATACGGAAGTCATGCGACCCCGGAACAAGTTCGGATAGAGAACGATCGGGTCATCCGCGCGGCTCAGCATTTTCCGGACCGGGCATACGGATCGCTGTATATAAATCCCGAACATGTCGATGCGAGTCTGCAGGAATTCGATCGATGTGTGCGCGACGGGCCAATGGTTTGTGTCGGAGAAGTGCAGACCGATCTCCGATGCAATGCGCCTCAACTGGATCCGATCGTGGAACGAGCAGTCGCAATGAATGTGCCCATCCTGCAGCACACCTGGCTCAAAAGTGAGGGCAACGAACCAGGCGAATCAACTCCTTATGACCTTGTAGAACTTGCCAAACGCCACCCGAAAGCTCAACTCATCTGCGGCCACACGGGTGGCAATTGGGAACTCGGCATCCGCATCATCCGCGATACAAACAACGTCTACGCGGACATCGCCGGATCGGATCCCACATCGGGATTTGTCGAAATGGCCGTTCGCGAACTTGGCGCTGAACGCGTTCTTTATGGAAGCGATGTAGGCGGACGAAGTTTCGCTTCCCAACTGGCGAAGGTATTGGGCGCTGACATTCCCGATGACGCAAAAGGGTTGATCCTGGGGGGAAACATTCGACGTTTGTTGCAGCCGGTCCTGAAGGCGAAAGGACTACCTTCATGATCGATACGAATGTAACGTTGTTTCGCTACCCTTATCGTCGCGTTATTGGAGACGATCCCGAAACACTGGCAGCGAGGTTGCGCGCGAAGGGAGTGGAACAGGCGTGGGCCGGCAGTTATGAAGCGCTATGGTCCCGGGATATGTCGGGCGTGAATCTTCGTCTTGCCGAGGCTTGCCGCCGGACAGGTGCAGGTTTCTTTTTACCATTCGGCTGCGTCAATCCCAAATTGCCGGATTGGAGGGAAGACCTGCGGCGATGCCATGAAGCCCATCGCATGCAGGGCATTCGTCTGTTTCCGAATTACCATGGGTACACCCTGGCCGACCCCTTGTTTGCCGAAATAGTTTCAAGCGCAGCAGACCGAAATCTGATCGTGCAGATTGCCCTTTCGATGGAAGACACGCGGACGCAATTGATAGTGATTCAGCCAGTCGATCCGGCGCCGCTTGCTGACTTGCTGCCGCGCCTTCCCCATTTACGCGTAGTCCTATTAAATTACGGCGGCTGGACCGATGACGACGCGGGCGAGAGCATTGCGAGAATCCGGAGAGCCGAGAACGCATATTTCGATATGGCAATGAACGAGGGAGTGGGAGGGCTTGCGCGCCTGATCGCCGCAACCTCGCCCCGGCGCGTAGTGTTTGGATCTCATTCGCCGTTTTTCTATTTTGAGTCGGCACGGTTGAAGGTCCTGTCGGAAGCGCTTCCTGCTGACCAGGAGCGAGCTGTGTATGAGGGAAACGCGCAGTCGCTGCTGCACCCCGGGTCGTAAGAAATACCGCGGGCCGAGCGCACGATGTTAGCGTCCGCGGTGCTCATTAAGATGTGCGACTTCCTCGCCAGCCAGCAGAAAACCGCCGACTCCGAAGTTATAACTTGAGCCGGGAAGGTAGTAATTGGGAGCGCCGTCTGTCTGCTGAATGTTACCCAGGCGTCCATCGGCGTATATCTGACTCACCAGGCCGCTCCAGGCTCTGGCGACGGCCGGTGCATAAGTAGCGCGATCGAGGACGCCGTGATTCACACCCCATGCCAGCCCCAGCGTAATCAGCGATGACCCCGAGATCTCAGGCTGTGGATAGTCCACTGAGTCAAGAAGGTCGGCATGCCATAGCCCCGTCTTCGGGTCCTGGATCGATACCAGCTCCTTCGCCATCTCCCTCATCTGTGCTTCGAAGCGGCCGCGATCGCGATAGTCCCTGGGCATGTACTCGAGAGTGCGAGCAAGACCGCCCATGACCCAGCCATTCCCGCGCGACCAGAAGACTGGCTTTCCGCCCGGCCCTTTCTGATTCATGAACGACTTGTCGCGATAGAACAGGTGGTAATGCGTGTCGTAGAGCGCGCCGGATGTTTCCCACCATCGTTGGCTGAGATAGTCGAGATATTCTGGATCGTTCGTAGCCTTCGCCATGCGCGCCCAGGTAGCCGGCCCCATAAACAGCGTGTCGCACCACCACCACGGAATCTGAAACTGATCGTCGGGAACAGGCGGCATCCTCGCACTGAACAAACTGTCGAGCCCCTTTCGTGTTGGGCCGATCTTCTCCGGCGCAGGATCGAGAAAATAGAGCTCCAGATAGGTTTGCGCCAGGGCCTGATCGTTGTTGTCAGGCCAGCCCCGGCCTGCTGGATCTTCCGCTCCGAGTTCCCAGTGATACTGTTCCGCCACGGCTGTCATCGCGTTGCGGTACCGAGGATCGTTGAGTTCGCGTGAAGCAGCCATGAAGCCGGTGTCGAGAACGGCCCAGGTCCAATTGCGCCCGAGGTAAGGTCGGGCACGTTCGAGTTCCCAGTCCGCGACCTTTCGCATGGCGGCGCGGACGGCAACCGGGTCTGTCGATCCGGATTGGTTCGCTTTCGGGCCGGGATCACTTGGAACGTCGCCGTAGTGCCGCGCTATATCTTCGTCAATGCCCGCTTGTTCATCGGCGCTGATGTTGGGAGCCGTCGGAATGCCATGCGGCGAAACCACCTGTCCTTGCATCGATGCCGCGATCTTGTCGCCCAGCGCCGAAACAGCTTTCTGTTCGAGTGAGTCCATAAGTCTATCCCGCTCCTCGGACGACCAATCGTTGGCATGTTGCACGAGAAACACAATAATCAAACCGCGTTTCCGATCGACCTTCATGTCAGTCTTGTAGGCTCCGCTATGCTCGAAGTAGCCGTCGCCCACATTCCAGCCAAATCCATACGGCTTGGCCACGCCATTCCCTGTTTCCTTGGTTGTGATGAGCGTGACGGCCTCTTCGGAGAGATAGCGCTTCCCGTGAAGAGTCCCGTTGTTCAACATCATTTGGCAGAAGCGCGCCACGTCGTCGGCCGTCGAGAATAACCCGCCGGCCGGGATGGGATATCGGTGCTTGCGGTCGTCTAGAGGATAGGTGAGTTGGTCAATCGGCGCCTCCCGCAGGCTGACCGACGCACTACCGCTCACATACGATTTCGCAAGCCTCTGGAGCTGTTCGCTGGACGGCCAGAATGTTGTATCCTTCATGCCCAGCGGCGCAAACAAGCGCTGCTCGATGAAATTCTCAAAGGCCATGCCACTTACGACTTCAACAATCCGCCCCGCGGTATTGAATCCCTCGTTGCTGTAACTGTATGTCTCTCCCGGCTGAGACTCAAGCGGCTCCGCCGCATAACTTTCCACCGCCGACTTGAGGGAGAGAAGATCGAGAACTACCGGTTCGCGCTTGGACCGGAACGCAAGGCCGCTTGTGTGGCATAGGATCTCCCGTATTGTGATCGGGTGCGTTACAGGTTCAAGCTTGGACTGAGCCGGCTCTGGACCCAAAGGCTGCGGAGAGCTCAGAACCCGAGAGACCATTTGTCCCTTGAATTCCGGCAGATACTTCTCGACCGGATCGTCGAGTCCGATCTTACCTTCATCCACGAGCATCATCACCGCGGATGCCGTCATCGCTTTGCTCATCGACGCAATCCAGAAGAGGTCGTCGCTCCCCATCGAGCGCTGCCCAGCGATATCCGCGAAACCAATCGTCTCCCGATCGAGCACCTGATTCCGATCGGCAACAAGAACGACCGCCCCTGCGATTTCATGGCTGTCAATGTACGGCTTAACCACACCCGCCAACGGGCCCGGACGCTGCCCGCTCGGACTATTTGTCTGAGCCGACCCAACGTTGGAACCGCACAAACCAGCGGCTATAATTGCCAGGGTAGCGAATCGAAGCCGCCTGTCGACGCGTGCTGTTGCCTTAGTCAAACCGCATGAATCCTTTGCTTTTTTCGTCTCAAGTACTTTCATTCTTGAATTCCTCAATGTGAACGGGAGATTGACAAGCCGCACCGTTACGATCCGCTGAAGTCGATCGATTTCGGTGCCAGGCGGAATCCCTTAGTGGTGATTGCGATATAAGTCAGTCCAATCGCGAACCAGGCTCCGCCCACCTCTTTCGCAAGCGGATTCAGATTCCACCAGATCAGCGCACAGAATGCAAATCCGGCAAGAGGCAAAATCATGTCACCAAGAAGATTGCGTCGCCGTTCGGCGCGATTCACGATACCGAAATGCCAAAACGTAGCGAAATTCACTCCCATAAAGGCGAGAAACGCCCCAAAGTTCAGCAACTCTCCGGCGTGCTCGTAGGCATTGCCCACGTAGTTGAGTCCGATCGCTCCACTGACAGCAATAAGTCCGATGAGCAGGATGTTATAAGTCGGCGTGCTGCTCCCACTGCTGAGATGGGCAAAAAACTTTCTTGGCAACACGCCATCGCGGCCCATTCCAAACAGCAGGCGCGCTGCGCCAAGGCCTCCTGTAAGCCCGCTTCCAATCGCAGCTAGAACGAGGATTGCTCCCATGGCCTGAAACAGCGGCATTCCGCCGACGCGCTGGCAGACATCCATGAACGCAGTCTCGAGGTTGATGAAGCCGTGCCAGTCAGGCCAGACTCTTTGACCCAGGTATACCTCGACCCCGCTAAAGATGCCGGTGAACAGGCAAACGAGTACGGTGGCAAGCAGAACATTTCGCTTGGGGTTCTTTACATCTTCTGAAAGTGTCGTGATTCCATCGAAGCCAATATAAGTAAGTGCGGCAAACGACGTCGCCATCCAGATCTGGTGACCATTGAAAGTCTTCGGGTCGTAAAACGGCTGTGTTGAAAAGAGCGCGCCCCAGCCGCCGAGGTGGAAGAGATAGCGCACCGCCAGCCAAAGGAATGCCGCGATGACGACACTCATCGCAGCCAGCATTACCTTATTTGCGCGAGCGGACGACTTGATGCCGCGCAGATTGAACGCGGTGATGAAAGCCGCGACCAGGATTGCGGCGATGGGATATGGCAGTTGAGGAGCGTATCGCGAATGAATTGCCGCAGCCACCCAAATGGTGCAGAGCAGAGGCTGCAGCACGTAGTCCAGCAGCATGGCCCATCCGATGAGAAATCCAATGTGCGGGCTGATCGTCCTGCCCACGTAAGTGTACGCGGAACCCGCTGACGGATAGACGCTTGCCATGCGGCCATAGCTGAAGGCCGTGATCATCATCGCCACCATGGCGATGAGAATGGTAGTAACAGTATGCCCATTGGAGAGCTTTTGCGCCACACCGAACAGAGGAATAGGAGCCGTAGGCTGAATTAGAATCAAGCCGTAAAAGATCAGGTCCCAGAGCGTCAGGACCCGTCGCAGGCGGGGTGCGGCTCCGGGTATCGTAGCGGAATCAGCAGTCATGGCTCACATATTCCTGACGGTAATATTTCGCAATTTGAATGGCCTGGGATCTAGCTCCGCCCTCCTCAAGCCATCAGGAAGCCGCCGTTGACCTCGAGCACCTGCCCATGAATGAAGCTGGCCTGGTCGGTGCAAAGATACACAATTGCATCCGCGATTTCGTCCGGAGTACCGAGCCTCCCCACCGGCGTCGCGGCGCGCACTCCGTCCAACCCCTCGGGAGTAGAGAAGGACCGGTGATAGTTTGTGTCGATCGTACCCGGTGAAACTGCGTTGACTCGAATATTGAGCGGCGCGAACTCGCGTGCCAGCCCCTTGGTCATAGTTGAGATTCCGCCTTTGGCTGTGGCGTAGGCCAGCGCTCCCACGCCCCCACCGAAACGTGCAGCTACAGAGGAGACATTTACAATGAAACCGCGTTTGCGCGCGGCCATTCCTTTCAAGACTGCCTGAGAAACAAAGAATGCGCTCGTCAGGTTCAGCATCATGACTCTTTCCCAAAGCTCCGGTGTAAAGTCAAGCACCTTGGTTCTTGCTAACAACGATCCAGCGTTGTTCACCAGGATGTCGATTTCACGACCCTCGGCCAATCTGCGCAACGCCTGCGTTCCTTCTAATGTCGTAAGATCCGCTTGAACCAACTCAGCCGTGACGCCATGCTGCTGAGCCTTCTCGCGCACGGCCTCGGCTTCGCTGTGTTTCGAGTTGTAATGAATCAGAACATTGGCGCCTTGCCGCGCAAGTGCAATCGACGTGGCTTCACCGATGCCGCTGCTGGCGCCGGTGACGAGAGCTGTAAGGTTTTGGAATGGACGATCGCTTGTCATAACGAATCTACTGTTGCCTCCTTGAGAAATTGAGATTTGGGCTCGAGCGAACCCATGAAAACCCACAGGATCGCAACGCCGATCAGCGGGATGAGACCGAACAACCAGAAGACCGGCACGTACGAATAGCGGTCCACAAGCCATCCAGTGAGGAGCGCGAAGACCATGCCTCCGAATCCGGATCCCATGCTTGCCAATCCGTAAACCGAAGCTGCCCCACTTGGGAGCACATCCGCGGGCATCGCTAGCATGTTGGCCAGCGCTGCCGTGTAGCCAGCCATGGCCACGGAGACGAGCGCAATCGACAATGCCGCTCCACGCACATGCACGGCCGGAATGGCCATCGTCATCATCGCCGCGGCAACGGTGACCGCTGCCTTGCGCGCGCCGCCGGCAGATACTTTTGCATGCAGAAATCCCTTTGCGATCAGGCCGCCGCATACGCTGCCAAGGCCGGCGACGAAGAACGGAATCCACCCATAGCTTCCGATCGACGCGAGGTCAAAGTGTCTCGCGTGAAACAGGTATTCCGGAAACCAGAAGGTGTAAAAGTACCAGACCGGATCGACGAAGATCTTGGAAATCGTGAAAGTCCAGACGAA
>Ga0302320_10019109_pt1 | contig 13780 bp, 6 predicted proteins | sample Bog_T0_3_FD_202130 | JGI IMG/M metagenome (GOLD analysis project Ga0302320, IMG submission 202130) | Peat permafrost microbial communities from Stordalen Mire near Abisko, Sweden - Bog_T0_3 | ecosystem: Environmental > Terrestrial > Soil > Wetlands > Peat | place: Sweden: Abisko, Stordalen Mire... | reverse complement strand
CTGACGCCGGCTTGATTGGCGGCAGCAAGCACTCGTATCCGCTGTTCCCGAATCGGCATGGGGAAAGGCTCACGCGGGCAGGGATAAAATACATCCTTGATAAATGCGTTGAGTCTGCCCGCAATAAGAATCCCGGTGTCCTGCCAGAGGTCATATCGCCCCATAGTTTCCGACACTCGAAAGCAATGCATCTGCTTCATGCCGGGGTGAACTTGGTTTACATCAGGGACATTCTTGGTCACGCAGACTTAAAAACCACTGAAATATATGCGCGCATTGATGGAGAGATGAAGCGCAAGGCACTGGAAGAAGCGTTTACAAACACTGTTCCCTCCGAGGCTCTTCCGTCATGGCAGCAGGATGGACAACTGCTGAACTGGCTTCAGAGCCTTGGCAGAAAGGACATGGCACACCCACGGTAACGATTCGCGTTGGATCGTCACGCTCATTTTGTGAAACAAGGACAGGTGGGGGTCGGTGCTCTCCTACTGAGCCTGAACCCAACATTGACACTGGTGGAGAATTCAGAATTCGGCTTTAACCGCGATCCAGTCAATGAGTGCCAGAGCTTGTTGGTTGAGAGCTGTACAACTGCTTTCTTGCTGCCGTTTCGTGACCTAGCCAAGATGCAAGCCGGTTCGCTACGGGAGCCGAAAGAGGCGGACCTCCGCGCCGTCTTGTTCCATCACAATGTGTCCATTTGGAGAAATCCTCAGAACTGCGCCCGGCGCGTAATTGTGCCGAAAGAGCATTCGCGCAGTCTGCGAGTCGAAGACCGCAAAACGGCGGAATACGACTCCATAGCAGTCATCTAAGTCTCCCAGCAAGCAGCCATCAACGCGGTACAGAATCCGTCGCGGTTCCGCTGCCGACATCGTCGTGTCGCTGCTGTTGATGAATGGCGGCCTGATCTTGGCTATATCCGCCACAACGACCGTTGCGTCCGTCGGTGTCTCTGCGTAGAGACGTTTGCCGTCGAAGCTCGACATGAGCAGCCTGTCAGACGCAACGAGGCCAACAATGTAGTACCCTGACGCTCCTCCTAGTTGAGGCATTGCGAAGCTGCGCACCACTCCATGTGAACCGGCAACGTCGCACTGTTTTCTCTCTTGCATGCAAATGAGAAATCCATCGTCGGCGATGGCGCGGACGGATTGTCCCTTTCCTGTCGTTACCTCAGCAATTGGGTCACTGGATGAGCCCTCGTACAGGCGAAGCTGGGATTTAGCTGGCCCTGCAACACTCATTGCCGTTCGTGAGGGCGAGAGGCCGCCGCCGAAATAGCACCTGTTGGACTGTCCGTTTCCCCCCAGCTCAATCGACCGTCCAACTTGCAAGTTGCGCGACAACAGTTCGATATGCTGCCCTGTGCAGACAGCGACGTATCCGATGGGTCCGGCAGCCAGTTCGACCACGTCGGCTCGGCTGATGGCGGCCAATTCGTGTCCTTGCAGGTCTATTTCGGTAATCCTGGTCTCGATTGGCTTGTCTCGGGTTGCCTTGTCGCAGGTATAGGCCACCGGAGCGCTGACGACTAGGTGGTCATCGTCCAGAAACTCGAGATGCCCTGGGTACCAGTCGCAACCGGCCTTCGTAAGGCCATATTGCGACAGATCCAACTTCCACTCCTGCGCTGTTGGGGTTTGGCCGCGCCCCACAATCGAAAGCAACGCCGCCCCGCATGCTAGTGCTAGTCTCATTGATCTACATCATAGGCTCTAGCAGCAGATCCGACTCAGGCCTTTGATGCCAATGACAAATCACTATTGGTTCAGCGACATGTCTCGGGCGAATCACCGGCTACCGACAACCGGCTACCCGGCAGTTACCAGTTGAGCAACATCCCACATTCTTAGGCATGAATGATTGCTGCCAAAATGCCACCTTCTACCCTCGGTCATGACACGAGTGTGACAATCCAACACGAATCCTTACCGTAGGTGTGGAAGGACGTTATGTGAAGAAAAAGTATGGGCAAGCCTCGAATTTCCGGCGAATCTATGCTGCACTTTTCATAACGTCCGGCTTTCCATAACCCAGATGCTCGGGCTCAAAGCGCACCGCCTTTAGCTCGAACGCCACGAGACATTGCAAGTCGCGGTGGTAGAAGAGCAGATCGATTTCAAAGTCCTGATTGCCGACCTGCACGCGCACCTTCTCGCCGACAAAGGCAAATCCGTCGCCCAGTTCCATGAGGAATTTACGCAGATTGCGCAGCAGGCTGGTTTGCAAGTCAGCCTCGCTGTGACGCTGGGGTAGGTCAAGGAAATCGAGCAGGTAGCTGTCCTTGAAGACACCGGTCGCATCCTGCGGCAAAACTCGCACCGCTGGTGCGAGTTTCTTGTCGGACAGGACAGTTCGCTCAAAGGCCGCGGTCTTGATCTGATGGGCGAGCTCGCGTTTGCTCCACTTCGCTTTCACCGCAAGCCTCAGATAGAACTCGCGCTCTTCCGGCCGTTTGTTCTGCCCCATAATCATGAGGTTGTGCGTCCACGACAAAACTCGCACCAGTGATGCGAGTTTTGGCTGATCGGCGTAAACCTCGTAGAACTGTTTCATTCGCCAGAGGTTAGAGGCGGAGAATCCCTTGAGATCTGGAGCCTGCCTGAGGAGCCATTCCGACAGTTCCCGGACAATCCCTTTGCCCCAACCGCCTTCGGCCATTCTTCCCGACAAGTGCGCGCCAACCGCCCAATAAGTGTCAATCAACGCAACGTTGACTGCCTTATAGGCCTTGGCGCGGCCAGCCCGAATGATGCCGAGCACCTCAGCGAATTCGGAGTCCTTCTTGACCAGTTTCGTGCTCATTCGGCCAAACCCTCCAGCATGGTCATGATATTAGTCGTAACGCCCTTCAGTTCGGCGTTAATCTCTTCAAGTGAGCGCGGCGCCTTGAAGACGTGGAAGTGCCGGTTGAAGGGGATATCATACTCGGACTGCTTGTAGTCGCCGCGTAACAAATCGACAACTGAGCAAGTGAAGGAAGAAAGACTCATGGGCTTACAGGCCGGGGCAAAACGATGGATTTTTCACTGCCTCCCATCTTAACGCTACCCACCCGCGCTTGACGCCAAAGGCAGCATGAGTGGCCGGTGCAAACCTCAATCAACGCGGGAAGCTTCTGCAAACGGATTGGGTGTCGTGCTTGAAAATAGCGGGGCGCTCAAGCCCGTCGGGTGGGAAAAACTTGGCGCTCCTGTTCGTGGAGCGACCTTCAGGGCGGGAAGACGGGCGCACAAAAAAATGGAGGCCTGCCAAAGCAGACCCCCGAATTGATTCCTGCCTTCAGGCCGCTTTTCTGGCCTTTGGCGGCGTGGCCTTCGCTGCCGGCTTTGGCGCCAGTTTGGCTTTCTCCTTCGCGGCGAATTCCTGCTTGACCTTGAGTGTGATTGCGTCCACGTCCACCTTGTATGCGGTGGTGGCGTCTCGGAGTACCTGAGCGGCGTTCTGCCGACTGGCTGCGTGAAGAATAGTGATCTCTACCAGCAAACCGCTCAACGCTCCTTCCTCGGCGCGGCGCAAGTAGGCCGTAAACAGCTTCACGATAGAGTCTGTCCTTTGCCTTCTTGATGCCGCGTTGACGGGCGACAATCTCCAAACGGCGTTCATCCAACAATGCCGCCAGCCGTTCGACCACGAAGAGCAGGTCGCGCTTCATCAATCGCACTGGAACCGCTGCGACTACGGCGGCAAGTGTGCGGAGTCCCGTTGCCTGGGCGAGTGCTTCCTCGCGGCGGCGCTTCTGCTCCTCGGCATTCCCTTTGGGATCGCGCACGCTGGACTGCTTCTTGGCGTGATGCACCGGGCAATCTGCTTGAGTGCAAACCTTTCTGAGTTCGCCCTTTTCGCTGCCTTCGGAGACAATGGCCTCGGTGGTGTACTTGCACGTCTTGAACTCCGGGCGGTTGGCCTCCTCTTTCGTCTTGGGCTTCTCCTGCCGGACTTCGACATACTTATTTCGCGGAATGGTAGTACTGCCGTCCTTCTGCTGACCATACGCCGTGCTGATTTGTACCAGCTTCGGTCTCGCTGCGATGGTCTGCCGGATATGCGCGTCCAACTTCGCGGCATAGCATTTCGGGTCTGAGCATTATGTGGAATCTGGGCAAATTGCAAGTATTTTCCGTTGGCGCTCCGTCGAGACCCGCCAAGTGCGAAGCGAGCGCTCTAATATCGGGCTGGATTGATGTCTGCCGGCGCGAAGTCTTGGCATTACTGACCGCCTACCCGATATGGACCTTGCATCCTTCAAAAGTCGTTTCTAATCTCCGCCAATGACAGCGGTCGGTCCCCTTCCGGACGGACCGCTGCCATTTGGATCTCGTATCATTTAGCAGTAACGGTGACACTGACCGACGCTGAAGTAGCCGCAATGTAGTTTCCATCGCTGCTATAGCTTGTCGTGATCCTATGTTTGCCGACTGCAAGCTTGCTGGTGGAGTAGGTGGCCACGCCGCCCCCATTCAGCGCAATTGTGCCCAATTGGGTCGTGCCATCGAAGAAGTTCACGATGCCTGTTGGAATAATCCCGCTGCCTGTCATCGTTGACGTGAAAGTCAGCGATTTGCCGAATGCTATCGAGCTGGCAGAAGACGTCAACTTTACTGTCGGCGTTGCCTTGTTCACCGTCAACGTAACCGATGCCGTTGGCGCCGTGTAATCCGTGACATCGGTCGGAGCGAAGGCGACCAACAACGTGTGGGAGCCAGCAGTCAACACTGTCCCCGCTGCCGGCGAATAGGTGAACTTTCCTGATGTTGGAGAGCTGGCGTTCAACTGCGTACCACTCAGTGCTGTGCCGTAGATGATGGCCTTCGGCGTAGTCCAGGCAATGGCTGGCGTTGCCTTGTTCACCGTCAGCCCAACAGTTGCCGTTCCGGTTGTGTAGTCGGTCGCATTGGTTGGAACAAACGTGACAGACAGAGTGTGCGAGCCAGCAGTCAACACCGTTCCTGCTGCCGGCGAATAGGTGAATTTCCCAGCTACAGTCGAACTGGCGCTCAACTGAGTCGTGCTCAGTGGCGTGCCGTAGGTTATCGCGTTTGGCGCTGCCCAGTTGATTGTCGGCGACGCCTTGTTCACCGTGAGCGTTACCGTCGCGGTTGCCGTTGCCGTCGTGTAGTTCGCAGTATTGGTTGGAGTCAAGGTCACACTCAACGTATGACTGCCCACTGAGAGAACGGATCCGGCCGCCGGTGAATAAGCAAAATTCCCAACCGCCGTCGAAGCGGCATTCAGTTGCGTGCCGCTCAATGCCGTCCCGTAGGAGATTGCCACAGGCGTGGCCCAGCTGATCGTTAGTTTCGCCTTGTTTATCATCAGGTTGACGCTTGCTGTGGCCGGTGTGTAGTCGGTGGAATCGGTCGGATTAAAGGTAGCAGTTAGCGTCTGAGTACCTGCATTCAGCACCGTTCCGGTTGCCGGTGAATACGTGAAGCGTCCAGCCACTGTCGATTTGGCATTCAACTGCGTTCCGCTCAGCGCCGTGCCATAAGTGATGGCTGCTGGCGTGGCCCACAGAATCATTGGCGTAGCCTGGTTTACCGTAAGCGTCACCGTCGCCGTGGCTGTTGTATAGTCCGTCGTGTTTGTCGGCGTGAATATCACCGTCAGCGTCTGCAGTCCGGCTCCCAGCACCGTCCCGGCTCTCGGCGAATAGCTGAATTTTCCGGCAACAGAAGAGTTGGCATTCAACTGCCTCCAACTCAGTGGCGTTCCGTAAGTAATGGCTGCTGGCGTTGCCCATGTTATCGTTGGCGTAATCTGTGTGCCCGTGCCGCTCAACATGATTGTCTGAGTGGCGAAGCCCGGCGCGGCAGCATTGAGGTCGTTGTCCGTCAGTACCAGCGCGCCTGAGAGAGCGCCCCCTGAAATTGGAGTAAAGCTGATCGGCAACTGGCACGATGCCACTGCCGCCAGAGTCCCAGCCGTCGAGGAGCCGCTGCTTATCAGCGGGCATGCGGAATCCCCGCTGCTAGTCAGTGCGAAGTTCGTCGATATACTTGGATTGTTGCCGCTGGCAGGAACCAAGAAATTAAGCTGCGCATTGCCGACGTTCTCGACAGTAACAGTCTGTGGGCTATCAGGGCTGGTTGAACCGACAGCCGTGCTGGCAAAGCTCAGGCTTGGCGCATCCGCAAAGTCTTCCTTCAATACACGGGAATGGATGTCGTCAGTCACATAAACGTTGCCTAGCCAATCCACCGCGACCGCTAAAGGACCATTCGACTCACCGATCGGAACGGCGCTCTGGATGTAGCCGTCGGCTAACGGCGTTTCCTTAACCACCTGTTCCTTGGAGTAGTCGGCAATATAGACGTTGTCGCGCCCGTCAACCGCGACAGCATTCGGTGCAAGCAAGCCGCTGGTTGGCAAAATGCTTTGAATATAGCCGTCCGCCTTTGGCGTCTCGATGACCACCTGGTGACTTACGTTATCCAGAATGTAGATGGTGCCGCTGCCATTCACCGCGATCCCTGAGAGCGAGAAAGAACCAGAACAGGGTATTGTGCTCTGGACATAGCCTCCCACCGAAGGAGTTTCTTTATATAGGTACTCCTCATACTGGGCATCAAATGCAAAGAAATAAACATCGCCGGCGCCATCCACCGCGACTGAGTAAGGATAGATGATGCCATTGTTGGGGGTGTCGGCGACGACGCTTTCGGTATATCCTCCCGCCGACGGTGTCTCCTTCAAAACTCGCGGATTGAGGTTATCGGCAATATAGATGTTACCGGCACCGTCCACCGCGACCCCAGTGGGATAACTCAGGCTACTGGTTGGAACCACGCTCGGAGTGTAACCGCCAACCGATGGAGTCTCTTTCCATATCAGACTGTTTCCGACATCAGTGACATAGATGTTGCCGTTTCCATCGACCGCAATCGCGTAAGGTGTGTTGAGCCCGCTTGAAGGGGATGCGACCGTGGTCTCTGAACCTGGCAGGAAGTTTACCTGCGGTCCCACGCCCATACCCTGAAGATACTGTGTGGCAAGTACGTTTCCATTTAAATCTCTGAGCACTACCGCACCGTTGCGGGTTCCGGGGAACTTGGGTGAGAAGATCACGTTCACAGTGCAGCCCTGGCCGGTGGAATAGGCAGCATTGACCGCGCAGGTTCCTGTACCAGCATCTGTAAAGTCGAGCCCGGTCGCGCCCTGCGTCAGCACAGAGATCGAGCCAATCGTATCCGATGTGCTGATGGCCAAGACTAAGGGGAACGCCGGGCTCTTGGTTCCGATGGCTTCCACGGGATCCACTGTCAGTACAAGTGTGGTAGCGGCACTCAAGGTTCCGGAAGTTCCGGATACGGTCAGAGTCACCACTCCAGGCGCCGCTGTGGCACTGGCATTCAGCGTCAATACACTGGTTCCCGTGCTGGGGTTCGTCCCGAACGATGCAGTGACTCCATTTGGCAGGTTAGATACGGCCAGAGCTACATCGCCTGTGAATCCTCCGACGTAGGTCACCGCGATAGTGCTTGAGCCGGATGTTCCCTGGGCTAGGGACAGACTGCTCGGCGAAGTGGTGAGCGCAAAACCCGGAGTGGCAAACTGATATTTCCACAGGTCGTTGAGATCGCCGCCAGTATTGTTGGCATCGTAACCTGACCCCCCAAACAGCCAGAGATTTCCGCTGCTATCGGTCCAACTCGCAGATGAACCTCGGCTCCCAGGTATATTCCCGACGGCTGGCACACCCAAGGCACCGTAGATTCCAGGAATAGAGCAATAACTACAGGGGACAGTGCTGCTTCCGTCCATCCATGTCCATTCGTTTGTGGAAGGATTGAATTCCCAGAGGTCATTGGGACCGCCCCAAGTGTCGTTGGCGTCGAATCCATAGCCCCCAAACAGCCAGAAATTTCCGCTATTATCGGTCCAACTGTACGCCTCGTATCGACTTCCAGGAATATTACCGGTGGCAGCTACACCCAGAGTGCCATAAACTCCAGGATTACCATTGGGATTCTGAGATGTCGGGGGTACAGAGTTGCTTCCGCCCATCCATGTCCATATATTCGTGGAGGGACTGAATTTCCACAAATCGTTGAGATAGCCCTGTGTATCACTAATATCGAAACCAAGGCCTCCGAAAAGCCACAAGTTACCGCTACTATCTGTCCAATTTGAAGCAGTTACACGGCCCCCAGGAATGCTACCGACCGTCGGCACACCCAACGTTCCATACACACCGGGCTGGCCATATCCGCTACCAACTGTATTGCTTCCGCCAATCCACGTCCATTCGCTGGTTGATGAATTAAACTCCCATAGGTCGTTGAGCCAGCCACTCATGTCATCGGCACCATAGCCAAATCCGCCAAAGAGCCAAAAATTACCTTGTCCATCAGTCCAACTCAACGCATCATAACGGCTTCCAGGGATATTTTCAGTCGCGGGCACACCCAAGGTGCCATATACTCCGGGATTGCCACCCGAACCAGTGATAGTGTTGCTCCCTCCCATCCAGGCCCATTCGTTGATCGACGGATCGAATTTCCACAGGTCGTTCAGGATGCCTGAAGTGCCATTGACATCAGGGCCAGCGCCTCCGAAAAGCCAAAGATATCCATTGCTGTCGGTCCAAGTTGCACCGGTATCCCGACCTCCTGGGGTGTTTCCGGCAGCGAGTACGCCTAAGGTGCCGTACACGCCGGGATTGCCGCTCAGATTAGAGATGGTACTGCTTCCGCCCATCAAGGCCCACTCGTTCGTGGAGGAATTGAACTCCCACAGATCGCCGAGAATGCCTTGCGTGTCATTCGCGTCAAAACCATCCCCTCCAAAGAGCCAAAAGTTTCCGGCCTTATCTGTCCAGCGCGAAGGCATCCAACGCCCACCAGGAATGTTCTGGGGGGCCGGCACACACAGCGTGCCGAATACACTGGGATTACCTCCGGAGCTAGGAACCGTGCTGCCTCCGCCCATCCATACCCATCCGTTCGTCGCAGTCATGTCGGCGGTCACCAAAAGTGCAAGCGTAGTGGTTGCAGATGGGACGCCAGGAGAACTTCCAGTGATGGTTACCGTTGTCTCTCCCAGAGAGGCCGTTGCACTTGCAGTCAGTGTGAGCAAACTGGTTCCAGAGGTTGGATTTGTACCCCACGTTGCAGCGACTCCACTGGGTAGGCCAGTCGCTGCCAGCGTTACGCTGCCAGCGAATCCAGACGTATGATTGACCGTAACGGTGCTGGTTCTGGACGCGCCTTGAGCAACGATCAGTCCGACAGGTGAATCCGAGAGCGTAAACGGGATCACCGCGAAAGAAAGCGTGGTGGCTGCGGTCGGGGCACCAGTAGAACTTCCAGTGATAGTCACCGTCGCTGTTCCAATAGCGGCAGTGGTGCTGGCCGTCAGTGTAAGCACGCTAGTTCCAGCAGTTGGATTTGTGCCCCATGTTGCGGTCACGCCACTGGGCAGGTTAGATGCGGCCAGCACTACAAGACCTGTGAATCCGTATTGGTCGGTCACCGTGACGGTGGTTGTGCCAGAAATGCCTGGCTTGATCCTCAGAACACTCGGATTAGCCGATAGGGTAAAGCTCGCTGGCGGGTTAACCGTAAGCGAAAGCAGCGTGGTTGCAGTCAAGGTTCCGGAGCTTCCGATGATAGTCAGACTAGCTGTTCCAAGGCTGGCAGTGGCGCTGGCCGTCAGCGTCAGCACGCTGTTTCCGCTGGTGGGATTTGTGCCCCAAGTTGCGCTTACCCCGCTGGGAAGGTTGGACATCGATAGGTCGACGTTGCCGGAGAATCCGCCTCGGTCATACACATTGATGGTGGTTGTGCTGAAGGAACCCTGATTGATGGACAGGCCCCCCGGCGAAGGCACGAGTGTGAAGCCCAAAACCTCGGATCCCGCCAGGGCGTCGATCAGATTCTGCCCGTTCGGGCTTCCCCAGCCTGTCACTAGATCATAGCCTGGAACTGCGGAGTAACATGGTGAGCCTCCAGCGCAGTTATCTCCGCTCATGATGTCGTGCAGGTTGCCGCTGTAGCTGGAGCCCTCGCCGATTGCATAGATTGCAGGGTTGATAAATCCTACGGCCTGTATGCCATCGGCGACGGCCTGCTGATTGACTAGCGCCATGAAACCTGCCCAGCGTGGTGCGGCAAAGCTGGTGCCGGCCCAGGTTCCTTGGCACGTACCCATATCGCAGGCGTAGTTGTCGAAATCCGCTTCTGCTGCCAGATCTGGCACATTGCGCAGGGCTGTGGAACCACGATTGGCTGCATTGGCTACTCCTGCCTGCCAACTCGGAATCGGGATACCATCCGGACTGATGCCGCCGCCGCTATCCACCCAGGCTGTCTCCGAGTTCCAGGAGCCACCCGCACCACTCGTGATCAACCTGGTTCCACCGATGGCCGTCACATAGGCGTCCTCGGCAGGATAGTAATCAGGTTTGATCGAACTGGGGTAAGAACCCCAGTCTCCGGCAGCGGCGAAAACACTCTGCCCCTGCGCCGCCATCTCCTGAAAAAAGACATCGTCCGTCGCAGGATCATCCGGACTCCACATCCACGAGATACTTACTTGCTGAGCCAGATTTTCCGAGGCAATGGCATTGAGGATGTCTGCATCGTTGCTCCCGATCCCAATGTAGACGCGAACCTGACTCAGTCCTGGTGCCATGCTGATCGCCTGCACGATGTCCAATGTCTCCTCGACGTCGTCGCCGGAGACTGGAGAACCTGTTGCGCCATCCAAGAGCACGTTATAGATAGGAACGCTATAGGATTGTCCCGCATTGCCAAATGTGTCATTCACATCGCTGATATTGTAGCCGTCAAACTCTACAAGCCCGACGGTCTGGCCGCTGCCGATAAGGGCGGCACCGCCATAGTAGGCTGCACGCATATCGCTACCAAGATACGATCCACCTGGGCCCGATCCAGTAACTGCGGAATTCACCAAACCTTGCGCAGTTGCCGCTTTCGTGACCATGGGGTGCGGTATGGAGAAGTTGTTCAGACCCGCGATGTGCGCAACCTGCGCACTCAAATTGAGCGAAGGCTCGCGATCCGGCGAGAAGAAGGTACGCTTCTCCGTGGGATGCTGATAGTTATTCATCTTCACGTTGAAGGCCTTTTCGATTTGCTCGACCGAGCCGCTAATCGGAACTACCAAGCGATTGACAGACCTTCCGGTCACGGTTAGACCATTGGCTTTGGCGAAATCGACCACAGATTGGTAATCCTCTGCCGAGGGAGCAAACTGCTCTGTAAACTGGGCAACGCTGAGAAAATGGCGATAATTCGGGCTGGCTGGGTCATAGATTTGTTTCAATAGGGCGTTCAATCCCGCTTGGTCGCGCAAAGGAAGCACAATGGAAAAATTCAGGCGCTGCTCAGAAGGGAGTGAACCCACCAGCGCCGTCTCGCCGTTGGAAACCGCATGGCGAACATGATGATGCAATCTTTGGCGCGACTGCTGCGCCTGACCAATAGTGGCGAACGGCAAGGATACGACCACGCATAAGGGCGCAGCCAACCATGAGCAAAGGCGGCTGATTTTATTCAAGTGCATTATCTTCCTTCTTTCGATTCTTTGAGGGGGAGAGACATCCGGCGGCGATTTTAAATTCGTCGTCGAGAGCATCGTTACTTCGATGTTGCGATTAGGAGGTTCATGTCCTGCTTGAGTAAATCCACAGTGATCACGGCTCTTTGCAAGCTTCAATCGGCTACCAAAACGCTATGCCCAAACCCGGATTCGCAAAACAGCACAACAGATCGTCAATTCGTACGGTGCCTGCGGCTCGTTCAAAACGCAAAAAGCGACAATGTTCGAAATCGCCGGCCAAGCGGGCCGGGATATTGAGACCAAGACCTGGTAAAGTGAGACAGATCACACCTCTGTTAGCCCTTTGTTAAACGAACAGTGGGCTTAACAGAACTCGGAGGCATGGCACCAGCACTGGAATCCGAAAATGTCCTTCGTGGAAAACTGGCAAGAGAATATCACGCCTTAGCGAACAAGTGGGGCAAATTGCGTTATCTCAGAATGACAGCATTGGACTAGACTCAGAGATATAGCCAGGCCGAATCTCAAATGCCTTTGCAGAAGCTCGTCACACGAACTGCAAAATATGAACTTGCGGACCGGATCCGGCAACGTGTGCCGCACCGAAGGCACGTATCTTGGTGATTGTTAAGATCTGAAGATTGACCCGCTATCAGTTGTCCGGCATCGCTGCGAATGCTGGTTTGACAGACGTAATCTGCACAAGTGCGGTGCCGATCTCCCGAGGTGTTGGCCCTGCCGGGGTTGGAACGTCCGCCAGTTTTTGTAAGAGATTTTCATAGGCGGTGAGGCCGTCTTCGACCGCAGCCTGCTCTGCCTCACCGAGAGGAATTTCCTGGAGTAACCGCAAGAGATTCCCTTTACCCTCCAGAAGCAAGGCCGCCGTAGACTGTTTCGGCATGTAGAAGTCACACTTGGCGCAGGCCATACGGTGCTGGCACTGCTCAAAGAAGTCGTAGGTGCAATACCCGTGGCCAAGATCATAAAACTTCCAAGGCTCGGTTGCGGCTCGTCCGTCGCGAACGACCTCCTGGTCAACAATCACCTCGATGGCGCGAAGGTTGCGGGCAAAGTAACCGGCATCCGCGTAGGACTTGGCCAGTTTCAATGGTGTGATCTTGGCATAGTGCTGCGTTGAGTGAGGACTTGAGTGTCCCAACCACTGCTGCAACTCAAAGAGCGTCATCGGCTCTCGCGCGTTGTAGAGCTGAGATGTAATCGTGGAGCGGGCGCGGTGCGAGGTGATGTTGCCGCGCACATCGGTGGTTGGAACGCCTGCCTTCTTGCAGAGTGCAGGAATCAATGTGTCGTTTAGATAGTACGGCCCGATCGGTGTCAAACGAATCAGAAACAGAAAATCGACCAGTTCGCCAGTCTTTTCGTCTGTCAGTTTAACTCCTTGCGGGCGCACCTTCTCCCATACGGCGATGGCCTCTCCGACGATCGGGTCCACAGGCTTGGTAAATGATGTGCTCGTTTTGTTGACCGGCACTTCGAGCAGACAAACGGCGCTCGCGGGAATGGTCTCTCCCGTCTCAGGGACGGTGACTTCATGCTTCTGCCAACGTATGCAGCCGAGGCGCAAACGAAGGATCTCATTGTTGCGCAGGCCGGCGAAGAGCCAAACCAAAGCAATTGCTCTGCACAACTCTATGGGATACGCATGTGGTCTGGTGAACCCAAGATGTGCAGGTCCACGCCTGGGAAGATCGTCGGCTGTCAGGTTCAGGCCGGCCCAGACCAGCTTCGCCCAGATGTCGTCGCCGATTGCCCGCGGGTTTGGGCCGATGAGCGCGACGAGGCTCTTCGGGGTCATCAGGCTGCGGTCCGGATCGAATCGGCGTGGTATCAAATCCCACTCCTGAAGATCGCGAAAGAAGACACGCAATGCGGAGATGCGACCGGCGCGCGTGCTGGGAGCGAGTATCTGTCCGCGGCTTTTTATATGCGTGGGCTCAGGGCTGCACCAATCACCGCCGTGCCACTGACAGATAACGGAAACGGCTTCCGCTGCTAATTCCCGGCCCCAATCCGCAGGAGAGGTGATGTCGTGATGAGCATGGCTCAACCATCTGCCGACGTTGAGCAGAAAATAATAGTTCTTGTGCTTGCAGCTCTTCGAAATGTTGATCTGTGTGGCGTTGCGGGGCTCCCTGTAGTAGCGGAGAATAATTCTCAGTTTGTGCGGGAGCATCGCAGCTTCGAGAAATTCCGGCAGTGTCGAACGCAGCGCGCAGGCCACGACCAGTTC
>Ga0302320_10019108_pt1 | contig 13781 bp, 9 predicted proteins | sample Bog_T0_3_FD_202130 | JGI IMG/M metagenome (GOLD analysis project Ga0302320, IMG submission 202130) | Peat permafrost microbial communities from Stordalen Mire near Abisko, Sweden - Bog_T0_3 | ecosystem: Environmental > Terrestrial > Soil > Wetlands > Peat | place: Sweden: Abisko, Stordalen Mire... | reverse complement strand
AATCTGGGCATTGCCGGCGATGTCTTTCAAATGGAGGTTCTTCGGCACGAATCCCGCGCCGGTGCCTTGAATCTTGTGCGGTCCGGGCTTCAGTGGCTCGCCAGCCAGCGTCTGGGAAATCACAGGCGAATCCTTCGGTTCAACCGCAATGGCCTGGAATAATGGTTTCTTCGGTTTGATGTACTCGGTGCAGCCGGTAATCGTCCCACCAGTGCCGACGGCCGCGACCAGAATGTCGATCTTCCCGTCGGTATCTTCCCAGAGTTCAACGGCGGTGGTCTTGGCATGGATCGCAGGATTGGCCGGGTTCTCAAATTGTTGGGGTATCCAGGCATTCGCGGTTTCCCTGGCCAGGGCTTCGGCGCGGGCAATCGCGCCCTTCATCCCTTCTGCCCCGGGAGTCAATACCAGCTTCGCCCCCAGCATGGCCAGCAGCGTGCGGCGCTCCAGCGACATCGTTTCGGGCATGGTCAATATCAACTTGTATCCCTTCGCCGCCGCCACGAAGGCCAGGGCGATGCCGGTATTGCCGCTGGTCGGTTCGATAATCACGGTGTCTTTTTTGAGAATGCCGCGCTTCTCCGCATCCTCAATCATCGCCATGCCAATACGGTCCTTGACGCTTCCCAGCGGGTTGAAGAATTCGCATTTCAGTGCGATGGTGGCCGGAAGACCTGCAGTGACTTTGTTGAGCTTCACCAGCGGCGTGCGGCCGATGGTTTCAATGATGTCATTGTAAATGCGTCCCATAAATGATTTTAATTGCGTGATTTAGTTAGCGGTTCAAATCTTGGCGAAAAGTGCCCGAGGGGCAAGTTTTTAATTTTGCCAGTAGCGCGCCTGACTTTATGCTGGAGCCAATGAAAATCTCCGGCCTGATGTTTCTCTGCCTGCTGGCCTGGGCGGCCCCGGCGCAAACCGATCAAAACTGGACGATCTACCGCCATCCCATCCGCGTCTTTGCCAACCGGTCGGTAAACCTGGTACCCCTCTTCCAATGGTGGGTACGCCAACCAACCAACGAGGCAACCGGCGGCGACGACGTCGTACCGCCGGACCGACCCCTGACCCAGTGGTATCACATCACCGGGTCCAAGATCGCCACACTCGGATCGAGTTGGGTGGTCAACGCGGAAATTTTTACCAGCCCCACCATTCGTACCAATGAGCGCATCTTTCTAAATCACCCGCCCAGCGAGGAAGAATCGGCATTTACCGCCTTGAAGTCAGAATTGCCCGCCCTCGAGCAACAGATCGCCCAGACGCAGAAGGCGTATGCGGCCGACACCAACGCGGAACTGCGGGCCGGGGAACGGCTGGCGGAGTACCGCCGTTCCACAAGCAAATCCGCTTCGACCAGGGTCAACGAATACTCGCGCATTGTCGTGGAGAAGCGCGCTGCCGCCGCCGCCATGCTCAATCAGCTACAGCAATTGCAAGCGGGCCAAGCCCAGTATCAGGCCCTATTCGAGGCGATCCCGGCCATCAAAGGCACGTATCATGTGGACTGGTTTGCCATTGAACTCGGACGCAACCAAAAGGGGGTGCGCATTTTTGACCTGGGCTTGCTCGGCAGCGGCCCATAACCAAGACCATTGTGCCTGCAAAATGGACAAAAACTTGCCATATTTAGTCAATGTGATGGCAGCACGATGGGTGGTGGCCAGATAGAGCGACCCTCAAACGCACATGCGGTTCACGAGAGCAGCAGCACCCGATAACATGGATTCGGGCGGAACAATGCGCCGGGAATCGTTGGTTCGCCGCTAAATGATTTAATGAGTGGTTGATACATTTGCGGCAAGGAAAGGCGACAAGGATGGAGAGTGTGGCACCGGATTTGCTAATTTCCAGCCGATGAAAAAGTTGTACTCAGTTTTCAATCCGGACGGCAGCAAGCCAGGCATCCCGGGCAATCCCCCGATCCAATGGCCGCAAGCCCTCCGCATTCGCATCGGCTTCGGTCGGGAGGTGTCTCCGCGTCGCGTCGCAGTGCAGGTCGACCGGCCACGCCTCCATCTTTTGGACAAACCGGTACACCCTGATCCCAGGCAACTCTATGAACTGCGACGTCGTCATACTCGAACCGCTATGCATTTCACGCCTCACCCATCCTCCAGGCGCGAATGACCGGAGTTGGGGTCCCAGAATCCTGGTGGCGGAGGACGACGAGCTGATCCGCCGGCTCATCTTCGATTTTCTCACGGGCGACGGCATGTTGGTAGACACCGTTTCAGACGGGGAAACAGCGTGGGAGGCGCTGAATCACAACCGCTATGATCTCCTGTTTACCGACAATGAAATGCCACGGTTAACCGGGATAAAGCTCATTCAGCGAATGCGCCAGGAGCGCATGAATTTGCCGGTCGTCATCACTTCCGGAACTTCATTTTTGGAGGTTGCGCGCGACTTTCCGGAACTTTACAGCGCGCAGATCGTCGCCAAGCCCTTCGGAAGGTCGGAAATCGTCACGGTGGTACGCGATACCTTGCAGGGCTGCGAAGGCATGGCCAGGGTCGATCTGCCAATCGACTGAATTGGGGGCCAGGTTGACGGCCAGCAAAATCCAAACCCAAAATTCCTATTCTTTGAGCTCGCCGTAAATGACGCCGCGGCCACCGGTGGCGAAATAGACGCGGCCAAAAATACGCGGGTCGCCGGTGACCTGGCTGATATAACCATATTGATGCTGGTCGTCGTTGATGCGCACCCAGTTTTCACCCGCGTCCTCGGAGCGGAATAGGGCCTGCACGCTGCCAATTTTTCCGGCGAGGAACAGTGTGGGGAAATTTTTTCCCGGTGCGGATTTGCCTATTCCGAGCGAGCCGGCTTCCTCCACCGGCGGCAATTTTTGGAAACTGGCACCGCCATTCGTGGAATGAAACAAACCCGCCCGGCGCGCGGCCAGCCACAGATCCCCTTCCCTTCCCGGGGTGGCCGTCACCATCACGCCACCAAACCCGGAGCCGTTGCCCCGGTCCGGTGGCAACCCGGAAACAAAACCCTCCGCCGAAAAACTGGCCGCGCCGTTGGTGCTGCGACAGAATTCGCCGGAACGCGGATCCAATGCGTAAAAAATCTCCGGATTCACCGTATCCGCGACGACCCGGGTTCCCGCGACCAGCCCGGCGCAAAGAGTCCAATGCGCGCCCGAATCCCTGGTTCCATAAGCTTCGCCGCCGCGCGGTGTCCATACGATGATTTTGGCGTCGGCCGAAAGGCCGATGGGCCCCGCGCCATTCCGTCGGGCGGTTCGCCCGCCAGCGCCTGCCAGGTGGCCCCGCTGTCGCGCGAGAACGCGGCGTGCACCGGCTGGTTTCCGCCGGTACCCGACCGGACGATCACCTGCGGATTCAGGGCGGCAAACGCGAGGTCTTCGGTGTTGCCAAAACGCGGGCCGGAAAAAGTGCCCCGAGCAGGTGAGACATTCAGGTCATCATGCACGAAGCCGTCGATATCCCCCACCCCACTGATGAGATGCGCGCCGGCTGGCGGGCTGATGAGCGCGAGCGGCACGGTTTCTTCAAGGCCGTCGTCCCGGAAAACCCAGCGGGTCGGTTTGCCGGCATCGGCCTGGGTGGCGTTGACACAGCACCAGATGCCGTAGCCGGTGGTGACAAGAACTTCATCGGCATTGCGCGGATTGATGACGATGGTGCCCATCCAATGGGGTGTGCGGGTCCTGGTATAAGGCGCACTGGAATGATCCCACTCGGTGTCGTCCTGCCAGAGTTGGGCCCAGCGCGAGCCGCCGTCCGTGCTGCGGAAAATGAGGTCGTGCGGACGCCAGTGCGCAAAGGTGGTCACCATGAGGGTGGCGGGATGCTGAGCATCCACGGCAACCGCCCCGTAGCCGAATGTGCCGCCGGCATCCGGAGGCGGGACCGGGGTGATGTTTGTCCACGCGTTCCTTCCGGGATCAAACTTCCAGACCGCGCCATCGCCCATGTTATTGGGTCCGGGTTCCCGGCCATAAGACAGATATAACATTCCGTCCGGGGCCAAAATCAGGTGATTGGGACGCAGTCCCACGGGCTGATTTGGCACGGGCTGCCACGTGCCGCCGGCGTCCGCACTGAAATACAAATTAGTTACCGTGGTGGAAACGGCCACGAAGATTTTGGGGGTGGCTTCGCCGGGCTTGCCGCTGGCGGGATCAAACACCACGCTGACGATGCCAACCGCCTGGGATTGGCCGGAGCCGCGCCGAAAACGCGGACGGGCATTGGTTGAGGTGGTGGCAGCCAGTGATGGCGGGAGCGTCGGTCCCGGGCCCACCTCGGGGAACGCGGCGACTTTCGCCCAGGTCACGCCCCGGTCGCCACTCTTCCATAACCCGTCGCGCCGCGAGCCGAAATAAAGAACGCCACCATCGTTCGGGTCCACGGCGAGTCGTTCCCCGTTGAAACGTCCGGATTCATTGCCGCCCATTTTGAAGGGCGCCTCCGTGCACTGGAATGTCCGGCCCTGATCCTGGGAGCGCAGGATGGCGGCGTTACCGCCGCTATAAGTGCCGGCGGCCAGATAGACACGCTGCGGATCGGTCGGATCAAGCGCAATGCTTTCGATCCCCATAAAATTATTTTGGGCAGCGCCCAGCCAGTCGGTGAGGGGAATCCATTTTTGCGTGGCATCATCCCACCGGTACGCACCGCCAACATCGGTACGGGCATACATCAGATTTTTCGCAGCCGGATGAAAGACAATCCCGGCCACGAAGCCACCGCCGCCCATGACCACGTTCCGCCAGACATAGGCGGTTGACGGCGGCGGTTGCCCGGGAGGTTCAGCCGGGGAGGATGGCGCGGCCAATCCAGGCAATCCCAGCCCGATCGCAAACGTCGTCATACTGGAGATTAAAACGGCCAATAAAGCACCACGCCGCGGGTGTCGGCAGCAACGATGGCTTGACGCGCTCCGCCGGGTTTCACAACCCGCAATCAAAATTGGCTTCATGGACTGCCAATGGTGAGCTAAATACCGGTCATTTGTCATGTGGCGAAAACTCATGATGGACATTTCGCGCAACCCCATTTCGTGACCGCAGCCGCGTGGCTTGGGTTGGTGGGTGAAATTTTTACAACGGTGGCGTGAAATTCACGCATCCGAGCGGTAAGAAGGGCGTGACCTGAGTTCCGGGAAATCGGGAGAGCACCCACCGGTCCTGGAATGGGAAGGCGCGGGGAAATCCAATCGGCAAATGATTTTGAACCGGATGGGAGAAGGCGGGATTTTCGGCTTGAACGCCACACCCACGATGCGGCTGGTCCGCCGGTTGGGTGATCACGGGCGATTCAACGACGATGGCAGGATCGATTTGATGAGCTTAAACCGTTCATATCTTCAGTTATTTTGTCCGGATTGACGAGCCACGAAGGTGGTCTCAACGCATGCGCCAGAATCTTCGTTGGCCAGAAAACCGACGGCATTGCGGCTGCCAATTTTCACGGCGACCACAAAACTGACCTCGATGCCGTCAACGGCGGCGAGACGCAACGGCGGCTGGCCAACCTCGGGATTTTTCCATCGCTGCCGTAAGATTTCATGTTTCATGGTTATCCATGACCATTTTTCATGCCAATTTGTGCAACCCGATACCCGGCGACACGAGTCACTGTCCCGCGAGCCGACAGAACACAAGAGTATGCATTGAAAGCGGGACGGCGGCGGCGCAGGCGCCGTTGGTCACACCTGGCGAATCTTTCTTAGCAACATTGAACCTCAAGGTCGCCGCAACCCAGTCCGCTTTCACAATCTCTGGATACGTCCCCTTGGCGACCACGACCGGCCTTAAGCCACCCTTTTCCCACCGTCATCGGGAAGGGCAATGTTACAACGCGGTTCCGTCGGGCAAGGCGGCCACGACCATTCACACAAGTTGCTTATAAATAATGTTTTAAACATACAAATTGATGTCTGAAAACAGGTTGTTCATGTCAGAGCCCGGGTAGCATCCAAGCTTGGTTACACCTAGAATGGGCAACACTTGGACTAAATGAAAAGTCCAGGCGGAACGGAATCCACCGAGGCACAACAACCATATGAAAACCAAACAATTTCTGAATGTGGCGGGGCTGTGTATGATAATGGCCGGCTTTTCAACGCAGGCGGCTTTGCTGGGCCTGCAGCCGTATCAAAACGGCCCCTTTTATTCCAATTTTGAAAACAATCAGTTGGATGTGAACTACGCGTATTCGGGCACTTCGTCTTCCGGCAGTGGCGAATTTACGGTAAGCGATCCCTACCAGAGCAGCAGCTTGGTCACGGAAGGTGAGTCTTATACCAGCGGTTCCAAGGCTCCCGGAACCTCGGGTGCTTATAACCAGACCGGCTTCACCGGGTCATACTCCCTCACTGCCAACATCAGCTACAACAATGGCGCGGCCACTCTCACCGGGGGGACTTTTGACATCTATGGCAGCCTGTTCAGTGGTGGCACCCCCAGCACCCTTTTGCTCCAAGGCAGCCTGGTCACCGGTGCCGGCGGATCCGCCTTCGGTTATGTGAACAATAGTGCGGGCCTGACCCAGGGTAAATACGATGAATTTGATTTTCTCATCAATTTGAAAACCATCACCGGCAACTCAGCGATTGTTTCCGACTTCCTCAAAAATATTGGCGGCGATGGCGGAATCATCCTGACTTCCGTGTTTGATGCCACCGGACATACCGCCATCGTCGGCGGCAAACCCACCACGGTTTACAACTATAATAACGGCTCCACCGTCAATACGGCCAATTTGACCGGCACAACCTATCAGGGCTTCGACGGCTTTTGGAATCAAAGTTTCGCGAATGAGGCCGGCCAGGGCTATGCCAATACGTTTGTGCCGGAGCCGTCCGTGTTTTCCGCGGTGGCTTCCCTGGTGGCGGCCGCAGGCTTGGTATTCGCCCGCCGCAAATGCAACCAACCGGTCAGGCATCCCTGTTGCGGGTGAAGATGATATCGGCAATCTCCACCTCGCACAGGAGCCCAATTATAAAATCAATGTTTATGAAAAAATGGCTCAAATTCTTGGCCCTGGCAGCTGGATGCTGCTGCCAGTCAGGTGTCGTCAAAGCGGATCTGCTTGGCGTGACTCCCGGTTATCCTCAAATCAATTTTGCCAGCACCGCCGCCTCGGCGGTGAATTACGACCCGGCCACCGGGACCTTCTCCGTGGACGCGCTGCCATATAGTATTGATTTCGCCCTCCTGGGACCCAATAGCTTGATTGTCAGCAACCGCAGCCTCTCCCTTCAATTGAACACCGATGGAACGATTGCCTCGGGAACCAATGGATTCCTGCTCGTCGGGCAGTTTACTGAGACGGGGGGCGGAGTCACCAACACTTACGCGGGAACGTTGTTGCAAGGGGATGTCATCGCCTTCGGCTATTTGCCTTCCGCCGGGATTGCCCAATTCGACTTTCGCGTGCATTTGACCGGCGGACAAATTGCCTCGCTTTTCTCCTGCGCCACTGATTTTGGCATTTTCGTTTCGAGTGAAGATTCCACGTTCACCGGTTCGTTCACCAATGCCTTTAAAGGCGAGGCCAACGGCGCTGGCGGCCCCGAGGATTTGACGCCCCCCGCCATTGTTCTTCCACCTCTTTCCGAGGTGGTCACCACCCCTGCCACGGATCCCACCAATTCGGCCATTCAGGGATTCATTGTGACCTATCCCGACCCCACGTCCACTGATAATTGCGACCCGAATCCCACGATCTACTGCGACACGCCCTCCGGCAGCTTTGTGGCCGGAAATGCCGGCGATACGCTCACGATCAACTGCTTTGCCATCGATGCTTCCGGTAACTACAGTGAAGCGTCCTTCACCATCACGATGGGTCAGCCGGGAACCTGTGCGCTCAATTTCGTCAACGGTTGTCCGCCCGTCACCTTGCCCACCGATTTGCACAGTTGCTCGGCCACCTATTCGTTTGCCCTGCCGGTGGCGACCAACTGCAACGGACAAACCTTTGTCGCCACCGCCACCGCCATCAACGAAGCCGGGGCAGCCATCCCCCTCACCCTGCTGCCCAACGGCGTGGCCCAGGGCGCCTTTCCCCGCACGACCACCACCAATGGTGATGTCATCACCTTCACCGCGACCGACGGACAGGGCAATCCGACGGTGGAGCCATGCCATGTGTTCGTCAAAGATACCGAGGCGCCCACCATCACGTGCCTCAACCAGACCGCCACCTTCAAACCCATTGTGACTAACGCACTGAGCGGCATCGAGGCAAACTTTGACAACGGCTTGATCCACGCCAGCAATTATCTCTGGTTCACCAGCGTGATCCAGCCGACCTCCTGCCGGGAGGGCAACCGCGCCTTCACGGTTCATGTGTTTGATCAAACAATCCAATTGAGGGTGGATGCCACCAATATCACGCTGAATGTGCCCGATGCCTATGTCACTTTCTCGAATGGCATCCCGATGGCCACCACCCTATTTACCAACCATGAATGGGTCACCTATTCCAGCCTGGGCTGCCGTGGCAATACCTTCGTGGCCGGCGACGCATGGCAGCTTCCTTTCAACTTGAACAACCTGGCGGGCGACTCCTGGGGCCGGGATCCGGATAACGGCTTTTTCCGGCGCCATGTCAATTCGGCCACCTGGTCCGCCCGGTTTGCCGTGGATACGCCTGGAATTGCCTTGGAGTGGCAGTGGGGTGCGGTGGCGGAGACCACCTTGACGACCAACTACAGCCTGCTCGGCGTGAAACCGGTGGATGACGATTACAGCAGTGGCTGGCAGAACGGGGATACGGCTGGCTGGTGCGAGAATTTCCATGGCTGCCTCCCACGCGGTGGTTGCGGTCCGGGCATATTGAGCCAGGTTGAACCCTGCAACCTCGGCCGGGGCGTTGTTTGTGAGGGTCCGGTTTATTTCACCACCCCGATCGCGGCCGACAATTGCGGAAACCTCGCTAATGTCACCTGCCATCCGCCTTCGGGCAGCATCCTTGGACCGGGTGATCAACTGATCACCTGCACCGCCGTCGATTCCAGCGGCAACACCAATCAATGCGCCTTTACCCTCACCGTGGTCCCCCCACTGCAAGTGGTGTTTGACAGTCCGGCTTGCGATAATATTGCCGATAATACGGCGCAACCGGATGCCGGCTTCAACGACATGAACTGCCCGGATGATCCGTCCACCTTCCAATATATCACTTGTTTCCATGTGGGTGACCGGATACCCCATGTGTGTCGTCTGCTTGACTGCGATGGCAATGACGTTACCGCCGCACTGGCTGGTTGTGTGAACGTGCATCTGGATGTCACTGAACGGGTGGGCTGCTACACCAATTCCGTTTTGGTCAGCAACCTCACCCAAGGCGCCACTGGTACTCCCGGTTGCGTCATGGTTCCCGGCAACGGCACGTTCCAATACATTCTCGACACCGCAGGAGATCCTGCTGGAACCATAAAAAATTCCACATTCTTCCGGGCGTGTGCCTGGGTGGATTACAATTCCTCTCCCGGCGTGCCGGTGGGCATGGAAGATGTCCTCCTGGAAAGCAGATAACCGCTGCCGACTGGAAAACAATGGAACGCGAATTGCCAGCACGGACTCTGTGGCTGACCATGACGGGGTTGGTGCTGGTGGTGGTCGCATGGCTCGCCTTGGTGGGCCAAGTGGGCGCCCCGGAACCGCCGAAAACCGCGTTGCCCGCCACCAACACATCGGTCGCCAGCCAGTCAGAGTCCGTGCCGGAGAACTTGGAAACGGTTGTGCGAGTGCACCCGGAACAAGTGCTGGCGACCGTGAACCGTCATGAGATCCGCGCGCAGGACGCCCTGCCCGCCAGCGGCACGAACCGGGAAATTACCATTTCCGCCCGCGACTTGAGATTTTTTCTGCATCGCGCCGTGCAGCGGGAATTGATCTTTGAAGCGGCTTCCAAACAGGGAATCGATTTGGATGAATCGCATAATCAACAACTCGCGAATATGCAGGCCATGCGAAACCAGCCCGAGCCTGGCGGCATCGCCCGGATGAACAGCGATCCCGCCAGCGAGCGAATGGAGGCTTTGGATGCCAGGGCGTTCATGCTCCAGACCGCCATCATGGCGGCGCGCGGCGCCTCTCCCAATGTCTCTGAAGATCAAGTGCGGGATTACTTTCAACAACATCCGTCTGAATTTTCCGGCCTGGCCGGCCAGCCATCGGCGGACAATCCCGCCTGGCAGGATCTGGATTTCCAAATCCGGAACCGGTTGGCAGCCTCGGTGCGGTCCAACTATAACCAGGAACTGGCCGCCTTCATGCAGCAGATGGAATCCTCCGCCGACCTGGTACTCTTCTACTAGCAGGTTGGCGGTGCCAACGGTTCATTTTTTGGTTTGACCAGGTTTTACCAGATCTGTGGACGAGAATTTGGTTTGACTGGGTTTTACCGGTTGGGATGCCAGCGAGGACGACAGGTCGAGGACCCGGCCTATAACGCGGGGCTGGTTGTGCAAGTTCATGGTTTGGTTTTACCTGGTTTTACCCTGCGGGGCGACGGTCGACCGATGTACTATGCCGCCCCGCTGTGGCTATGATTGTTATTGGTGTGTGGTTCTATAAATATTTCGCGCCTCTGGCGCTGGGGATGGGCCGAACTTCGGCCGAATGAAGTGCGGAGTTCGAGTGTGATTGGTTTTACCTGGTTTTACCGGTTGGGATGCCAGCGAAGACGCCGGGTCGGGAGACGCGGCCTACAAAGCGGGGTTTGATGTGCGATTTCATGTTTTGGTTTTAGCCAAACCTGACTTCAAAGACGCCGGGTCAGGATACCCGGACGGCGAGCGAGGCGGCGGGGGCTGTCTTTCGTTGCAAGGTTTCGCGCAGCGCACCGGCCGCATCGCGCAACTTTTGGATGCCGACGGCGACGGCGGCCGATAATCCAGAGCACCGGCTGGATTTCATGCGCGGATATTCCCGTTGCAATTCCTCGACGGCGGCGATGAGGCGGTCGACTCCGGCGAAGCCCGGCAACTGGGCGCGCAGCAATCCGGCTTCCTTGCTCAACCGGATGAGGGTGGCCACGCTGAAGACATAGGCTTCCTGCACAGCACGGCGGTCGGCCAGATTCGCCGCAGGGATGGACCGTGCTTCGATGACCTTCAATGTCTGGCAGAGCGAATCGGCGAATTTAATCACAAGGTTGACCCTGATCAGGCCGACCGCCAAGATAGCGGCGCCCGCATCCATGCTCTTACCGGCACTGCACTTGACGGCATTGCTCTGCCCATCGGCAGGCTGGTTGACGGGACTTTCAGTTGCAGCCGTCACAGGAGCCACTGCCTTCAATGGTGAATCGGTCGCTTGACTTCGGTCGCACGAAGCGCGGAGTTCGAGTGTAATTGGTTTTACCTGGTTTGACCCGACCGATCCCCGGTTTGGCAACTCATTACCAGAAGATAAGCCCATGCGGTCCGTTTGGGGGGATCCGACGACAGCGGCGACGGTTAGATCGGCGACATTCGTAGGAGATGCCGCGACGGCCGCGGGCGCTGAGGTCGCAGAGGTGGCTCCAGCTTCCCGGTGCCGCTGCGCCACACGCTCGTCATAGGAGCGCGCGCCGGCTTCGGACTGTTTCCGGGCCGATTCCGCGGCTTCGGCGCGTCGCTTTTCCTTCTGGTAGAAGGGCATCTGGTCCATTTTTAAGCGCGCGGCGCTTTGGTTATATCGCCGCAGGACGGCGAGGTCCTGGTTGAAGTGGCGCAAGTCGCGCAACTTGAGGCGGAAAGCCTCGTCGTCGCCGCCGTTCCAGCCGGCCAGGGCATCGGCGTAACGCACCACCAGCACGGCAGCCAGTCGTTCCGTGAAGTCGTTGGCGGCGAGGGCGTCCCATTCGCCGTTAGCGGCGGTCAGGTCGGCGGCTTCGGCGAACAAATTCTGGCGGGTCTGCCATTCAAGAAGGCCGCCGTTTCGCCATTCGTAGAGGTTTTGTTTGCTGACGGGCTCACCGGCGAAGTCGCGGGCCAAGACGGCCTTGGCGTCGGGGGCAACATTGAGCCAATCGAGGAGGGTGGCGCCGTCCTCGTTCGCGGAGAGGCGGCGGTTGAGTTCATCGCGCAGGGGGCGCGGGAGGCGGGCGATTTTACCGGTGCGGACCATAATTGTTTAGTTGGTGGCGATTTTTAAATTGTCATTGTGCACTATACAGGTCACCATATTAACACCACACAAACTTTTGTAAACTATTTTATTCCCTTTGTGTATTTCCGAGCCAGAGTGGGCCATTTTTGGGGGATTGCGCATGGCATCGGGTAGAGGGCGTTAAAGTGAGGGTAGGCAAGGAAAGCATTTGAGTGCTGATCACGGCCATGTTAAATTTTTTCTCATCCTTATCTATTTGTCATTGTTCAACATGAAAAACTTCCTGCCAATACCCCTTATTTTGGGTGCGGTTGCCTTTGCGGATTGCGGGCGCGCGCAAATTCTCACTGATCCGATTTCGGAAACCGCGGTGCCCACGGTCATGGTCAACACAAAGAACGAACCGGTGACGCCGGGGAAATTCCAGCCAGCGTGGGATTCGCTCCGGCAGTATCATTGTCCGGACTGGTTCCGCAACGCGAAGTTCGGCATCTGGGCGTGTTTCGGTCCGCAGAACCAGCCGGAGGACGGCGACTGGTATGCGCGCAATATGTATGTGGAAGGCAGCCGGCAAAACAAATACCACATTGCCCATTACGGGCCGCCTTCGCAGTTTGGCTTCAAGGACGTGATCCATGCCTGGAAAGCGGAAAACTTCGACGCGGAAAAACTCATAGCGCTCTACAAGCGCGTGGGTGCGCAATATTTTTTTGCGATGGCCAACCATCACGACAATTTCGACCTTTACGACAGCCAATATCAGCCTTGGAACAGCGTCAGGGTCGGGCCGCACCGGGACATTGTCGGCGATTTCGCCAAGGCCGCGCATGAGCAAGGACTGCGTTTCGGCGTCAGTGTCCACGCCGCGCACGCGTGGAGTTTTTACGAGATCGCCCAAAGCGCCGACAAGACCGGGCCGTTCGCCGGGGTACCTTACGACGGGAAATTGACGAAGGCGGACGGCAATGGCAAATGGTGGGACGGCCTCGATCCGCAGGATCTCTATACGCAAAACCACACGCCCAGCTTGAATTTTAGCAACGCCAACGCCATTCACGCCCAGTGGAACTGGGAAAATGGCGCGAGCATTCCCGACCAGGCTTACTGTGATAAATTCTACAACCGCACGATGGATCTCGTCCACAAATACAAACCAGACCTGATTTACTTCGACGACGACGCGTTGCCGTTGTGGCCGGTCAGCGACGCCGGTTTGAAAATCGCCGCCGATTTTTACAACTTCAACATGAAGCAGCACGCCGGCAAACTCGAGGCCGTCCTGTTCGGCAAAATGCTTTCCGAGGACGAGCAGAAATGCCTGGTCCGCGACATCGAGCGCGGCGCGGCCAACAAAATCGAGCCGCAACCGTGGGAAACGGACACCTGCATTGGAAACTGGCATTACGACCGCTCGCTTTACAATAAAAACCGCTACAAGAGCGCGAAGACCGTCATCCAGATGCTCTGCGACATCGTCAGCAAAAATGGCGATTTGCTACTGAATATTCCCGTGCGCGGCGACGGCACGATTGACGACAAGGAACAGGCGGTGCTTGAGGGCATCGGCGCATGGATGGACGTGAACAAGGAATGTATTTTCGACACGCGGCCATGGAAAACTTTTGGTGAAGGGCCGGCTTCGGAGGGGGCAGCGCTTTCCGCGCAAGGTTTCAACGAAGGCAAAGGCAAACCGTTC
>Ga0302320_10019107_pt1 | contig 13781 bp, 6 predicted proteins | sample Bog_T0_3_FD_202130 | JGI IMG/M metagenome (GOLD analysis project Ga0302320, IMG submission 202130) | Peat permafrost microbial communities from Stordalen Mire near Abisko, Sweden - Bog_T0_3 | ecosystem: Environmental > Terrestrial > Soil > Wetlands > Peat | place: Sweden: Abisko, Stordalen Mire... | reverse complement strand
AAGGATGCGATGAAAGAGGGCGGCATGTGCTGCACCAGGAAAATGCTGGCGGGCAGGTCAGCGGGAATTCTTGGCAGCACCTCTTGCAGCGTCGCTGGGCCTCCAGTCGAGATTCCGATGGCAATCGCTCTCTTGCGAATGTTGTTTTCGAATGGGACGCGAGGGAGCGCCTGATATGCCAGGCGGCGTTCGCGGCCGCGCTGTGTGCGGTCAACGACGCCTCGGTTCGCCGCGGCCCTGAGCTTTGAGGTCAGTTCGTCCGCCACCGAGCCCAGATTCGATGAGACTGTGCCATCTGGTTTGGCGACAAAATCGAAGGCCCCCAACTCAAGGCATTCGAAGGTCGTCGTGGTCCCTTGCTGAGTGAGCGATGAAACCATCACAACCGGGCAGATCTTCTCTTGCAGGATGATCTGCAGGGCCGTGATCCCGTCCTGCTTCGGCATGTTGATGTCCATCGAGATCACGTCAGGCCGCAGGTCGCGGGCCTTCAATACGACGTCTTCGCCATCCCGCGCAAGCCCCACCAAATCAAAATCGTCCGAAGCCGTAATGATTCGTTTGAGGGTCTGCCGCATTAGGGCGGAGTCGTCCGCCACGAGCACTCGTATCTTTTTCATGAGTTTCAAGTGTTACCGGGGCCGAGCGAACCGGCCCCCATTTCAGGCTGTGTGACTAGAGCGAAACCAGAGTAAATGTGCTTTCACTGATAGTCTTCAATGTGGCTTTATCTCCACCCCAACGAGCAAAAATCGCTCGTTGGGGACTCCGGAGATGAAAAAGTCACTTGGTGGGCGTGCTTTCGGGATACACCTACTCTGGTTTCGCTGTAACTTCGGAAAGATGCGCCTGTTCTTGCCGGGAAAGAATCTTCTCCACGTCGAGCAATACGATCATGCGTTTGCCTGCATCCACCTTGCCGATTCCGGAGATGAACTGCTGGTCTATCGCGGAGCCGATTGCTTCTGGCGGCGGGGCAATGTCCTTGCGTGCAAGATTCAACACCTCACGCACTGAGTCCACCACCAGGCCGGTTTTGATGCCGCCCAGATCGACGATGATGATGCGTGTGCGATCGTCGGCCGGCTTGACATCCAGTTCGAAGCGCTTCCGTGTGTCCAGCACGGGGATGACCTCTCCGCGCAGGTTCGTGATGCCCTCGATGAACTGCGCGGCGTTCGGCACCTTGGTGACCTTGCCGAGGCGGTCAATCTCCTGGATTTGCGAGATTGGGATACCGAACTCCTCGGCGCCAAGCATGAATGTGACCAGTTGAACTTCGCTCAGTTCCCGCGCGTCAACGCCGGCTTTGCGAGTCTTATCAATCTTCTTCTGATCAGTAGTACCGTGAGAGGCGTTTTGCACATCGCGCAGCTTTTGGTCCTTCATCAGGTTGGCAACGTCCAATACCATAATCAGCCGCGAGCCGTCTTCCAGTTTGGCAACTCCTGAAAGGTCCATACCGTTGCTGGATGTGATCAGCGGTGGCGGTTCGATCAGGTTCTTCGGCACATTCAGCACCTCGTGAACGTGATCCACCACCAGCCCCAGGACATACTCGCCAGAATCCACGACGATAATGCGCTGGTCTTCATGGATGTTCTGAGCGATCTGCTTCTCAAACTCGCACAAGGCGGCCACGGTTGCCCGTCCCGTGGAAAGAACCTCGCCGCCGCAGGCGCGCGCGCCCTCGCTATCCCCGCATTCTTCATACTTGGCGCGGTCCTGTAGCCGCTTGACGACCTTGTCGTTCAGCGTGCGCGCTTTCGCAAGGCCTTCCATAAGCAGTTGACTGGAGAAGTTTGTTTCGGCGATCCATTTCCTCAGGTGCTCCGTGACCGGACCATTCACCTCGGCGTGTGCGTTTTCCGCCAAAACCTTCCCAGTCTGGTCAATCCAGTTCTCATACTCTTCGCGCAGCGGGCGGCAACTGCCGGCGTAATCTTCCGCCAGCGATGGCTGCTGAAGCAGCCGCCTCAAATCGATGACCGGAAGAATCTGACCGCGAACGGTAAGAACGCCCAGCACGTAGCCGGGAACGTCAGGAACCTGCTTGGGAGTCTGCACGCGCAGAATCTCGCGGACATGCTCCATTGAAAAGGCAAATTCCTCTTTCGCGATGCGGAAGGTGACCATCTTTTGGACGTCCGCGTCGTTGCTTTCAGACTTGTTTGATGTCTCCTGGCTTGTGGCTGCGCCCGAAGCTGAGGCCGCGCCATTCGAGGAGGCCGTCTTGCGAGTAACGCCGATATCGCAGACGTGGGCCGCGTTCAGCGCCATGACAATACGCTGCCCCTTGTCGAGCTTTACAACTCCCTCAAGGTAGTCAGAGCTGGTTCCCCGGATTGCCGCCGGTGGCGGTTCAATTTCGTTTCGCAATACGCGTGCCACCTGATTGACGCGGTCAACGCGCAAGCCGGTCTTGACTCCATCGATATCGACAACCAGGACGCGAGTGCGGTCGGTCTCTTCCGCCCGCTCCATGCCAAAGCGAGTGCGCATGTCGATGACGGGCAAAACGACCCCGCGCAGATTGGCGATGCCATCGACGTAGGCTGGCGTGCGGGGGACTTTCGCTGTCTTGGGAAGGCGAATGATCTCCTGTACCGACATGATGTCAAAGCCAAACTCTTCGTCTTTTAAGAGAAACGTGACGAGCTGGCTTTCATCCTTCAGGCCAGAGTTTACCTGTTTAGTATCTGATTGCATATAGAATCTCCTTCGACTTATGCTCAGGGATAGGTTGGTTTTCCTGATGCTGTGGTGTGGCGAGGGCTTTCAATGCGTAGCCGTCCTTTACAGGGACGGCCACGTTGGGGATGTTGGCTCTCTACGCTTTCAGGAATTAGCCTTACCCGTTTTGCAGTTCATCGGCTTGTGATGCGATATCCTCGATCGCCTGAGCAATCTCCTGTGCAGCCTTCAATGCCTGCTCTGAGGCGCCAGCGGCTTCGGTCGATGCACGCGAGGTTTCCTCCGCGGCTGTAGCGATCTGCTGGCTGGCTTTGCCGGCCTGTTCCAGCCCGGCCGCGGCTTCGCCCGATGCTCTTGCAATTTCCCGAATGTCTGCAACCACCACTTCGGACTCCTTCGCAATGAGGTCGAGATTGGCCGTCGAAACTTTGGTGCGCTCCAGCTCGGCCCGCCCCTTGTTCCCTGCCAGTTCAATATCTCCCGCGACCTTGGTGATTTGTGTTTGCACATTTCTGACCAGGTCTTTGATGCGATCCGCGTTTTCGCTGCTCTCGTTGGCGAGGGACCGGATGTCTCCAGCCACCACCGAAAATCCGCGCCCATATTCCCCAGCTCGCGCAGCTTCGACATTGCCGCTGACTGCCAGCATCTTGGTCTGAACCGTCACCATCACGATGGCATCGACGATTTTGTCGATGCGCCGCGTGCGTTCCTCAAGCTCCAAAACATTCTTGGCGGACTCGCCAGAGGCATCGGCATTCTTTCCAACGTTGAGAATCAGCGCATCCACATTTTGCTTGTTGCTTGCCAAAATCTTCTGTGTAGCCAGAGCCTTTTCCACGCTCAAATCGGAGCGGTCTCCCATGCCCTTGGCGGCATCGCGCATCCGCTCGCCTAAGGCGTTGGAAGCTTCTGCCGATTTGGCTTGGATGCCCGCTGCCCTGTTGATCTGCTCGATTGCCGTGGAGATCTGCTGCGAGGAGGCTTTCAGCTCTTCGGCGTTCGTGGAGAGCTGTTCGGCAGTGGCAGCCAGTTCCTCGGCCGACTTCTGCGCATTCGTTGAGGTCTTCAGCGCCTCAGCAGTTTCGGCCAGCGACCGGGCTGCATCGCTCATCTCCGAGTAGGCTTTCGACTGCTCCTGTGTCGATTTCTGAGCTTCCTCGCAGGCGGAGGTGGTTTCCTCGGCGGCTGCGGCTATCTCTTCGGCGCCCTTCAGATATGTCTGTGCGTCAGCCAGCGCTCCAGATGCGTTCTTCTGGATTTCGGCGCAATTCACCCGAACCTCTTCGTAATCGGCAGCGATCTGAAGCAGATCCTGCGTGATGACCTTGGCCTTTTCCACTTCCGCGCGGCCCGTCTTGCCCGCCGCTTCTGTGTCGCCGGCAACTACCTTAACCTGGTTCTGAATCTCGTTTACGACTTCCTGGATGCCACGCGCGCTCTTCTCGCTGATCTCCGCGAGATTGCGCACTTCGTCGGCTACCACGGCGAATCCCTTGCCATGTTCTCCGGCACGCGCAGCCTCAATTGCGGCGTTCAGTGCCAGTAGATTGGTCTGGTCGGCAATGCGCGTCACAGCATGAACGATCTTGCTGATCTCCTCTGACTGACGCTCCAGTTCGCCGATCTTCTTTGCGGATTCGATGTTCGCATCTGCAGCATCGCTGACTCCTCGAATGAGAGCCTCAATATCCGTCGTGGTTGACTTTGCAAGCGCAACCACCTCGTTCACCCTCTGCAGAGAACCTTCAGCGCGGACATTGGCGGTATCAGATGCCTTTTCAATCTGGTTGATCGCCGCGCGGGACTCTTCCGCTGCAGCCGACGCCTGGTCGGCGCCCGCTGCGATGGTATGCATCGTCTTTTCCATCTCTTCAACCGCGCCGGTAGCTTGTGCGATCGCGCTGGCTACCTCATCGGTTGCGGCGGAAAGCTTCTCTGCCACAGCCTGTGCGCGGGCCATGGTGCGGGCGCGCGCCTTCTCGTCCGCCATCTTCTTGGCGGTGAGGCGGTTCTGGGCCAGATCGTCACCGTGCACGTCAGGCACCGTAGACGAAATCGCAGACTGCGCAGTGAAGCTCTTTTGCGGTCCAAGACGGTTCATAGCAAGGCGGTTGGTCACATGCGTGCCATTGCCGTTGCTGGGTGTTGCAATCTGATTCATCATTCCTATCTCCGGAGGTTGGCATTAGTCAACCGATTTGCTTATCGACATAGTTAGCAAGTTTGTACACGGGAGATGGTTTTGTTTGTGTGAAGCAAACGTTCATTTTGCCCCAGGCATGGTTCATTCTTCTTGTACGGCCGCGTTTAGTAGAGGAATAGCCCTATAACAACACACGATTCCAGATGCTCTTGGCACACATGTCACTGATATGATTCGCTATTGCCGCCTCGGCATGCGTCCAAGGCGAAGCATCTGCGGAGCTTTATGTCCTTTGCATTCAACTTATGTCTGATTGCGGATTCGGTCGAGCCGCCCTTGAGAATGAATTGCTCAAAGTTGCCAGGCTATTGATTCAGAATGCGATGCGCAAGTCACTTTTTTACCATAGCGCAACATGACAACCGCGATCAGCCAGCATAAGACGGGCAACCGGCATTTTTAGAAAGAATTCTCGGCAATTCATTCTGCGCCTTGCAGGCAATGTCCCCAACAAATCGGAATTCGACTGCTCAGGCGGAAAAAAGCGTTATGACACAACGCATTCCGCCGACTGGCCAGAAAATGGTCCTCCATCGCCGGGCAGCCTGACTCGCGCCTTCAACCCGATTGAAGCAGCCTTCACACGCAGGCATTGACAGAGACGAAGCGAGGGGCAAAGGCCTGCGTATCACAGTCTGGTATACGCGAAGGCAAGGTTTTCAGGACCAAGCCCTTACAACCGGTGATGCAGTTACTCAATCCGGCCTCCACGGCAACAAAGCGGTACTTTGAATAACTTACAGAGAAATAATATCTTGCGCGCATAAACGTGCCGCGGGTGGGCAGCCTTGCTCCGCACTCTGCTGGCTTGCGCACTCCGCCGCTTATCCGGGAGCAGGTGGTGAAAGCCGCAGCAATTACCCATTTCTGCTCGGAACTACGCTTATCGAACGTAACCTTGTAACGCTCACGCTAATCTGGCGGCCGGAGAATTATTCGGCCGGCTATAGTGGTGCGTTCTCATAGTCGGCTAACCAAACCGAGGATGGCGGTCTCCAGATGATCGTCGGGTTGGCGCTCGGGTGATGGTTTTGCGGTTCTGCCGCATGACTGATGTGAAAGGGGAAGTGACTTTTATGCGTCAATTAATGTGCGGGAATTCTTCTCTCTTACCTTTGCGGTCAGGTGTCCGCTTCAGCTTGGAGTTCCGAGGAATCAAGAAGCTATTGCCACTGGCGATCCTGACTCTCGTGTTCCTTTTTGCGGGTTCAACAATGCCGGCGCAAGTCCCGCTGATCTATACCGTTGCCGGAAGCACTCAGAATAATGGATATGGCGGCGATGGTGGATCGGCGTCGGTCGCTGAACTGAATAGCCCATCCAAGGCCGTTGTGGACAGCGCAGGCAATCTGTATATCGCCGATAGAGGGAACAATCGGATTCGCAAAGTCGCCGCGGACACCGGAAAGATCACGACCTTCGCCGGTACGGGCTTCGCGGGATACAGTGGCGACGGCGCCGCCGCAACCAGCGCCCAACTTAACCGACCCGTGAGTGTCGCTGTCGACCACTCCGGGAATCTCTATATCTCTGATTCGAACAACAATCGCATCAGAGAGGTTGACGCGAAAACCGGGATAATCACGACGTATGCCGGAAACGGAACCGCGGGGTACAGTGGTGATGGCGGCGCCGCGACAGACGCGGCTCTCTACATTTCCAGCAGCAACACCGGAATTGCCCTCGATGGCGCTGGCAACTTGTATCTTTCCGACAGTGTTAACGGGCGCATCAGGGTGATCGCCTCCAGCACGGGAATCATCACAACAGTTGCTGGCGGTGGTTACTTGACGGGATCCGCTGGTGACGGCGGTCCGGCAACGAACGCATTTCTCTCTACTCCGGCAGGCATCGCGGTTGATAGCGAAGGTAATATCTATTTCGTCGAAGGATTCTTTAGTTCGGATGTCCGCAAGGTTTCGGCGGCCAGTGGCGTAATCACCACGGTTGCAGGGGGAGCTAATAACGTCGACAGAGGGGATGGCGGACCTGCAACCAGCGCATTCCTCGGCTATTGGGTCCCCGATGTTGCTGTTGATGGCGCTGGCAACCTCTATATTGCGAGTCCCTCGGATGGAGGCATCAGGAAGGTAACTTCGGACACCGGAATCATCACCACCGTCGCCGGAGGAAATGTTGGGTATTGTGGCGGATTTGGCGGGGATGGAGGTCCCGCAAGCGGCGCAAAACTTTGCCAACCTGTTGGCGTCTCCACAGACAGCGCCGGCAATCTTTATATTGCTGACTCTGCTAGCAGTCGAATACGCAAGATAACAGCATCCGCCGTGCCTGCGAGCGCGCCAACCACAATGCCGGAATTCAGCATCACTGAGGGAACCTACTCCAGCCCACAGTTGGTCACCATCACGGATGCCGCGCCGGGCGCCTCAATCTATCTGACCTTGGACGGCACGACTCCCACATCGAGTTCGCAGGGGTACTTTGGTCCGATTGAAGTCACCGGGCCGGTCACCATCAAAGCAATTGCAATTACCCCAGGTTATCTGCAGAGCGATGTGGCCTCGGCCGCCTATACGATCACATTACCGCCAGCCGCAGTGATCTCGACCGTTGCCGGAACCGGCGTTCAAGGCTTCAGCGGGGTTGGTGGCGCTGCCATCGATGCGGAGATTGGCATTCCCGTGGCTCTGGCGCTGGACGGCGCCGGTAACTTGTATTTTACGGATATCCAAAACAGCGTTGTCTGGATGATGAATGCCAAGACAGGGGTGATCACTATCGTGGCTGGCATTGGAACGTGTGGTTATAGCGGAGATGGCGGATCCGCAGTTAGCGCTGAATTGAATTCTCCGCAGGGAATTGCCATTGACAGCGCGGGCAACATTTATATCGCGGATACATATAATTATGCTATTCGGAAAGTCACAGCAAGCACAGGCATAATCTCCACCATCGCAGGCACCCCCGGACAGCCAACCAACTGGGGGGATGGGGGAGCAGCGACCTCTGCTTCTTTATCAAATCCCAAAGGCATGGCGCTGGACGGCATGGGCAATCTCTACGTTGCCGATGGCAATGTCGTCCGAAGAATATCAGCATCGACGGGCATTATCGACATAGTAGCCGGCAATCGGAAGATTACGATCGATAGTGGAGATGGAGGTTTAGCAACAAATGCAGGGCTCACGGCAACCAACTCGTTAGCCTTCGACGCTGCCGGCAATCTTTACATCGGAGACAATGGATCAGTACGCAAGGTTACGGCCAGCACTGGGATTATCACCACAGTTGCTGGCAACGGAGATCAAGGGAGCAACGGCGACGACGGTATGGCGATCAACGCAGAGGTTTCTCCGTCAAGCCTGGCGTTGGATACTGCGGGAAACCTGTACATTGTTGATGATTTCGCAGTCCGTGTGGTTTCAGCAAGTACAGGAATTATCTCGAAATGGGCAGGCATTGGGTTTGCGGGTTTCAGCGGCGATGGCGGCTCGGCGACGGCTGCCGAGATGTTGCCAGACTCCGCGGGAGGAATCGCATTTGATGCCGCCGGAAATCACTACATTGCCGATACTTATAACTATAGAATCCGTAACGTGGTCTACCCAAACTGGGTGGCCGCAACCCCTTCGTTCAGCGTGGCGCCAGCCACGTATACGAGCGCCCAGACCGTGACGATCAGCGACGCGACGGCTGGCGCAACCATCTACTACACCACTGACGGAAGCGTGCCGACCGCGAACTCGAACATCTACACGGACCCGATCACTGTTTCGTCCAGCGAAACCCTTGAGGCGATTGCAACGGCCAGCGGCTATTCCACCAGCCCGGTGGCAACGGCCGCCTACACAATCACATTGCCAACAGCCACGCCGACCTTCAGTTTGGAGGCAGGACCGTACACCTCGGCGCAGATCGTGACGATCAGCGATACGACGGCTGGCGCAACCATCTACTACACGACAGACGGAACAACGCCAACCACCAGTTCCACGGTCTACAGCGGTCCGATCACTGTTTCGTCCAGCGAAACCCTTGAGGCGATTGCAACGGCCAGCGGCTATTCCACCAGCCCGGTGGCCAGCGCCGCCTACACCATCACGTTGCCGACCGCCACGCCGTTCTTCAGTTTAGCGGCAGGACCGTACACCTCGGCGCAGACGGTGACGATCAGCGATGCGACGGCTGGCGCAACGATCTACTACACGACAGACGGAACAACGCCAACCACCGGTTCCACGGTGTACAGCGGTCCGATCACTGTTTCGTCCAGCGAAACCCTTGAGGCGATTGCAACGGCCAGCGGCTATTCCACCAGCGCCGTCGCTACTGCCGCCTACACCATCAACATTCCAACGAATCCTGTACCGGTCCTCGGCAGCTTGTCGCCGGCGTTTACGAACGCAGGAGATGCGGCCTTTACGCTCACGGTAAGCGGTTCGGAATTCACCGCGGCTTCGCAAATCTATTGGGGAACTTCCGCTCTCGCCACTCAATACGTTAGCGCAACCCAGCTTACGGCACAGGTTCCAGCGGCCAGCATCGCAGCCGCGGGAATCACTGGAATTACGGTGCAAACACCGGCTCCTGGAGGAGGCAGTTCCAACTCGTTGCAGTTTGAGGTAGATTCTGCCTCGAATGGAACAACGCCGCCCGCATTTACCTCCTTGACCGCCTCAGTGGCGGCCGGTTCAGCGGCGACATATCCTGTCACGGTGCCTTCAACGGTCACGAGCGTCACAGCGACGTGCTTGAATCTGCCGACTGGCGCCTCGTGCAGTTATTCCTCCACGACCAATGCCGTCACGATCACGACGTCGTCAATAACTCCGAAGGGGACCTATCAGATCACAGTGGTCTTCACTCAAACGATGCCCGGCGCAGCAACGGCCGGCATTCTGCTGCCAATTCTCCTGCTCCCACTTGTGTTCGTGAGGAGGAAGCTGGCTGCACGGGGCGTTTGGATAACTGCTTGCCTGGGAATAGTTCTGATGGCCGGCGCGGCATTCGCTATCGGCTGCGGAGGAGGATCTGGTTCCAGTCAGACAGCTCCTCCAAATCCCACGCACCAGGTTACCAGTTCTGGAACAGTGAGCCTCACAATTCAATAAGAGAGATGAGTCAATTCACAGAAAGCCAAACTGCTGATCACGGCTTCCAGCGCTATTCTGGCGCTGGGGCCGTGGCCGGCATTCCATCTTGTGGCGCAGCGGCGGCTGTCTTCCGTCACGATCTTCATTCCATTATGAGAAGCCTGTTCATGCGGTCTTTTTCCTCGGCTGAACCCATGTAGTATTCTTCGATCAATCTCCACAAACAGATTCTCTGGCTGTATATTCCTGCGCGGACAGGCACACCAGATGAGTGGCGTGTATCCAAAGTAAGGCAGAGCATGAACGGGCAAGGAAACTTACAATCAATCCGGCTGCTATTTGAGACGCTCTTTCCTTTGAACAGCGCAGAACGCGAGGACTATCTCGCCTCGCATTCCGAGTTTTCAGAAATTGAGGTGAAACAGGCGCTGCAGTTGTTGCAGGCCGACGGAGACGGCGGCGCTCTGCCTTCCCTGGATACGATTTTGCCTTCCGCGCTCATATCACACAAAGAGCTGCAGCCCGGTGACCTTCTGGGACATTATCGTCTGGTTCGCCTGTTGGGAAGCGGGGGAATGGGAGTCGTATACGAGGCTGTGCGGCAGGATGGCGATATTCGCCTGCGTACCGCCATCAAGCTTTTGCACCCAGAACTTTGCACGCCGGAGTCTCTGCTGCAACTGCGCGGGGAAGTGTCAACGCTCGCATCGCTGTCGCATCCCAACATTGCACGGCTGTTTGATTGGAATCTGGATCAGGGCGGCGACAGTTTCTTTGTCCTGGAGTATGTCGAGGGCGAGCCGCTGACGGAATACTGCGGCATCCATTTGCTCGACACTCATGCACGGCTGCGATTGTTTCTTGACGTTTGCTCGGCTGTTTTCCACGCGCATCAGAACCTCATCGCGCATCTCGATCTAAAGCCTGAAAACATCCTTGTGAATACCTCCGGCGAGGTCAAGCTGTTGGACTTTGGTATCGCCCGCACTTTGGCGAAGGCGAATCTCAGTGACGGCAGTGCCGCGCCGCACGCATTTTCCGCGCAATATGCGAGCCCGGAGCAGAAACACGGCGGCCCTGTGTCGGTGCTGAGCGATGTCTATTCGCTGGGGATCGTGTTGCGCGAGTTGCTTGCCAGCTCATCCGGCTCGACGGAGGAAGAAATCCCGGCTGTTCCTTTGTCCTTTGAGCTGCAAGCTATCGTTGCGCGCGCTTCAGCGGAAGATCCAGCCATGCGATACAGATCGGTAGATGAGTTGAGGCAGGACATCCTGCGGTTTCTGGAGACGCGTCCGGTACGGGCCGTTCCGCAAACGCGATTCTATCGGCTGAGCCGCTTTTGCCGCCGCAACTCTCTGCGGCTGATTACGCTGCTGGTGGCAACATCCACGCTCATTGCAGTTTCTGTGGCCTGGCACATGCATCGCGAAGAGCGACTGGAACAGATGCGCGCCGAACATTTGCGGCAGTCTGTCCATCAACTCTCAAGCACGATTCTCTTTCCTCTGGAAGACGAAATGCGCAACCTTCCGGGAGCAACGCCGGCTCGTATGCTGGCGGTGCAAACGGGCCTGCAATTCCTCCAGAGCCTGGCCGGGGAAGGGAACAATGATCCGGCGCTAAGGACGGAGATTGCCGGAGCCTACCTGAAGCTCGGAGACATCCAGGGCAACCCCGCCAACTCGAACCTCGGCGATGAAAAAGGCGCTCATGAGAGTTTCGAGATGGCTCGCCGCCTGGTCAGCAACGACAAGACACTCGAGGGCCGCTACGTTTATGGCGTCGTTCTTACGCATGAAGGCGATCTGGTTTACGAACAAGGAGACAAGCAGGCCGCGGCACGGATGTATGCAGATTCCATTCGGGTTCTTACCGCATTGAATCGCAAAGGAAACGGCGACATGAAGGTCAAGGAGAGCCTGGGGCACGTGCTCAACGATCTGGCCGACCAGCAGTCAGAGGAGGGCCATGACGAACTGGCTCGCCCCAACTACGACATGGCTCAGGAGCTGGCTCAGCAGTTGCTGCAGATGAAGCCGGGGGATATCGATTTCCAGCGGGAGTTGGCTCGTTGCTACAGCCGTCACGGAGATCTTGCGTGGAATGCCGGAAAGTGGGAGCAGGCGGCCAATGCCTATCGTGCCAGTTTCGACATCTATGACCGCTTGCTGCGTCAGTACCCAGACAATATCAAGGTTCAGCACTCATGGATTGCGGGGGCCAATAACGTTGCTCTCACTGATGAGAAACTCAGCCGCCTGGGCGAAGCGCTGGACCTCTACACGCGCGTCGGGCAGCGTGAGGCCCGCGCCGCCGCTCTTGATTCCGGCAACAAAATGGTATTGCGTGACCAGGAGGTTGACTACTCCAATTTGACGCGCGTTTTGTTGCAGCTGAATCGTTTCACGGCGGCCGAGGACGCGTGCCGTCATGAGCTGGCGATTACCAGAACACTCTGGAGCCAGAATCAACAAAGCGCCGAAGCTATCGACGACCTTTCCGGTCCTGAAGAGCAACTGGCAGAGATAGAAAGCAAGAGGCATCATTACGCGGCTGCGGTTGCAAACGAAAAGCAGGCTCTGGATCTACTGCAGGAGAACCTTCGAAACAGCGGGTCCGCGGCAAGCCTGGCGGGCGTGATTGATGGCTTGGTGCGGCTGGGAAATTACGAGATGGATCTTGCCCTGGGCACTTCCTCTGCGAAAGACGTTGCGCTGAAGGCAGTTTTCAAAAGTGTAGGCGAGTTGCATCAGCTTGAAGCACGCCTCGGACGAGGGAATGCAGGGTACAACGAGCGAGTGGGCAGCATTCACGCCCTGGAGGAGCGGCTGGGGAAACTTCGCCAGCAGTAGCTCCAGCTGGAGGGACTCAGGCGCTCGCTTCCGGATGAGAGGTCTGATCCAGGCGTTGTTTAAGCCACGCACGAGCGAAGCGCCAGTCGAGTTTGACGGTCTCCCGCGAAACATTCTGCACCTGCGCCGTCTCCTCCTCCGTCATGCCCGCAAAATAGCGCAGTTCAACGACCTGCACCTGCCGTTCGCTGATTTCCCGCAGTTCCGACAATGCCTCATTGATGGTGAGCAGGTCAGCCATGAGCCGGTAGTCGTTGTCAAGCACCGGACCGATGCTGTCCAAATGCTCTGGCGCAGCGCGCTTGTCTGCGCTGCGATGCCGCGCGTAGTCCACCAGCGCATGCCGCATGGCGCGAGCCAGAACGTAGAGGATCTGCTTTTGATCGATCAACTCTGGAATTTTTCCGCCATAAACCCGCAGATAGGCCTCATGTACGAGCGCGGTAGGTTGAAGGGTATGACCACAACGCTCCATCTTCATGTAATACGCAGCTAGCCGCCGCAACTGCTGATATTGTCCTGCATTCAGTTCGTTAGGGCCATCGTTCATAAGAAGTTCATCCACGAACGGTTCAAATTCATTTCCGATCAGGCCGATTTTGGCGCTGCACCATTACAGTGCCGGCGCTGCCGGCGTGAAGTCGCACGCTCTGGTTTTTAGAAGTTCAGCAATCTTGGGCCGGATGCTGTTGTCGCGCCCCAGAGATGTTCTCCATGTCTATCAGCCTTATCGCTCAATGGAATGGGTACTTTCGAACCTCGTACAAAAAACACATACAGGCCCATACCTTGCGTTCTCCAAGCCTTGAGCGCCTGCTGCTCCTTCGCAAGCATCAGATCTTCCGGCGGTGCTTTAGAGCATTTTCACCGATAGTGTAATCTGTGTATGGCGAAACTCCGGCGACGCGAGAGCTATGGCGCGAGCCTATGAGGATGATTTGCGGCGGAAGTTATTGGCGGCCCGAGCGCGAGGCG
>Ga0302320_10019106_pt1 | contig 13781 bp, 13 predicted proteins | sample Bog_T0_3_FD_202130 | JGI IMG/M metagenome (GOLD analysis project Ga0302320, IMG submission 202130) | Peat permafrost microbial communities from Stordalen Mire near Abisko, Sweden - Bog_T0_3 | ecosystem: Environmental > Terrestrial > Soil > Wetlands > Peat | place: Sweden: Abisko, Stordalen Mire... | reverse complement strand
GGGTTTTCGGTTGGCGCAACCAGCTTTCCAGTTGAGCGCGCTCGGTTTCGGTGAGGGTGATCAGAGTGGCGGGTCTTGCCATGCCGCCATCTTCAATTATTACGCTAGTCTTTGCAAGTAGATACTAAAATTCCGCCAGCGAAACGCCGCAAACCCTCACGCAAAAAACAACTTACCTTACAAGGCGCAGGCTTTGAGCAGCGCGGCTTTGACTTTTTTAAAATCCGTTTCCGGCACGGCGCCGGGGCGTTTTTCAAATCGCACGGACGGCAGAGATCCGATGGCCTGCACATTGGCTACTGATCCGGGTTAGAGAAACGGCAGATGGCCGAGCGGCACCTCAAGTTCGCTCCCGCGATTCTGCCGCGTGATGGGAATGTGGATGATGAGCGAACGCGGAGCGTCGAGATTATCGGCGATGAGAACGACGGCAGGTCGGGTCTCGGCGGCCATGCCCAGGTCCACCAGCCAGACTTCGCCATGGCGGGGGTTCATTTGCCGTCAAGGATGTCCAGTTTTTCCTGTTCGACTTCGCGTGAAGGCAGCACGTCAGCCTTCCTGCGCGCGCTGGCGTTCGAGGAATTTTAAAAAATGCAGAACTTCGCGCAATAACGGTTCGGGCTGGTGCTTGATTTCTTCGATCAAAATTTCCTGCGCGCTCATGGTTTAATTATCCGGCATAATCTTTTTTTGGCAAACCGTATTGCCCCGCGGTCGGCCAAGGTACTAAGGACGACCGCGTCCCGGCTGCATCCAAGAGCGGCGACCTCCAGTTTTTCCCAGACTCGATGGCCACATGATTTTGTCGCCAGCCTGCAAGTTACGCTGTATCTTGGGCGTGGAAAGAATGGACATGACCAATCAACCAATTCCGGAGCCCGCGGGTTTGCGCGACCGTCTGACGGCTTTGCGCGAGGCGCTGATCCATTTGCACAAGGCATTGCTGGAATCCGAGCGCATCAGTTACGAGGCCAGTTTCGGCCAGATTTCCTCGCCCTACCAGTTTCTGCACTTGCTCACAAATGACCCGTGGTTTGCGTGGCTCACACCCGTTACGCAGCTTATTGCGTCAGTTGATGTCATGCTGGAGTCGAAGGAACCGCTGACGGTGGCGGGAGTGGAGTCAATCCTGCAGCATGCCCGCACGTTGCTGGTGGCCACCGCTGACGGGGAAGGCTTTTCGGGACACTACGACGAAGCATTGCAACGCAGCCCGGACGTAATCCTCGCTCACGCGGTGGCGGCGAAAATAATCCGGGTAAAAAACAATGTGAAACCGGATGCGGGCAGCGGCGTGTAAAACTTGTTTCAGATTTGGCTACAATCCCAGCGGCCCCGCCAGAATTCCAATCACACTCAATGGCCCCTGGTCTTCCAGCCCGTCCGCGGCCTTGTCCAGTTTCTGCAACGAGAGTTTGGCGTTCTTATAAAAGTCCTGGTCGTTCACGAGCTTGCCGACGGTGCCGGTGCCATTGTTAATTTTAAGCAGAATCTCGTTCAAATTGGTCATCGAGCTCCGGGTCGCATAATACAGGGAATCATCCGTCATCAATTTGCCCAGCGTCCCCTTTCCGCTGCTGGCGTTGGTGACCACCATCGTGATGTTGGCAATCATGTCCTGGGCGGAGGCTGAGGCGGTCTGGAGGTTGCTCACGGTCGTCAAGGCCGAGTTGTAAAGCGTGTCCTGATAAATCAATTTGCCCACGGTGCCCTGGCCGGAGGCAATCTGGCCGGTGATGTTCGTGATATTTTCGATGGTGGCGCCGAGCTCATCCTTGTGGCTCTTGAAAAAATCCCCCAGCGGGCCGAACAAATTGTGGATGTCATCGCTGGCAAAGGTTTTGGTCATGCTCTGGATGCCGTCCACGGCGGAATCCAGCTTGCTCATGACGGCGCTTAAATCCGGCTGCTCATAGGTGGACAGCTCGGTGCCATCCTTGGCCACTGCCGCGTCGGGCGAGCCAAAGTCTATGGCCACAAAATTCTGCCCCATCAAGCCCGTGAACTTCACGGCGGCCTTGCTGTCGGTCTTGACCCTGGCGTTATCGTGCAATTTCATGATGACCTTGACCTTGGTATCCGTGAGCTGGATGTCCTCCACGCGGCCGATCTCGACGCCGGCCATCTTGACGCGGTCGCCCGGTTTCAAGTCCTGCACCGTGTTGAACTGCGCGGTGACGCGGTAGCCGTGATGAAAAAGATCGGCGCTGCCCAGCGTTTCCACGATGGCCCAGCCGGCCAGCACCGCCAGGAAGACAAAGATGCCCAGTTTGGTTTCGAGTGAGTTTTTCATATACGTATCAATTTAGCTTCGTTTGAAATCCGCGTGCAGGAAATTTTGCACGATGGGGTTGTTAAAGTTTTTGACCTCGTCCGGGGTCCCGACGGTCAGAATTTTTCCATCCACAATGACCGCAATCCGGTCGGCCACGCCAAAGGCCAGGTCGCGGTCGTGCGACACGACCACCGAAGTGACATGAATCCGGTTCTTGAGTTTCATGATCTCTTTGCCGATGACCACGGCGGAGAGGGGGTCCAGTTCGCTGGTGGGTTCGTCATAAAGGATCATTTGCGGGTCAATGACCAGGGCGCGGGCGATGGCCGCCCGTTTTTTCATGCCGCCGGAAAGTTCGGAGGGCATTTTGTCCATGACGTCTCCGAGGCCAACGTCCTCCAGCTTTTGGGAGACGATTTTATCAATTTCGTCCGGTGACTTGAGGCGGTGTTCGCTCAGGTAAAGCCCCACGTTCTCACCCACAGTTAACGAATTGAGCAGCGCCCCGGACTGGAACACCAGCGCCATGCGGTATTTCACCGCGGTTTCGGGCGAACTGATGGATTCGCCGTTGACGAGGATTTCGCCGGCATCCGGCGTTTCCAAGCCGATCAAATGCTTGAGCAGGACGCTTTTGCCGCTGCCGCTGGGCCCCATGATCACAAAAATTTCCCCGGGCCGCACATCCAAATCAATGCCATCCAGGACGATTTGATCGCCGAAACTCTTGCGCAGGCCTTTCACGGCAAGGCTGACGCCGGTTACTTGGTTGTTGTTTGGGCTGGTTTCAGGACTGTTCATTTCATCAAAAAGCGGGTGAGCAGGTAATCAAAGATGACGATCAGCACGATGGAATTGACCACGGCCTTGGTAACCGAGCGCCCGATACCCCGGGGACCTCCAATGGTCGCCAGCCCCTGATGGCATGACACCACACCGATGATGATGGCGAAACAAAAGCTCTTGAACACGCCGTTGACCACGTCCTTCAGTTCCACCAGATCTTTCAGATCGGAGAAAAAGGCCTTGAAGGGAATTTCCATCTGGTTGTTCAAGTCGGCGACCATGGCGCCGCCGAACCAGCCCACCAGGATGGAAAATACCACGAGCAGAGGCAGCGCCACCCCGATGGCTACAATGCGCGGCAAGACCAAATACTGGATTGGGTTGATGTTCATGGTGCGCAAGGCATCAATTTCCTGGTACACCTGCATGGAGCCGATTTCCGCCGCCATGGCCGAGCCGATGCGGCCTGCGATGAGGATGGCCATCATGACTGGCGCGAGTTCCTTGGCGATGGCGAGGCCCACCACACCGCCAACGGCATTGGCCAGGCTCCGTTCCACGAGGGCCGGCCCGAAATTAAGGGCGATGACACCGCCAATAAAGAACGACAAGGTGCATACCATGAGCAGACTGGCATTACCAATTTCAAAAAATTGGTCGAACACCTTCTGTCGCTGCCGCCAAACGAGCGGCAAGGCAAGCAAGGTGCGCCAAAACAGAAGGACAATGTCTCCTATATTCTCAAACATAATGCCGCACAACACATAAACGCGGTTGGCCTTCCAATCAATGTAAATTTTAAGTTGTGTCCCTAACTGCCTCCAGAGCACGGGCTTCAACCTGCCGCCAAAATCATTCACCAGCCTGTGTCAGCATGGCATAAACACTGGGCGCCCGGCGGGGCGGCGAGTCAAAAGGTCCGCTTGGATTCAGTTATTCCCGTTTATCTCACAGTGGGATTTTTAGCCCCGCTGCTTTGCCCCAGCACCTCACGGTAAATCTCCAGATGCCGTCGCGCAATGACCTGGGGATGATAGCGGTCGCGCATGACGGACGCCGCCCCCCCTGGCTTGGGAGCGCCTGCATTCAGCCAGTTCACAATGGATTCCTCGAGTGCGGGAATATTTTGGACCTCAATGATCTCCGCGCCGTCAACGCCCGTTGAGATATCCACAACCCCGCCGGTGGCAGCGCCGAACAACTTAACATTTCGGGCCAGCGCCTCGGCCACCACCAGGCCAAATGCTTCTTCTGCGGGAAAATGTACCAGTGCAGAAGCAGCATCCAAGGCCGAGACCAACTGGGTGGAGGAGAGGCTGCCAAGATGCCGCGCATACCCGGCGTGTTCAGCCCGGCGCAGTTCGGTGATGAACGCGGCCCCGTAGGGGGTTTGCTCCGGGACATGGCCCGCAAACTGCAATTGAAATTTAAGTCCCCGCTGGTGCAACCGGCATGCCAGCGCCAGAAGTTCCAATTGCCGTTTGCGCGGTTCCGTGGCACCGATATTCAACAATACCGGAACCGGCGCCACCGGTACGTTGGATGGCGGCGAAAAGAAATCTGCGCGCAGCGCGTTGGCCACCCGCCACGTCCGGGCCGCGCGCGGTGAAACGAGCTTTTCCGTATAGGCGGAATTGCAAAATACCCCCCCGGTGCGGCGCAGCACGAAGTCTTCGAGCCGCGCAGTGATCCAATAGTAACTGCCCGGTCTTCCATGGTAAAATTCCGCGATTGCCCTCATGTTTCCATGAATGGTCACCACATTTGGATAACCGGAGAAAACCGCGCTGATCGCACAATCTCGTTCGGTGCCCTGGCCGTGAACAATGTCAGGCTGGATTTCACGCAACTTTTTTCGCACGGCACGGATGCACCCTTGATAACCGGTTCTCATCCAGCCAATTTTGGGCACCACCAGGCTGTGGTAATAAACGCGGGGCCCCAGCTTGACTGGTGAGTTTACCGGTTGCTTCACACAGCTGATGAAATGAATTTCGTTATCCGGCAGGCCCGCAAAACCTTGCAGCAGGGCCTCCTGCGGTGTGGGGACTATCGGATTTTCCCTGGCATAGTGCCGTTTGTTTTCACGGTCATCCGTGCTCAACAGGGCGATTTTCATGGGCGCAGGGCGGGGGATTTATACGCCAGCCCCAACCGGTGCGGATATTCGCGGCGTCCCATCCAGCCGTTAAGAAAGAGGGTTCTCACGTTCGCCGGTTCTATGGCCAGATGACGGCTGATGGCGGGCTGCTTTTCCAAAAACCACCTCTTCAGCTCGCCGCTCAAATCGTCCCACATGATCACGACTTCATCGGGATGAAGCACGCTGGCCTGGGTAAGGTGCGCCCATTCAAATTCCAGGGCCGAGGCGGCGTGCAGGGCGTCGGACAGCACCAGGTTAAATTGTTGGCCCGCCAGCCGGGTCCAGGCATTTTCGTCGAACATGTCGGCGCAGACATAAGTCACTCGGCTGCCGGACTGAGGGTGGAGATAGCGGGTGATGGACGAGGCAGTTTTTTTAATGGAGTTGGGCGGACTGGGCCAGGTCTCGCGCGACTGTTCGACCAGCCGGCTTTTAAGCACGGGGGTAATTTCCTCGATATCAAACCCCCAGCATTCGCAGGGGCCGCAATTGTTCAGCACCTGCCAGAAGGTCTTGCCAACGGACACTCCCAGTTCAAGATATTTAAAAGGACGCGAACTGCGGCGGCCCAAATACACGAGCAAGTCCGTGTGGGCGCATTCGGAATCCAAAGGCAAATCCAGAAAATGTTCCAAGTCAGGATTGACGCCATAACGGAAAATGGAATTATTGATCAACCCGGGAGGCACCCACGAATCAACCTGTTTGACCACGGCGCGGTTGAGCTGGATGACTTCCGCCATCTGGCGAGAGTGAACATGCTGGCAGAGAATGGGGTCGCCGCGCCACCGGCTCACGGCTTGAAGCGAACGCCGGTAGAGGGTAAGAGCCGTTTTGTTCATTTGCTGAGATTGGCCAAGTTTTGACGTGCAGTTGTCCGCCGATTTTATTTCTGGTCGTCGGACGGGGAGCGCAAATGCGCGGCGGATGGTTTATTTGAATTTCGCCTCAAAGTCAACAGGTGCTTGAGTTTTGTGTCGGAACTTAATGAGAATGTCCCGATTTGAACTTAATGGAAATGTCCCTGTGTGGGCGGGATGGCGGAAGCCATCCTGTCCGGGACACGGAGACATTGACAATGAGCCGGCAAGAACGAAAACGGATGACGATCATGGCGGGAGTCAAAAGCAAGGCTTTGACCCAGGTGCAGGCGGCGGAACTAATGGGCTTGGGTTATCGCCAAGCCAAACGGGTCTGGCGGCGGTATCAGGCGGAAGGGGAGGCGGGCTTGGTCCACCGGTTGCGTGGCAAGGCGGGCTTGCGACGCAAGCCGGCGGCGTTGCGGGCGCAAGTGTTGGGGCGATACGCGGAGGAGCGCTATGCCGACTTCGGTCCGACGCTGCTGGCGGAGGAACTGGCGAAGGAAGGGATCGTGGTGGATCACGACACGGTGCGGCGCTGGTTGCTGGCCGCCGGGAAACTCACGGTGCGCCGCCGCAAGCAGCAGCATCGGGAATGGCGGGAGCGCAAGCCGTGTTTTGGCGCGATGGTACAATTGGACGGCTCGCACCATGACTGGTTTGAAGGGCGGCGGGACAAGTGCGTATTGATGGTGATGGTCGATGACGCGACCAACCAGATGCGGGCACGGTTTTCCGAGGAAGAGACGACGCGGGCCAGCTACGACGTCTTTGAGGGCTGGGGGCGCAAACACCGGTTGCCGGGGAGCCTGTATGTGGATCGGGACAGCATTTACCGTTGCGAAGGCGCGGCGAGCGTGGCCGATCAACTGGCCGGGAAGGAGCGGCAGACGCAGTTTGGCCGGGCGATGGCGGTGTTGCGGGTGGAGCTAATCCTGGCCAACAGTCCGCAAGCCAAAGGGCGGGTGGAACGGATGAACGGCGTGCTGCAAGACCGGCTCGTCAAGGCATTGCGACTGGCCAAGATCAACGATCTTCAAAGCGCCAACCAGTTTCTGGAGACCACCTATCTCCGGGCGTTCAATCAGCGGTTTGCGCGGGCGGCGGCCAGCCCGCTGGACGCGCATCAAGGGCTGCCCCGGAGCTTGGACGAAATCTTGAGCTGGGAAGAAGAACGGGTCGTCCAGCGGGACTGGACGGTGGCCTGTGAGGGGAAGTGGTATCAGCTGGACAAACAACATGAGGCGTTGAGCTTGGCCAGCCGGAAAGTGGTGGTGCGAACCCTCCGGGATGGACGGGTGCAACTGGTGTATCGCGGGCAGAAACTGAAGTGGCGCGAGTTGCCGGAGCGGCCGGTGCGTGCGAAAAAACTCCGGCCAGCAAAACCCCGCGTCGTGCCAACGCCTGTGACGGACCATCCATGGCGGCGCCCCCTCTTTCGCGCCGGCCGGGCGGCGAGGCGATTTGGGTTGGGGGATGCAGGTTGCCCGGAGCGAAGCGGAGGGCGACCGGAATCCCCCAACCCAAATCGGGAAACCAACAAAACAACAGCCACCAACAAAGGGGAAATTCTCTCTTAAGTTATCAGGGGGACATTTCTAATAAGTTTTGACAGTTCCAACACCTTTGAGTCCGGGCTGAATTCGTTGGCTTTTCGCCTCCGGCAAAGTTACAAAGTAAGCCAGCCACCGGCTGCCAGATATCGCTGGCGGACAAAATTCACGCATGAAAATTTTGATCAACTGCAGTTTGCCGTTCAGTCTGGCCCACGGGGGGCAGGCCATCCAGATCCAGCAGACCATGACCGCTTTGCAGGCGCTGGGCCTCCCCGTGGAGCCGATGAGATGGTGGGACGAATCCCAGACCGGCGACCTGATTCATTACTTTGGGCGCATGTCCGACGAACAAATCCGTTTTGCGCACCAAAAAAAAATAAAGGTGGTCATGGCTGAATTGCTCACGGCCCAGGGTTCCCGTTCCCTGGGCCGGCTGCGTCTTCAAAAGTTGATTTCGCGAACCATGGCCACGCTGGCGCCGCGCAGTTTCACTGCTGCGTTTAACTGGGATTCCTATCATCTGGCCGATGCCTTCATCGCGCTCACCTCCTGGGAGAAACAAATCATGGAATTCATGTTTGACGCCGATCCCGCCCGGATCTTCGTGGTGCCTAACGGAGTTGAGCAGGTGTTCTTCACCTCCCCGCCATCGGCACGCGGGCCCTGGCTGGTCTGCACCGCCACCATCACGGAGCGCAAACGTGTCCTCGAACTGGCCCAGGCGGCGGTGGCGGCCGAAACGCCCGTCTGGATTATTGGCCGCGCCTACGCCGACAACCATCCCTACGCGCAGAAATTCTATCAACTCGCGAAACAGAATCCAAAATTCATCCGCTACGAAGGCGCGATCAGCGACCGCACCCGGCTCGCCGCCATATACCGGGCGGCCCAGGGCTTTGTTTTGTTAAGCACCATGGAGAGTTTGAGCCTCTCGGCGCTGGAAGCCGCTGCCTGCGAATGTCCTTTGTTGTTGAGCGATCTGCCCTCAGCGCGCAGTTCATTCGCCCGAGGCACGCAATTTTGTCCCGTCACGGATTCCGTTCCCGTTACTGCCAAGGCGCTGCGTTTGTTTTACGATGCCGCGCCGAATTTGCTCCGCCCGCCCAAGCCGGCGACCTGGCCGGACGTGGCGCAGCAGCTCCTGGCGGTGTATCAAAAAGTGATGGCAGCCTGAACGCTGGAGCAAGGGTCTGTGAGCGGCTTACGTCGCCCGTAACACTTCACAGGCCGCATCTTTTTTTGGTGAGAATACGCAAATTTCCCGAACTGCGAGCCGCCGCTGCCGGGTACTTCGCTGGCCGAATTTCAACCCTTCAAAAAGAAATTCCGCTGCTTGTCGCTGATGGGCATCGCCAGTTTTTCCATCACCGCGAGCATGTCTTCCCACACCTTGCGCTTCTCGCTCATGGCCTGGTTGCGCAACAAATACGCTGGATGATACGTGGGCATCAGCGGAATGCCGCGGTAGGTGTTCCACGTCCCGCGCAGCTTCGTAATGCCCAGCGTCTTGCCCAACAGCCCTTCCACCGCCGTGGCACCGAGTGCGACGAGCACTTGCGGGCGGATTAAATCAATCTGCTCGTGCAAATAGGGAATGCACGTGGCCATCTCGTCCGCGGTCGGCTTGCGGTTGCCGCTGGATTGGCCCGGCGTATCCGGCCGGCATTTCAAAATATTTGCAATGTAAACATCGCCGCGCTGCAAACCGGTGGCTTGGATGATTTTTGTAAGCAGTTCCCCCGCGCGGCCCACGAAGGGCTCACCCTGTTCATCTTCATCGGCGCCTGGCGCTTCGCCCACAAACATGAGCTGCGCATCGGGATTGCCCACGCCAAAGACCACGTTCTTGCGCGAAGAAGCGAGGTTTGCGCACTTTACGCACGCCAGCGCCCGCTCGCGCAACGCTGCAAACGCCGCTGCTTTCGCCGCCGAATCAAGTGGAGGTGTTCGCCCGGATATAACCTCGCCTGGCCGCGCCGCCAATATTTCAACAGTTTTTGGCAGTTCGAGTTCTGTTGCCGGAATTCTGAAAATCGGTGCGGAGTCGGGCGCGTTCGGGGTTCGTGGGAAACTGGAGCTGACCGTCCGCGCAATCGCCGGCGGGGTCGGTTGAACGTAAGACCGCAAATTTGCAATCGGAGCTTTTACGGGCAGCGCCAGCATTCGCAATGTCTCCGCCGAGACGGCCACATGACGCACGCCGCGCGATTTCAAACCCTCGAGGTGTTGAATCGTCGCCTCAAGCAGGTCATCGTAGGATCCGGACATAATTCCATCGTAACTCGCAAAGCCCCGTACGTGCGAACATTTTTCAACGGAACCCTGTATTAATTGCGCGCCGTCCGGGACCGCGTCGTTAAGTTGAAAATGCGTGGCATTCACGAAAGCGCGGTGGACAAACCACGCCGTATCGTTCAACAATGTCCGCGCCAGCCAGAATGAATGTTACCACCAACATCCTGATCATTTTTGCCATTACGTACGCGGGCCTGGCCATGGGCCGGATTCCCGGATTAAAAATGAACCGCGCGGGCATCGCGCTTTTGGGCGCGATAGCCATCCTCATCTTCGGCGATGTCACCACTGGTGAAGCCATTGGTTACGTGAACTGGCCAACGATCTGTTTGCTTTTTGGATTTTTTGTCATCTCGGCACAACTTCGCCTGTCAGGATTTTACGACCTCGTTGCCGGCGGCATTTCAGCGAGACTCGGCCATCCTGCGCGATTTTTGTTGATTTTAATGCTGGTCACCGGCGGACTTTCCGCCTTTCTCAACCACGACATTGTCTGTTATGTCTTCACGCCCATCGTTACCGCCGCGCTGGTGCGCCGGCAGCTCAACCCCGTGCCGTTTTTAGTCGCACTGGCCATCGCCAGCAACATCGGCTCGGCCGCCACGCTCATCGGCAATGCGCAGGACATGCTCATCGGGCAAACGGCCCATCTGGAATTTGGACGTTATATGCTGTGGAGCAGCGTGCCGGTCACCTTCGCCATGGGCTGCGCTTACGTCATTATTTGGCTGTTGTCCAGGAACAACCTGCAACTGGCCCAACCGCCCGCCCGCGAAGCCGCCGACCAATCCATTGCGTTCAACCGGATTCATACGATCAAGGGCCTGATTATATTCGCCGCGGTCATCGGCCTTTTTTTCACCTCGTTTCCCGCGGAAATTATTGCGCTGGCCGCCGCTGGCATTCATCTGGCCAGCCCCAAATTCCGCACGGAGGACCTTTTGGCGCTGGTGGACTGGCCCATCCTTGTATTGTTCATCGGGCTGTTTGTCGTCACCGGCGCCTTTGTTTCCACGGGGTTGGCCCTGCAGACCGTACAATCGCTTGCCGACTCTGGATTTGACCTGAACCAACCCTTGAACCTGATACTCACCACCGCCAACCTCACCAGTCTGATCAACAATTCACCCACGGTCATGCTGCTGCTGAAAGTGGTGAACCTCTCGAACCCGGTCACGGGCTACATCCTTGCGCTGGCGAACAGCTTTGGCGGCAGCCTGCTCATCATCGGCAGCGTGGCCAACCTCATCATGGTCCAACAGGCGCGCGATTTGGGAATTAAAATTGGCTTCTGGGATTTCACTCGCCTGGGCCTGCCGGTTACGCTGGCCTCACTGGCCGGGTTGCTGGTGTGGGTGAAATTGATGTCTTGAACCTGACCATGAAAATCACATTTCATCTTTTTCTGGCGGCTTTGTTCTTTCTCCTGCTAAAGGGTGTTTCGCCCGCCGACGCGCGAATAATTCAGGATTTCGACGCCGGCTGGATTTTCAGCAAAGGCGATTTTGCGTCCGCCATGATGCCAGCCTTCGACGACACGCTTTGGCAACCGGTGACCCTCCCGCATGATTGGAGCAGTGATGGCCCGTTCAGCGCCGACCTCGGGAGCAGCAACGGCTATGCGCCCGGCGGCATCGGCTGGTATCGTAAACACTTTCAACTTGCCGCCAACCAGGGTAGTGCGTCGGTCACGCTCGAATTCGATGGCGTCTATGACAATTCGGAAGTTTGGCTCAACGGCAAATTCGCCGGCGGGCGGCCTTACGGCTTTTCCAGCTTTCAATGCGACCTGACGCCTTTCGTGAAACAGGACGGCAGTGAAAATATCGTGGCAGTGCGCGTGGATCATTCGCGCTTCGCCGACTCGCGATACTACACCGGCTCCGGTATTTACCGGAATGTCCGTCTGGTCGTCGCGGACAAACTTCACATTGCGAAGTGGGGCGTTGCCATCACCACGCCAAAGGTGGGCGCGGAATCCGCCACCGTTCACTTTGAAACCACGGTTGAAAACAACTCCGACACAACCACATCATTCTCACTCGAAACCGACATCATCAGTCCCGACGGACAAGCGGTTGGCACCACCCAAGCCACTACGAATATCGCCACTGGAGCGCCGGGCACCGCCCCGGCTCGTTTGGCCATTATTTCGCAAGATCTAGCCGTGTCCAAACCCCAACTCTGGAACCCGGCCGATCCCAAAATATATTTCGCCATCACCAAAATCGTTTCCGACGGAACCACGGTGGATGAAGTCACAAACACCTTTGGCATTCGCGAATTTCACTTTGACGCCGACAAGGGATTTTTCCTCAACGGACAGAATTTGAAAATCAAGGGCGTGTGCCTGCATCACGATGCCGGGCCGATCGGCGCCGCCGTGCCGGACAAGGTGTTGGAGCGGCGGTTGCGCACGTTGAAAGAGATCGGCGTCAACGCCATCCGCACCAGCCACAACCCTCCCGACCCGGCCCTGCTCGACATGTGCGACCAACTCGGCTTTCTGGTCATGGATGAGGCGTTCGATGAATTTATGCCGGGGAAAAACAAGTGGGTCACGGGCCGCAACGAGGGCGTGCCCAGCCATTTCGGCTACAATGAAATCTTCGCGCAATGGTCGGTCACGGACATTCAAGACCTGGTCCGCCGCGACCGTAATCACCCGAGCATCATCTTTTGGAGCATCGGCAACGAAATTGATTATGCCAACGACCCGTTTTCGGATCCCGTGCTGGGCGATGATTATCGCCCGGACCATCCAGCGGCACAAAATCTGGTCGCCTGCGCCAAGCCATTGATTGCCGCCGTTAAGGCGCTTGACCGCACGCGCCCGGTCACCGCCGCGCTGGCCACCGTGTCCATGTCTGATGCCGCAGGCTTGTCGCAATTGCTCGATGTGGATGGTTACAATTATCAGGAATTGCGTTACGCGGCGGACCACCAGAAATATCCGCAACGCATCATCTACGGCAGCGAGAACAGCCATCAATTCAGCGCGTGGGAGGCGGTGCGGACGAACGATTTCATTGCCGGCCAGTTCCTCTGGACGGGCGCAGATTATCTCGGCGAGGCGAACAAGTGGCCGAACCGGGCCAGCGGCGCGGGCTTGCTCGACCTGTGCGGCTTCAAGAAACCCCTTGCGTGGTTCCGGCAAAGCCTCTGGAGCGACCAACCCATCGTCTATCTCTGCGTCTCCACCAGCTACGGCGGGCGGCGCGGTTTTGGCGGTGTCGAAAGCTGGAACTGGCCCACCAACTCCACCGTCACCGTGCTTTGCTTTGCCAATTGCCCCGAAGTGACGCTTACGTTGAACGGGAACGTCATCGGCACCCAGAAAATCTCCAACGCCGAGCGCGGCATCTTGCGCTGGAAAATTCCATATATGCCGGGAATATTGCAAGCGGTGGGCCGCGACGATGGGCACGAAGTAGCCCGCTACTCGCTCCAAACCGCCGGCGAACCGGCGAGTATCAAATTGCTGCCGGATCTAACGCAGCTTCATGCCGACGGGAAAGACATTTGCCATCTCGAATTTCAAATCGTGGACGCCCACGGCGTCCGCGTACCGGACGCCGCGCCCGAAGTGACCTTTGAATGTAACGGACCGGCAAAATTGCTCGGCCTTGGCAATGGCGACGTGAACAGCGTGGAAGACTGCAAAACCAACCGGCATGCCGCCTTCGAAGGTCGCGGCCTCGCCATCCTCCAAGCGACCACGACATCCGGAGACATCACCGTGAAGGCCACCGCCCCCGGCCTCGAGCCCGCCAGCATAACGCTGCAGAGCCGGTGAATTAGCATCCACCATTCAGGGGACTTGCCTTTATGGCACCTTTGCCGGATTCTGGACGCCACATTTCCGA
>Ga0302320_10019104_pt1 | contig 13782 bp, 12 predicted proteins | sample Bog_T0_3_FD_202130 | JGI IMG/M metagenome (GOLD analysis project Ga0302320, IMG submission 202130) | Peat permafrost microbial communities from Stordalen Mire near Abisko, Sweden - Bog_T0_3 | ecosystem: Environmental > Terrestrial > Soil > Wetlands > Peat | place: Sweden: Abisko, Stordalen Mire... | reverse complement strand
TGAGTAGGCCTCCGTCATGTCGAAAAAGCGCAACCCGGTGCCGGGCTTGAAGCCGAAGCGAGACTCGTTGGGGCCAGACATGGGGTTGAAGCCCATGTGGTTGATGTGGTCGGCGAGGACGACGAGCTGGCCAACGCTATAGCCTTCGGCGATTCCACCGGCGGCGTTGGTAAGGATGACTTCACGCACACCGAGCGCACCGAGAACGCGCATGGGGAATGTGACTTGGTGGGGCGTGTAGCCCTCGTAGAAATGGACGCGGCCTTGCATGACGATTACGGGGATACCACCAATCATGCCGGCGACGATGCGGCCGGAGTGGCCTGCCACGGTGGATTGGGGGAAATGGGAAATCTGAGAGTAGGGAATGACAACAGGTTCGGCGACCGAGTCGGCTACGGCTCCCAGGCCGGACCCGAGAACGATGCCGATGCGCGGTTCAAGCAAGCCGAGCCTGCCCTGCAAGAATGTTGCAGCTTCAATTACCTGGTCGAAGTAGGTCATTTTTTCTCAGCGAATGCGCTGGTCACATTCTACAGGCGCACTTTCGTAGCGTTGCTGAAACATTTGAGGCTCCTGCTGCCACCTGCGCGTCAGGGAAATATCGGCAAGCCAGCCGCTGCTTCACAACGGCGCGCTTGAACGTGATAATTGGCATACGCGAATGCGCTTGACCGAACCTCGGCGTTTTGCAGGGAGATCGCCCTTGACGAAAACAACGCGCAGGGAATTCTTGAAAGAAGCCGCCTTTGCCGGGGCCGCCGTTACCACCTGGACACTTGCGGAAGGGAGCTTCGTGGCTGCCGCGCCTGTGAAGAAGCCGGGTCAACCCGTGCTGCCCGCCCCACCCGTGGTCCAGCTTTCCTGGCTTGGCGGACTGACGCCGATCCTGCCCTGTGGCGTCAGTTGGGGAGTGCCTTGGCAACGTGGTTCCATGGCGCGGGATCGCCAGGTCACGGCGCGTTCGGCAGACGGGCGCCCGCTGGCCACGCAGAGCTGGCCGCTAGCTTTCTGGCCGGATGGATCTGTCAAATGGACTGGGCTGGCTATTGCTGCCGGGCCGGAGGTTGCAGCGCCGCTCAGCGTTGCGGTGGCATCACCTGTTCCGCCCGAATCGCCGGTCTCCGTTCAGCAGGACGCGCAATTTGTCGAGATCGCAACCGGCCCGATGCGCTGCCGGATTGCGCGTACAGGCCAGAACCTCATCGACACTCTTTCGGTAGAAGGCCGCGAGGTGGCGCGCGCTGGCCGCCTGATGGTGCTGCGCGATGACCGGGCCGGCTACGATCCGGATTCAGACGCGAGCCAAACCATTCGCGAGGAACACTACACAAGCCTGGTCTCCAAGGTGACAGTGGAGCAGACAGGGCCGGTGCGTGCGGTTGTGCATATCGAAGGCACACACGCCGGCGCAGCGGGCAGCGACAATTCCGGCCGCAAGTGGCTGCCATTTTCGGTTCGCCTGTACTTTACAGCCGGCCTCGGCGCTATCCGCATGGTGCATACATTTGTCTTCGATGGCGACCAGGCGACCGACTTCATTCGCGGCTTGGGTCTAACGTTTACCGTGCCATTCCGGGAGGAGCGGCAGAATCGTCACGTTCGCTTTGCTACGGACAACGACGGCCTGTTTTCCGAGCCTGTTCTGATGAGTCCCGGCTATCGCCCCAGGGCTGTTCAGCATGCGGCCGACATGCAACGCGCTCAACTGCTGGGAAAGCGGATCCCTAACCTGGGCGATCTCTCGGCCAGAGACAAAGCTGCTTTCGAAACCGTTGCCGTATGGGACTCGTACAAGCTCGCGCAACTCGCGCCTGACTCATTTGCTATCGACAAGCGCACCGGCAGACCAAGCTCATGGCTGCACATCACAGATGGAGCGCGCGCGCGAGGGTTGGCATTTCTCGGCGATGTGACAGGTGGGCTTGCGGTGGGCGTGAAGCACTTCTGGCAGAAGTATCCGGCAGCTCTCGAGATCAGCAGGGCGTCAACCGAAGCGGGCCAAATGAAGATATGGTTCTGGTCGCCCGATGCGCCTGCAATGGACCTGCGCCATTACGACACAGTTGGCCACAACCTGGCCGTCTCTTACGAGGACTACCAGGAGGGATTCAGCACGCCGAATGGTGTTGCCAATACCAGTGAACTGATGCTCTGGGCGACCGCCGATACGCCGGAGCCAGCGACCCTGGTTTCGATGGCCAAGATCGCCAACGAGCCGCCTTTGCTGGTGTGCGCGCCGCAGCACTACCACGACACGCACACACTTGGCGTATGGAGCATGCCCGACCGGTCAACGCCCGATTTGGCGTCGGCCGAAGAGCAACTCGATCGCGCCTTCGCGTTCTATAGCGGCGAGGTGGAGCGGCGGCGCTGGTACGGCTTTTGGGACTTCGGCGATGTGGTGCGGACCTACGATCCGCTCCGCCACACGTGGATGTACGACATCGGCGGTCACGGCTGGAACAACACTGAGCTGATGCCGAACGCCTGGCTGTGGTTCGCATTCTTGCGCAGCGGTCGCGCCGACATCTTCCGCTTCGTTGAAGCCATGACCCGCAACACGACTGAGGTTGACGTCTATCACTCTGGGCGGTTTGCCGGACTTGGGTCGCGGCACAACGTGAACCACTGGGGTGACGGCGCCAAAGAGGCCCGCATCAACGAAGCCTTCCTGAAGCGCTTCTACTATTACCTCACCACAGACGAGCGCATGGGCGATCTACTGCGCGAACCGCTCGACGTGATCGAGCAAACGCTGGCGGCTGTGCCGCCTCTGCGCGAAGTTCTTCCTCTGCCCATCAAACCCGCGCTGATCCGCATTGGCCCGGACTGGATGGCGTTGGCGAGCAACTGGATGGCCGAATGGGAGCGCACCGGCGACACGCGCTACCGCGACTACATTCTCACCGGCATGACGGATATTGGCGCGATGCCGGATGCATTCATCAGCCGCGGCGCGTACCGCTATGACCCAGCGACCAAGCATCTCTATGACATTGGTCAGCCCAACATGGCTACGCCGGAGTTCATGGTTCTTTTCGGCGGAGATCAAATTGCAATGGGTCTGATGGAGCTGATCGATTGCCCCACTTTTGCGCATGCGTGGTATTTGCTTTGCGATAAATGGGCGCACGCTACACCTGGACCCGGATACTCGAAGATGCGGCTTACGGCTTACGCCGCGAACGTTTCGGGCGATGCGGAGCTCGAGAGCGCGGCGCTGCAACTGTTGCGCGACAGCCTCAAGCTCAACGGCGGCGACCGCTTTCCGGCGACGCTCACTGCGATTGAAGGTCCATCGGTGGCCGAGCCTGTGAAGGAGACGCCGGGCCACAACTCCTTTACCCCGGCCATTGCCACGCCCGAGACTTCGCAATGGGCCATCAATCTGATCACCACGACGGAACTGATGCGGCAGTTCAAGGCCGCCGGCAGCAAGCCGCAGACGACTGCGCCGTGACGCTTGTCGGCCAGCGCTCGAAGGAGGGACTCACAAAATGTGCCGGAATATCAAGATGCTTTTCAACTTCGATCCGCCTGTTACGGACGATGAGATTCGAGCGGCGAGCTTGCAGTATGTGCGAAAGGTCAGCGGCTTGAACAAACCGTCGAAGGCAAACGAAGCGGCGTTTCTGGCTGCGGTGGATGAGATCGCGGCAGTGTCTGCGCGGCTGCTTGCGTCGCTCGAAACGAATGCGCCGGCGCGGAGCCGGGAAGAGGAAGTGGCGAAGGCAAAGGCGCGCAATGCAGCGAGATTTGGTGGCCAGGGGCGTGTGGCGTGAAAGAGATTGTCGCTGTGATCTTTGGGCTGGGGCTGGGTTGCAACGCGCTGCTCTTTGTGCCGCAGGTGCTGGCGGTGTGGCGCAAGAAAAGCGACGAAGGGATTTCGCTGATTACATTTGGCGGGTTCAGCGTGCTGCAAGCGATTGGAATTGTGCATGGGGTTTATCAGCGGGATCTGCCGCTGATTTTGGGAATGGCTGCCAGCTTGCTGACCTGCGGGTCGGTGACGACACTGACGATTTTCTATCGACTTAGGCGGATGCGACCCGCCTGAGCATATATTGAAAAAATTGGGTGCCCCAGCTTATTTCTTTTGCGCTTGCGCCTTCACCCCAAAAACATTCCTGCGATGGAAGCTGAGATCAGGTTAGCCATCGTCCCGGCAAGCATGGCGCGGACGCCTAACTTGGCTAGGTCGTTGCGTCTCTCAGGCACCAATGCGCCGATGCCGCCGATCTGCATGCCGATGGAACCAAGGTTCGCGAACCCGCACAATGCAAATGTCGCGATGGTGAAGGAACGCGGAGCAAGCGTAGCTTTTTGTGCGCCGAGCGAGATGTAGGCGATGACTTCGTTGAGGGCCATGCGGGTGCCGAGCAGGTTGCCGATGGCCATGCAGTCGTGCCACGGAACGCCAATCAGCCAGGCAACGGGTGCAAAGGCGTAGCCAAGAATCTGGCCGAGCGAGCCGGGAACCCAGTGCATGTAGGCGAGGCCGTGCGTCCACAGCAGCAGGCTGTCGAGCAGGGCGACCAGAGCCAGAAAGCTGATGAGCATGATTGCTACATTCATGGCCAGCTTACCGCCGTCGATGGTGCCGCGGGCGATGGCGCCGATCAAATTCTCATCTTTATGCAACTCATCTTTGGGGATGACGACTTTGCCTTCCGTCGCGGGGACTTCGGTCTCGGGCACAAGCATTTTGGCGATGAGGATGGTGCCGGGCGAGGTCATGATGACGGCACTGAGCAGATGGCGCGCCTCGACACCTTGCGAGATGTACATGGCCATGATGCCACCGGAGACGTGGGCCATGCCGCTGGTCATGATGACCATGAGCTCGCTGCGAGTGGCCTTGGAGAGAAACGGGCGGATGGTGAGCGGCGCCTCCGTTTGGCCCATGAAGATGGACGCTGCTACGTTCATGCTTTCGGCGCCGCTGATGCGCATGGTCTTGAGCATCACCCACGCCATGGCGCGAATGATGATCTGCATGACTCCGATGTGGTAAAGCACGGCGAAGAATGCAGAGATGAAGATGATGGTGGGCAGCACCTGGAAGGCGAACACGGAACCTGAGTTGGGCGGAAGAAGGTTGCCGAAGGCTCCTGAGTTGGGAAGGCCGAGCTGGCCAAAGAGAACACGCGTTCCTGCGAAGGTGGCCGAGAGCATGTTGTTGACTACGCCTCCCGCCCATGTCATGGCGCGCTGTCCATAGTCGAAGCGCAACACCAGGAAGGCGAAGCATACTTGCAGGCTGAGGCCCCAGGCGACGGTGCGCCAGCGGATGTGTCTGCGATCGGTAGAGCCGAGCCACGCGGCCAGCAGCACGGCCAAAATTCCCAACACTCCGGTGTATCTATCCAAGTGGTTGCTCCTTGAGCAACAGTGGTCAGTGGTCAGTTATCAGTGATCAGTCTCGGGCTATTGAGCGCCCTGCATTGATCCCCGACAACTGAAGGCTGAAAGCTGACAACTGTTCCTTATCCGACTACATTACAGCATCGCGGAGATGGGCTTCAGCATTTTCTCGGGTGAAGATGCGGCTGACGAGCTTAACCGGCTCGGGCGGGGCGCTGGAAATCGTGATGGCCTCTTGAAGCAGGACGATGGGTTCGGGCAGCAGAGCAACGTTGGTGGCGTAAAGCGTGGCGATGGGCTGGCCTTCTTCAACGTGTGCGCCGCGCCGCGCATAAAACTCGATGCCCGCATGTGGATCGACGGGTTCGCCGGCCTTTTCGCGGCCTGCGCCCGTGCGCTGAACGGCCCAGCCAATTTTCGTAGTGTCCATGGCAGAGATGAAGCCGCTCTCCCAAGCGGCGAGCACCGCTGTCGCGCCCGGCTTGTGAAAGCTTGCGGGATCATCGAAGACAGAAATGTCACCGCCCTGGGCCTCGATCATGCAGAAGAAGGCGCGCAGTGCGGAGCCGTCGGCAAGGGCCGCGGCGGCACGCGCGTAACCGGCTTCTGGCGTTGCGGCCTGGCCGCCGAGATTGATCATCCAGCCGGCAAGGATGAGCGAAAGCTCGCGGAGGTCTTCGCTTTCGGCGGGGCGCTGACCGCGCAGGAGATCGACGGATTCGACAAGCTCGATCCAGTTGCCGGCAGTGCGGCCGAGGGGCTGGCCCATGTCGGTGAGCAGAGCGACGGTGCGGGTTCCTGCTGCTTCAGCGGTGGCCACCATCAAAGCGGCTAGATATTCGGAGTCTTCCTGCTTGCGCAGAAACGCGCCGGAGCCGGTCTTTACGTCGAGGACGAGTGCGTCGAGGCCGGCGGCAAGCTTTTTGCTGAGAATCGAGGCGCAGATGAGGCCGGGATTCTCGACCGTGGCGGTGCGATCTCGCAGGGCGTAGAGCACGCGGTCGGCTGGAACCACAGTCGGAGTCTGGCTGATGATGGAAGCGCCGCAGCGAAGAATGACTGTCTCAAATTCAGACAGTGTGAGTGCAGTACGGAAGCCGGGGATGGATTCAAGCTTGTCGAGAGTTCCGCCCGTGTGGCCGAGGGCGCGACCGCTGATCATGGGCACGGCGACGCCGCAGGCAGCGGCAAGAGGGGCGATGAGGAAGCTGGTTTTGTCGCCCACTCCACCAGTGGAGTGCTTGTCGACCGCAGTCTTGCCCAGGCGCGCGGGCGAGAATTTCTCCCCCGAGTCGCGCATCGCAGTAGTGAGGGCACGGGTTTCACTGAGGGAAAGGCCGCGAATCCAGCAGGCCATCAGCCATGCGGAGAGCTGTTCGAGGGGGATGGACCCATCTGCAGCGCCGCGCGCGATAAAGCCGATTTCGCGGTCGTCGAGGGTGAGGCCGTCGCGCTTCTTGCGGATCAGGTCAATGACGTGGAGGGGGACGTGAGTAGGTTCTGTTTGCATAGGGTCAGCTTGTGAAACGTAAGTCCAAACCTTATTTTAGTTTCATATCGAAGGCCAGCGGCATTAGTTCCGCGAAGAGCATGGTGCGAATCCCGTCGGCTGCAGGGAATGAAACCGGAGCGTCAGGCAGGATGAACTCGGCAAGTACCTGGCGGCATGCGCCGCAGGGTGGACTGGCGGCGGCGTTGAGGTTGGCGACGGCAACAGCTTCGATTCGAATCTGCGGGCCGAACTGGGCGATGGCGCGGACCAGCGCGGAACGCTCGGCACAGATGGTGAGGCCATAGCTGACGTTTTCGACATTGGTGCCGCTGACCACTTCGCCGTTGTTGAGCTTGAGGGCCGCGCCCACGCGGAAGCCGGAGTAAGGCGAGTAGGAGTTGAGGGCGGCCTGGCGGGCTTGTTCAAGCAGGCCTGCAAGCGTTGGGTCGGGCGAGTTCGTCAAGGTCATCAGGATTCCCATCCAAACACGGAGTGAGACTTGAGGCTAAAGCATTTACGGTTCCGGTGTACACCTTGGGTCAATCTTGTCCTCGCTTCAGGATGGATGATGTTCGGCTTGCCGGCCTCAAATGGCCAGCCTGGCTCGGCCCAAAGCTCGTTGAAACCACCCACCGTGACTTCGCCAGACCCTGCGCCGGCCTTCGATGTAGCCGCCATTTACGTCCACATTCCCCAACCGCACGAGCACAACTCCATCTGGAGTTCGCCCTTCGACGGGCAATTCAGGGCGGTGAATGTGACCGTTAAGTCACTGGTTCAGTTCGCGTTCGGAATACCGGAGACGCGCATCCGCAACGGTCCGGCCTGGATCAACACTACAAGCTTCAATATCGATGCGAAGGCCGACAGCGCCGTTGATGCGCAGATGCGCGCACTCACTTCTGCGGAAGGCAAAGCCCGGAAGCAAAGGATGGTTCAGGCGCTGCTGGCCAACCGCTTCAAACTCTTGACCCATACCGAAACAAGAGAGCTTCCGGTGTATGCGCTGGTCCTTGCGAAAGGCGGTCCCCGGTTCGGCGCCATTCAGCAGAACGGTACCACCGTCAATTCGGGCCGGGGCCGGATTGAGGTTGAGGGGTCGAATAGCGTTGCTCTTCTTGCCGAGGAACTGGCGAAGATTACCGGTCGCGTGGTTGTGGACCAGACCTGAGTTCAGGGCCGCTATGACCTCATCCTCAAGTGGATGCCGGACGACAGCGCGGCTCCCCGACTGGGCGACGCCGAGGTCAGTTCTGCTGCTACAGACCCATCGGGTCCGTCGCTTTTCACCGCGCTTCAGGAGCAACTGGGGCTGAAACTGGAGCCGCAAAAGGGCCCCGTGCGGGTGCTTATCGTCGATCATGTTGAGACGCCTTCGGAGAATTAGGGCTGCGGAGAGCCCCTTCATGTTCTGTGCAATCTTCCATTCCTCAAGTTGAGCTTCTTCTTACCGATAAGGGGATTGAGAGCTCGCCGCGCCCTGGGTATTCGTTCGGACTTGGCGAAAGAGTGGACACGATGGCAATGGATGAATTGACAAGGGAGTTCCTGATCGAGAGCCAGGAAGGGCTTGACCGGATGGAGCGGTGCCTGACCGAGCTCGAGGAACGGCCGCAGGATGCGGCACTGATTGGAGATATCTTCCGATCGGTGCATACGATCAAGGGGACCACGGGGTTTCTCGGCTTCAAACGGTTAGAGAAGCTTGCCCATTCTGGCGAGAACCTTTTGGGTCTGCTGCGCGAGGGCAAGCTGACGGCCGACCGCCCGACGATCACCGGGTTGCTGCAATTATTGGACGGCCTGCGTTCGATTCTGAAGTCCATTGAAGCGCAGGACAACGAGGGCGCAGGCGAGGATGCGGCGCTGATCGCATGCCTGGAGGAGTTGCAGGTCCCGGCAAAGGCACAAGTAAAGCATGCGGTCCGCTTGCGGGCCGGCGCAGAAGCAGCGCAGGCGCCTGCCGGCTTTGTTTCGCGCACTCAGGAAGGCGAATCGTCAGCGCCTGAGGCGAAGCCTCTGCCAGTCTTGCGGCCTCATTCCGCGCCTTTGCCAGGCGCCGCCGCTACCAATGCGCCTGATCGGGTCGAAGAGTTGAAGACGCCAGTCGCCGCGACGATCCAGAAGGCGCAGGCGGAGGCGGAAAATGATTCGGCCAAACCGCGAGGGCCGGGAACAGGACCCGCCGCGGGGACTGCGGCGGAGAGCACGCTTCGCGTGGATGTGGCGCTCCTCAATCGGATGATGAACCTGGTCGGCGAACTGGTGCTGACGCGCAACCAAGTGTTGCAGGCCACTTCGGCCGATCCAAACATGAGACTGCTTTCACGACGTTTGGACATGGTGACGGCCGATCTGCGCGAGAGCGTGATGAAGGCTCGGATGCAGCCGGTTTCGAACATATTCTCCAAGATGCCTCGCATCGTGCGCGACCTCTCGCAGTCTCTGGGCAGGCGGGTACGGCTGCAAGTCGAGGGCCAGGAGACGGAACTGGACAAGAGTCTGCTCGAGGCCATCAAGGATCCGCTGACTCACGCTGTGCGGAACTCGTTGGATCACGGCATCGAGTTGCCGGATGTGCGGACGGCCAACGGAAAAGATCCCGAGGGAACGCTGAAGCTGCGGGCCAGCCATGAGGGCAGCCACGTGGTCATCGAAATCTCAGATGACGGCGCGGGTGTGGCCGTGGAAAAGGTGCGCCAGAAAGCCATTGAACGCGGGCTGATCACGCAGGAGCGAGCAGCGCAGTTGCCCGAACGCGAATTGCTGCAACTGATCTTCTTACCTGGCTTTTCGACTGCTGCCGCTGTGACGAACGTAAGCGGGCGCGGCGTGGGAATGGATGTGGTGCGCACCAACGTTGAAAAAATCGGCGGCAAGGTCGAGATTGATTCGCGCGCCGGCAAGGGAACCACGCTCCGGATGCGCATTCCGCTGACGCTGGCTATTATTCCAGCTTTGATCGTCAGGAGTGTAGGGCAGAGCTTTGCTTTGCCGCAGGGCGCGCTGCTCGAGTTAGTGCATATCCCTCCCGAGCAGGCGGCCGCATCGATTGAGTGGATCGAGGGCGCGCCACTTTACCGGCTTCGCGGCAAGCTGCTGCCTCTGGTGTTTCTCGATCGCCTGCTGATGCCGGGAGGGGAACAAAAGGCCGTCAACGAGCGGGACAACTTTATTGCGGTTCTCAATGCGGATGGACGGCAATTTGGGCTTGTGGTGGATGGGCTTGCCGATCCCGAAGAGATTGTGGTGAAGCCCCTGAGCGCCGTGCTGAAGGAAATTGGCCTGTACTCCGGCGCTACGGTGTTGGGCAATGCGGATCTGGCGCTGATTCTCGATCCTGGATCGATCGCTTTGAAGGCAGGAGTGATGATGAGCGCCGATGAAGAGTCAGCGAGCGCAGCAGAGGCAGAGATCGATGCAGAAGGTACAAGCAGTCTTGAATACCTGCTTGTCGAGGCGGCGGGACGGCAGGCGGCTGTGCCGTTGGCCGACGTGCTTCGCATCGAACAGCTCCCGCTATCGCGGGTTGAGTACATCGGATACAGGGCTGTGCTGAACTTCGAAGGGCAACTGCTTCCGGTGGAGGACTCAGGCGGCGTGCTGGCGGCGGCGGAAGGCAATCCCGAAGCAAAGATTATTGTCGTCGTTTGCCGCGAGGGCAATCGCCAGGTGGGCATTGCGGTTTCGCATGTGCTGGATGTGGCCGCGGGCGGGGACTTGTTTGAAGCTGGAACCAGTCAACGCACGGGCGGGGTGACGCTGTTGAAGAATCGCGTCACCGGAGTGGTTGACCTGGGCAGCGTGACGCCGTTGCCGGTTGAAGACGGAGCGCAAGAGGTAGTGGGTGAGTTTGCGGAGGCGATCCAATGAGTACAGCGGGGATGGCATTGCGCCGTAAGGACAAGTCGGCGGCGACATTGGCGGAGATGTGCTCGGTTCGGCTTGGGGAGACGTTGTTTGGCGTGCCAATCACACACATTCTTGAAATTGTCGGCTCGGCGCATCCGCAGCCGGTGCCACTAGCGCCCAGCTTTGTTGGTGGGCTGGTGCATTATCGCGGCGACGTGCTGACGACCGTGAGTTTGCGGCAGCTTTTGGATTTGCCGCCCAGGGTGGGCTCGCAGGACATTCTGGTACTTGAGAGCTCCGGCGGGTGCTTTGGTCTGCTGGTGGATTCAGTCGGTGAGGTGCTGACGGTTTCTTCGGCAGATTACGAGCCAAATCCTTCCACTCTCGATGAGCGCCGCAGGGGCTTGTTTGCGGGCGCCTACAAGCTGGAGAAGAGCCTGCTTGTGATGCTTGATCCTGAGCGGCTGGATCCGATGCGGCTTGGACAGGGCAAAGCGGCTTAGGTCAGGTTCCAACCGAATTTTGCAAGGAGGCAACTATGCGCGCGCTGATAGTCGACGATTCCCGCTTTGTGCGCGGATTCTTGTGCGGCCTTCTGACGGAGCATGGCATTGAGTGCGAGGAGGCAGCCGACGGCCAGGCCGGCATGGACCGGCTTCATGCCGGTGCGCCCTTCGACTTCGCGCTGGTCGACTGGAATATGCCGGTGATGAACGGGCTGGAGATGCTGCAGCAGATGCGCGCGGATGGATTCACCGAGATGAAGGTGATGATGGTGACAACGGAGGCGGAGAACGACTTCATCATCCGCGCGTTGGATGCCGGCGCGGACGAGTACCTGATGAAGCCCTTCGACGACGCAGCTTTGAGCGAGAAGCTGGCGATGCTTGGTCTGGTGGAGGCCTGAGCCATGCCGGCAAGCCGCCGAACCAGGATCGTGATTGTCGACGATTCAGCCGTGATGCGGAGCCTCTTGCGTTCAGTGGTGTGTTCCGACCCTGGGCTCGAGGTAGCTGGAACCGCAGTTGACGGAGAATCTGCTTTGAAAACCATTGAGTCGGTTCACCCGGACCTGATTCTTCTGGACGTGGAGATGCCGGTGATGGACGGATTGGTCACATTGAAACAATTGCGATCGCGCGGAAACAGGATGCCGGTGATTATGTGCAGCTCCCTGACGCAGCGTGGCGCAAAAGTGACGATTGAAGCACTGGCCGGTGGCGCTTCAGACTATGTGACCAAGCCAGCGGGGCAATCGGGCCGCGAGGCCGCAACGCAAGCGCTGGCCCAGGAACTGATTCCCAAGATTCATGCGCTGGTGAACCCGGCCCAGGGGCAGCCGCAGTCGCAGGCGCGCCCGGTGTTCCCTGGTCGAATGAGCGCGGGCGTGCAGGGCTCATCAAGCACGTCGTTGCTCGCGCCGAACATGCCGGCATTCAAAGCGCAGCCTGTGACGGCTCTTCCCGTGATTCTGGCCATTGGTGTTTCAACCGGCGGACCTGCGGCGCTTGACATTCTTTTGCCCGCGCTTCCGGCGACGTTTCCCCTGCCGGTTGTGATTGTGCAGCACATGCCGGAGCTGTTTACCAAACTTTTTGCCGAACGGCTGGATGGGCGCTGCGGCCTGCGGGTGCGGGAGGCAGCGGACGGCGACGCGGTGTGCGCGGGCACAATCTACATTGCGCGGGGCAATTGGCACATGGAGGTGATGGCGGCCTCACGCGCCAGGCCGACGACAACCCTGCACCTGAACCAGGGTCCATTGGAGAATCACTGCCGGCCGGCTGTCGATGCGCTGTTTCGATCTCTGGCGGGCGTTTACGGCTCAGGCGTATTGGCGGTTGTGCTTACCGGGATGGGGTCCGATGGGATGGCAGGATGCCGATTGATCAGGGAACAAGGAGGGAGTGTGCTGGCGCAGGACCAGGCCAGCAGCACGGTGTGGGGCATGCCAGGCGCGGTGACCAATGCCGGGCTGGCGCACAATGTGCTTCCGCTCAATGCCATCGCACCTGAAATCCTCCGGATCGTGAGCCGGACGAACAGCGAATCCAGAGAGTCTCGGAAACGGGTGGTGTAGTCATGCTGCAAACTGCAACTGTGGACTACGGATTTCTTCGCCAACTCGTCTTTGGGTTGTCACAGAACGTACTCGACCCGACACGCGACTACCTCTTCGATACGCGGCTGACGAAAGTGTTGCGCAACCAGGGAATGTTTCACCTGGAAGAACTGGTGCAGCATTTGAAACTGAAGAGAGATCCGTTGCTTGAGCGTTCGATCGCCGAGGCGATGACGATCAATGAAACAAGCTTCTTTCGCGACAGCCGGCCCTTCGAATTGATGCGCACCGATCTGCTGCCGAAGATGATCGAGAGCCGCCGGACCACGCGGTCGCTGCGATTCTGGAGCGCGGCCTGCTCGACCGGCCAGGAAGGCTACAGCACGGCGATGCTGATGCTGGAGCATTTTCCGTTGCTGGCCAGTTGGAACGTTCGCATCGAAGGCACCGATCTGTGCGCCGAGGTGGTGCATCGCGCGCAGGCCGCTCGCTATCATCGCATCGAGATCAACCGAGGGTTGCCGGCGCGGTTTGTTGTACGTTACTTCGACCATGCGGGCGAGGACTGGGTTGTGAAGGATGAGGTTCGCAAGCTGTGCAACTTCCGCCAAGCGAATCTCTGCGCTCCGCAACTACCCTTCAACCGAGCAGGCGACCGTTTCGACGTGATTTTCCTGCGCAATGTGATGTTGTATTTTTCGCAGGAGACGCGGCGCACGCTGCTGGCCGCCATTCATCGCCTGTTGGCGCCGGACGGGATACTGTTCCTGGGATCGAGCGAGCAACCGGCAGACGCCTCGATCTGGACGGCTGTTCTGGCCGGAGGCACTTGCCACTTCAAGCCACGGCAGCCGAGCTAAAGGGCTGACGTGGCGGTGCGGGATTCTCAATCGTTGTATGATTTAAAGTTAATAGAATGAATAATATAAACGATGACATCCACGCCATCGATTTGGCATGAGAGGGCGGAAACTTTGCTGCGCCCCGGAAAGTGGAAGAAGCAGCCATG
>Ga0302320_10019103_pt1 | contig 13783 bp, 12 predicted proteins | sample Bog_T0_3_FD_202130 | JGI IMG/M metagenome (GOLD analysis project Ga0302320, IMG submission 202130) | Peat permafrost microbial communities from Stordalen Mire near Abisko, Sweden - Bog_T0_3 | ecosystem: Environmental > Terrestrial > Soil > Wetlands > Peat | place: Sweden: Abisko, Stordalen Mire... | reverse complement strand
GGCACGCTAGGCGACGCGGTGGCAACGCTGCTGAAGTATGTCGACAACAAGGTGGAGCGGGTGCGCGATCTGCTGGCCGCCATGCTGGGGCAGCGCGACCAGTGGTTGCATTTTCTGGGACGCTCGGATGCATTCGACGCCTCGCAGCAGCAAGTCCTGAAACTCAAACTAGAGGCAGCGCTAACGCTCTCCGTGGAAGAAGACCTCGCGTTGATCCGTGCGCAAACCGAGACTGTGCTGAACGGCGCGCAAGCAGCAGAACTATTTGGGTTGATGCGTTATGCGGCGGCTCAACTTGCAAACAACGGGATGAAAGCCGGGAGGGTGATTGAATCGATTGCGGCCAGCGCCGAGGTAGTTTCGATTTCATCCGGGGCCGCGCAGCCATTGCGTGCGATCGCAGGGTGGCCCGCAACACGCGCTGAGGCTCTGCCGTCGTGGCGCGCTATCTGCGATTTTCTAATGACGGGAAAGCAGGAATTGCGCAAGACGGTGAACGTGCGCAACGGTTTTCTCTCGGGCACGCCCAGCGAGAAAGACCGGCGCGATCGCTGCATCAGATTACTCAAAGACCTTGCGGCGCAGCCCGGCGCGGAGCAACTCTGCGAGGCGCTGAACCGCACCCGCCGACTTCCCGATCCGCATTACACCGAGGCGCAGTGGCAGTTTATGCGCGCGCTTCTGGAGGTACTGCCGCAGGCCGCGGCCAATCTTAGAGTTGTCTTCTCGGAGCAGGCCGTCGTCGATTTTGCCGAGTACGCACAGCGCGCGCTGGACGCCATCGGACAGGAAGGCGATCCCACCGAGTTGGGTTTGCAACTCGGCTATCGAATTCGCCACATTTTGGTCGATGAATTCCAGGACACAAACCGCGTGCAGGTCGAATTGCTTGCACGCCTGCTGGCGACATGGGAGGCCGGCGAGTTGTGTTCCACATTCTGCGTAGGCGATCCCATGCAGTCGATCTATGCCTTCCGCGAGGCCGATGTTGCCATCTTCCAGGTAGCCCGCACGGAAGGAAAAATTGGCGAGCACCAGCATAATTTCGGTGGGCTCGGTCAAAACTTCCGCTCACAGGCAAAACTGGTTGAGTGGTTCAATCAAATTTGTCCGGCGATTCTCAATGAGGACAGTGACCTGACCAACGCTGTCAAATACACGCAAGCGGAGGCTTCGCGTCCGGCCCTTGACGGAGCGGCGGTCGAGGTCAAAGGCTTCGCCAAGGGAGATCGCGTCGGCGAGGCGAGGCACATGGCGGAATGCATTCGGCGCGAACTTGCGATTCCTGCGCCGGATGCAGAAAAACTCTCCATCGCTGTGTTGGTGCGCTCGCGAACTCATCTGCCGGAATTGGTCGAGGCGTTGCGCGAAAAGGGAATCAAGTATCGCGCGGTGAAAACCGACCGGCTCTCGGATCGTCCGCTGGTACGCGACCTGGAAGCGTTGCGGACGGCGCTGACGGATCGCGCCGACCGCACTGCCTGGCTGGCAATTCTGCGTGCTCCGTGGTGCGGTCTTGCGCTGGCAGATTTGCTGGAACTCTGCCGGGGAGATGAGCACTCCACGGTTTGCGAACTGTTGCGTCAGCGAGGAGCGCGGCTTTCCGGACAGGCACAGACCGCGCTGGCGCGTTGCTGGCCGGTGCTGGAAGATGCGCTGGCGCGGTGGGGGCGCGCTTCGCTGCGGGCCCTGGTCGAGTCCACCTGGCTGCGGCTTGGCGGCCCTGCGTCGCTGGCGGATCGCGAGCAGGGAGTTCGCGACGCCGAAGCGTATTTCACGCTGCTGGACGCGCAATCGCCGGCAGGTATGTTGCGCGATCCGGAGAACTTTGCCGCGAAGCTGCACGAACTGTTCGCGCCTGCCGATACTCGCAGCGGCATTCACGTGGAGATCATGCCCATTCATCAGGCCAAGGGCCTGGAGTGGGACGTGGTCTTCTTGCCCGCGCTGGAGCGCCATGCGCGGCAGGATGAGAAGCGATTGCTGTACTGGCGTTCGCGGCACCGAGGTGAGCGGGAGTTTCTGTTGCTCGGTCCCATGGAGGAGCCGGGAAAAAAGGATGGCAAGTCCGCCACCATCGAGAGCTATCTGCGCAACATTGCCAACAACTGTTCGCGCGAGGAATTGAAGCGCCTTTTCTACGTTGCCGCCACGCGTGCGCGCAAGCGGCTGTATCTCTCAGCCGCGGTGCCGGAAAGCCGGCAGCCGGATGCGAACTCGATGCTGCGCCTGCTCTGGGATGTGGCGAGCATGCAGCAGGAGTTTGCGCCGCCCGAGGTTGTAGCGAGTGTTGCGGCAGAGGCACCGAGCCGGGAGCTACTGCTGCGGCGGCTGCCTGCAACTTTTGTTGCGCCGGCGGCGCCGGAGCCATTGCGGTGGAGCGCTCCGCAGCGAAAGGTTGCGGAGGAGGAACATACTTTCGACTGGGCTGGCGAAGTCGCGCGACACGTTGGCGTTGTGGCGCACAGTTTTCTCGAGTGCATCGCCATGGAGGGTCTATCGCGCTGGGACGCCAGGCGCGTGGCGGCGGCGCGGCCTGCGATTGCGGCCTCGTTGTTGCGTTCCGGCGTGGAGCACGGAAAACTGGAGCAGGCAGTTGTGCGCGTCGCAGAAGCGTTGAGCAAAACGCTTGCGGATGACCGGGGCCACTGGCTGCTTTCGCCTCACCCGGAGCATCGATGTGAGCTTGCCATATCCGCGGTCCTTAAGGGCAGGCTGGAGCACGTGCGCGTAGATCGCACATTCATTGAGAACGGTACGCGCTGGCTGATCGACTACAAGACCAGCCCGCAGGAGGGCGGCGATCCGCTACGCTTCGCGCAGATGCAGGTGAAGAAGTACCGTCCAGACATGCAGCGCTACGTTCGCGTGCTGCACAAATTCGACCCGCGTCCCGTGCGCTGCGCGCTTTATCTTCCACTGCTCGGGCAATTCTGCGAGGTCGAGGTTGAAACTGCTTGTGGCGATGGCCAGCTTGCTGAATCCTGATCGCAAGGTGAAAAGACGCGCCCAACGGTTTAGACTCTTCTCAGACGCATGAGCCAGAATCGCTTCGCCATCATCCTAGTTTTCGCCGCCCTTTGCATTTGCGCAGCCGCGCCCATAATGGCAGCGCAGAGCCAGCCTGTGGCCGTTCGGCCCGGCAACAATGCGATTGCGGCCCGTGGCTTCGATGAACTTTACAACATGGATTATGATCTCGCGATTCGCGATTTTTCCACGTTGCAGAGCGAACATCCGGACGATCCGTTTCCATCGAACTACCTGCTGGCCGCTGAAGTGTTCAAGGAACTGAACCGGATCGGGGCGCTCGATACCGAGACCTATTCGGGCGAGAGTTTTCTTAGCAGCAAGCCGCGGCGGCCGCTGGATCCGCTCGCACAGAAGCGAATCTTCGATCTGGTTGCGCACGTTGAATCGCTCTGCAACGCCCGTTTGCAGAAGAATCCCAATGACACGGATGCGCTGTATGCGCGCGGCGTAGCGAGTGGTTTTCGCTCCACGTACATGGGCATGGCCGAGAAGTCATGGCTCTCGGCGATCCGCGCAGCACTCGCCTCGCGGCGCGATCACGAGCGCGTGCTCGAGTTGGACCCAACCTATGTGGACGCCAAGATGACGGTCGGCATTCACAACTACATCATCGGTTCGCTGAACTGGGCGGGGCGTGTCGCGGTGGCCCTGGTGGGGGTTACGGGCAACAAGCAGAAGGGGCTCGACGATCTCCGCGAAGTGAGCCGGTCGCACGGCACGTCGAGCAATGACGCGACCATGGCGCTGAGCCTGTTTCTGCGCCGCGAGCAGCGCTATCCGGAGGCGCTGGAACTGGTGGCGCGAGTATCGCGTGAGTATCCCAGGAATTTTCTTCTCGCGGTTGAGTATGCGCATCTGCTCAATGCCGCAGGCCACGGGCGCGAGGCCATCGCGCAGTATCGCCAAGTGCTGGAAAAAGGTCGCGCGGGGAAGTATTCGACCTTCCAGCCCGAGGTCGCGGCATGGGGATTGGCCATCTCCCTGCGTGGGCAACGCGAGTTCGCAGCGGCCGCCACCGCCTTCGATCTGGTCGCCGCCAGCGGAGATGTCGAGCCATCGCTGATCGATCGCGCCGATGTTGCCGCTGGAGAAATGTATGACGTCGAAGGCCATCGCGAGCAGGCGGTTGCGCGCTATCGCCGGGTGCTTGCCGCCGGCCGCGACGGCGAGTCTCTCGCGGCGGCTCGCAAGCATCTCCGCCATCCCTACCAGGCCAACGACCCGACCGTACCGCTGCACTAGCCGGGGCGCGCCACCGGCGCTCCCGCCGCGTTGGAATCTCCGATCATCCCGTGTAGGCTAGAGGCTGGAGACACTTCAGGCTCGTATGTTTCTTCCGCCGGACACCGCTCGCATTCACTCGTTCTTCACCTCCATGACGGAGTTTTCCTTCATCGCATTTTGTTCGATCTTTTTCCTCGTAGATCCCTTCGCCGCGGTTCCGCCGTTCCTGGCCATGACCAATCAGGCGGATTCCGCCGCGCGCCGCCGCATGGCCGCCCGCGCCGCCTGGACCTGCTTTATCGTTCTCAGCCTCTTTGCGATCTCCGGGACATTCATCTTCAAGATATTCGGAATCACGCTGGCGGCCTTTGAAATCGCGGGCGGGGTCATCCTGCTTCTCATTGGTCTCGAGATGATGCAGGCGCGCCGCTCCACCCAGGAGGGCGTGAGCGAAACGGAAGAGGGAGCGCACAAGGAGGACATTGGTATCACGCCGCTGGGAATTCCGCTGCTTGCCGGTCCGGGAGCCATTTCCACGGTCATGGTTTTGATGGGAGCTTCCCCTACCTGGCAACATGCCATTCCGATTTTTGTCGCCATCGCGGTCACGGCCCTGGCCAGCTATCTCATCCTGGCCTCGGCGGATCGCGTGCGCAAACGCATGGGAGAGACGGGTATCCGAATCATGATGCGGATCATGGGCCTTCTGCTGACGGCGATTGCTGTGCAGTTCGTAATCAACGGCCTGGTCCGGCTGAATATCCTCAACGTCTCGCCGCAGTAGCCGCCCGCAGGCAAATAAAAGGGGCATGGCTTTGGCCGTGCCCCTTGATCCAGCAGAACAAACTAGAAGCGGACGCTGACATCCTTGCCCTGCTCCAGGTGAATGCCTTCGACGAAGCGAACCTTGCGCGAAGCCATCTTCATGACCATCGAGGAGGTGCGCACGCCTTCGCCGAAGAAGCGAACTCCCTGCATCAGCGGGCCGTCGGTTACCCCGGTTGCGGCGAAGATGATATTTTCGCCCGGCGCCAGTTCCTCGGCAGTATAGGTTTTGTGAATGTCGCTGATCCCGTACTGGGTCATGCGCTCGCGCTGCTCGTCCGTATACCCGGTGAGTCTGCCCACCATGTAGCCATTCAGGCAGCGCATGGCGGCCGCGGTGATCACGCCTTCCGGCGCGCCGCCCGTACCCATCACGGCGTGGACGCCGGTCCCGCGTACGGCTGCTGCGATACCCGGAGCCAGGTCGCCGTCGCCGATCAGCTTAATGCGCGCCCCTGCCCGCCGAATCTCGTTGATCAAGGTCTCGTGGCGTGGGCGATCCAGCACGATCACCACCAGGTCCTCGACGTCGCGATGCAGAGCCTTGGCGATCATCTTGAGATTGACTGCGGTCGGAGCATCCAGATCCACCGAGCCCTTGCAGGCTGGGCCGACCACGATCTTTTCCATGTAGCAGTCCGGGGCGTGCAGCAATCCACCGCGCTCGCTGGCGGCCAGAACGCAAATCGATCCTGGCGCGCCGGTGGCGGTCAGGTTGGTGCCCTCCAGCGGATCGACTGCGATATCTACTTCCGGATAGATGGTGCCCTCTTTTGGCGCGCGTCCAACCTTCTCTCCGATATACAGCATCGGAGCTTCGTCGCGTTCGCCTTCCCCAATGACGATGGTGCCGCGCATCGGGACTGTATCCATGACGCGGCGCATAGTTTCCGTCGCGACCTGGTCGGCCTTCTTGCGGTCTCCGGTACCCATTTGTCGGGCTGAGGCGATGGCTGCCGCTTCAACCACTCGCAACAACTCCAGTGCGAGATCCGATTCCAGGTTTGTCTGGATATTGTCTTCCAGATGGACTGGCTTGTTTTGCATGTGTGTTGCCATGATTGCTCCTGATTCTAACGGTCGCGGCTTCTGTGTTCTGCTTGTTCCCGGCCTTGTACCGTATTTCACTGCCTCATTTCACCAGCTTGTCCACGGAAAACATCAGCCCGTTGCGGCATCAGCGGTGCCAATTTTGCTACTGAACTCAGAATGCGTCAATGCCTGTTATCGCCGCGCCCAGGATTAACGTATGAACATCGTGGGTTCCCTCGTAGGTCTTCACCGACTCGAGATTTGCCATGTGACGGAAAACCGGGTATTCATCGGCAATCCCGTTTGCGCCCAGAATGTCGCGCGCCATGCGGGCGCACTCCAGCGCCATCCACACGTTGTTTCGCTTGGCCATCGATACGTGGAAGTGCTGGGCTTTTTCCTGGTCCTTCAGCCGGCCAACCTGCAGAGCCAACAGTTGAGCCTTGCTGATTTCGCTGATCATCCAGACCAGTTTCTCCTGCACCAGTTGGTGGCTTGCGATGGGCTGGTCGCGAAACTGCTTGCGGAACTTTGCATACTGCAGGGCGGTGTCGTAACAGGCCATGGCCGCACCAATCACTCCCCAGGCGATGCCGAAGCGAGCCTGGTTCAGACACATCAGCGCCGACTTCAGTCCGGTGCTCTTCGGCAGCAGGTTTGCCTTCGGAATGCGCACGTCCTGCAAGGACAGGGAAGAGGTGACGGAGGCGCGCAGCGACCACTTTCCGTGCACGTCTCTGGCAACCAGACCGGCCCGGTCGCTCTCCACCAGGAATCCGCGAACCTCGCCGCCGTGCTCGTCGCTCTTGGCCCAGATCACCGCTACATCGGCAATCGAGCCGGAGGTGATCCACATCTTTTCGCCGTTGAGCACGTAGCCATCGCCATCGGACACGGCGCGCGTGCGCATGGCGTTCGGGTTTGAGCCGGCGTCGGGCTCGGTCAGTCCGAAGCATCCCAGTTTTTCGCCCTTGGCCATCGCCGGGAGCCAGCGCTGTTTCTGTTCGTCGCTGCCAAAGGTGTAGATCGGGTACATCACCAGGCTGCTCTGCACGCTGGCAAAGGAGCGCAATCCGCTGTCGCCGCGCTCCAACTCCTGCATGATCAGGCCGTACTCCACACTGCTCATCCCCGCACAGCCATAACCGTGCAGCGTGGGACCAAAGAAACCGAGCTCGCCCATCGGCGCGATCAGCTCGCGGGGAAACCGGCTCTGGCGATTGCATTCTTCGATGATCGGGATGAGTTGATCCTCCACGAATTGGCGGGCCGTATCGCGCACCATACGCTCGTCTTCACTGAGGAGGGAGTCGAACTCGAGGAAATCGACACCACGGAACCTGAGGGCCATAGGATTGCCAACAAACACTGCACCCTTGGCTCGTCGCCGGGCGCGGTCGAACTTTTGACAGTATCAAAGCCAGAATCCGCTGGTCAATGATTCTTTATGCAGCCGCTTCGATTTCAGCGCTTACGGCGCTGCCCTGGCTCGCTACCACTGCTGGCGATTGCGCAGTCCGGTGATGTGCGCTACATGGTGCGCGCCGTGCCAGGCATACATGGAAAGCATCGTGTCCAGCGACATCGGGCCGGCTTCCGGGTGCATCAGCATTCTCTCCCAGTCCGCGGGTTTCAGGGTGCGCAACAGCACGACCCAGCGGGCGTGCAGATTCTCCAACAGCGCCAGGCTCACGTCGATCGGCGTCACACGGCTGTCGGCCAACTCAGCCCAGGCGGCTTCGTTATACGGCTTGATCGTCGGATTGTTTTCCGTCAGCGCAAGTTTGTATCGCACATAGGCGTTCATGTGGCTGTCGGCCAGATGATGAGTTACCTGCCGCACCGTCCATCCGCCCTCGCGATACGGCGTGTCTAACTGTTTTCCGTTCAGTCCAGCCAATGCTTGCTTGAGGTGCTCAGGCGCTTCGGCGATAGCTTCGATTAATTGCCTGCGCTCTTCGGCCGTGTTGGCTCCCTTGCTGCGGTCAAACTTGCCGATTGGGTAACGCACGTCTTCCATGTCTGTCCTCCATGACTTTCGCCGCTTCCGCAGGATACCTCTTACTGATATACAATCAAGAGGCTACCCGGTGGTGCGAGTGTCTTTTGTGTGAGCCTGCTTATTCTCGCGCATTTCCCGCCGCCGTGGGTTCCGGTGCAAGCGAAAGCTTCCTGGGTGGTTTTCGGGCAGAAGCCCGCCAAGTTTTCTTGCGCGGTGTCCCATGTCCTGCCAGAGCAATTCCGCCGAGCCTTGCGCCGGCCCAGACAGGAGTTTATTAGAATGGCAAAGATTGCAAAAACAGGCGATCGCAAGAAGGTAATGGATACTTCCAAGAGCACGAACTGTCCGAAGTGTGGCAAGCCCACCCGGATCGTCAAGCGTGTCAAGGATCGCGAACGCAATGTACCGGGCGGCGTCTTCATCTCCTGCTCGGCTTGCGAATTTTACGAAAAGCTGTAGCGGCAATCAGCCCCAGCACCTGGTTCGGCATTCGAACGCGCCTCCCGTTGAGGCGCGTTTTACTTGGCGTTTCAACTGACCTTGCGGTTCTCGAACTCGGCTTCGACGGTTCCCGGCGCGTGGATTGCGTCGGGAACCGCGGGAACAATCGAGCGGCTCTGCCCGGTGATCAGGCGCGCTCCTCTCTGAAACGAAACGTACGCCCAGAACCATTCCCAGAGAACCTGAACGCGGCTGCGGAAGCCGATCAGAAACAACACGTGCACAAACAGCCAGGTGAGCCACGCGGAAAAGCCGGATACCTTGAAGCCACCCATATCCGCAATCGCCGAAGAGCGTCCGATCGTCGCCAGGCTGCCCTTGTCGCGATAGCGGAACGCCTTGCGTGTCTCACCTCGGACATCGCCCAGGATGGCGGCGGCCGCAAACTGGCCCATCTGGATTGCCGCGGGTGCGACGCCGGGAACCGGTTTTCCGTTCTTCTGGAGAATCGAGGCGAGGTCGCCCAGCACAAAGACCTCCGGATGTCCGGGCAGAGTCAGGTCGGGTTGGACTTCGACCCGGCCCGCGTGGTCGGTGGGCGCCCCCAGCATCTTACCCAGCGGCGAAGCCGAGACCCCGGCGCCCCAGAGTACAACCGAGGCGGGAAGGGAATGATCGCCAAAATAGACATGCGCTTCGTCGATGCCGGTCACGGTTGCGCCAGTCCTCACCTCAACGCCGAGTCTCTCCAACTGGCGCACCGCAGAGGCCGAGAGCTCTTCGGGAAAAGCGGGCAGGATTCTGGGGCCGGCCTCGACGAGAACAACCCGGGTGCTGCGCGGATCAATGGAGCGGAAGTCGGAGTCCAGGACGCGCTGGGCGATTTCGGCAAGTGCGCCGGCAAGTTCAACTCCCGTTGGGCCGCCCCCGACCACGACAAAGTTGATTGGCTCGGTGTGCTGATTCAGGCGAGCGCGGCGTTCGGCAATCTCAAATGCCAGCAGCATGCGGCGGCGGATTTCGGTAGCGTCTTCGAGGGTCTTCAGACCAGGGGCAAAGGTCGCCCATTCGGGATGCCCGAAATAGGCATGCGTTGCGCCGGCGGCGACAATGAGGTAGTCGTAGAAAAGTTGGTCGCGATCAAGCTGAACCTTGCGACGCTCGAGGTCAAAGCCAGTGGCCCTGGCCAGCAGCACCGAGACATTCCTGTCGTCCCTGAAAATGTGGCGGATCGGGTAGGCAATTTCAGCGGGAGAAAGCGCCGCGGTGGCAACCTGGTAAAGAAGTGGCTGGAAGGTGTGGTGATTGCGGCGATCGACGAGAGTGACCTTGACCTCCGCTTTGGCCAGGGAACGCGCCGCGTAAAGCCCCGCAAAGCCCGCCCCGATGATTACGACCTGTGGAATGGATTTCGTGGCTCGCATATTCTATTGAGATGCGCGCCGCTCCGGTTGGACTCCGGGGGTTTGTGGTTCCATTCCGGGCTTTGTAGATGAGGTTTCTTGGGGATGGACCGCATAGCATTCATGAATGGGTTTCATAAGAAAAATTTTATGCAGTTGAGTGTGGTTGAACGTGGCATCGTTGTGCTACTCTGACGGGGTTAACTAAAGCTGAGTGCGACGAAGGTGCGACAGCACCGGATCGAAGCATTTGGTGCTTTATCGTTCAGATTCTTTCAGGGATGAACTCTCTCAACATGGCTCCAGGACTTGTAAAATGGGGCTCGGTACTTTGAAGTTGTTCCTGATCCTTCCCAGGGTCGCTACCGTTGAAATGTCTTAGTACGGCAGACCGTCGTGTTTCAACGGGCGTTCATTGGTTATTTCAGTTCTCGTGGTTGCCGTGGGCTGGATACGGCTGTTAAACAATGCTCTGCGGTACTCTGACCAGGTCGGCAGGTTGATCGGGTCGCGCTGAGAGTGAAACATTTTCTCTGGCTCTGCGGTGGATTGATTTTGCCGTCGCAGCCGGAATCTCCGAAACTGAAACGGAGCAAACTGTGGGAAGTTTTGCATCTTCGCAAGAGGTGAGACAGAGCTCAACGCTGCGCGCGAGCGAGCGCCGCTGGTCTTTCCGGCTGGAACAGATTGCGAAACGCAGTTTCGATATTGTCTTCTCCCTCCTCGCGTTGGTCTTTATCTGCCCGGTGCTGCTGGTGATCGCCATTCTTGTGAAGCTGGATTCCGAAGGGCCAGTGCTGTATGTTTCCGACCGGATTGGCAGGAATGGGAAGCGCTTCCGTTTTCTCAAGTACAGAACGATGGTGCGCGACGCGGACTCATTGCGCGGCGCGTTGCTGCATCTGAACGAGCGGCACGGCAATCTTTTCAAGATGTCGAACGATCCGCGAGTGACGCGGCTGGGAAGGGTTTTGCGGCGCTACAGTCTGGATGAGTTGCCGCAGTTCTTCAGCGTGCTCACCGGCCACATGAGCGTGGTCGGGCCGCGTCCGTGCCTGACCAGTGAATATGCGCGCTACACGAAAGAGCAGCGGCGCCGCGTGGAAGCGGTGCCTGGTATCACCGGACTATGGCAGGTTGAGGCGCGGCAGGATCCATCGGTGGAAACGTATTTTACGCTGGATATGTACTACATCGAAAACTGGAGTTTCTGGCTCGATATGCGGATTTTGCTAAAAACCGTGTTCGTGGTATTTTCCGGAACGGGAACGTAGAAACGCGAGAGTGCGAAATAAAAAAGGGGCCGAGGCCTCTTTTTTATTGGGTCAAATGATGTTTCGGCCGGCGTGCGGGGCGCCCGAACAGGAAAATCTCCGGTTTTCCGGCGGGAGCGGAGCGGAAGCGACGATTGCCATGAAGGTGAATGGTTTGGAAGGCGTTTGTTACTACTTAGTCAATGGTTTTGTAAGGTTCGGAACGATTAGCTGAATCGATAACAAAGAGAGACGGTGTGATGGCTATCTAGTTATCTATTTGGCAGGGCGGTTACTTTTCGCGGGAGACGACGAACTGGGGAAGCCAGAGGAGGGCGCGCTTGAATTCGTTTTCCGGGAAGCCGTTGAGTTGCTCGACCGCATGGCGGGCGAACTTTGCTGCCTCCTGGTTGGCAGCCGTGATGGATTCGTAGCGGTTGAGGATGGCGAGGATGTCCTGGTGGGTGACTCCGTTGAAGGCGCGCTGCTCGAGCACGGCTTGAATCTGGGAGCGCTCGGCCGGAGTGCAGTGCTCGAGGGCGTGGATGACGGCGAGGGTGGCTTTGCCTTCGCGCAGGTCGCTGGCGACGGGCTTGCCGAGGATCTCCTCGGAGGCGGTGAGGTCGAGTACGTCATCGGTGATCTGGAAGGCCATGCCGACGGCGCGTCCGTATTCGCGGAGCTGGAGTTGCTGTTGCTGATCGGCACCGGCGAGCACGCCGCCGAGTTGCATGCAGACGGCGAAGAGGCAGGCGGTCTTGCGGTAGATGAGATCGAGGTGGCTGTCGCGGGTGATGAGGGAGCCGAGCTTTTCGATCTGGAGCAGTTCGCCCTCGACCATCTGCTTGGTGAGATCGGTGAGCAGATCGAGAACCTGGAGGTTGCGCTCCTCGAGCGAGATCTGAAAGGCCTGCATGTAGAGCCAGTCGCCGGCGAGGACGCACTTGGGGTTGCCCCAGATGGTGTTGGGCGAGGGGCGTCCGCGGCGGGTCTCGGCTTCGTCGATGATGTCGTCGTGGACGAGGGTTGCGGTGTGAATGATTTCGACGACGGCCCCGAGGCGGACGGCTCCGGCGCCGCGATAGTCGAGCAGCTTGGCGGCGAGCAGAAGCAAGGCGGGACGGAGACGCTTGCCGCCGCCCTGGCGCAGATACTGTCCGATCTCGGTGATGGCTTGCACGCTGGAGACGCTGTAGCCGCCGAACTCGCGCTCGATGGCCGCCAGGTCCTCGCGGAGCAGGTCGAAGATCTCTTTGCCGGTCGCTATTTCCATGCTGCTCAAAGGTGAACCCTTAGAAAATCGTATTGGATTTCGGCGCTGCGGAGCGGGGCGGACGAGATGGCCGGCGCTCCGTTAATTGTTGCGATAGTTCGTGAACTGCAAATCGATACCGAAATCGGTCTGACGCAATAGCGCGATGATCTCCTGCAGGCTGTCGCGGTCTTTGCCGGTGACGCGGACGATGTCTCCGTTGATGGAGGCTTGCACCTTCTTCTTGGAGTCCTTGATGAGCTTGACGATCTCGCGCGCCTTTTCGATGGCGATGCCTTGCTGGAGCTTGACCTTCTGGCGGACGGTGGAGCTGGCGGCGGGTTCGATTTTGCCGTACTCGAAGCTTTTGAGCGAGACGCCGCGCTTGACGAGTTTGGACTGTAGGACGTCGATGACGGCCTTGAGTTTGTATTCGTCGGCGGAGGTCAGGACGAGCTCCTCCTTGCCGTCAAACTGAACGTCGGAGTGGGAGCCCTTGAGGTCGTAGCGCTGGTGAATCTCTTTGAGCGCCTGCTGGATGGCATTGGAGACTTCGGGCAAATCCACGTTGCTCGCGATGTCGAAAGAGTTTTCTGCGGCCATTGGATTCTAGTGTATGACAAAGCGGGAAATCCCGCATCCAAGGAATGCAAGTTTCAAGGTCGGTAGCGCGCGTGGGCGCTCTGGATTGGTGCTTAAGGGAAACGGCCGGGAGCGTACGCGGATCAAGGCAGGTACTAGTGGACATCAGGAAGAAAGTCGTAAGTTGGGCCAACGCAGATGATCGGAGGCCGTATGCAGCTTGAACTAAAGAAGTTTAAGGATATCGACCTGACGGCCCCTTTCTTTGATTCGCTGAAGGCCGACTATGCAGAGTTTCCGCAATGGTTTGCGAAGAAGGCGGAGGAAAATGCGTATGTTTTCCGAGACACGGGGGGCAAACTAGAGGGCTTCTTGTATTTGAAAAGAGAAGATGGCCCCCTTGACGATATTGAGCCACCGCTTCCAGCGATGCGGAGACTGAAAGTGGGCACGCTGAAGATAGATGCTCATGGCACCAAGCTGGGAGAGCGGTTCATTAAGAAGATCTTTGACCACGCCATCTTCGAGAATACCAAGCAAATTTACGTCACGGTGTTTGCCCAACATACACACCTGGTCTCCCTGTTCGAGCGATATGGATTTCGGCGCCGAGCAGAGAAGACGACTTCGAATGGGACCGAGTTGGTGCTGGTGCGTGACTTGGAGGAGAAGTACACCGATGTAGTGTCTAGCTACCCTCTCGTGAAGCTCGCGGGGGAGCGCGCGTTCTTGCTGT